>Ga0209745_1000766_pt1 | contig 19266 bp, 21 predicted proteins | sample BarGraNGADG00312_FD_184495 | JGI IMG/M metagenome (GOLD analysis project Ga0209745, IMG submission 184495) | Arctic peat soil microbial communities from Barrow, Alaska - Barrow Graham LP Ref core NGADG0004-312 (SPAdes) (version 2) | ecosystem: Environmental > Terrestrial > Soil > Wetlands > Peat...
GGGGGTGTCTGCCTCCGAGCGGACGACGGGATTCGAACCCGCGACCCTCACCTTGGCAAGGTGATGCTCTACCAACTGAGCCACGTCCGCACGACACAGCCACCGTCTCCGGTGCGTTGTGCGCGTGCCGAACTGTATCCGACGGGGGAGCGGGGAGTCCAACCGATGAGGCCCGTGTCGGGCGCGTTCCCAGCCAGTTTTTCGGGTGGCGCGGTTGTCTCGCGGGCGACTCGATAGCGTGACCGGGTGCGCACTGTGAACCACACCGTGAGTGCCTCGGGCGATCGGGGCCGCGGGTGATCGCGAAGCCCGCCGGCGAGGCCTGGTTCCGGGGTGTCCGCGCGAGCGGGGCCGTCGAGTCGATCGATCTGAGCACCGAGGCGCACCGGCTCCGGGACGGCGGCTTCTGGGTCGTCGTCGGGGACTTCGAGGGGCGGGTGCGGGCTTGGCGGTTCGCCGAGGTCGTGAGGGAAGAAGTCCGGGACGACGACGCCGCTCGGCCTGGCGCCGCGGGATGGCGGGCGCCTGGCATTGTCGCGGCGGCGACGGCTGACGCGCACGCCGCGTGGGTCGGTCCCGCTCCGGACGACTGGGTCTCGTCGATGGATTCATCCGAGTACCAGGACGCGGTCCAGCGCATCCGCTCCGAGATCCGCGCCGGAGAGGTCTACCAGGTCAACTTGTGCCGGGTGCTCAGTGCGCCCCTGCCCGCCGTCGGCGGAGCCCAGCCACCCGCCCAGGCGCTCGGCGCCGTGCTCGACGCCGGCAACCCTGCCCCGTTCTCCGGCGGAATCCAGGTTCCCGGCGACGACCGCATCGCACCGGCCTGGGTCGTCTCGGCGTCGCCGGAGCTGTTCCTGGGCTGGGCGGATGGTCGGCTGACGAGCGCACCGATCAAGGGCACCGCTACCGTCCCCAGCGGGTTGACCGCCAAGGACGAGGCCGAGAACGTGATGATCACCGACCTCGTTCGCAACGACCTGCAGCGTGTTTGCGAGCCTGGCACGGTCGAGGTCACGCACCTGCTCGAGCTGCAGGAGCACCCCGGTCTGGTCCACCTGGTCTCGACCGTCGCGGGAGACCTCCGTCGCGAGGTCGCCAGCGACGCCGACCCGTGGGGAGCGATTCTCGAGGCGCTGTACCCGCCGGCCTCGGTGTCGGGTGCGCCGAAGCTCGCCGCGTTGCGCGTCATCGGCGAACTGGAACCAGTGCCACGCGGTCCCTACTGCGGCGCCTTCGGCTGGATCGACGCGGACGCGCACCGCGCGGAGCTGGCCGTCGCCATTCGCACCTTCTGGTGGGACGCGGCCGACGGCGGTCAGCTGCGTTTTGGCACCGGAGCCGGCATCACGTGGGGGAGTGAGGCGGCGGCCGAGTGGGAGGAGACGGAGCTCAAGGCGCGTCGCTTGATCTCGCTGGCGAGCGCGGGAGACTGGACGCCATGAGCCTCGTGATCTGGGCAGGCGGGCGCCTGCGGGAAGAGACCGAACCGGTGATCGGCGCGACCGACCACGGCCTGACGGTCGGCGACGGCGTGTTCGAGACGTGCGAGGTGACCGGTCTCGGAGCGTTCGCCCTGACCCGTCACCTGCATCGGCTGGAGTCGAACGAACGCGCGCTCGGTCTGGTGCCGGTGCCGGAGGACGAGGTGCGCGCCGCCGTGGCGACCGTGCTCGAGGCCTGCGATCCCGCCGCCAGTCGGCTGCGGATCACGGTCACCGGTGGGCCCGGTCCGATGGGTTCTGGCCGCGGCGACGCCGAGCCGACGCTCGTCGTCATCGCCGGTCCGGCGCGTCAGTCGGCGGACGCACGTGTAGTGCGCGTGCCGTGGGTGCGCAACGAACGCTCGGCCATCGCCGGGCTGAAGACGACCTCGTACGCCGAGAACGTTGTCGCCCTGGCGCGCGCCGTTGCCGCCGGCGCGGACGAGGCGCTCTTCGCCAACACGCGCGGTGAGCTGTGCGAAGGCACCGGCTCGAATGTGTTCGTCGAGCTCGACGGCGAGCTGCTCACGCCGAGCCTCGCTTCCGGCTGCCTCGCCGGGATATCTCGCGCGCTGTTGCTGGAGTGGGCCGCCGACGCTGGTCTGCCCGTCCGCGAGGTGGCGCCGTCCGAGCTGCCGTACGGCGTGCTCGACGACGTCACCGCCGGGCGAGGCGCTCTTGCCCTCACGTCGTCGACCCGGCACGTCTCGCCCGTCCTGAGTCTCGACCGCGTCGAGCTCCGGGTGGGCGAGGTCAGCATGGCAGCCCGTGAGCTGTTCCTCCGGCGCGCTGCTGCGGACGTGGACCCCTGAGCTTGAAGCACCGCGGGGACGCCGTTGTCGCCGCGGTACACATGTGACGCCCAGCCAGGCCCCGAGGGCGAGCGTCAGGCGGTGAAGAGCGTCGTGATGAGGTCGGTCAGCTCGGAGTCCATCCGCGCGCCCTCGTCGCCGAAGGGAACGAGTGCGACGGTCGAGGCAAGGAAGCGCTCGAGCGCGATCGCCGGGGTGGCGAGGAGGGCGTTGCCCTCGACGCCGTTGAGGGAGAGGAGGGCGAAGTTCGGGTCCTGATCGCGCCACACCTGCACGTCGCCGTTGCCCGCGGGGCTGGAGAGCGTCGAGCGGAGGCCCTGGCTGATGAGCTCGCGTCCGATGAGCCACGTCGAGGCACCGTTCGGAGCCAACAGAAAAGCCCGCACGGTGTACGGGTCGTTGACCGCAAACGTCAGTTCGGCGGTGACCGGCAACACGGTCCCGTCAGCCAGCACAAGCTGCATCGTGACGACGTGGCATACGTCGCTGGTGCGCTTGCCCATCGCCCACCCCCCAAACTCGGTTGTCGCGGCGCGCGTCCCCGGGTTCCAGTTGCATCGTCGTGCAAGACAGTTGTGCTGGGAGAGCCGAACTACTCAGTTCGGCAATCCCGTGCCGATTCGCTAACATCCCTCTGGACGTCACGCGAAGCGGTCCTCTCGCCGGCGTCACGGGCGATTGGCTCAGTGGTAGAGCGCCTCGTTCACACCGAGGAGGTCACTGGTTCGAACCCAGTATCGCCCACCAACCCGGTCCCAGATCAATCACCCGATCGGGGGAAATGACTCTGTCGGCACGTACTGCCGTAGCAATGGGCACGACGACAGCCCCGTGGACGGTGCGACGTGGCACCGCTGTCGCCTGGACGGTAGCGTGGTGGACAGCCGACCGAATCCGCCGGATGAGTGGGCAGAAGAGGGATTTCCGTGGGGATCGACGAGATCATCAACAAGGCGAAGCGGATCTTCAGCGGCAAGGCTGACGACGCCAACGACGCGCAGGCCGGGCTGGCCGACACGGCCGTGGGCGCGCAGGACACGGAGTCCAGCAAGCTCGCCGACGCCAAGATCGACGACGTCGCCGGGGCAATCGAGGACAAGACGCCGGACGCCGGCGACTCGATCGCCGACAAGATCGCCGGCCAGGCGAAGAAAATCCTCTGACCTGCGCCTGCTAGTCACCTGGGTGTGCCGTGTCGGCCCTTGGTCGACACGGCACCCCCACGTCCGGGTCGCGACTGACCGGGTGGCGCGGCTCGATAGCATCGACACACGCTTCGCACAGCGCGACGAACTCGAGGAGAAGCCCACCGTGTCCCAGATCACCATCACCGTCGATTCCGCGGCTCGGACGGTGGAGGACGGCACGACGGGCGCGGAGCTGTACGCCGACCGGCGCAACATCGTCGTAGCGCGGGTGGACGGCGAGCTGTGGGATCTGCACCGCGCGGTGCCCGCAGGGGCCGTGGTCGAGGCCGTGACGATCGACTCGCCCGATGGACTGAGCGTGCTCCGTCACTCGACCGCGCATGTCCTTGCCCAGGCCGTCCAGGAGCTGCACCCACAGGCGCGGCTCGGCATCGGCCCGCCGATCACGGACGGGTTCTACTACGACTTCGACGTCGAGGTGCCGTTCACGCCTGAGGATCTCAAGGCGGTCGACAAGGTGATGGCGCGAATTGTCAAGGAGGGCCAGACCTTCCGTCGCGTCGACGTGGCCGACGACGACGCTCGCCGGGAGCTGGCAGCGGAGCCGTACAAGCTCGAGCTGATCGGCCTCAAGGGCGGCGCCGGCGACGCCGCCGAGGGCGCGGGCGTCGAGGTCGGCGCGGGCGCGCTGACCATCTACCAGAACCTGCGGAAGGACGGCACGGTCGCCTGGCAGGACCTGTGCCGCGGCCCGCACCTCCCGAGCACCCGGCTGATCGGCAACGGCTACCAGCTCACCCGATCGGCGGCCGCCTACTGGCGCGGCAGCGAGAAGAACCCGCAGCTCCAACGGGTCTACGGGACCGCGTGGCCGAGCAAGGAAGAGTTGCGGGCCTACCTGGACCGCCTGGCCGAGGCCGAGCGCCGAGACCACCGCAAGCTCGGCGCGGACCTCGACCTGTTCTCGTTCCCCGATGAGATCGGCTCGGGGCTGCCCGTCTTCCATCCCAAGGGCGGCATCGTGCGCCGCGAGATGGAGGACTACTCCCGACGCCGGCACGAGGAGGCGGGCTACGAGTTCGTCTTCACGCCGCACATCACCAAGGGCCACCTGTTCGAGACCTCGGGGCACCTCGACTGGTATCGCGAGGGCATGTTCCCGGCGATGCACCTCGATGCCGAGCTGAACGAGGACGGCACCGTCCGCAAGCCCGGCCAGGACTACTACCTCAAGCCGATGAACTGCCCGTTCCACAACCTCATCTACCGCTCGCGCGGCCGCTCCTACCGCGAGCTGCCGTTGCGGATGTTCGAGTTCGGCTCGGTGTACCGATACGAGAAGTCGGGCGTGCTGCACGGGCTGACCCGGGTGCGTGGCATGACGCAGGATGACGCGCACATCTACTGCACCCGGGACCAGATGCGCGACGAGCTCACGAACCTGCTCAACTTCGTGCTCGACCTGCTCAAGGACTACGGCCTGGACGACTTCTACCTCGAGTTCTCCACCCGCAACCCGGACAAGCTCGTCGGCGCACCTGCACTCTGGGACGAGGCGGAGGCCACCCTGCGCGAGGTGGGGGAGGCGTCCGGGCTCGAGCTGGTTCCGGACCAGGGCGGCGCCGCGTTCTACGGCCCGAAGATCTCAGTCCAGGCGCGGGACGCCATCGGCCGCACGTGGCAGATGTCGACCATCCAGCTGGACTTCAACCTTCCCGATCGCTTCGAGCTCGAGTACACGGCCCCGGACGGCTCGCGCCAGCGCCCGGTGATGATCCACCGCGCGTTGTTCGGCTCGATCGAGCGGTTCTTCGGGGTGCTGACCGAGCACTACGCGGGCGCGTTCCCGGCCTGGCTGGCGCCGGTGCAGGTGGTGGCGATCCCGGTGGCGGAGCCGTTCAACGACTACCTCGGCGAGGTCGTCGCGCGCCTCAAGGCGGCCGGGGTGCGGGCCGAGCTGGACGACGGCGACGACCGCTTCGGCAAGAAGATCCGCACCGCGAGCACCCAGAAGGTCCCGTTCGTGCTCATCGCGGGTGGCGAGGACGTCGATGCGAGCGCCGTCTCGTTCCGATACCGCGATGGTCGGCAGGAGAACGGCGTGCCGATCGACGAGGCGATCGCGCGCGTGGTGACCGCGATCCGCGACCGGGTCCAGGTGTGAGCAGCCGATGAGCGATCCGGAGCACGAGGTCTCCGCCGGGCGGCACCGGACCGGAGCCGATCCGCTCGGTCCGGCTGAGATGGCCGACGGGTTCGAACGGCTCTGGACGCCGCACCGGATGCGCTACATCCAGGGTGCGGATCGACCGGTTGACGGAGCGCCCGGTCAGGGCTGCCCGTTCTGCCGGGCGCCAGAGCAGGACGACGAGACGGCGCTCGTCGTCGCTCGTGGCGAGCTCGCATACGTGGTGCTGAACCTCTACCCGTACAACCCGGGGCACCTGCTCGTCTGCCCGTACCGGCATGTCTCGGAGTACACCGACCTGACCCAAGAGGAGTCCGCCGAGCTCGGCGGACTCACGCAGGACGCGATGCGCACCTTGCGCGCGATCTCGCAGCCGCGAGGGTTCAACGTCGGTATGAACATCGGTGCGGTCGCCGGCGCCGGCATTGCCGGGCACCTGCACCAGCACGTCGTCCCACGCTGGTCGAGCGACGCGAACTTCCTCCCGATCATCGCGCGGACCAAGGCGCTCCCCGAGCTGCTCGACGACACCCGCCGTCGGATCGCGGCAGCCTGGCCGGGGGCGACCAGGTGAGCGAGCGTCGAGCATGCTGAGACGACTTCGGGCGGGTCTGACCCGCTTGTTCACACCGGTGGCCGACGTGCTGCTGCGCTGGGGCGTCTCGCCGGATGCCGTGACGATCGTGGGCACCCTCGGCGTCGCCGTGGCCGCACTTTGGCTCTTCCCGCTTGGCCACCTCTTCGCCGGGACGCTGGTCATCACGGCATTCGTCTTCTCCGACTCGCTCGACGGCGTGATGGCGCGCCGGTCCGGGCGAGCCAGCGACTGGGGCGCGTTCCTCGACTCGACCCTGGACCGGGTCGCGGACGCCGCGGTGTTCGGTGGTCTCGTCCTGTACTTCGTGCTCCGCACGGATGACCACCTCGGCGCCGGCCTGGCCGTCGCGTGCCTCGCGCTCGGGGCCCTCGTGCCGTACGCCCGGGCCCGTGCCGAGTCGCTCGGCATGACCGCCAACGTCGGTATCGCAGAGCGTGCGGACCGCCTCCTCGCGGTGCTCGTCGCGACCTTCCTGGTCGGCCTGGGCTTGCCCCGCGCGGTGCTGGTCACGATCCTCGGACTGCTTGCGGTCGCCAGCGCCGTGACCGTGGTGCAGCGGATGCAGACCGTCCACCGTCAGGCGATGAGCGCAAGGTGAACGCCGGAACCCTGTTCGCTCTCGGCTGGCGCTGGGGCGGACGGTTACCGGACTGGCTTCGCCGGGGTCTGTCCGTGTGCGTCGCCGATGCCGCGTGGTTCCGGCGCGGCGCTGGCGTGCGTCGCCTCGAGAAGAACCTCGTCCGGGTCCGCCCGGACGCGACGCCGACCCAGATCCGCGCGCTGAGCCGACGCGGGATGCGCTCATACCTGCGCTACTTCGCGGAGATCTTCGCGATGCCGTCGCTCTCCGAGGCTCAGGTCGACGCACGTGTGCGCGCCGTTGGACATGAGGTGGCGGTTCGCGAGATCGCGGAGGGGCGATCGGTCATCCTCGCGTTGGGCCACCTGGGCAACTGGGACCTCGCGGGTGCCTGGGCGCGCCGTCACATCGGCCGAGTGACGACCGTCGCGGAGCGGCTCGAGCCGCCGAGCCTGTTCGAGGCGTTCACCCGCTTCCGCAGCGGGTTCGGCGTGGAGGCGATCCCCTTGTCCAGCTCGGGTGCCGACGTGTTCCGGGAGCTCGTGCGGGTCGCCCGCAACGGCGCCCGGGTCATCCCGCTGCTCGCGGATCGGGATCTCACCGCCAAGGGGATCGAGGTCGACTTCTTCGGCGAGCGCGCGCGGATGGCCGCGGGTCCCGCCGCTCTCGCGGTCGCCTCCGCTCGCGTCCTGGTCCCGGTCGTCGTCTACTACGAGCGGCTGGAGGGTGCGCGTCGTCGGGCCGCCGGGACGCCGTGGGGCGTGGTGCTGGACTTCGCCGAGCCGATCCCGATTCCGGCGGACCGCCCGAGCGCCGAGCTGGTTCCGCACCTCACCCAGGCCTGGGTGACGGTGTTCGAGGGCCTGGTTCGGCAGCACCCTGAGGATTGGCACATGCTGCAGCGAGTCTTCGTGAGCGACCTCGATCCGAAACGTGACGCGTCGGTGCGAGCCCAGGACGGGGCATCGGCATGACCGGCCGGAGCCTGCGCATCGGCATCGTCTGCCCGTACTCCTTCGACGTGCCCGGTGGCGTCCAGTTCCACGTGCGCGACCTCGCGGAGGCGCTCATCGCTCGCGGCCACACCGTCTCGGTGCTCGCGCCGGCCGACGAGGAGACACCGCTCCCGGACTACATCACCTCGACCGGCAAGGCGATCCCGGTGCGCTACAACGGCTCCGTCGCCCGGATGACCTTCGGCCCGCTGACCGCCTCGCGGGTGCGGCGCTGGTTGACCGCCGGCCATTTCGACGTGCTGCACCTGCACGAGCCGGTGACCCCCAGCCTCGGGATGCTCGCGCTGTGGATCGCTGAGGGTCCGATCGTCGCGACGTTCCACACCGCGCTGATCCGGTCCCGGGCGCTCCAGATCGCGTATCCGCTGGTGCGGCGCAGCCTGGAGAAGATCGCGGCTCGGATTGCGGTGTCCGAGGACGCCCGGCGCACCCTCGTCGAGCACCTGGGTGGGGACGCCGTCGTGATCCCGAACGGCGTTTACGTGGAGACCTTCGCGACGGCCGAGCCCGAGCCTCGCTGGAATGGCACGCCGGATGCGCCGACGGTGGGCTTCCTGGGTCGCATCGACGAGCCGCGCAAGGGTCTCCAGGTCCTGCTGGCCGCGGTGCCGGCGATCCTGGAACGCCACCCGGGGACCCGGTTCCTGGTCGCCGGCCGCGGCGAGACGGGGCACGACGAGGTGCGCGAAGTGCTCGGGCCGCTCGCTGACCAGGTCGAGTTCCTGGGTTCGATCACGGACCAGGAGAAGGCGCGCTTCCTGCGTTCGATCGACGTGTACTGCGCTCCGCACACCGGTGGCGAGAGCTTCGGCATCGTCCTGGTCGAGGCGATGAGCGCAGGCGCGACGGTCGTGGCAAGCGACCTCGGGGCATTCCGCCGGGTGCTCGACGACGGTGCGGCCGGTCGGCTCTTCCGCGCGGGCGACCCTGCGGATCTCGCGGCCGCGGTGAACGCCGTCCTGGGCGACGACGACCTCCGCCACTCCATCGCACGAGCCGGCGCGGCCGCGGTGCGGCAGTACGACTGGTCCGGCGTCACGGATCGAGTGGTCGCGGTGTACGAGATGGTGGTCGCGGGCGCAGCGGACGAGGTCCGGGTCGTCGAGGACCCGCGGTCGGCGGGCCACCGCAGTCCTGAGAACGAGCGAGGTCGACGATGAACGGGGAACAGCTGGTCGTCCTCGTCCTGGTGATCGTGCTGCTGTTCGGCTGGTGGGTGTGGGTCGCGACCTCGCGGATGGACCGGCTGCACCGCAAGGTGGCCGCCTCGCGGGTGGCGCTCGACCACCAGCTGGTGCGCCGCGCGATGGTCGCGGCCGAGCTCGCGTCTTCGGAGCTGATGGATCCGGTGAGCTCGGTGCTGGTCGCCGATGCGGCGTGGTCGTCCCTCGCTGCGGCCGGTGGGGACAGCCCGGCGATGGTGGTGGTCCCGCCCGACCTCGCACTCCTGGTGGAGGAGGTCGTCCCGTCGGGCGCCGCTGACGAGGGTGTCGGCGCGCGGTACGTCACACGTGAGGAGATCGAGAGCGATCTCTCGCGCACGGTCCGTGCGGCTCTCGGGGGCCCTGAGGACGTCGAACGGATGCATGCGATGGCGAGCGGGCCGGAGCTGCTCGACGAGCTGGCCGGCGCCTGGTACCGGGTGCATCTCGCCCGTCGGTTCCACAACGAGGCCGTGACCCAGGCGCGCCGGGTCCGGCGCAAGACGCTGGTGCGCTGGCTTCGGATCGCCGGGCACGCCGCTATGCCGGAGACCTTCGAGATCGACGATGCCTGGCCCGACGCCCTCGGCAAGTCGGCGCCGGCCTCACGCCAGTAGCGAGTGCGGACTACGATGACGGCATGCCGCTGCGTCGCGGCCCAATCCCTGTCATCCGGATGAGCGAGGCCTTTGTGACCATCGAGAACAACCAGCCCGTCGTCGGCACTGCCAAGGTCAAGCGCGGCATGGCCGAGATGCTCAAGGGCGGCGTGATCATGGATGTGGTCACCGCCGACCACGCGAAGATCGCCGAGGACGCCGGGGCGGTAGCCGTGATGGCTCTCGAGCGGGTGCCCGCAGACATCCGCGCCCAGGGCGGCGTTGCCCGGATGAGCGACCCGGATCTGATCGACGGCATCATCGCTGCCGTCTCGATCCCGGTGATGGCCAAGGCACGCATCGGGCACTTCGTCGAGGCGCAGGTCCTCCAGTCGCTCGGCGTCGACTACATCGACGAGTCCGAGGTGCTCACCCCGGCCGACTACGCGCACCACATCGACAAGTGGGCGTTCACGGTGCCGTTCGTGTGCGGTGCGACCAACCTGGGAGAGGCGCTGCGGCGGATCAGTGAGGGTGCTGCGATGATCCGCTCCAAGGGTGAGGCCGGAACCGGCGACGTCTCGAACGCGACGACGCACATGCGGACGCTCCGCGACGAGATCCGGCGCCTCACCTCCCTCCCCGAGGACGAGCTTTACCTCGCCGCGAAAGAGCTGCAGGCGCCGTACGACCTCGTCGTCGAGGTCGCGAAGACCGGCAAGCTCCCGGTCGTGATGTTCACCGCCGGCGGCATCGCCACCCCGTCCGACGCCGCGATGATGATGCAGCTCGGCGCCGAGGGCGTGTTTGTCGGCTCCGGGATCTTCAAGTCCGGGAACCCGGCCGAGCGCGCGGTTGCGATCGTCAAGGCCACGACCTTCTTCGACGACCCGGGCGTGATCGCCTCGGTGTCGCGCGGGCTGGGCGAGGCCATGGTGGGCATCAACGTCGCCGACCTGCCAGTGTCGCACCGCCTGGCCGACCGCGGCTGGTGACGTCGGGCCCGGCCGACGAGCCGGTGGACGAGCGGGCACCAGCAACCCGCGGACGCGCGCTGAATCTCGGACCGGAGTGGGTGCCAGGTGCCGACGGTCTGCGGTTCCGCCGGGCCGCTCGGGTGATCCTGCTCGACCGGTCCGACCGCGTGCTGCTGATGCGCGGGCACGATGTCGACCGGCCCGAACGGCACTGGTGGTTCACGATCGGCGGAGGCATCGATGCCGGCGAGGACGCCCGCGCCGCGGCCGTGCGTGAGGTGCGTGAGGAGACGGGAGTCGTGCTTGAACCCGACACCCTGATCGGCCCCGTCTTCACCCGCTCGGCGGTCTTCGACTTCTACGCCGAGCACTGCCGACAGTACGAGGAGTTCTACCTCGCTCGGACCGATGCCGTGGACGTCGCGGGACTGAGCCGTGACGGCTGGACCGACATCGAGCTCGACGTGCTCGATGAGCTGTGCTGGTGGGAGCTGGATGCCCTCGGGATGGTCACCGAGGAGGTCTTCCCGAATGGCTTGGCCGATCTCGTGCGCGGGCTCGTCGGCGGCTGGGACGGGACAGTGCGGCACCTGCCTGAGGGGCGGCGCTGAAGAGCCGCGGCCTGCCGCTGGTTCGCAAGATTCGCGTCTCTCTCGCGAGCGAACGGTCCGCGCTCCTGGGGGGGTTGACCCGGCTCGCGGGCCTCGTCCAACGCTGCTCGGCACCGGGCGCCGTGGTGCAGCCGTCCGGCTCGGACGACGCCGTCCGCGACGCCCCACGCGCACCGTAGAATCACCGCTCGTGGCTCCTACCGTCGGCGTGCTGGCTCTGCAGGGCGACGTGCGCGAGCACGCGCGGATGCTCGAGCGCTGCGGCGTGAGCGCGGTCCCGGTCCGCCGGGAGCGTGAGCTGGCGGCCGTGGACGGCATCGTCATCCCCGGCGGGGAGTCGACGACGATCGACAAGCTGTTGCGCGCCTTCGACCTCTTCGATCCGCTCCAGCGGGCGATCCGCGCGGGACTGCCGGCGTACGGCTCGTGCGCCGGGATGATCCTGCTCGCGGACCGCGTGCTGGACGGGATCGAGGGCCAGCAAACCCTCGGCGGCCTCGACGTGACGGTCCGCCGGAACGCCTTCGGGCGGCAGGTCGACTCCTTCGAGGCGGACCTGCTGATCGAGGGCGTGGAGGGCGCGCCGCTGCACGCTGTCTTCATCCGCGCCCCGTGGGTGGAGAGCGTTGGGCCGCGCGCCGAGGTGCTCGGCACCGTGAGTGCTGGTCCGGCCGCCGGTAGGATCGTCGCGGTGCGGGACCGCAATGTCATCGCCACGTCGTTCCACCCGGAGATCACCGACGACGATCGCGTCCACCGCGTGTTCGTCGAGATCGTCCGCGAGAACAGCTAGGGGAGTCGTACACAGATGTCGGGTCACTCCAAGTGGGCCACCACCAAGCACAAGAAGGCCGTGGTCGACGCCAAGCGCGGGAAGCTCTTCGCGAAGCTCGTCAAGAACATCGAGGTGGCGGCGCGCAGCGGCGGCGGTGACCTGGCCGGCAACCCGACGCTGTTCGACGCCGTCCAGAAGGCCAAGAAGTCCTCGGTCCCGAACGACAACATCGATCGCGCCCTCAAGCGTGGCTCCGGCCAGGAGGCCGGCGGCGCCGACTACCAGGCGATCACCTACGAGGGCTACGGCCCCGGCGGCGTCGCCATGCTCGTCGAGTGCCTGACCGACAACCGCAACCGCGCGGCGTCCGACGTTCGGGTGGCCTTCACCCGGAACGGCGGCTCGCTCGCGGACCCCGGATCGGTGGCATACCTGTTCGCGCGCAAGGGCGTGATCCTGGTGACCAAGGAGGGTGCGCTCATCGAGGACGACGTCCTCGATGCGGTGCTCGACGCCGGCGCGGAAGAGGTCAACGACCTCGGCGACTTCTTCGAGGTGATCTCCGAGGCCACCGACCTCGTCGCGGTGCGGACGGCGCTCCAGGCGGCCGGGATCGACTATGACTCCGCCGAGGCCCAGTTCGTCCCGGCGACCCAGATCGAGGTCGACGAGGATGGCGCCCGGAAGATCTTCCGGTTGATCGACGCCCTCGAGGACAGCGACGACGTGCAGAACGTGTTCGCGAACTTCGACGCCTCGGACGAGGTCCTCGCGGCCCTCGACACCGAGTAGCACCGCGCCGGTCGGACAGTGCGCGTCCTCGGTGTCGACCCGGGCCTGACCCGCTGCGGGCTCGGGGTCGTCGACTCGCGGCCGTCGCGACGCGTCGTGCTGGTGGATGTCGGCGTCAGCCGCACCCCGCACGGCGCGGCCCTCGCGGACCGGCTGTTGCACATCGCCACCGAGCTCGACGAGTGGCTGGACCGGTACCAGCCGGACGCCGTCGCCGTGGAACAGGTATTCGCACAGCGGAACCTGCACACCGTGATGGGCACCTCCCAGGTGATGGGTGTCGCCATCCTCGCGGCGGCCCGGCGGGGCATCCCGGTGGCCGTCCACACGCCGACCGAGGTCAAGGCCGCCGTGTCCGGCTCGGGCCGGGCAGACAAGGCGCAGGTACAGGCGATGGTGGCTCGCATCCTTGGGCTGCCGGAGGTCCCGAAGCCCGCAGACGCCGCTGACGCGCTCGCGATCGCGATCTGCCACCTGTGGCGGGCGGCGCCCGGAGCGGCGACCCCGGGCGCGACCGGCCCGACCGCCGCACAACGCGCGTGGGCCGAGGCCGAGCGGGCAACCCGGCGACCGTAGCGGCCTCGGCGCGTCGTGCTGGAGCGGGCCGCGCCCCGCCGGTACGGTTCTGTTCGTACACATGTTCGGCTACCCCGGGGGCGCCCAGTGATCGCATCGGTGCGCGGCAATGTGCAAGCCGTCTCGCTCGACAGCGTCGTGATCGAGGTCGGCGGGCTCGGATACCTCGTCCAGGCGACGCCCGCGACGCTCGCAGCGTTGCGAGTCGGGCAGCCGGCGGGGCTGGAGACCTCGATGGTGGTGCGTGAGGACTCGCTCACCCTCTACGGGTTCGCCGATGCCGACGAGCGCGAGGTGTTCGAGATGCTGCAAACCGTGTCGGGCGTCGGGCCTCGGATCGCGATGGCGATGCTTGCGGTGCACACTCCGGACGGGCTGCGTCGTGCCGTGGCCGGTGAGGACCTGTCCGCCCTGATGCGGGTGCCCGGCATCGGCCGCAAGGGCGCGCAGCGGCTCGTGCTGGAGCTCGCTGACCGCCTCGGTCCGCCGACCGGGCCGGCTTCCGCGTCCGGCCCGGGTGGTCGGGTCGCGGCCGGGCGAGCCGACCGCCGTGGTCAGGTGGTCGAGGCTCTCGTCGGTCTGGGCTGGACCGCGCGCCCGGCGGAGGACGCGGTTGCCTCGGTGGTGGGGACGGGACCGGGGCCGACGACGGACGCCGAGGTCGCGGTCGTGCTTCGCGCCGCTCTCGCGACGCTGAGCGGGGTGACCCGTGGCTGAGCTGATCGACGCCGAGCTCGACGGCTCTGCGCCGCGGGTCGTCGATGCGGACGCCGATGCCCGCGAACGAGCCGCCGAGGCGGCCCTCCGCCCACGGCGGTTGGACGAGTTCGTCGGCCAGGACGTGGTCCGGGACCAGCTCGCGCTGGTGCTGCACGCGGCGCTCGGACGCGGTGCGGCGCCCGACCACGTGCTGCTGTCGGGACCGCCCGGACTCGGCAAGACCACCTTGGCGATGATCATCGCCGCCGAGCTCGGCGCGCCGCTCCGGATCACCTCCGGACCCGCGATCCAGCACGCCGGTGACCTCGCCGCGGTGCTCTCCTCACTGGCGGAAGGCGAGGTGCTCTTCGTCGACGAGATCCACCGACTGGCGCGCCCGGTCGAGGAGATGCTGTATCTCGCGATGGAGGACTTCAGGGTCGACGTCATCGTCGGTAAGGGCCCCGGCGCGACGGCGATCGCGCTTACCCTGCCGCCGTTCACGGTGGTGGGCGCGACCACGCGCGCCGGCCTGCTGCCCGCGCCGCTGCGGGACCGGTTCGGCTTCACCGCCCACCTGGACTTCTACGCCGCGGACGAGCTCGTGCGGGTTCTGGTCCGCTCGGCCCGCCTGCTGGGCTTGGAGCTCCCCGGCGACGCGGCCGAGGAGATCGCGTCCCGGTCGCGCGGCACGCCCCGGGTCGCGAACCGCTTGCTCCGGCGGGTCCGTGACTGGTCCCAGGTGCGCGGAGCCGGCCGCCTCGATCTCGCGGCGGCGCGGGCAGCGTTGGCCGTCTACGAGGTCGATGTGCGCGGACTGGACCGCTTGGACCGGGCCGTGTTGCGGGCGCTGTGCGAGCGGTTCCGCGGTGGGCCGGTCGGTCTGACCACTCTCGCGGTGGCGGTCGGCGAGGAACCGGAGACGGTCGAAACGGTGGTCGAGCCGTTCCTGGTACGCGAAGGCTTGATCGGCCGGACCCCGCGCGGCCGGGTCGCGACGACTGCCGCCTGGGAGCACCTCGGGCTGGTGGCACCCCGCGATGCCTCGGGCCTGTTCGACTAGGACGTCGGACTCATTGGTCTGCGCGACCGCGCTCGCCTAGACTGCGCCCGACAGCGAAGACCACGCGAGGAGACCGGAACAGCTCATGGACCCAGGCGCATTGATCTTCCTCGCACTGGCCCTCGGCGGGTTGTGGTTCATGAGCGGCCGCACCCGTCGGCGCCAGCGCACAGCGATGGACTTCAGGGCGACCCTGGAGCCTGGCCAGCACGTGATGACGGGATCCGGGCTGTTCGGCACGGTTGTCGAGGTCGACGGCGATGCCATCACGCTCGAGTCCGCCGGGAGCCGGAGCGTGTGGATCCGCGGCGCCATCGCGAAACTGGCAGAACCCCCGGTTGCGGTGCCCGATGACGAGGATGACGCCGCCGGGACCGGTACCGTCGAGGTGCCCGACGACATCTCCTCGCTCGACCCCGGCGACAAGGGCAAGCCGACCTCGAACTGACCTGCCGGCGCCCCACGCGCCCGGCCCGAGAATGCGCCCCGCAGCGGGCGCGCCGGTAGGAGAGACGACAGACCCGTGGTCTCACAAACGCGCGGATCCCGCCCGATGCGCACGCTCGTCGTGCTCGCCATCGCGATCGCGGCCCTGTTCGGCACCATCGTTGCCGGCACCCAGTTCTCGAAGGCGACCCTGGTTCCGAAGCTCGCGCTCGACCTCGAGGGCGGCACGCAGATCATCTTGACGCCGGTTCTGGACACGGGCGCGACGGTCAGCGACACGACGATCACCGAGGCGATCCGGATCATGCGACAGCGGGTCGACTCGTCCGGCGTGTCCGAGGCGCAGATCACCAGCCAGGGCGGCCGCAACATCGTCGTCGGCATCCCCGGGAAGCCGGATCAGGCGACGCTCGACCTCGTGCGCAAGTCCGCACAGATGCGCTTCCGCGCGGTTCTGAACGTTGCAGCGCCTGACGCGAAGTCCACGAGCGCGACGCCGACGGCGTCCTCGTCGGCCTCGACCACCGCCAGTGCCTCGCCGTCCGGGAGCCCGACGGCTTCTCCGTCCGCCACCGCGACGAGCACGGCGGCGCCGATCACCCAGCCGACCGACACCCCGACGACGAAGCCGACGTCCGCGAGTGACCCAGCGTGGGTGACCCCGGGCCTGATGGCCGTGTTCGACGGCCTCGATTGCACGAAGCCGGAGAACCGGCGCGGCGGCGGCGCCGACGACCCTGCGCGCCCCCTCGTGGCCTGCGACCCGACTGGCACCCAGAAGTTCCTGCTGGGCCCGGTCGAGCTCGAAGGCAAGGACCTGTCGAGCGCGGACTCGGGGCTGAAGATGGGTCCGAACGGCGTCGTGACGAACGAATGGGTCGTCAACCTTCAGTTCACCGGTGCCGGCGCCAAGAAGTTCGGCGCCATCACGACGCGGATGAAACCGGCGACACCGCCCTTCAACCAATTCGGGATCGTCCTGGACGGGCTCGTCATCTCAGCCCCGGCGGTCAACGAGCCGATCCTCAACGGACAGGCCGAGATCTCGGGCGGCAACATCACTCGGACGTCCGCCGCGACCCTCGCCAACCAGCTCAGCTTCGGCGCCCTGCCGCTGACGTTCTCGGTCCAGAGCGAGGAACAGATCTCCGCCACGCTCGGTGCCGAGCAGCTGCAGCGCGGACTCCTGGCCGGCCTGATCGGTCTGGTCCTGGTGGTCATCTACTCGATGCTCCAGTACCGCACCCTCGGTCTGGTGACCGTGGCCTCGCTCGTGATCGCCGGCACGATCACCTACGGGCTGATCACCCTGCTGTCGTGGACGCAGGGCTACCGGCTGAGCCTGCCGGGTGTCGCGGGCATCATCGTCTCGATCGGTATCACCGCGGACTCGTTCATCGTGTTCTTCGAGCGGGTGCGCGATGAGTTGCGCGAGGGCCGCACCCTCTTGGCCGCGATCGAACAGGGCTGGGAGCGGGCCCGGCGCACGATCCTTGCGGCCGACGGCGTGAACTTCCTCGCCGCCGTCGTGCTGTACTTCCTCGCGGTCGGTGGCGTCCGGGGCTTCGCGTACACCCTCGGCCTGACGACCATCGTCGACCTGGTCGTGGTCTTCACGTTCACGCACCCGGTGCTGCGTCTGCTGGCGCGTACCCCGTTCTTCGCCGAGGGGCACAAGTTCTCCGGCCTGGATCCCAACCAGCTGGTATCGGCGGGTGCGCGATACCGGGGACGTGGGCAGGTGGCCAGGCCAGCGCTCGCTGGCGCCGCGCCTCAGGTTGCGGATGACGGACCGCGGCTCACGATCGCGGAGCGCCGTGCCGCAGCGGCGCGTGCACAAGCGGCTGCCGACGGGAACGATGCCGCCGACGCGGGATCGGCATCGAGCAAGGGGAGCGACAACTGATGGCGGCGGGATTCGCCCAATGGGGCAACGACCTCTACTCCGGCAAGCGCTCCTACAACATCGTCGGCCACCGGAACCGTTGGTTCCTCTTCTCGGGTGCGTTGGTGGCGCTTGCCGTCACGTTCCTCCTGGCGCGCGGTCTGAACTCGGGAATCGAGTTCCGCGGCGGTTCGCAGTTCCTCGTCTCGAACGTCTCGAACACCTCGCAGCAGATCGCGACGGATGCCGTCATCGGCGTCGAGCGGGCGGCCGTCCCGCTGGTGTCGCTCGTCGGTGGGAACTCGGTGCGGGTGCAGGCCGGCGACCTCACCGCCGATCAGGTCACGGCGGTTCGGTCGGCCCTGGCGTCCGGGTACGGAGTCGCCACGTCGGACGTCACGTCGACGTTCATCGGTCCGAGCTGGGGCGCGGACGTGACCCAGAAGGCACTTCGCGGCCTGGTCATCTTCCTGGTGCTGGTCGCGATCGTGATGACGCTGTACTTCCGCGACTGGCGGATGGCGGTGGCAGCCTTGGTCGCGCTCGGGCACGACCTGATCCTCACGGTGGGCGTGTACGCCGCGGTGGGCTTCGAGGTGACGCCCGCGGGCGTGATCGGTCTCTTGACGATCCTCGGCTACTCGATCTACGACACAGTGGTCGTGTTCGACAAGGTCCGTGAGAACACGGCGGGCGTCGCGGACCAGAAGCGGCACACCTACGCCGAGCTCGCGAACCTCGCCCTGAACCAGACGCTGGTTCGGTCGATCAACACCTCGGTCGTGGCGCTGCTGCCGGTCGCCGCGATCCTGTTCATCGGCTCGTTCCTGCTCGGGGCCGGCACGCTCCGCGACATCGCCCTCGCGCTCTTCGTCGGCATGATCGCGGGGACCTTCTCGTCGATCTTCATCGCGACGCCGCTCCAGGTCGCACTGCGCGCCCGGGAGCGGGGGATCGCCGAGCACACGACCGCGGTGCTGCAGCGCCGGGTCGCGGCGGACGTTGCGGTGACGGCCTCCGGGGTCCCGGCCGCCATCACGGTCAGCGCCGCCCCGCTGCACGCCGGCGGGCACCTGGGCACGGCGGCACAGCCCAAGCGGAAGAAGCGTCGCTCGCCGGGGAACCCGAAGCGCTGACCCTGAGAGCGGGGAGTGTCGTGACCGAGACGCTGGATTACGCGCGGATGGCCGAGCGTGTCCGAACGCTCGTGCGCGACATCCCCGACTACCCGGAGCCCGGCATCGTCTTCAAGGACATCACCCCGCTGCTCGCCGACGGACCGGCGTTCTCGGCGGTGATCGACCATCTGGCCGGCTGGGCCGGTGACGTCGACCTGGTCGCCGGCATCGAGGCGCGCGGCTTCATCCTGGCGGCACCCGTCGCCCACTGCCTCGGGGTCGGATTCCTGCCGGTCCGAAAGGCCGGGAAACTGCCGCACGTCACGCTACAGACGTCGTACGACCTCGAGTACGGCAGCGCCGCGATCGAAATCCACGCCGACTCGATCTCCCCGGGCATGCGGGTCCTGGTGGTCGACGACGTGCTCGCCACCGGGGGCACGGCGGCCGCGACCGCTCGGCTTCTCGAGGATGCCGGCGCGGTGGTCACGGGACTGGCGTTCCTGCTGGAGATCTCTGCGCTCAACGGCCGCGCCCTGCTGATCGGTCGCGACCTGGACGTCATCCTCTCGGCCTAGAGCGGACGCCCGTAGACTGGGACCATGGCCGTCGGTCGGTGCTGAAGAGGGAGGTGTCCGCGATGAGCGATCCCGTTCAATCCCCGGGCACACCCGCGACGGCGCCCGAGGCGCCCCC
>Ga0209745_1000767_pt1 | contig 19265 bp, 11 predicted proteins | sample BarGraNGADG00312_FD_184495 | JGI IMG/M metagenome (GOLD analysis project Ga0209745, IMG submission 184495) | Arctic peat soil microbial communities from Barrow, Alaska - Barrow Graham LP Ref core NGADG0004-312 (SPAdes) (version 2) | ecosystem: Environmental > Terrestrial > Soil > Wetlands > Peat...
CGAGCGCTGTGGGCGCTGGTGATCGGCTTCCCTCCACCATCGTCTCGGTGGCCACCCCGGCGCTGCTGCGCGAGTTCGGCGGCGGCATCAACTCCGTCCTCTGGGTGACCAGCGCGTACCTGCTGGCCTACCCCGTGCCGCTTCTGATCACCGGACGGCTCGGTGACCGCGTCGGACCCTCTCGCTCACCCATTTGGAGCACTTGCGCGCGCACGCCACCACGTGGCTGGTCTCTGACGACCTCTGGGACCGCTGGGACGACGTCGAGGCGCAGTTCGCGCGCCTCGCACGCTGGGCGCCACACACCGGACCCGACGGCTGGGCCGATGCGGACATCCTGCCGCTCGGGCACATCGGCCTCCGCGCCGAGCGCGGCGAGGACCGCCATTGCCGGCTCACCCCGGCCGAGCAGCGCACCCTCATGACCCTGTGGGTCATGGCCCGCTCACCCCTGATGATGGGCGCCGACCTGCCGACGTCGTCCCCCGAGACGATCGCGCTGCTCACCAACGACGCCGTGCTCGGCGTGCTCCGGGACTCCCGAGGCAACGCCGAAGTGCTGCGCGAGGGGTACCTGGTCCTCTGGGCGGCCCGCTCCATGCACGACGGCGTCCGGTACGCCGCGGCGTTCCACCTCGGTGCGGCCCCGGCGACCGTCACCCTCCGCCTCGACACCCCGGGCGGGGCGCCCGGGCACCGGGTGGTCGACCTGTGGACGGGCGTCGCCGTCGCCGTCGACGACGGTCACCTGCACCTCGCCGTCGAACCCCATGGCTCGCGGCTCCTTCGGCTGGAATCCCCCACGCCCTGATCAGCCCGGGCCGGATCCGGGGCCGGGGCGCACCAGCCCGGTCCTGTAGGCGATGACGACGAGTTGGGCGCGATCGCGGACCCCGAGCTTCGTCATTGCCCGGTTGACGTGCGTCTTGGCCGTGAGCGGGGAGAGGTAGAGGGCGCGGGCGATGTCCTCGTTCGACAGCCCCTGCCCGACGAGGCTGAGGACCTCGCGCTCGCGGTCGGTGAGTGCCGCGAGGGAGTCCGCTCCGGAGGCGGCCCGCCCGGCGACCGGGTCATCGCGGAACCGGGCGATCAGGCCGCGGGTGGCCGCAGGTGAGAGCAGTGCCTCACCGGCCGCGACCACGCGGATCCCGGCGATGAGGTCGGCCGGCTCCACCCCCTTGCCGAGGAACCCGCTCGCTCCTGCCCGCAGCGCCTCGAAGACGTACTCGTCGATCTCGAAGGTCGTCAGCACGAGCACCTTCGTGTGGGCGAGCTCGGGATCGTCGCAGATCTGCCGCGTGGCCGCGAGCCCGTCGAGCTCGGGCATGCGGATGTCCATGAGGACGACGTCGGGTCGGAGCGTGCGCGCGAGGGCGACGTCGGCGCTCCCGGTGGCGGCCTCGCCCACCACCTCGAGATCGGGCTCGCTGTCGAGGAGCACACGGAAGCCCGCGCGGACCCGGAAGCCGCCCGCTGGGGTAGGACCGGCCTCGACGGTGCCACCGAGGGCTGTGACCCTCTCCCGCATGCTGACCAGGCCATAACCGTTTCCCGGCCGGGGCAGGACGGGGCGTCCGGGGGCGTTCACGACCTCGACGCGCAGGGCATCGCCATCGCGCGCGAGAGTCACGGTCGTGGCTGCTCCGGGGTGTCATTGCGCACCCGCGACGCCTGACTGGCCCCGGCGCAGACCCTCACCATCCGCCCCATGGAGTCCCGCGCGCGTCAGGGGGCGAGCAGTCCCAGTGGGATCACACCGATCCCGTCTGGACGTCGGTACGCGTTGGGGCCGGTGTTGACGACGACAGCGTCAAGGAGCGTGTTCCCGAGGCGGTCTGCGAGCCAGTGGAGGTGTTTGGTGTCGCGGTCCTCGACGGTGCTGGCGAGTTTGACCTCGATTGCGAGGACCCTGCCGTCGTCACGAACCACGACAAGGTCGATCTCGTGGTCACCGTTCCGGGTGCGCAGGTGGCCGACGGACGCCTCGGCAGCTTGCGCCGGGACCCGGACGCAGAGCGTGACCAGCGATTCGAACAGGTGCCCCAGTATGGTTCCAGCCTGGGGACCGACCGGGACGCCGTCTCCGTCCAACAACGCGTCGACGCCCAGGCCGAGGAGCCGGGCGGCGAGGGCGGGATCAGTGAGATGGTGCTTGGGTGCTTGCTGGAGACGCGCCAGCGCGTTGCCGGGCGGACCCCACGCCGGGACGGGGTCCAGGAGCCACAACCGGGTCAGTACGTCGCGGTAGGCGATGCTGGTGGACCGGGCCGGCTTGTCGCCCTGACCGGGCGTGGCCGCGTCCAGGATCTGGGAGTAGCTGGCGGTGGTGGCCGTTGCCGCTGCGTAGGCCCTGAGCCACGTAAGCATCGCCTCGGGCTTCCGGACGACGAGACCCTGTTCCGCTACGTCACGGTCGACCGCATTGCGGAGGTAGGAGTCGAGCTGGAACCGGCGTGCACGCGGGCTCAAGGACCTCAGACCCGGGAAGCCTGAAGCGACGATCTCCTCGACATAGTTCACCAGTTTGAGATCCGACGCGCCCCGTGGTGCGGGACGTCGGCCGGTGAGCAAGGAACTCAGGCTCACCGTCGGATCCCCGACCCCTCGTTCACTCAGTGTCATCGGGCGCATCCGCAGCCGGCCGATCCGCCCGGCCCCCGAGTGTGCCGTGGCACCTGGAGCGGGCGACGCGCTGCCGACAAGCAGGAACTGTCCTCCGGACGAATCCTCATCCACCGAGCGCCGTACCACGTCCCACACCTCGGGCACCTTCTGCCACTCGTCTATTAGCAGCGGGCGAACGCGCCGCAGGGCTTCGGTGGGATCCGACTCCACGGCCTCGCGACCGGCCTTGGAGTCCAGTCGAAGGACTCCATTTGTGTGGTGCTCCGCAGTGGTGGTCTTGCCGATCGCCTTGGGCCCGTCGATCGCGATGGCCGGGACCTCGGCGAACAGCTCGTCCAGCTCGTCGTCGATGATCCGTCGGAGGTACGCCACGGATCAACCATACAACGAGCAGGACTTGAATCAGTCAGTTAGCAGCGCACGAATCAGTCAACTAGCCGGATTTGAATCAGTCAATTAGCAGACCCGTCGCGTCACCATCAGAGGCAACCCCAGCCAGCGGCTCCCACGCCGGGCGGGGGTGGCGGTCGGAGCCGGGGAGGGCGGCGGCGAGGTCGTCAACGGCCTCGCCCCAGTCCGCCACCGACACCTCCGCGAGGCACTGCCACCGAGCCGCTTCCCGCAGTTCGGCGGCGATGCGTTCGGCCGCCCCGCCGTCCCGGGCGCCGGCCTCCCACCACGCCGACTGCACAAGGAGTCTCGAAGTGGCGCGGTCCGCCTTCAGGTCCACGCGGGCCACGATCCGGTCGTCGACGAGGACGGGCAGGGAGTAGTACCCGAACCGGCGCTGCGGCGCGGGGGTGTAGATCTCGATGCGGTACTCGAAGCCGAAGAGCCGCTCCGCGCGCTGCCGGAACCAGACCAGCGGATCGAAGGGGCTGAGGAGGGCGACGCCGGTGGCGGACCGGGGGAGGCGGGCGTCGCGGTGCAGCCATGCGGGCACCGGCCTCCCGCCCCGCTCCCATCCGGCCACGCGGACCGGGGCGAGCTCTCCGGCGTCGACGAGCTCACCGATCGCGGACGCCACCGCGGTTCGGTCCTTGAAGCGGTAGTAGTCCGCCAGGTCCGCCACCGTGGCGACGCCGCACGCCCGCGCCGCCCGACGCACCAGCTCGCGAACGGCGTCGTCCCGGGGCGCCGGGTGAGCCAGCACCGCCGTCGGAATCACGTCCTCCGCCAGGGCGTAGCGCCGCTCGAACCCGCGCCGGCCGGCGATGGCGACCTCGCCGAAGAGCCACAGGTACTCCAGCGCCCGCTTCACGACGCTCCAGTCCCACCAGAGGCCCTTCGCGGCGCGGTGGGCATCCGTCTCGATCTGCGCGGGCCGCAGGGGGCCGCGATCGGCGAGTTCGGCTCGGACCCACTCCACCGTTGTCGTGTTGTTCGCGAACCAGGACCCCTCGCCGGCGTATTTAGCCCTCATCGCATCCATCCGGTACCGCCAGAGCCCCCAGTCCGCGATCGGGACGAACGACGCCTCGTGCGCGAGGTACTCCACGTAGGGACCGTGACGCCCGAAGAACAGCCGGTCCAGTGCGGCGGGATCGTACGGGCCGAGCCGCGAGAAGAACGGCATGTAGTGGGCGCGGGCGAAGACGTTCACGGAGTCGATCTGCGCGGCGCCGAGACGGGCCATAGTCGCGTTCAGCTGGCGCGGGCCCGGGTTCGCGGGCCGCGCCGCGCGGGCCAGGCCCTGCGCGGCCAGGGCGATCCGCCGGGCCTCCGCGGCGCTGAGCGACTCCTTCATTCCGGTGAGCCTAGCCGGGCTGCTGGTTGGACCCCGCCGTCGTGGGGCCAGCCGTGGGCTCGCCCCATCGGCGAGCACCTACACCGCCTTCGAGCGTCCCCGGCGGCTCCTGCCGCTGATGCCGCTGCTCGGCCCGCGAATGGAGCGGAAGATCTGGACCGGGCTCAAGGTGTACCTCGAACGCACGCCGTGACGACAGCGCCGCCACCCGGGCGACGACGGCGCCTCCTGCCGTCGGCCTGCCGCCACCGCGACGGCGCCGCCGGCATCGTTGATGCTTGGGCTGTGGATCGCCTGGGAGGGCTGTCGGACGGGACTTCGGATGGGGCCGCAGCACTCCGCGAAGGGGCCGCCGCCGCACGGGCACGCGGAGGGGAAGGTCACGTGCGGGCCTTCTCCCGGAGCCCACTCGCGCGGATGATCGGCCGCTGCACCGCCGCGGCCAGGGCAGCAGGGGTGCCGATGATCCGGACGTGCGCCTTCGCGCGGGTGACGGCGGTGTACAGCAACTCCCGCGTCATGAGCGGGGAGGCCGCCGGCGGCAGAACCACCGTCACACGGTCGTACTGGCTGCCCTGGCTGCGGTGGATCGACAGCGCGTGGACCGTGTCGACCGGGCCGAGCCGCCCGGGGATCTCGAGGTGCACGGCGCCCTCGCGCGTGAACGCCGCGCGCACCCCGCCGTCGCCGGACACCACCACCCCGACGTCGCCGTTGTACAGCCGCAACTGGTGGTCGTTCTGCGTGATCAGGAGCGGGCGCCCCACGTACCACGCGCCCTCGCGCCCGTACCCGCCGACGTCTTTCCGCAGCCACGCCGCCGCCTGCTCGCCCCACCGCCGCACCCCATAGGAGCCCTCGCGGTGGGCGCACAGCACTTGGTGCCCGGCCATCGCCTCCAGCGCCGCCGCCGCGTCCCCGGCCCGCGCCGCCGCCACGACCTCCCGGCCGGCGCTGACGACGTCGGAGCGCACGCCCGCGAGCCGCGCCGGCCCCGCGGTGGCGGCGTCGACGGGGACGAACTCGATTCCACGGCCCTGCAGGGCGGCCTCGACAGCGCCGGGTTCGCCGCTCCGGATGGCGGCCGCGAGATCGCCGATGTCCGTGGTGTCGGAGAAGCGGTGGGGGATCTCGAGGCGCACCACCGGCGTTCCCGGCCGGGCCACGAGGTCCCCGAGCACCGCGCCCACCTCGATCGAGGCGAGCTGGTCCGGGTCCCCGACGAGCACGAGCCGGCAGTCCGGCCGCAGTGCGTCCATCAGCCGTGACATTAGCGTGAGGGACACCATCGACGCCTCGTCCACCACCACCAGGTCGTAGGGGAGGCGGTTGGCGCGGTCGAAGGTGAAGCGGCTCGTCCCCGGCCGAGCACCCAGCAGGCGGTGCAGGGTCGTTGCCTTCAGTCCCTCGACGTACTGGCGGTCCTCGAGCGGGAACGGGGGGACGGCGCTGCCGGTGGAGGGCGTGGTGCTGGCTGTGGGCGGGTTGCCGTTCTCGGCGATCGACTGGGCCAGCCGCGCCGCCGCCTTCCCGGTGGGGGCGGCGAGCGCCACCCGGAGTCGTCCGCCCGCCTGGGACTGCAGCACCGCGAGGATCCGGGCGACCGTCCACGTCTTCCCGGTGCCCGGCCCGCCCGCGACCACGCTGAAGCGGTGGGTGGCGGCCTGCTCGGCCGCCCGGCGCTGGAGGGGGTCGGCGGTGGCGGCGGGGAAGAGTCGCTCAAGCGTCGCATCGAGGGGTTCGACGGCGGGGCGGTCGGTCAGGCGGTCGGTGGCGCCTGCCGGGCTCGCCACCGCCGCGTCCACCCAGCGCGCGACCACCTGCTGCTGCCGCCAGTACCGCTCGAGGTACAGCAACCCGTCGACGAGCCGCAGGGGGCGCACCTGGTCGAGGGGAGGATCCTCCGACCCGAGCGTCACGAGGGCGCTGGCGCGAACGGCGGCCTCCCACGCCGTGGGCTCCGGCCAGGGGAGGGTCGGGCTGGGCGCGGCGTGATCGCCGCGGAGGTCGACGGCGGAGCCACCCGTTGGCGCCACGCTCGCCGCGACCCGCGCCAGGTCCACGCACACCGACCCGAACCGCACCGCCCGCACGGCGAGCGCGGCGGCGAGGAGGACGGCGCCGTCGGAGTCCCCGCCCAGCCGGCCGAGCCGCTGGGCCACGTGCACGTCCGCCGCCGCCAGGACCCCGGCCGCGGCGAACGGGCGCAACGCCTCAGTCGCGTGGATCATCGCGCGCCTCCAGCAGCTCCGAGAGCGCCACGACGAGCGCCGCCGGCGGCGACCACTCGAACACCCCGCAGGTCATCCCCTCGACCACCGGCGTCTCCGGGCCGCACATCCCGCGCACGAACAGGTACAGCGCCCCGCCGAGGTGCACCTCCGGCCGGTACCCCGCCAGCCGCCACCGCAGGAAGCGGTGCAGCGCGACGGAGTAGAGCAGCGCCTGGAGAGGGTAGTGCGCGTGCCGCATCGCCTCCGCCATGGCCGAGCCGCGGTAGTCCCACGCCGTGAGGGGCTCGCCATGCGTGCCGAGGCGGTTGGTCTTGTAGTCCACCACGAGGAAGCGAGGGATTCCGTCCGCACCGGGAACCCGCAGCACTGCGTCGATCGAGCCGGTGAGGAAGCCGCGCAGGGCGCGGTCGTCCACCTCGGCGAGGGCGTCCGCGTAGCCGGCGAGGACGTCCCCGGCCGGCAGGTGCTCCCGGAGCAGCCGGGCCAGGCCGCCCAGTCGTGCCCCGTAGCGCGGGGTGTCCCCGCCCGCGAGCGGCAACTCGAACTCGAGCTCGTCGAGGCGGTCCGCGCGGGTGATGTCCGCCAGCGCCCGCCCGCCGGCCAGTGGGCCGAGCGGCGTGTGCAGCACCGGCAGCAGCCCTGCGGCGAGGTCCTCGGGCGCCACCCCGAGCCCGTCCGCGCCGGCGGCGGCGGCCGACTCCACCAGAGCGCCCGCCACGTCCGGCGCCGCGAAGTCCACCTGCTCGAACAGCTCGTGGACCACGGTGCCGAACGCCGTGCCGCCCGGCATGGCGCCGAGCGGTGACAGGAACGTCTCGGCGGGGTCCGGCAGCGCGGGCACCGCCACCGCCTCCTCGTCCTGCGGCCGCACCTCCGGTTCGTCGATGACGCCCACCACCTCCGGCTCGGCGTAGGCCGCCTCGTGCGCCCGCGCCGTGAGCGCGCTGTAGGACAGCCGCGCCCACGCCCGGTCCAGCCGGCGGTCGAAGGTGCGCACGGCGAGCGGTGCGGCGGGCGCGTGGGCGAGTGTGGGCGCGTGGGCGAGCGCAGGGGAGCCCGAACTCGGCCCGTCGCCGCACCGCTCCACCGTGATCCCGCCCCCGGACCGAGCCGCGAGCGCCTCGAGGTGGGCGCGGGCGGCGTCGTCGCGCGACGGGACGGGCGCCACGTCCGGCAGCGACCCGTCCAGTCCGCGCTCCCCGAAAAGCAGCCGGTGCAGCGGCCCGTGGACGGTGTTCTGCGACGTCGGGGCCCAGTGCACCACCACCTGCGAGCGCGCGCGGGTGAGGGCCACGTATGCGAGGCGGAGTTGCTCGCCGGACTCCTCGTCGCCGTGCAGGCGCTTGCCGACGGCGTACTCGGGCCGCCCCTTGCCGCCGACGTCAAGGATGCGCTCGCCGGTGACGGGGTCGTGGAACCGCAGCGGGTCGGGCGTGCCCGCGACCCAGCGGTTCCACAGGAACGGCGCGTACACCACCGGGTACTCCAGCCCCTTGGCGCGGTGGACGGTCACCACCTGCACCGCCGCCGCATCGGACTCCAACCGGCGGCTCCGCTCTTCGTCCGCGTCGGCACCGGCCTCATCGATCCGCGCGCGCAGCCACGCGGTGAGGAACGCGACGCCGCCGCGCGCCTCCACGGCGGCGGCGTGCAGCGCCTCACCCACGTGGCGGAGGTCGGTGAGGTGGCGCTCGCCGTCGTCGCGGGCAAGCACCCGCGCCACCACCCCCGCCGACCCCCAGATGCGCTCCATCAGGGCCGCCACCCCGCGGTCGCCCAGCTCGGCGGCCCAGGCGCGGACGGTGCGGGCGAGGGAATCGAGGGCGTCGTCGTCCGCGGTGGCGAGGTGCGCGGCGCTCCAGCCCACGAAATCGGTGAGGGCGACGGCGCGTGCCAGCCGCGGCTGCGCCAGGCCGCCCAACGCCACGAGGAGGGTGAGCCACTGCTGCGCGGCGGGCGTGCCGAACACGCTCTGCGTTCCGGTCAGCACCACTGGCAACCCGCGGGCCCGCAGCGCGTCCCGGACGAGCCGGCCGTCCTCGTTGCGCTGCACGATCACCGCGATGTCCCCGGGGGCGAGCGGCCGCTCGGTGACCGTGTCCCCGCCGTCGGCGGACCGTTGCCGCTCCCGCACCCGCACGTTCGCGCCGAGTTGCCGCACGACGTCGTCCGCCACGTCCCGCGCGATCACGTCCCGCGCCGCCGGGGCGCCGGGATTCTTGCCCGGGGGCATCCCGCACGCCGCCCGGTCCGCCAGCCGGATCCGCACCGGCGCGCCCGCGGGCCCCACGAGCGAACGCTCCTCGTGGTGCGCCCCCACCGGGTGGACCAGGATGCGCCGGTCCCCGAGCGGCACCCCGTCCCACACCTGCCCGAGCGCCGCCACGAGCGCGGCGTCGCTGCGCCAGTTCACCCCGAGCGTCTCCCGGGTGCCGGCCGCGCCCGTGGCCCGCAGGTACGTCACCACGTCCGCGCCGCGGAAGGCGTAGATCGCCTGCTTCGGGTCCCCGATGAGCACCAGCGTGCGGAGGCCGTGGAACGCGCGCTCGAGGATCTCCCATTGCACGGGGTCGGTGTCCTGGAACTCGTCCACCATCACAACGCGGTAGCGGGAGCGGACGCGCTCGCAGGCGTCCGGGCCGGTGGCGGGGTCGGCGAGGGCGTCGCGCAGCAGCACGAGCAGGTCGTCCCAGTCGAGGATGTGGCCGGCGCGCTTGCGGGCGCGGAGCGCCTCGCGCGTGCGGACGGCGAAGCGATGGCGCGCGGCCGCGACCGCGTCGTCGCTGGTCGCGGGCTCGAGGCGGGCGGCGGGGTCGCCGAGGGTCCAGCCGGCCACCGCGGCGGCATCGCGATGCGAGAGCACCGGCGCAGGTGCGTCCGGCGCCCCGTGTTCGGCGGCGCGCAGGTCCGCGACGACGTCGGCGAGCAGGTCCCGCGGGTCCTCCAGGAAGGTGGTGTGGCCGTCCACGTCCGCGGCCACGCCGAGGCCCACCAGCATCTGATGGCAGAAGCCGTGCGTGGTGGCGATCGTGGCGGAATCGAACGCGGCGAGCGCGGTGGCGAGGCGGTCGAGGCGGCGGGCCACTTCGGCGTCGGCGCCGGTCAGGAGGTGCTCGAACAGCGGGTCGACCCGGCCGTCCCGCCCGCGGGGGTCGCGCGCCTCCAGGGCCGCGGCGGCGTCGACCATGCGGGCGCGCACCCGGTCCCGCAACTCCACGGTGGCGGCGCGGCCGAACGTGACGAGCATCAACTCGTCGATGCGGGCGAGGCCCTCCGCCACGTACCGCACCGCGAGGCTCGCGATCGTGTGCGTCTTGCCCGTGCCGGCGCTGGCCTCCAGCACGGTGGTGCCGGTGGGCAGGGGGCCGCGGACGTCGAAGCTCACGGGGCTCGGGGTGTTCATGGCGCGCCGCCCACCCCGGCGGCGCCGCCGACCTCGCGGATCCCCTCGTGGGCGAGCAGCGGCTCCCACACGAGGCGGGCGAGCTGGCCGAACAGGTGCGGCTCCTCCCGCAGCGAGCCGAGCAGCGGCCGCGGCCCATCGGCGAGCATCCGGGGGGCCGCGGGCGGCACCAGCGCCGGGTCCGGGGGGATCTCCAGCAGCGCTGCCAGCGGCACGTCGCCCCACACCTGCAGGTGCTCGGCGTCCCCGCCGTCGCCGAAGTTCCGCTTCTGCTGGCTGTTCCAGATGGTCCACGCCTTGCCGGCCGGCCATGCGGCACCCGCCGGGTTCTTGCCCTCGGACCGCGCCCGCGCGTACTCGTGCGAGCACGCCGGTGCCAGCGGCAGCGGGGTGGTCATCCCGCGGCGGTACAGCGCGACCAGGAGGTCGAGCAGCGTGCGCGCCTGCTGGGGCGCCGGCGGGCGGAGGGTGGCGATCGTGACCCCGCCGTCCTTGTTCCGGCCGATCGTCTGGGCGCCGCGGGGCGGGGCGTCGGCGCCGTCGTCGGCCGTCAGGGCGAGGAGCTGCACCCAGGCACGCAGGCGATGCTTCGGGGAGAGCTTGGAGAACACCACCCTGACCACGCCCCCGCCGTGCAGGGATCCCACCGTCCCTCCCAGCACGACGCCGGACGGGAGCGTCACCGTGACGTCCCGCGAGGTGGCGGGGCCGCTGCCGCGCACGGGTGCGGCGGCGTCGAGGAGGGCGACGACGTCGGCCGCCACCTTCGCCAGCGCCTCCCGTCCCAGCGACCCGGGCGGGACCTCGCCGCGGACCGCCTCGGCGTCGAGGGCGCGCTGCAGTGGGGTCCCGGTGGTGACCGCGCGCAGCACCCGGTCCCCGACCTTCCACCGGTCCAGCGCCTCCAGGCTGACGGGCAAGGCCTCGGGCGGGTCCTCCTCGTCGGCGGCGGAGGGGAGCTGGAGGCGGGTGCGGAGGAAGTGGCGGGCCGGGTGCTCGAGGAACCGGATGAGGGAGTCGAGGTCGAGGGCGGTGAGCGGCTCCTCCGGGAGCGGTGCCGGGAGGAACGGCGGGGCGGGTGCGCGGTCCCCGCGCAGCGCGAGGGCGCCCGCGTGGGCGGCGGCGTCGAAGCTGAATGGCCGGGGCGGCGTGAAGTTGCGGGCGTCGAAGGGCTGGAGCGGGTGGTGGACGGCGACGTCGTCTCCCGGAGCCATCCGCCGCACCACGTCGAGGAGCTCCCCGACGGGCACCGCGGGCGGCCGCGCGGCGCCGGTGCGCTCGTCCGCGCCGGTGTGGAGGATGACGAGGGTCTCCTGCGCGGCGAGGAGCGCGTCGAGGAAGAGCTGACGGTCCTCCGCGCGGGCGTCCCGCTCCCCGACGAGCGGGGTGCGGCCCAGGACGTCGTCGCCGTCGAGGCGGGCCGTGCGGGGGAAGACGCCGTCGTCCATCCCGAGGAGCACCACCACCCGGTGGGGGACGGACCGCATCGGCACCATCGTGCAAATGGTGAGATGGCCGGTGCGGAAGTTGGTGCGCGACGGGCGCGGCGCGAGTTCCGGCCCCAGCAGCGCGCGCACGTCGGTGAGCCGGAGCTCAGTAGTGTCGGCGCGGGGACCGGCGGCGGTGACGGCGTCGGCGAGGAGTCGGCGCAGGTGGGCGAGCTGCCACTCGTCCCGCGGGGCGAGCGCCGTGAGGCCGGCGACGGCGTCACCCAGCGCGGCCAGCCACGCGGCCAGCGGCTGCGGCCGGGACAGGGCGGCGACGGCGTCGCCCAGGCTCGTGACGTACTCGGCGAGCCGGCCGGCGAGGTCGACGGCGTTGCTGTCGACGTCGTCGAGGGGCAGGACGCCGCCGAGGAGGGGGAGTCTGTCCTCGTCCAGCGCGACGCCCAGCAGGATCCGGTCCAGCCCAGCCTTCCACGTGTTCTGCGCCAGGTGGCCGAGGCCCCACGGCTCGCGGCCGCGCGCATCGAGGCCGAAGCGAACCCCGGCGTCCCGGGCCCAGGTGGTGAGCTGGTCGAGGGCGTCGTCGTCGAAGGTGAAGCGGCGCCGGACCGGCGGGAGGGCGGCGAGGTCCAGCACCTGGGAGGCGGTGAGGCGGGCGTCGGCGAGCTCGAGGAGCCGGGCGGCGACATCGAGGAGGGGGTTGACCTGGCGGGGGGAGCGGTCGGCCAGCCGGATGGTGAGCTCGTGGCTGGGGTGGAGGGCCGCGGGCCCGGTGGCGTCGTCGGCGAGCGCATCAGCCTCGCCCGCGGGCGTTGCGGAGAAGGCGCCGCCCAGCAGGGGCGCGAACGCCTCGACGTCCGGGCACATCACGATGATGTCCCGCAGTTCGAGGGTGGGATCGTCCTGCAGCAGGCCGAGGACCGCCTCGCGCAGGACGTCCACCTGGCGGTGGCGGCCGTGGCAGGCGTGCACCTGGAGGGAGCGGTCCGCGGGGTCCGGGGTGGGCGCGGTGGGCGGCCGGTCCGCGGCGAGGTCCTCCTGCAGGGCGGCGAGCAGGGTGCGCGGCCGCCCCGCCACGGCCAGGTGCTCGTCCGACGACGGCGTGGTGTGCGCCGCCAGCCGCACCTGCAGCTCGCGTGCGTCCCGGCCGAGGGAGCGCAGCAGTGGGTGGCGGGGGAGGGCGGCGGTCGGGTCGGCGAGCCGGGTGGGGGTGGTGAGCCGGGTGGGGGTGGCGTCCGGGAGTGGGTCCGCGACCCGCGCCCACATCCCGTCCGACGGATGCGGCAGCCACAGGTGCACCTCGCGGTGCGCGGCCAGCGCGTCCAGCACCGCGATGGTGACGGGCGTGAGCCGGGTGGGGCCGAACACGTTGAGCCGGTCGGGCAGGTCCACGAGCCCCGGATCGGCCCGCAGCGCCGCGCACGCCGGCGCGAGTCGCTCCGCGGGCGACGGCGTGCCGACGGCGCCGCGCACCTGCCGCCACAGCTCCGCCTGCCAGGCGTGGTCGGGTCCGAGTGTGCCGCCTGCGCCGTCGGAGTCGCGGCCCGCCAGCCAGTCCAGCAGCATGCCCGGACGGTGGGCGGCGTAGCTCGCGAACAGGCCGGCGAACTTCTGCGCCACCTCCATGCGGCGCCCGGGATCGCCGTGGGTGGGTTCCCCCGGCCGTGCCCCTGCGTTCCCGGCGCCCGCGAGGCCGAGGTGCCGGGCGAGGGTGGTGGTCCAGGGCGCGGCGGCGTTCGCGTCGACGACGGCGAGCACGTGCCACGCGAGCCGCTCGGGCTCCCAGGGGTCGGCGTCGTGGTCGAGGCCGATGGCGGCGGCGGTGGTCTGGCGGACAAGGCGGGCGGGCGAGGGGAAGACGACGTTGGCGCAGACGCCGTCGTCGCGGCCGGATTGCGCGCCGAGTGTCGCGGCGAGCGATTGCGCGATCCAGCGCTCCACGCCGCGGGACGGGACGGCGACGACGTCGGGCGTGAAGGGGTCTGCCGGCGCGGCGGCGAGGAGGCGCGCCAAGCCGCTGACCAGCAGGTCGGCACGTTCCGACCTGTGGAGATGCAGCGCCACGTGTCCTCCCGCGATCGTCGGGCCGTGCGGGCCGCTCCCCTGCGGCGCTCGGCGCACTCTTGACCCTAACAGCGCTCACCGGCACCCGCTGGGGACGTGGGTGCCTTCGTCAAACCCTAACCATCCGCCCTTGGGGTGGGTTTGTGCCGACGGTGAGGGATCTACCCCTCACCCCGGGCGCGAACCCTCACCGCCGACGGATGGTGAGAGTCTGAACTGGGACTTTGGGGTTTGAGCCCCGCCGACCCGCGTGGCTCGCTACCGGGCCGCTCGCCAACCGTGCAGCTCAGGGGTCCGGGGACAAGTCCAGGCAGAAGTGCAGAAGGTTGTGCCGTGGCACCGGCGGGGTCGCGGCCCTGCGGACCGGCCGCATCGACTTCCACGGCCCCGACCCCGGGCCCCGGCGGGATATGACGCCCGTCGTCGTCGCCCAGGTCGCGCGGGATCAGCCCGAGACCATGGAAAGCAGCATGAAGAGGGACCAGAGGGCGCCGGACACGATCGCGAGCCACACCACCCAGGAACGTTCGCCCTTCGTCAGGGCCACGACACCCAGAGCCGCGCCCACGAACGCAAGCACTGCCCCGGTGCCGACACCCACCATCATCTGAGAGAGTTCCCTGCTCTGTGGGCTGATCGCCCTGTAGATGGTACCGATCAGGATTCCCACAAAGGGGCCGAGGACTCCGAGGAGAACTGCCACCCACGCGAGTTTGGACTTGGGGAGATTGACGAATCCGCTGGCCATCACGGCCTCCTTGGCGAGATCGACCGGAGTGACCGGGCACCAGGGTCGCTGGCGCGGGTCAGGGCGGCGTGCAACGGCTGTTGAGGCAAAGCTATGCCCGAACACCCAACGAAGAAAGGGACGAAGGTCACCGGTGACGCCCTCGGCACGCAGCTCGGCAACGGCGTCGGCGACCGCTTCGGGGTGGGATGACGCCGAGAGGGAGGTTTCGCACCCAGGGTGCGGCGCGCACCAAGCAGTCTCAGCGCGAAACCTCCCCCTCGCGTGGGGGCGACCGGTGTCCCCTCGCAACGGGTGCGCGGCCCTATTCGACCGCGTCCAGCCCGAGGTCCAGCACCGGCGCGGAGTGGGTGATCCACCCGGACGAGATCAGGTCCACGCCTGCCTCGGCGATCGCTGCCACCGTCGCGGCGGTGACGGTCCCGGACGCCTCGGTCACCAGTCGGCCGGCCACCATCCCCACGGCCTCGCGCAGCGCCGCCGGGGACATGTTGTCCAGCAGCACCACCCGCACCGCGGCCACCAACTCGGGGTCCGCCAGGACCGAGGCCAACTGCTCGAGCGTGTCCACCTCCACCTCGATCGACACCAGGTGCCCCACGCCGCCCCGAGCGCGCCGGATCGCCTGCGGCAAGCTCCCCGCGATCGCGATGTGGTTGTCCTTGATGAGGACGGCGTCGTACAGCCCGAACCGGTGGTTCACCCCGCCGCCCGCGCGCACCGCGGCCTTCTCCAGCGCCCGCAGCCCCGGCGTCGTCTTTCGGGTGCACGCGATGCGCGCCTGCGTGTGAGCGACGGCGGCGGCGAGGTGCGCCGTCGCCGTCGCCACCCCGCTCAGGTGGCCGAGGAGGTTGAGCGCCACGCGCTCGCCGGTCAGGAGGGCCCGCGTGGGCCCGGCCACCTCGAGGACGACGTCGCCCGGCGCGACGGCGTCGCCCTCCCCGCGCACGACGTCGACGCGGACGGCGGGGTCGAGCATCTGCCAGGCCAGCCAGGCCACCTCGACCCCGGAGATCACCCCCGGCTGCCGCGCGACGACGCGGAACGTGGACCGGTGGTCCGCCGGGACGATGCTGTTCGTGGTGAGGTCGCCGGCGGCGCCGAGGTCCTCGGCGAGCGCCTGGCGCACGAGCGGCTCGAGCAGGGTGGTGGGAAGGGCGGTGGACAGGGTGGTCATGGGGTCTCTCCTACGGACGCGGTGTTCAGGCGAGCACGTGGCTGAGCAGCATGTCGGACAGCGTGAGGGTCTGGTGCTCGGGGGCCTTCTGCTCGGGGAAGTCCACGCGGGTGTGCGCGCCGCGCGACTCCTCGCGCCGCAACGCCGACCACGCGATCGCCAGCGCCGCGAGGGTCGCGGTGGGGACGCCGTCGAAGGCGCCACCGCCATCGCCGTTCGCGCCGCCGCGCCCGCCCGCGAGCCGCACCCAGTCCGCCACCTCGTCCTGCCACCCCGCCACGAGCGGGCGGAGCGTGGCGCCGTCGCGCAGCACCCCGACCGCCTCGAACATCGCCCGCCGCAGCGCGGCGGCGGGGCGGTCGCCGTCGGGAAGGGCCTGCGCGGGCCGGCCGGCGAGGTCCCGGGCTGCGGCGACGACGTCGGACGCCCCCGGGGCGGTCGCCCGAGCGGTGGGCCCGGCGGAGCTCCCGGTGAGCTCCCGCGCGACCCGCACGCCCATGACCACGGCCTCGAGCAGCGAGTTGCTGGCCAGCCGGTTCGCGCCGTGGAGCCCGGTGCTCGCCACCTCGCCCACGGCCCACAGGCCCGGCACGGTGGTGCGGCCGGCGCCATCCACGAGCACGCCGCCCATGTGGTAGTGCGCGGCAGGGCTGACCGGCAGCAGCTGGGTGACGGGGTCGATCCCCGCCGCGCGGCACTTCGCCGTGACCGTGGGGAACCGCTCGGGGAACTCGGCGCCGATGGCCGCGCGGGCGTCCAAGAACACCCGCTCGCCACGCCGCAGCGAGGCGAACACCGCCCGGGCGACGACGTCGCGCGCCGCCAGCGGGTCGTCCAGTACCGGGGTGCCGTTCGCGGTGACCAGCGTCGCGCCCTCGCCCCGGACCGCCTCGCTGACCAGCGGCATCGGGTCCAACCCGCCGACGTCGAGCGCGGTGGGGTGGAACTGCACCATCTCGAGGTCGCGCAGCCGGGCGCCGGCGCGCGCCGCCAGCACGAACCCCTGGCCGTAGGAGCCCAGCGGGTTCGTCGTGTGCGCGAAAAGGCCGCCGACGCCGCCCGTGGCGAGCACGGCGCGGGTAGTGGGGAGCACGGCCCGCCGGCCGCCGCGCTCGACCTCGACGCCCACGACGGCGCCGTCGACCGTCACGATGCGGCTGGCGCGCGTGTGCTCGAGCACCGTGATCGACGGTGTGCGGGCCGCGACCGCCGCGAGGGTGCGCATCACCTCGGCGCCGGTGGAGTCGCCGCGGGCGTGCACGATCCGGCGGCGGCCGTGCGCGGCCTCGAGACCGAGCGCGAGGTTGCCGTCGCGCTCGCGGTCGAAGGGGACGCCCTGCCCGATGAGCCACTCGATCGCGGCCGGGGCGGCGGCGGTGATGGCACGCACGACGTCCGGCTCGCACAGGCCCGCGCCGGCGGCGAGGGTGTCGGCGGCATGGAGGGCGGGGTCGTCGCCGGGGCCGACGGCGGCCGCGATGCCCCCCTGCGCCCAGCCGGACGCGGGCTCGCGCCAGGGGGTCTCGGTGAGCAGGGCGCCGGCGGTGAGCAGCACGCAGGGCTGCGGGGCGAGGTGGAGTGCGGTGGCGAGGCCGGCGAGGCCGGCGCCGATGATCACGGTGGTCATGATGGCTCCTAACGGACTGCGAGCATGCGCTCGACGGCGCGGCGCGCGCGGCCGGCGATCGCGGGATCGAGGGTGACCTCGTGTCGGCCGGTCTCGAGGCTGGTGCGAATCTTGGCCAGGGTGTTGCGCTTCATGTGCGGGCAGAGGCGGCACATGGAGACGAACTCGATGTCGGGGTGGGTGGCGGCGAGGTTGTCACCCATGGAGCACTCGGTGATGAGCGCGATCTTCTGGGCGCGGCGCTGCTCCACGAAGTCCGACATCTGCGCCGTGGAGCCGGCGAAATCGGCCTCGGCAACGACCTCCGGGGGGCATTCGGGGTGGGCGAGGACGGCGACGCCGGGATGTTCCTCGCGGAGGGCGCGGACCTCCGCGGCGGTGAACTGCTCGTGCACCTCGCAGGCGCCCGGCCAGATGATCACCTCGACGCCGGTCTGGGCCGCCACGTTCCGGGCGAGGTACTGGTCCGGGATCATGATGACGCGGTCCACGCCGAGCGACTCGATCACCCTGACCGCGTTGCCGGAGGTGCAGCAGATGTCGCTCTCGGCCTTCACGTCCGCGGAGGTGTTCACGTAGGTGACCACCGGGACGCCGGGGTGCTGCGCGCGGAGGGCGCGGACGTCCGCGGCGGTGATGGACGAGGCGAGGGAGCAGCCGGCGCGCAGGTCCGGGATGAGGACGCGCTTGGCGGGGTTGAGAAGCTTCGCGGTCTCGGCCATGAAGTGGACGCCGGCTAGGACGATGGTGCCCTGGGTGACGTGCTGGGCCTCGCGGGCGAGGGCCAGGCTGTCCCCGGTGATGTCCGCGACGCCGTGGAAGATGTCCTGCGTCATGTAGTTGTGGGCGAGGATGATGGCGTCCTTCTCGCGCTTCAGTCGCTGGATGGCATCGATGTCCGCGGCGGCGGCGTCCCAGTCGTCCGCGCCGAGTGGGCGGACGGGGCCGCGGAGGTTGGTGCGAGAGTCGGCGACGGTGGGGGTCTGGGTGGTCACTGGATTCCCCTTTATGCTTGAGCGGAGCATATCTTGTGCTCAAGACTAGCACAGGGGTGCCGAGGTGAACAGAGGCAGTTCGTGGTTCGGTCCGGCCCCCCGGGGCGCTACACGGCCGGGTTGGTGAGGCTTTGCACCGACGGTGTGGGGCATATCCCTCACCGCGGGTACGAAACCTCGCCGCCGATGGATGGTTAGGGTCCTGACACGGGACGGTTGGGGTTCGAGCAGGACCGGACCCGCTACCGGCCCGTCCTCCATCCGGCCAGATCAGGGGTCCAGAGACCCGAGCGTGGCTGGGCCTGCCTCCACGCCGCCTCCGGGAGAGCTCCCCGGAGCGTGGACTTGAGAGCCGAAGTGCTTCGCGCTGTCGCGCTGTCGAGATGGACCAGGCTGATGCCGGAGCGCCGGATCTCGTCATCGCGCACCTTTTCCGCGACCACGACATCGGCTCCGTGTTCTCCCCGGTATTTGACGAGTCCGTCGAATTCGATGCCGAACTTGAACAGCTCCCAGAACAGGTCCAGGTAGAAGTGCCGGCCGTCGCTCCGCGTGAACTCGTGCTGGCACACAGGCTCGGGCAGCCCCAGGGCGAGGGCGGCCCACCGCGTCACGCTCTCGCCGGGCGACTCGCTCCAAGGGCTCGCCGCGGCGATCACGGCTCGCGCCTTCCGTGTCCCGCGCTGGGGACCCATTGCCTCCAGCCGCTCGGAGAGTTCAGCTCGGACGGTGGCCGCCCGCGCGTCCGAGCCGCCTCGGTCCGCGCGGTTCGGTTCCGCGAGCCTGCGGAGAATGCTGTCCACCGTCACCAGCGCGTCCCGCGGGTGCCACTGCAACGAGATGTCCAGCGCAAGGCGCATGAGACTCAGCGTCGGGACGTCGCTCACGTGTGCGTGGTCCGACTCCTCGACGGCGTAGCCGTGACGTCTCAGCTGTTCCGTCCCGGGGTTCTTCAGTCCGCTGGTGGTGGGCAGATCCACTGATTTCCTCCACCCCTTCCGCCCGATCAGGATGTCGACGGTGGTGGGGAACTGCCAGATTGGGAGGTCCCAGAGGACAGCGGCGGAAGTCAGGCACGCGCGCGCGTCAGTCCCGCACTCCAGCGCGGCGATGGTCCGCGCCAGATTCACCACCCGCGCGCGTTCCCAGGACTCCCACGTCGGATCCGTCTTGAGGTAGGTCCCACGACCGATGCGCTCG
>Ga0209745_1000771_pt1 | contig 19237 bp, 16 predicted proteins | sample BarGraNGADG00312_FD_184495 | JGI IMG/M metagenome (GOLD analysis project Ga0209745, IMG submission 184495) | Arctic peat soil microbial communities from Barrow, Alaska - Barrow Graham LP Ref core NGADG0004-312 (SPAdes) (version 2) | ecosystem: Environmental > Terrestrial > Soil > Wetlands > Peat...
TATGAAGAGAACTCCCTCAAGTGCGGGCGGTCGAGCGGAAGCGACATGCTTGGGCCGCGAGACGGGGTCGACGCCCGCACGATCCCTTGCTTAGTACGATTGCCATACGATAAAGTACGTCATGTGTACTCACCTGCTCCGGCGCTCCTGCCCGTCTTTCGCTCTGACGCGCAGGCGCGCATCCTCGCGGCGCTCCTGCTGGACATCTCCCGCGAGGTGTCCATCGGCGACCTCGCCGGTCTGGCGGGGATCCGCCCGCCGAACGCTTTGCGTGAAGTCAACCGGCTCATCGGTGCGGGTCTGCTCAAGGACCGCCGGGTTGGGCGCACGCGCCTGGTCTCCGCGGACGCCTCGAGCCCGTATCACCAGCCCCTGGTACAGATCCTCGCGCGGTCGTTCGGTCCCGTGCTCGTCATACGCGACGAGCTCGCCAAAGTCGCCGGAATCGACCAGGCGCTGATCTTCGGATCCTGGGCGGCGCGATTCCTGGGCCACACCGGCCCACAACCCCACGACGTCGACGTCCTGGTCATCGGTGAGCCACCCGGACGTGACCTGCGCCGGGCGAACGCGCGCATGGAAGACGCCCTGAACATCCCGGTGCAGATCACCACGATCAGCGCTGCCCAGTGGGCCGCGGCTGACAGCGGGTTCCTGCGCGATGTTCAAGCCAAGCCATCGATCACCCTCGACCTCACCGAAAGCAGCGACCGCCCATGACACCCGCGCGCCACACCCCCTTGAGCCGGCTCGTCATGGACGGGCACCTGGAACAGGTCCCCGTCGATGCCACCATCTGTCGCGAGCTGGTCCACCAAGGGCGAAACCACGCGTTGACCGCGGCCGCTGGTCGCGGCATCGGGGACCTCGAGGGCGCATTCCAGATCGCGTACGACGGGTGCCGCAAGGTGTGCCTGGCCCTCGCCCTGGCCTACGGGGTCCGAGCCAAGGGCGACACCGGTCATCACGCCGCCACGTTCAATGCGGCAGCCGCCGCACTCGCCGACAACCTCAGCGCCCGCGACCTCGTCGACGACGCCACCGATCTGCGGTTCATCCGGGCTGGATCGGAGTACCGGGCCGAGAAGATCACCGCCGCCGCGGTGAACGACGCGATAGACATCCTCAATGGCCTCCTCACCGCGCTCCCGCCCGTCATGGAGGCGCGACTGGCGAGCAGTCCGACCTTATGAACCACGCCAATCCAGTCAGCGCAGCGAAGCGATGGCCGTGATCAATTTGGGCGCCCCGGCCGAGCCGCGGACGTCTGGCGCGTTCAGTCGGCGTTGAGCATTCCGTACTGGGCGGATGCGTAGGGCAGGACGGCGGCGCGGTCGAGGCTGTTCTTCGCCTGGTCGTAGCGCATCGTCATGCGCGGGTCGGCGTGCCGCAGCTGGAGCTGGACATCGCGCAGTGGCAACCCCTGGGCGAGCATGTTCGTGGCGACCGAGCGGCGCAGCCCGTGCGGGGTGATCGCCCGGGTGATGCCGGCGGCGCGGGTCAACCGGTGCAGCAACCGGTCCGAGGCGGCGCGGTCCATCCGATCCCCGCGCGTGTTGCAGATCAGCGGTGTGGTCGTGCGGCCGTCGATGAGCCGGTTCAGGTCACGCAGTGCTTGGACCGGGACGACCCGTTCGAACGTGTCGCCGCCTTTGCCGCGGAACACGACCGTGCGCCAGCCCTGGTTGTGATGCACGCTGTCGGCGTTCAGGGCGCACATCTCCCCGACGCGCAACGCCATCTGCCCGAGCAGGACGACGAACACGTGCTCGCGGGGCCCGGCCTTGACCGCCGCGTCCAGCAGGGCGACGCAGTCCAGGGTGGGCAGCCAGGTGCGCTTCTGCTCGCCCTCGTGGATCTTGGGTCGGGTCACGTTCTGAGTCGGATCACGGTCGGTGATCTCGTCGATCACGGCGTACTTGTAGAACAGGTGCACCACGCCGAACTTCGCCGCCCGGGTGGCCGAGGCCAGGCGTTGGTCCTCGAGGGAGCGCAGCCAGATCTCCACGTGCGGGCGGCGCACCTGCAAAGGGTCGATCCCGACCTGGGCACACCAGCGCAACCACAGGTCGAGATGGATCCGGTAGCTGTCCAGCGTCTTACCCGCGTAGCGGGCGAGGAATCCTGCGCATGCCAGTCGCAGCGGGTCGCTGCTCGCGGGCAGGATGACCGTGCTCGTCGTGTCGTTCATTTCGCCTCCGGGCGCTCCTTGCTGGGAAGCGGCATCACCCGGTCGAACAACGCATCGAGCGATCAGCCGCTCGCGGAAGACCCGAAACTACGCCGCCCGCGCACTCCGAGCGCGTCCGAACTCTGAGCCCTGCGTGGCATCAAGGGACGTTCGGCGTCCGGGCAGTGCGACCATCCGGACATGAGCGCGCATTCCATGCAGGGTGAGTTCAGGGGGCGAAGAACCCGGGGACCATCGCGGTGTAGCGCGAGTGCCGGACGGGGCGTTCCCTGACCGCTGTGCAGGTTCTGCACTACCGAGATGTACTCGACGGTGTATTGCGACAACCTGAGGCTCTCTGCTGGCGCTGCGGACCGCCGCGGCGATGAGTCCTCCGGTGTCCACAGGTCTACCTCACGACCGAGACGACAAATGACAGGGAGCACGTCGTGGGCCTGATCCACATCGAACTGTTCGCAACCCTCGATCTTGTCGGGCAATCGCCCGGCGGCCCCGACGAGGACCCGGAGGGCTTCGCGTTCGGCGGCTGGCAGGCGCCGCTGCTGGACGACGTCACCGGGGCGCAGGTCGGCGCCGCCTATGAGGGGACGGACGCCCTCCTGCTCGGCCGGCGGACATACGACATCTTCGCCGCCTACTGGCCGCACCAGGAGGGCGGCGAGGATAACGAGATCGCGGCGCTCTTCAACCGCGTCCCCAAATACGTCGCCTCCCGCGGCAGGCCGAACCTTTCGTGGGCCATTTCCACGCAGCTCGGGCCGAACCTGGCCAGCGCCGTGCACGAGGTCCGTGACCGCCACGAGCACGTGAAGGTCGTCGGGAGTCTGAACCTGGTGCAGACACTCCTTCGCGAGAAGCTCTTCGACCGCCTCGACCTGTGGGTGCACCCGGTGGTGCTCGGCGTCGGGAAGAAGGTGTTCGACGGTGGCGCGGTGCCCACGAACCTCACACTCCTCGAACCGCCGGCAGCTGGTCCGAAGGGCACCGTGCACCTGCGGTACGGGCTCGCTGATGGCACGCCCGGGACGGGGGACATGAGCGCACCTGATCCCGGCGTCGGGCACGGCGCCTGAAGCCGCCGCGCAGGATCCCAGTGGATCGACAAGCTGAAGACCGGAGGTTGAACCCAGTGGCACATGTACGGCGCTTCGACCATGTCGGTATCACCGTTGCGGACCTCGATGCAGTGACGGCGTTCTTCGTCGGTCTGGGTCTGCAGGTCGAGGGCGCGCGAATGTTCGTCGAGGGCGAGTTCCTGGACACGGTCATCGGCATCCCCGACTCCCGCACCGAGATCGTCACGCTGCGCCCACCCGACGGTGGTACCCGGCTGGAGCTCTCGAGCTTTGTCCGGCCGGACCATAAGCCCGGGTCGCCCGCCGCGATGGCAAACGAGCTCGGGCTGCGCAACGTGGCCTTCGAGGTCGACGACCTCCAGGCGGCCGTCGACAAGCTGGCCGCGGACGGCTACGGGCTGGTCGGCGACATCGGCCAGTACGAGCACATCTGGCGCATGGCCTACGTACGAGGTCCGGAAGGGATCATCGTGTCCTTGGCCGAACGGATCGGCTGACCACGGCCTGGGGGCGGTTGTCCATGCTCTCGGGGATCGCGACGTTGACGCGCGGCGAGCGCGCGCCGCGCGGGGCGGCCGGGTCCAGCCGAAGGCGCCGGCCGACGGCCCGCTCGACGGCGTCGAGGTCGACCCCTGCAGCCTTGAGCAGCGTGCGCCCAGCAGCGGCGGCCGCGGCGCCATGCAGTGCCTGGCCGCCGGCAAAGTGGGGGTCGAAATCACCAGCCTCCGCCCACTCCGCGAGAGCGGCGTGGTCGGTGTCCGCGGGGATGGTCTGGTCGTCGGTCACAGCTGTTCTCCGTCCTCGTATCCGACGGCGTTGCGGGTCGACTCTCGTAGGGCCATCACGTGGAAGATGTGCACGTCGGCGGGTGGGCTGATGATGACGAGGCCGATACAGCTTTCTGGCGTCACGCCGTCCGCGGTCGCTCGATGAGCACCTCATCCAGTCGCTCCGCGATCCGGCGCTGGGAGTCGTCGACGGCGTGCTGGTAGTGAATGGCTGCGCGCGGGCTCGCATGGCCCGCGCGTTCCATCAGCTCGGGCAGGGTCGCGCCCGTGGCCGCCACGAGCGTGAGCGCCGAGTGGCGCTGGTCGTGCCACGTCAGGTCATCGCGCCCGATCGCGCTGCGCGCCTTGGCGAACATCGTCGTTCGCTGGCCGCTGGACAACGGCGTCCCGTTCTGCGTGCCGAAGAGCAACGAATCGCGGCCCGGGGGAGTGAACCGCGTCATGTGCTCACGCAGCGCGGCCACGGCGATCTTGGGTAGCACCACGGCCCGCTTGCCGGCCCGGGTCTTCGGCGCGCTGAACCAGCCCTGGCCGGTTCGTCGGCGAGCCAGGGACTGCTCGACCCGCACCACGCCGGCGGCGAGGTCGACGTGCTTGCGCTGGAGAGCGAACAGCTCACCCGCGCGAAGGCCGCTGCAGACCGCGAGGATCACGGACGCCCGGTAGCGCTCGGGCATGCCGTCGGCCAGCGCCCACATCTCCTCGAGGCTGACGGTGCGCCGCTCCACGCGGTCATGAGCGTCCCGCTGCCCGGCACCCTTGATCGCGCACGGGTTCGCAGCGATCAGCTCGTCCGCGACGGCCTGCGCCATCCCGGCGTGCAGCAGCCGGTAGGCCTGCGTCGCGGCCGTCTGACCGGCGTTGCGCCGCAACGGGCGCTTGGGCACCGCTGCACCGCCAGTCGCGGCGACCCACCCGTCCCGCGCCCACCCGGGGATCCGGCCGGTGGGCGCCAACGGCGCACCCGAGGCCGCCGCCCACGCCCGGATCGCCGCGTTCATGCGAGTGTCGTGCTTGCCACTGCGTTCCCACCGCTCGGTCACCCGCCGCGTCGACTCGGTCGTCACCGCGTGGTTCCACTCCCGCACCACGGCGGGCGTCAGCGATGCCAGCGTCCTGATCCCCAGATGGATGGCTCTCGGCCGCGCGGAGGTCGTGGCCACGGGGATGGGCGCGTCGATCCAGGTGGCCAGCACCTGCTCGTACAGAGCGTGAGTCGACTCGGCGATGTCGGTGCGGGTCGCGATCCAGCTGCGGAACCACTCGCCCAGCGGCTGCTCGCCCAGCCGTGGGTCGTGCCATGCACCGCGGGCCATCGTGGAGACCTCGTGGGCGAGCGCCTGGTCGGCCTCGGCCTTGGCCGCGAAGGTGCCGATGGTGCGCATCGCGCCGTCGGGTCCGGTGTACCTGGCCTGCCACCTCCCGGACGGCAGCCGGCGGATGGCGCCGCTCGCGCGGCGGTGTGAGGTGCGAACAGTCATGGCGGGACCTCCGGGCGCTTATGGCACGTTATGGCACGACGGGCCTGCGACAAGGGTCCAACGAGGGTCTGACATGGTCGCCGCAGGTCTCTGACCTGCGGAAATGCTGGAGCGGGTGAGGAGAATCGAACTCCCGTAACCAGTTTGGAAGACTGGCGCTCTACCATTGAGCTACACCCGCGCGACCCGCACCCGGCGGGTCAGCGCCCCAAGATTAACCGGTCCCAGGACCGCTCCGGGACCGGCCCAGCGGCGTGACCGGGCGCGCGGTGTGACCGGACGCGCGGTGTGGCCGGACGCGCGGACCGCACCTGGCCGTCACACACTAGACTCGCGGCGGGGACGGGATGTGGCGCAGGTTGGTAGCGCGTCCGCTTTGGGAGCGGAAGGTCGTGGGTTCGAATCCCGCCATCCCGACTGAGAATGCGCCGGTGCTCTTCGGGGGCGCGGGCGGTGACGTACGATCGACGGGTTGCGCGCGCGGTCAACCATGCCCGCTCGCGCCGCTGCGGGCCGCGGAGATGGGTACTACCTCTCGCCGCACTCCCCGCGTCCCCGACCTCCGGCCGGCGTCCCCGGCTGACCCCACCCGAGCACTGGGAGATCATCGAAGTGAAGAGCGCCGTCGAAACCGTGGACGCCACCAAGGTCAAGCTGACCGTCGAGGTGCCGTACGAGGAGCTCAAGCCGAGCATCGACCACGCCTACGCGCACCTCGCGGGGCAGGTCACCGTTCCCGGCTTCCGCAAGGGCAAGGTCCCCCCGCGCATCATCGACCAGCGGGTCGGGCGCGGCGCGGTGCTCGAGCACGCCATCAACGACGGCATGTCGTCCTTCTACAGCGCTGCCGTGCGGGAGAACAAGCTACGCCCGCTCGGCCAGCCCGAGATCGAGGTCACCCGGGTGCCCGACATCGCGGACACCACCAGCGAGCTCCACTTCGTCGCCGCGGTGGAGGTACGCCCCGAGATCGAGATCCCCGCGCTGGATTCCCTCACCATCTCGGTGGACGACGTCGAGGTGTCCGACGACGATGTCGCTGAGCGCCTCGACGCGCTCCGTGAGCGTTTCGGCACCCTGGTGGGCGTCGACCGCCCGGCTAGCGAGGGCGACTTCGTCGTGCTCGATCTCGTGGCGAACGTGGACGGCGATGAGGTCGACAACGTCAGCGGTACCAGCTATCAGATCGGCTCGGGCAACATGCTCGAGGGGCTCGACGAGGCTCTCGCCGGCCTCTCGGCCGGCGAGACCACCACGTTCTCCGCGCCGCTCGCAGGTGGGGAGCGCGAGGGTGAGCAGGCCGAGATCACCGTGACCGCGACCACCGTCAAGCAGCGTGACCTTCCGACCGCCGACGACGACTTCGCGCAGCTCGCGAGCGAGTTCGACACGCTGGCCGAGCTCGAGGCCGACCTGCGCGCTCAGGCCGCACGGGTCAAGGGCTCCGAGCGGGCCGTCCAGGCGCGAGACCGGCTCGTCGAGCAGCTGCTCGCGGCCGCCGAGATCCCCGTCCCGGCCGGCGTCGTCGAGGCCGAGGTGACCCGCCACCTCGAGTCGGAGGGTCGCCTCGAGGACGACGAGCACCGCACCGAGGTCGTCGAGCAGGCCACGACAGCGCTGCGGAACCAGATCTTGCTGGACACCCTGGCCGAGAAGCTCGAGATCAAGGTCAACCAGAACGAGCTTCTCGAATACCTCGTGAGCGCGTCGCGCCAGTACGGGATGGACCCGAACACCTTCATCAAGACCGTGGACGAGCAGGGCCAGGTTCCGGCCATGGTCGCCGAGGTCGCACGCTCCAAGGCGATCGCGGTCGCGCTGCGCCGGGTGGCGGTCACGGACGGCGCGGGCGACGCGGTGGATCTGACGGAGTACATCGGGTCGGACACCGACGATGCGATGGCGGAGCAGATCCGCTCGGCGGCCGGGACCGCTGTCACCGACGTCGCGATCGATGACAGCGACATCGTGTTCGACGACGAGGAGCCGGCGAAGGCCTGATCCGACCGGGGCGCCGAGTCCCGTCGAACCCGCTGCGCCGTCAGCGAAAACGCCTCCAAGCGGGGCGTTTCCGCTGACGGCCCGGCGTTAAGGTCACTGCACACGCACGGGTGCGGCCGCCCCTCACGGGAGCCGCGCGCGGGCAAGATCGTCAGAACGAGGGAGCCTTGGTGAACGAGCAGATGCCGATGATCGCGCGGGCCGAAGGCGCGGGTCTGGGACTCAACGACCACATCTTCAACCGTCTTCTCAAGGAACGGATCATCTGGCTCGGGTCCGAGGTGCGCGACGAGAATGCGAACGCGATCTGCGCCCAGATGCTGCTCCTGGCGGCGGAGGACCCTGACAAGGACATCTTCTTGTACATCAACTCGCCCGGCGGTTCGATCACGGCCGGCATGGCGATCTACGACACCATGAAGTACATCCAGCCGGACGTCGCAACCGTGGCGATGGGCATGGCTGCCTCGATGGGGCAGTTCCTGCTCTCCTCGGGGACCAAGGGCAAGCGATACGCCACCCCGCATGCTCGCGTGATGATGCACCAGCCCTCGGGCGGCATCGGCGGCACCGCGACCGACGTCCGGATCAACGCGCAGCTGATCCTGCACATGAAGACGGTCCTGGCCGAGCTGATCGCCGCGCAGACCGGCAAGTCGGTGGAGCAGATACACGCCGACTCCGACCGGGACCGCTGGTTCACCGCGCCTGAGGCGCTCGACTACGGGTTCGTCGATCACGTCGTCACCCACGCCGGGGCCGTGGCAGGCGGCGGCGGAACGGCAGGATCCTGACGCGGTCCGTCGCCCGCAACCGACTGCAGTAGAACTGAGGAGAACCCGTGAGCACAGAGTCGCAGTTCATCTCCAGCGCCGCCCGCCTCGCCGGTGGCCGGGCGCTGCCCTACGGGGCACCCAGCGGTCGGTATGTGCTGCCCCAGTTCGAGGAGCGTACGGCCTACGGCTTCAAGCGGCAGGACCCGTACACCAAGCTGTTCGAGGACCGCATCATCTTCCTCGGCGTCCAGGTGGACGACGCCTCGGCGGACGACGTGATGGCCCAGCTGCTCGTGCTCGAGAGCACGGATCCGGATCGTGACATCATCCTGTACATCAACTCACCGGGTGGCTCGTTCACGGCCATGACTGCCATCTACGACACGATGCAGTACATCAAGCCGCAGATCCAGACCGTTTGCCTGGGGCAGGCGGCCTCGGCGGCGGCTGTGCTGCTCGGTGCGGGGAGCCCCGGCAAGCGCCTTGCGCTGCCGAACGCGCGCGTGCTGATCCACCAGCCCGCGATGGAGGGCGGCGGGTACGCCCAGGCCTCCGACATCGAGATCCATGCCAACGAGCTGATCCGGATGCGTGAGTGGCTCGAGGAGACGCTTGCGAAGCACTCGGGCCGGTCCGTCGACCAGGTGCGCAACGACATCGAGCGCGACAAGATCCTCACCGCCGCCGAGGCGATGGAGTACGGCCTGGTCGACCAGGTGCTCGCGAGCCGCAAGGCTGTGGTTGTTGCCCACGCTTGACGGTCGGCGCTGCCGCTGCCGAGCCGCGTGCGCGCACTCCGGGCGGTCCCCCGTCGGGCGTTGCGGGCGACACGGCGTCGCCGGTGGCGTTCAATAGGGGGGTGGGGTCGGCTCGACCGTCCGCACCCGGTGTTTTGGTTTGCCGAAGGGCAGACGACTCGAGGGAAGGGGACGGCAGTGGCTCGCATCGGAGACGGCGCCGATCTCCTGAAGTGCTCCTTCTGCGGCAAGTCCCAGAAGCAGGTCAAGAAGTTGATCGCGGGTCCTGGGGTCTACATCTGTGACGAGTGCATCGACCTCTGCAACGAGATCATCGAGGAGGAGCTCGCCGAGGCGACCGAGGTGGGCATAGTCGAGCTGCCGAAGCCGAAGGAGATCTTCGACTTCCTCGAGCAGTACGTGATCGGCCAGGAGCCGGCCAAGCGGTCCCTCGCAGTGGCCGTGTACAACCACTACAAGCGGATCCAGGTCGGCGAGGCGGCACGCGGGCCCGGTTCGGACGCGGACGCCGTCGAGATCGCGAAGTCCAACATCCTGCTGATCGGGCCGACCGGGTGCGGCAAGACCTACCTGGCGCAGATCCTCGCCAAGATGCTCAACGTCCCGTTCGCCCTCGCGGACGCCACGGCCCTCACCGAGGCGGGCTACGTGGGCGAGGATGTCGAGAACATCCTCCTCAAGCTCATCCAGGCGGCCGACTTCGATGTCAAGAAGGCCGAGACGGGCATCATCTACATAGACGAGATCGACAAGATCGCCCGAAAGAGCGAGAACCCGTCGATCACGCGCGACGTCTCCGGCGAGGGCGTGCAGCAGGCGCTGCTGAAGATCCTCGAGGGCACGACGGCGTCGGTCCCACCGCAGGGCGGGCGCAAGCACCCGCACCAGGAGTTCATCCAGATCGACACGACGAACGTGCTGTTCATCGTGGCGGGCGCGTTCGCGGGCCTGGACGAGATCATCACGTCGCGTGCCGGGCGCCGCGGCATCGGTTTCGGTGCCGCGCTGCACTCGGCCGACGACGTCGACGTGTTCGGCGAGGTCATGCCCGAGGATCTGCTGAAGTTCGGGCTCATCCCGGAGTTCATCGGACGCGTGCCTGTGATCACGACGGTGTCGCCGCTGGACCGAGACGCCCTGGTCCGGATCCTCACGGAGCCCCGCAACGCGCTCGTCAAGCAGTACCAACGCATGTTCCAGATCGACAGCGTCGAGCTCGATTTCACCGAAGCCGCCCTCGACGCGATCGCCGACCTGGCGCTTCTGCGCGGCACCGGCGCGCGGGGTTTGCGGGCCATCATGGAGGAGGTCCTCCAGCAGGTCATGTTTGAGGTCCCCAGCCGCGACGACGTCGCCCGGGTGGTCATCTCCCGCGAGGTCGTGCTCGAGAACGTCAATCCGACCCTCGTTCCCCGGGAAGTGTCGGCCCCCGCGAAGCGGGCGCGCGAGAAGAGCGCCTGAGCCCGTGACCGCGGGCCCTGCCCTCCCCCCCGAGCTGGCGTCGCTGCGGCAGAGCATCGACAACATCGATGCCGCGCTGGTCCACCTGCTCGCCGAGCGGTTCAAGTGCACCCAGCGGGTTGGTCACCTCAAAGCGGCCGAGGGGTTGCCGCCCGCGGACCTGGGCCGGGAGTCCGAGCAGATCGACCGGTTGCGCAGGCTCGCGCAGGAGGCGGGGCTGGACCCCGTGTTCGCGGAGAAGTTCCTCGCGTTCATCGTCGAGGAGGTCATCCGGCACCACGAGGAGATCGCCGGCTCGAGGCCCTGACCTGCCGGGCCCAGAACCCGAAAGCGGGCTAGCCCTGGACGGGGATCGTCGTGCCGTAGATCGCGTCGACCTGGTCCGTGAAGTCCCGGAGCACGGCCGTGCGCCTGACCTTCATCGATGGTGTGAGGTATCCGTTCACCTCGGTGAAGTCGACGGTCAGCACGGACAGCTTGCGGATGGACTCTGCGCGGGACACCGCCGTGTTCGCGCGCACGGCCGCACGGTCCAGCGCCGCGAGCACGTCCGGGTGGGTGGCCGCGGTGGGCACGTCCATCGGCGGCAGGCCGTGGCCTGCCAGCCAGCCAGGCAGCATCTCGGCGTCGATCGTCACCAGGGCGGCGATGAAGGGTCGTTGGTCGCCGACGACGACGACCTGGCTCACCAGCGGGTGCCCGCGCAGGCGGTCCTCGAGCACGGCCGGCGCCACGTTCTTGCCGCCTGCCGTGACGATGATCTCCTTCTTGCGCCCGGTGATCCACAAGAATCCCTGCTCGTCGAGAGTGCCCAGGTCGCCCGTGCGGAGCCACCCGTCGACGAGGGTCTCGGCGGTCGCTGCGGGGTTGTTGTGGTACCCACGGAACACCTGGCTGCCGGACACCCAGATCTCGCCGTCCTCGGCGATCCGGAGGGACGTGCCCGGGAACGCCGGGCCCACCGAGCCGATCCGCGTGGCCGCGGGCTGGTTGACGGCAGCGGCGGACGTGGTCTCGGTCAGTCCGTAGCCCTCGAGCACGCGCAGCCCGAGGCCCCGGTAGAAATGGCCGAGGCGCTCCCCGAGCGGCGCCCCGCCCGAGACGGCGTACTCCGTGTGACCTCCCAGGGTCGTACGCAGCTTGCGGTAGACCAGCCGGTCGGCCAGGGCGTGCTGCGCGCGCAGCAACCCCGGAGCGCCCTGCGCGGTCTCGCTCGCGCGCGAGTGGGTGATCGACACCTTGGCGGCCCAGCGGAACAGGCGCAGCTTCGCGCCGGAACCGGCCTTCTGCTCCGCGGAGTTGTAGATCTTCTCGAACACCCGCGGCACCGCGAGGAGAAAGGTCGGGTGGAACGACTGCAGGTCAGGCAGCAGGTTCCTGGTGTCAGGCGTGTGGCCCAGGACCGCACCCGACGGGATGCACAGCACCTGGATGAAGCGTGCAAACACGTGCGCGAGCGGCATGAACAGCAGCGTGCGCGAGTGCGGCTGCGCGCACACCTCACCAAGGCCTCCGACCCCGTTCAGCGTGAGGTTGACGAAGTTGCCGTGGGTCAGCTCGACGCCCTTGGGGGGTCCCGTGGTCCCGGACGTGTAGATGATGGTTGCGAGGTCGTCCATGCCGGCCAGGGCGCTGCGTCGGTCGATCTCGGCGTCGGCCACCTCGACGCCGGCCGCGACGAGCTCAGACATCGCCTCCGCGTCGATGACCAGCACGTCACCGAGCCGAGGCAGCTCGGCGCGGACGCCGGCCACGAGCGCAGCATGCGCGGGCGTTTCGACGACCGCAAGGCAGACCTCCGCGTCGAGCAGGATCCAGCGGACCTGCTCGGCCGAGGACGTCTCGTAGACCGGCACGCTGACCGCCCCCGCGGCCCAGATCGCGAAGTCCAGGACCGTCCACTCGTACCGGGTGTGGGACATCAGCGCGATCCGGTCACCAGGCGCGATTCCGTGGGCGACCAGGCCCTTGGCCACTGCCGCCACCTCAACGGCGAACGCGCGTGCGGACACCGGCGTCCAGGCGCCTCCGAGGCTCGACTTGCGCTCCGCGAGCGTGCCCTCGGGCGCCCGCGCCACCCGTTGCGCGAGCAGCGTGCTGATGCTCGTGGTCGGGTCGACGTCGACCAGGGACGGTGAGATGGACTCGAGCATGTGGATCGCTCCAAGGGCAGGGGACACCACGACCCTAACGGGTCCACAGGTGGCGCCGCGCGGCCCCGTGGCGCAGTCTGGAGGGGTCACAGCCGGCCGCGAGAGCCGTGGGCCGGGAGAACCTCGAACCCGAAGGCGTTGCCCATGAAGCTCCTCTGGCTCAAGCCTCTGCTCGGTCTTACCGGCCCCTTCACCACCGTCTACCTCGACGTCACCCGGGCGGAGGCCGCCGGGGAGACCGAGGCGGCTGACCGGTGGAAGGGTCTGCGACGGGAGCTCGAACACGCGGGGGCGCCGGCTCGCGTCCTGGCGGAGATCGGCGACCTGATCGCCCGCCCGACCCGCGTCGCGGGCTCGCACGGCCGGGTGCTGATCGCGGACGGCGACGGCGTGCGCGTTGATCGCGTGCTCGCCGAGCCACCCGCGCGTTCGGTTGCTGTCTACGGCCCGGTACCGGCCCTGCTGCCGGCTGTCCGTGCCGCGGACCAGACGGTCGAGTACGTGCTGGTCGAGGTCGATCGGCAGGGCGCCGACCTGTTCTGGTCGGGCCCGTCGGGGCAGCTCACCGGCGGTGAGCACGAGGTGATAGAGGGCGGTCACGACGTCGTGCACAAGCTGCGCGAAGGCGGGATGTCGCACCGTCGCATGCAGACGAGGGCCGAGGACTCCTGGGAGCGCAACGCAGCCGTCGTCGCGGCAGACCTCGACCGGCACGTGGCCGCGCACGAGCCGGAGCTCGTGCTGGTGACGGGTGACGTGCGTGCCGTCGCGCTGGTGTGCGACGGGGTCGGGCAGCGGGTGCGCGAGCTGCTCGTGGAGGTGCCGGGCGGGTCGCGTTCCGGCGCGGTGAACGAGGAGGCTTTCGCGCAGCGGGTGCGGGCGACCCTCGATGACTTCCAGGTTCGTCGGCGCGAGCGGGTGCTCCGGGTGTTCCGTCAGGAGCGTGGTCGCGACGAGGGCGCCGTCACCGAGCTCGGCGACGTCATCGAGGTCCTGCGACGGGGCCAGGTGCGCGACCTCGTGCTCGCCGAGCCGCCGCTCGGTCAGGACTCGGCGCTCGCCCATCGCACCATGTGGGTCGGGCCCGACCCCCTGCAGGTCGGCCTCGACCGCGGCGACCTCGAGTCGATCGGGGTGACCGACGGGGCCCGCGAGCTGCCCGCCGAGGTCGCCCTGGTGCGTGCCGCGATCGGCCAGGATGCCGGGGTGACGTTCGCGGTGGATGGCAGCGTCGACCTCATCGACGGTGTCGGCGCCGTGCTTCGGTGGTCCGACCCGGGTACGCCCAGCGAGTCGCTCGTCAGCCAGTCAGGCGACCAGGCCCGGTTGCGCGAGGTCGTCTGAGGCGGCCGGCCTGCTTCGCTGTCAGCGGGGCTCCGCCGGGGCGAGGTCGGCAGTGCGTACCTCGACGCCGTCCGCGCCGTCCGGCCCCGGCACCAGGAGGAGGTCGCCGGTGACGCGCCCGGCGGCCCGCAGGTCGCCGGAGACGGTGGCGATAGCGGCAGCCCAGTCACGGGGGACCACGAGCTCGGCGCGGGAGATCTTGGTGCGCATCGACACCTTGGCCTGGGACTTCACCTTGCGGAGCGCGGCGAGCGCCGCTCCGGCGACGCCCAGCAGGGTCGGGTCGGCGCCCGCGGCAACCGCCCGCAGGGGCGCGGCAAGGGGCCACGGCGCACGGTGCACGGATCCCTCCTGCCACCACGACCAGACCTCTTCGGTCGCGAACGGCAGCACGGGCGCGAACAGGCGGAGCAGGGTGTCGAGCGACAAGCCCAGGCCGGCTCGCGCGGACGCCGTCGCGGCGGAGACCTCGGTCGCACCCGCGCCGTACGCGCGGTCCTTGACGAGCTCGAGATAGTCGTCGCAGAACGTCCAGAAGAACGTCTCCGTCAGCTCGAGAGCGCGGGTGTGGTCATAGGCCTCCAGGGCCGCAGTGGCTCGGCCGACGACGTCGGCCAGCCCCGCGAGCATCGCGCGGTCCAGCGGGTCGATGACGAGGGCGGGGTCGATCGCCAGCCCGCGGTCGCCGCCGAACGTCAGCGCGAACTTGCTGGCATTGAGGATCTTGATCGCGAGGCGTCGGCCGATCTTCATCTGCCCTACCTCGAAGGCCGCATCGGTCCCGAGCCGCGCCGAAGCGGCCCAGTACCGCACCGCGTCGGACCCGTGCTCTTCGAGCAGGCCCCGCGGGGTCACGACGTTGCCCTTCGACTTTGACATCTTCTTGCGATCGGGATCGAGGATCCATCCGCTGATCGCGGCGTTCGCCCACGGCAGCGTGCCGTGCTCGAGGTGCGAGCGCACCACGGTCGAGAACAACCACGTGCGGATGATGTCCTGGCCCTGCGGGCGCAGGTCCATCGGGAACACGCGGGCGTACAGGTCGGGGTCAGTGCGCCAGCCACCCGCGATCTGCGGCGTGAGGGAGCTCGTCGCCCACGTGTCCATCACGTCCGGGTCGCTCACGAACCCACCCGGCACGCCGCGTTGCGCGGCGGTGTAGCCGGCCGGGACGTCGCTCGAGGGGTCGATCGGCAGCTGATCCTCGGTCGGCACGATCGGGACGTCGTACGCGACCTCGCCGTCGGAGTCCAGCGCGTACCAGACCGGGATCGGCACGCCGAAGAACCGCTGCCGCGAGACCAGCCAGTCGCCGTTGAGCCCGCCCACCCAGTTCTCGTAGCGCACGCGCATGAAGTCGGGGTGGAAGGCGAGCTCGGTGCCACGCGCGAGCATCTGCTCACGGAGCTCGGCGTCGCGGCCGCCGTTGCGGATGTACCACTGCCGTGACGTGACGATCTCGAGCGGCTTGTCGCCCTTCTCGAAGAAGTTCGCCTTGCGCTGGGTCGGGACCGGCTCGCCGTCGAGGTCGCCGCTCGCCCGTAGCGCACCGACGACGACGGCGCGCGCGGAGAACGTCGTCTTGCCGCCCAGGTCGGCCCACAGCGTGGCCGCCTCGGGGGCTGCGCCGGCCCCGGCCGCCAACCACGTGGGCGTCTCGCGCAGCAGACGACCGTCCCGGCCGATCACCGAGCGGGCGGGAAGCTGCAGCTCGCGCCACCACACCACGTCGGTGAGGTCGCCGAACGTGCAGCACATCGCGATGCCGGAGCCCTTGTCGGGCTCGGCGAGCCGGTGCGCCAGCACGGGCACCTCGACCCCGAACAGCGGGGAGCGGACCATGCGGCCGAACAGGTGCTGGTAGCGCCCGTCGTCGGGGTGCGCGACAAGCGCTACCACGGCGGGGATGAGCTCGGGCCGGGTCGTCTCGATGTACACGGGCTCGGCATCGAGGAGGCCGTCCGAGCTGCCGCCGCCCGGGTCGGCGACCGGGTGGAACGCGACCCGGTGGAACGCCCCCGGGTAGTCGCGGGCCTCGAGCTCCGCCTGCGCGACGGCGGTCTGGAAGGTCACATCCCACATGCCTGGGGCCTCGGCCTGGTAGGCCTCGCCGCGCGCGAGGTTGCGCAGGAAGGCCTGCTGCGCCACGGCGCGCGAGGTGGCCGAGATCGTCTGGTAGTGGTGCTCCCAGTCCACCGAGAGGCCGAGGTAGCGCCACAGAGACTCGAACTCGCGCTCGTCGGACACCGTGAGCCGCCCGCACAGCTCGATGAAGTTGCGCCGCGAGATCGGCAGCTGGTCGGCCGCCCTCGTGCTCTTGCCCTCGCCGCCCACCTGTGGAGGGGTGAAGTCCGGGTCGTACGGCAGCGACGGTTCGCACCGCACCCCGAAGTAGTTCTGCACGCGGCGCTCGGTGGGCAGGCCGTTGTCGTCCCAGCCCATCGGGTAGAACACCTCCTGGCCGGACATCCGGCGAAATCGCGCGACGATGTCGGTATGGGTGTAGGAGAACACGTGACCCACGTGCAGCGAGCCCGAGACGGTCGGTGGTGGGGTGTCGATCGAGTACACCCGGTCGCGCGTCGCGGTGCGGTCGAACGCGTACGTGCGCTGCTGCGCCCAGATCCCGGCCCAGCGGTCCTCGAGGCCGGCCAGGGACACTTTCTCGGGTACCCGCGGCCCGGCACCGTGCGCTGCGTTCGCGGGGGTGGTGGTCTCGGTGGGCTCGATCGGGCGCAGGTCGGTCATGGTCAGCCATCCTCCCAGACCAGTCGACCGCTCCCCGCGCGCCGATACGCTCGCGTCGTGCGGTTCATCAAGACATCTAGGGAGACAGTCCGGTGGCGCAGGGTCTGACGGTCGGATATGCGGCGATGCTCGAGCAGTTCCACCCGACGGAGGCGATCGAGCTTTCCGCCTACGCGGAGGAGCGCGGGTTCTCCGGGGTGATGGCGGCTGACCACTTCCAGCCGTGGGTCCCGGCGCAGGGGCAGTCCGCGTTCGTGTGGAACGTGCTCGCCGCGCTCGGGGAGCGCACGCGGGGGGACCTGGGGCCGGGCGTGACGGCGCCCACGTTCCGCTGGCACCCGGCGATGGTGGCGCAGGCCTCGGCGACCCTCGCTGCGATGTACCCGGGCCGGCACTGGCTGGGCCTGGGCTCGGGGGAGGCTCTCAACGAGCACGTCGTGGCCGGGTACTGGCCCGAGGCCCCGGAGCGGATCAACCGCATGTTCGAGGCGATCGAGATCATCAACAAGCTCTTCACAGCCTCGCTCGCCGGTCGGGACGTCAAGCACGCGGGGCCCTTCTACCAGCTCGAGTCGACCCGCTTGTGGACGATGCCCGAGGTGGCGCCCGAGATCCTGGTGGCAACCGCCGGGCCGGTCACCGCGAAGCGGGCCGGGCGGCACGCCGACGGGCTGATCACCGTGGGTGCCCCGCTGGAGAAGATCTCCGGGCTGTTCGCCAAGTTCGACGACGGCGCGCGCGAGGCCGGCAAGGACCCCGCGACGATGCCGAAGGTCCTCCAGCTGCACATGTCCTGGGCCGAGACGGACGAGCAGGCGCTGGCGAACGCGATGACTCAGTGGCCCAACGGCGGGATGACGTTCCCCAAGGCGGACATCCGCTCACCGTTCGACTTCGAGCAGATGGCCAAGCTCGTGCGCCCCGAGGACTTCGCCGGTCGCATCGTCATCTCTGCGGAGCCCGATCGGCACCGCGCCGAGATCCAGAAGTACGTGGATCTCGGTTTCGACCGGATCTACCTCCACAACGTCGGGCGTAACCAGCGCGAGTGGATCGAGACCTTCGGGCGCGACGTGCTGCCCGCCCTGGTCCGGTGACGGATCCGGTGACCGGCCCACTGACTGTCTGGGCGCCGGACGGTCTGCCCGAGATCGTTCCCGGCGACGACCTCGTCGAGCTGCTGACCGGGCCGCTGGGCGACGTGCGGGATGGCGACGTGGTTGTCGTCACCTCAAAGATCGTGTCCAAGGCCGAGGGGCGCGTGGTCGTGGCGACCGATCGCGAGCAGGCCATCACCGATGAGACGGTCCGCGTCGTCGCCACCTGGGAGCGTGCCGGCGGCGTGACCCGGATCGTCGAGAACCGGCTCGGGCTCGTCATGGCCGCTGCGGGGGTCGATGCCAGCAACGCCCCCGAGGGCACCGTCCTGCTCCTGCCGGTCGACCCCGATGCGACCGCCCGGGCATTGCGCGCGGGCCTGCAGCGGCGGCTGGGGGTGCGCCTCGGCGTCCTGATCACGGACACGGCGGGCCGCCCGTGGCGGCAGGGCGTCACCGACCTGACCATCGGTGCCGCCGGGGTCGTCGTCCTGGCGGACCTGCGCGGCCAGAGCGACGGCAACGGGCGCCCGCTCACCGCTACCGTGACTGCCGTCGCGGACGAGATCGCCGCCGCGGCCGAGCTCGTCAAGGGGAAGTCTGCCGGCCGACCGGTCGCCGTCGTGCGCGGCCTGGCGCACCTGGTGACCGACGACGACGGGCCGGGTGCCCGGGCCCTCGTTCGGCTCGGACCGGAGGACATGTTCGCCCAGGGCAGCGCAGAGGCCTACGCCCAGGGGTGGAAGGACGCCACCTCCGAAGACCGGCCATGAGATGAACGAGCTGCGTTGGACGCTGGTCGTTCCGGTCAAGGGTGACCACGGCGGCAAGTCGCGACTCGCAGGCTGGCTCGAACCCGGGCCCCGCCGGGCGCTCGTGCGGGCGATGGTCGGGGACACCCTGGCCGCGGCGACGGCCGCGCGGTGCGTCGACCGGGTCATCGTCGTGACCGGTGACGCCGCGATGGCTCGGACGGCCCGCCGCGCCGCGGGGAGCACCGTGGTCGACGTCCTCGGAGAGCCCGAGCCGGCAGGCCTGAACCCGGCCGTGCGCGCGGGCATCGACCGGGCCCGCCAGGTGAGCCCCTCGCACGGTGTCGGGGTGCTCCTCGGCGACCTGCCCGCGCTGCGGCCGGCCGACCTCGAGGACGCGCTCGCGCAGGCCGCCGAGCACCCGCTCGGCGTCGTGACGGACTCCGGCGGCACGGGGACGACGCTCCTGACGGCGGCGCCCGGGGTGCCGGTGGACCCGGCCTTCGGTCCCGGGTCAGCGCAGCTGCACCTCGCTCGCGGCCATGTGCGGCTGCCCGTCGCGACGGGCTCCGGTCTCGCGCACGACGTCGACGTCCCGGCGGACCTAGAGA
>Ga0209745_1000772_pt1 | contig 19233 bp, 13 predicted proteins | sample BarGraNGADG00312_FD_184495 | JGI IMG/M metagenome (GOLD analysis project Ga0209745, IMG submission 184495) | Arctic peat soil microbial communities from Barrow, Alaska - Barrow Graham LP Ref core NGADG0004-312 (SPAdes) (version 2) | ecosystem: Environmental > Terrestrial > Soil > Wetlands > Peat...
ACAAAAAATAAAAAGCAGTATGGTATATATGGAGAATCGTCTCATCACTTCCCTGGAATCGTGTCAAACATAACATTTTTAACGTAAATCATAACTGCATATTATCATTGGGGGCCATTAAACAGACATATCAGGATGGCGAATGGTTGCATGACCGGGAGGTCAGGTGAGTTCCTTAATGGAGTACAATCAGTTACCTATAATCTGGTAGAAATCAGGTTGAATGTTCTCCTGACAACCCTGAGTAATATACGGCGGCATATAACCTGCGTCCTGGTAAATGGCATTAGGATAACCTGCATTATATTTCACGAGACAGTTCATGTAGCTTTTACCGGAGGCTTCAAAGATTCCCAGAACGGTTTGTGAGGGATCATTTTTGCAGTACATGTTTCCGGTCAGGTTTGTCGGGACAGGATCAAATATCCTGTTTTCTGCTGACAACTGATTATAGAAAATGGAGTAATAATCATAAATTTCCCTGGATAAAGAATATATATCCAGTGCTACTATTCTACCGTCAAGGTACAAAGTAAAATATTCAGCCGGGTAATAATCAGGTGTAAGGAATGTTACATGGTGCTTTATGATACTGTCTCCTGACAGGTGGTCGGTAACAAGGAGGTTTTTTTTATTCTTTATATGAGTTGTAGTCATGCAATATATAGTCGGGCCCATGAAGTAAACCTCTCTTCTCTCCTTTATTATCCTGATACCGAATCGATAAAAGTTGTCATCATCGGATAATCCGGCAATATCAGCAAATATTCCGACACCTTGCCTTTTCTGAAGAGTGGGGGCACCGTACAGATTGTTAACCAGTACAAATTCTTCGGTATTGACGGGGTAAACGGAGGCGATTTCCGGGGCTGGTCTTAACAGGCATGGCTTCGACTGATAGTTGTTTCCGTCGGGCGTGGTGACGCTAAGTGTGTATATATTACCGGCTATTCCCCTGATACCTCCTGCGGACGTAACATAGTGACCCATCCCGGCTTCAGACAATACCTCAGAATTACCGCTGTCATCCGATATAATGACTTCGGCTCCTTCTATACCAAGTGCATCCGAATATACTGTTGGTTCTTCCTCATTGAAAGGAATGGTATGCGAGACATACACCGAGTACGGTCCTTCAGCATCAGTAATGAGTCCTTTGACCACAATTATTTCGGCTTCAGATTTAATTGAGGGGTCATTGTATGCTTCCTGGCATGAAAACAGACATGTCAGCAATAATGCAACTGATATCGGAAAGACTTTATTCTTCATTTTCCGATCCGTTTTTAAGGAGTTCGTTGTACAGGTTAACCACCTGAATGAAATCCCTCTCACGCTTTATATTCAGTCCTGCTTTTCTGAGTTGCGTTTTTAAAACGTCCTCCATTTTACCCGTAAGAATAAGGAAGTTCTTATTGCGGGGATTAACCTGGTGCATGCTCAGATCACTCATTGAGAAATAATACCTTGTTGCCGGTTTGTAATTATGTGATGCCGGGAAGTATTCCATTTTTCTCCTTGCAAAAAGGGAATTGGGTCCTTCTGCAAGCACCTCGAGGTATGTATCAACGGAATCTTCAGCATACGGGTTTTTAATTCGTTTTCTTATAAATTGATTTGTTTCGCCGGTACTGGGATCAATCAGATTAACTTCCCTGATTTCCTCGTCGTTAAGGATTACCAGCCGGCTTGTCACAGGTTTGTAAACAAAGAATTTGTCAAGGAAGCCGTTGTATTTGAGAAACTCCTCAGCAACTGTTTTGCCGCTTAAAAGAATGACGCTACCCTTACGCCATTCTTCATAATAAAATTGTCCGGGGTCCGGCGTCCGTTCCATGACCGTGCCAAAAAGCTTATCATTCATGGCTTTTAACGCCAATCCGTTGCTGCAATCACAACCATCCTGCGGGAAGAGCTTTAATACACTGACCATCAATATGATAATGAGTATCGTAATTCGCATTGTCAAAATCTATTCTATTGTATATTAATTACTTTGGAAGCATATACCGGTTTACCATCCCCGGTGAGCCCCTGAGCCTTTATTTCATATGCAGCTTTCAGATCTGAGGTATAGAACTCAATTTCGAGCCTGTTTCCTTTGATTCTCACATCCGGATCCCAATAAAGGGTCTGCCGGAAGTCGGGGAGTTTTGTGCCTGAACTGTTACTGTCTTTATAATCTTGTAAGACAAATCCTTTGTCCCTTTTTATGACATCATTACTGATCTGAATAACCTTATTCTCCTTTGTCAGGAAGGGAAGGAAGTCACCATCCGCAGTAATTGAGATAATACCTGAAATTTGCAGATCTCCGTACATCATCATCCTCAGACAGATCATAATCTTTTCAATCTGTTTTGAGTTGAGGTTTTTAAGCATGCCGTAATCAAACAATGGTATATTATTCAGCAGGACAAGTGCGTTTTCGTCGCTCAGATACATGTGGGTTTCACTGCTGGGCACCTGTATTGTGTAGGTACCATTCTTATCTGCCCTAAATCTGACGTAGGGAATTAAGTTGTTAGCGACCTCGTTGAAATTCGGCAAATCAATGAAGTCAGAAGGATAGATTATATTATCGGGTTTTCCAAAAAAATCATAACCCGTATTAATACATGTATTGCTTTCCGGCTTTTCGTCAATATAATAATTCTTTCGGAAAGAACTGTTTATAAGGTTAATAGTAAGGTGGTTGCTTAGAAAAGTTCTGAGCGAATCGTCCAGAGTTAGTTTGACAGGTGGAACATCTGGTTTTACAATTGATCTGTCGTCTATCCGTATTTCAGTATTTCCACGGTAAGAGGCATCAAATTTTGTCTGAATAATAAGTTCTTTATTATTATAGCATCTGTCGAGCAAAAAATAAAATCTGCCGGTAGTGTCAGTAAAACTGTATTTCAGGTTAGCGACGGTATCGGTGGTTGAAAGGAGTACACAGGCGTTCTCCAAAATATTGTCCGAAGATTTTTCTTTGATAGTGCCGGAAAGTATGTAGCCCTCATCTTCGCGCAAATACCTGCAAGGTTGATTTCCTGTCATGGTCTTTTCGGGGTACAGCTGAGCATATTTCCTTGAGTTGATAAATGATTGTATATCAAGTTTTTCATTTTGCAGAAACCGGAAGGGGGCAAGCTCGGAAACTGAAAAGGAAATATCAGCATATGAAGAAACATTTTCCAATCCTGTTAAACTCAGGTATACCTTCACTTTCTCCCTCTTTCCGAACCAATCTTTGTCAGTAGTTATTTCCAGGTCAACAGTTGATTCTTCTGATCCCCGTTCCGGGAAGAATATTCTCTGATCAATTGACCGGCTGGCAGCGTTCAGAAAAGCAAGGCTATCGATACTCTCATGTCGGTCTACGAGAATAAGTGGTGAAGACCAGAGCCATCCGGGATCATAATTACGCATGCAATTGGTATAGGCGGTCAGATAATAGAGGCCGGTAGCCATCGTATCAGGCAGCATGATACATCCGTAACTGGTTCCATTTTCTTCAATATCTGAACGTACTGTAAGCAACTCACTGCCATCCGAACCTGCTATCTGCAGATATAATACAGAGCTTTTCTCATGATCAGTCTGCGGATTCAGATCTATAAGCCGGGCACTGAAGCGGATCGTTTCACCGGATACCAATACTTGCCTGTCCAGATGCACAAATACAATCTCACGTGAATATGCTCTTTCAGGGAGAAAGCATACCAGAGTTAGATATAGTGCTGCAAGGCTTAGTAATCTTTTCATCCTCCTGATCCGAAAATTAAAATTTGAAGTTGTAGGTAAGCGTTGGGATTGGGTGTCCTATTATATATAGTTTATTAAGGCTGAACAATGTGAAGTTATTTTGCACAGACATGGGGTGCTTTTCATAGAAAACAGAATAAGCATTATCCCTGCCATAAACATTAATCACAGCGAATGTCCAGCTTCCCTTCCATTTCTTTTTAATCCTGAGTGATTCGCCCACGGTGATCGATAAATCAAGCCGGTGATAATCAGGGAGTCGGTACTTATTCCTGTCAGAAAACTGAATAACATATTCATTGTCAATTACATATTTATTCTCAGGAAGGGTTATCGCACGGCCTGAGTTGTATTTAAAAGTCCCGGAAACCTGCCATCGCCGGTTGAGATGATAAGTTGCCATCAGGGTTAGGTCATGAGGAATGTCAAAGCTTGAAGGATACCAGGTATTGTCATTAATTATTTCGTCTTCATAGATGCCGGATGTTTTCTTTAACGTGCGTGACCAGGTGTATCCAAGCCAGCCATCGAGGGAGCCCAGGCTCTTTTTTATGAAGAACTCAACTCCGTAGCTTTCACCGGAGGCGTTCAGCAACGCTGTTTCCAGGTAAGGGTTTAACAGTATCTGAGCACCGTTCTTATATTCAACCAGGTTCTGAAGCCTCTTATAATATATTTCAACAGAGGTTTCTATTGAGTTTTGCCTGAGGTTCTTATAGTAACCCACTGCAACCTGATCGCAGATGACAGGCTTAATGTACGGATCGCTCAGCTTCCATCTGTCATCAGGTGTTGGAACTGCCGAATATGACACCAGTGAGATATACTGGTTCGCCCTGTTGTAATTGAGCTTGACAGAACTTGAACTGTTCAATTGAAATTTAAGAGAAATTCGCGGTTCTATTCCGGAATATGTTTTAATAACCTCGTTCTTCGCATAGACAACAGAATCAATAATTGCACTTGTGATCCTCGGAGCCTCTGAATCATATATGTAAATTGTGTTAGGGCCACGAAAATCGTAATATGAATAACGAAGACCGGCGTTAATGCTGACCACACTGCTCAGTTCAAATTTACCGGCAACGTAGATTGCGTTTTCAATAGCCTGTTCCGGCTTAAGATTGTAAGGAGAGATCACCGATGCCTCATCGAGCGGAGAGAGGCTGCCGGGCTGGATCGTGTAAAATATTGACTGAATGCCAACATCAATATTGTCATCAGTTTTAAAGGTGTATGTAGCATTCAATCTGGCACTGGCATATGAAAGTCCTGACGTGATAGCTGTCATTTCATATGCATTGGTTTCATTGTAAGTGTTTATCTCATAGCTGCTGTAACTGCCTTGCAGGTTGGCATGGAGCCTGTTATTGAAATTATGAGACCATTTGAATGAACCAAGGGTGTTACCGTAATCATATTTAAGATTGTTCACATAATCGAAGAGATCATAGCTCTTGTAGCCTGAAAGAGAAAGCTGGTTTGCCTTATTGATATTATAGGTAACAAGGCCATTCATGTCAAAAAAATATGCCGAGCTGTTTTTGAGATAGGCATCGCGCATCATATGCAGGAGGTAATCAGAATATGTTGTGCGGCCTCCTATCAGAACCGATAACTTCTTTTTAATTACCGGAATTCCGAGGGTTAACCGGCTGTCGATAAGGCCTATTCCTCCTGTGCCCCAGAACTTTTCATCATTATCCTGCCTGATCTTCAGATCCATCACTGATGATACTCTCTCTCCGAATCTTGCAGGAATATTGCCCTTATATAGCACAGCGCTCTCCAGGGCATCGGCATTGACTACTGACAGCAACCCGAATATATGTGCAGTATTGAATACCGGTGCTCCTTCTATCAGTATCAGATTCTGGTCACTGCCGCCGCCACGGACAATAATATCAGATCCGAATTCTCCTGCAGATTTAACTCCGGGCATCAGCGTCATGCTTCTGATAATATCCTTTGTGCCAATGGTTAAGGTAAGCTGCTGGATTGCCTCCCTGTTAACTTCGATCAGGCTCATCTGATTGCTCGTCACATTATGGTCAGCTCTGCGTGATTTTATAACAACTCCGTCAATCAGGATAGATTCTTCATTAAGTGTAACATCCAGGTTGCCACTGCTTATCAGTTTTATACTGTAATCCACAGCATCAAATCCGACGCAGGAGATTTTAAGTTTGTACAATCCCGGTGATAACGTAATGGAATATTTTCCATTTCTGTCAGATACAGCCGCAAACCTTGTGTTTGTAATTTGTATTGTTGCGCTTTCCAGCGGGTCCCCGGTGGCACCGTCAGTTATATGTCCTGTGATTGCAGCGGTTTTGTACCTTCCTGCTTCGTCAGGGTTTCCAATCTGAACAGTATAAATCCCGGAATCAAAATATGATTCGTTTGACCCGGATGAAATATCTTCCTCTTTCTCTCTGGGTATGACAATGTAGGCATCCTGAAATCTTATTGACCGGTAAGGTGTTTCTTTCAGAACCAATGCAACGGCTTCTTCAACGGGAGTGTTAAGAAAAGTCTGATTGATCACAACATTTTCAAGCCATTCAGGATCATAATAAAAGATTATTGAATATTCAGCAGTGAGCTTGTCCAGAAATCCAATAACAGGAGAATTCCTGTAATTTCCCGTAACGACCAGAGTATCTGCAACCTGTCCTGACAGCGGTCCGCCGGCAAACAGCAGACTTGCAGAAAACAATATCGACAGAAATATTTTCATTTTTATAATGACCCCTAAGGTACTTCAAAAATACACGCGTTATAGGGCCGGCGTGGAAAAGTACCAGACTTATTGATTGAGTGTTATATTTGTACTACAACGGGCACTCCCGTCTAGGGAGCAACTATAATCATTGAATATGAAAGTCTTGAAATTCGGGGGAACATCTGTGGGGAGCGCAGACAGCATCAGAACAGTAGTTGAGATTATCAGGGGGCAGGATGAGCCTTTAGTTGCTGTCTTCTCCGCTCTTTCAGGAATAACTAACATGCTTACTGAATCCCTGGAGCTTGCTTCAGGAAAAGATGACAGGTACCTGTCAGTGACAGATGAGATTGAAAAGAGACACGTGGAAATGGCAACCCAGCTTCTTAAACCGGAAGGTGCTCTCAATGTTATAGGGAAAATAAAAGTGCTGAAAGCGAGGTTAACAGATATCCTGGGTGGAATTTCAAATATCGGGGAAATTACCTTACGGTCAACCGACCTGGTACTTGGCTTTGGCGAACAGATGTCTATTCAGATTATTTATGCCGTGATGGCAGAGAATTTTGTTAACGTCAGAAACATAGATGCAAGAAGTATAATCTTCACAAAATTAATTAATGGAGTTGAGAGGGTGGAGACTGAAACCACCGGGAATGCAATCAGAGAAAAACTTTTTCCAGTCGACACAATAACAATTACTTCCGGATACATATCAAGTTCCATACATGGTTATCCTACCACGCTTGGCAGGGGAGGATCAGATTACACTGCTGCCTTAATCGCAGCAGCTTTAAACGCTGATATCCTTGAAATATGGACTGATGTAAGCGGAATATATACAGCTGATCCATCCTACACTGAAGATGCTTACCCCATACCTGAGTTGTCTTATGCTGAGGTTATGGAGCTTAGCCATTTTGGGGCAAAAGTCATCTATCCTCCTACCATCCAGCCAGTGATGAAGAAAAAGATTCCTGTGCTGGTTAAGAACACCTTTGCTCCGCTTGACAATGGTACGAGGATAAGTGATACACCTTCCCGGAATGGTAATGTTCTTAAAGCAGTATCAGCTATCAATGAGGTCTGTCTTGTATCATTAACCGGAAGCGGAATGGTTGGTGTGGTGGGAATTGCAGCAAGAATGTTCACTGCGCTTGCCAAAAATAATATTAATGTCATATTGATTACTCAGGCATCATCGGAGCAGTCAATCTGCATTGCCATTGATCATAAGTCAGGGGAGAGGGCATGTGAAATTCTTAATGATGAATTTGAGTTTGAAATTCAAACAGGAAGAGTCAGGCAATCGGTACTTGAAAAAGGATTTTCAATTGTTGTGATGGTGGGTGAAGGCATGAAGTACTCAGTAGGCATAAGTGGCCAGGCATTCTCGGCACTCGGTAAAAACGGTATTAATATTCATGCCATTGCACAGGGCTCATCCGAATTGAATATTTCGGTAGTGGTTAAAAACATTGACTGTCATAAAGCTGTTAACGCAATTCACCAGGAGTTTCTGCTTTCAGCGAACAAGACAATTAACCTGTTTATTGTTGGTACAGGCAATGTCGGAACAGCCTTTATTAAACAGATACTCTCACAATCCGGGTTCTTTATTAGTGAATACCAGACTGATTTCAGAATTATAGGCCTGGCAAATTCAAGGAAAATGATGATCAGGAATAAAGGCATAAGAGAGCAGGACTGGAAGAATACAATGATGTCAAGCGAGAGGCGTAGCAACCTTGAGGAGTTTATTGATGAGATGGCCAGGCTAAACCTGCCTAACTCAATCTTTATTGACAACACTGCAAATGCTGTTGTCTCAGAATTATATGAAAGAATTCTTACAAAAAGTATCTCTATCGTTACATGTAATAAAATTGCCGCATCGTCGCCATATGATAATTTTCTCAAACTGAAAAGGCTGGCAATCAGCAAGAGAGTACACTTCAGGTTTGAGAGCAATGTTGCTGCAGGGTTGCCTGTAATACAGACCATCGATAATATGGTAAAAACAGGCGATCATCTTTCCAGGATTGAAGCAGTGCTTTCCGGAAGTCTTAATTTTATTTTCAACAACTATTGCAACGGAATGAAATTCAGTGATTCTGTTCTTAAAGCCAGGAGTGAAGGATATACGGAGCCGGACCCGTTAATCGACCTGCGCGGTGATGACGTTTCGAGAAAGCTTCTGATACTTGTGAGGGAAGCAGGGATAAAGATTGAGGCTTCAGATATAGTGTTCGAAGGCTATCTTCCTCACCCTCTGCCGGAAGTATTTGTTGCTGCTACATTCGGGGATCAGATGAGGAACTATGATGAATATTTTGAAAAGGTGAGAGAAGGCACTATGGCACGGAATGCCAGGCTGAGGATTATAGCCAGGTATGAAAACGGGAAAGCGGATATTTATTTAAGGGAAATAGGAGCATCTCATCCATTTTTTTATCTTGAGGGCAATGATAATGTAGTTTCAATATATTCGAAACGTTATCCTGATAGGCCATTGATAATCAAGGGTGCCGGGGCAGGTGCGGACGTAACTGCCTCAGGAATTTTTGCAGATATACTTTCTATAATAAATAATTGAAAAAATGATCAAAAAAATCAGGGTTAAGGCCACAGCGACAGTTTCAAATCTGAATTGCGGATTTGATGTTCTCGGTATGGCGATCAATGAACCCTTCGATTTCATTGATCTTGAGATGACTGACAGCGGAGCAGTCGAGATCACAGGGATAACGGGTTGCCAGGGTCTCAGCAGAGACCCTGATAAGAATGTCGTTGGTGTAGTGCTGAATGCCATGATCAGGAGAACGGGAACTAAAGCCGGGTTCAGAGCATCAATCGAAAAGGGCATTACACCCGGCAGCGGGATTGGCTCGAGCGCTGCCAGCTCAGCAGCAGCAGTGTTTGCTGCAAATGAACTAATGGGAAATATTTTTTCGCTGAAAGAGCTTGTGGCTTTTGCCATGGAGGGTGAGAGGCTGGCCTCAGGTACGGCACATGCCGATAACGTGGCCCCGGCACTGCTGGGTGGCATAACCCTTATCCGAAGCTATGACCCGCTTGATATCATTCCGGTAAATATTCCGCCTGAACTCTTCTGTGTTGTTGTTCACCCTGATATGGAGATAAAAACATCGATGGCAAGGGGTATCCTTGACATGAATATTCCCTTAGGAACCGCCATTAAACAATGGGGGAATGTAGGCGGACTTATTGCAGGTTTTTTCAGCGAGGACTATGACCTGATCGGCCGGTCTCTCGTGGATCATGTGGCAGAGCCAAAACGCTCAGCGCTTATTCCAGGCTTCCATGAGCTGAAACAAGCAGCGATGCAGAACGGAGCCCTTGGTGCGGGCATTTCCGGCTCCGGACCTTCAGTCTTTGCACTCTGCAGGGGAGAGGCATGTGGTGTGGCAGTACTGAAAGCTATGGAAGCATACATGCATACCCGCGGCATTACTTATAATGCTTACGCTTCTTTTGTTAACAGGGAAGGGGCAAAGATTTGTTAATTAATAAGATATCAGATTCTAAATGCAATACTGCAACATAAGGGACCGGAGCATAAGAGTCACATTCCGTGAAGCAGTCAGCCGGGGCATTTCATCTGATATGGGATTGTTCATGCCCGAAAGAATTCCGCTGATGGAGCCTGATTTTTTCAGACGCCTTCCGGGAATGACCTTTGCTGAGATTGCTTTTGAGGTTGGCGGGAAATACACCGGAGACGAAATACCCGCCGGGACCCTGATGACGATATGTGAAGAAGCATTCAATTTCCCGGTAAGGCTCAGAAAGATTAGCGACAGGAAACACGTACTTGAGCTCTATCACGGACCGACTGCGGCGTTCAAGGACTTCGGCGCAAGGTTTATGGCTCAGTGCTTCAGGTATTTTTCAGAGACTGATGACCTGAAGACAGTGGTACTGGTTGCAACCTCAGGTGACACCGGCGGAGCGATAGCCAACAGCTTCTACGGAATGGAAGGCATTGATGTCATTATCCTTTATCCTTCCGGCAAAGTAAGCCGCCTGCAAGAGAACCAGATGACCACCCCGGGGAAAAATATTACAGCCCTGAAGATAGAAGGGACCTTTGATGACTGCCAGTCTATGGTTAAAAGTGCTTTCACCCTGCTGGAAACACACGGGAGAATTAGATTGACATCGGCAAACTCAATAAACATTGCGCGCCTTATTCCACAGAGCTTTTATTACTACTTTGCCGTAAGTCGTACAGGCACCGGAAAAAAAATTATTTCCGTTCCAAGCGGCAACTTTGGTAATCTTACCGCCGCCGTAATGGCATGGAAGTCAGGCTTGCAAATTGAACATCTCGTGGCATCTACAAACATCAATAACGTTGTTCCGGAATACCTCAGGACAGGTCTTTACAGTCCGGGTGCATCTGTTCAGACTATTGCCAGCGCCATGGATGTAGGCAACCCCAGTAACTTTGAAAGATTGCTAGACATTTTTGACAATGACCGGAATAAAATGTCTGCGATGGTATCAGGTTACTGGTTTGATGATGATCAGATCAGACAGCAAATCAGGGATGAACATCAGAGGTCGGGGTATGTTCTTGATCCGCATGGGGCTATAGCCAGTCTGGGTATGGATCGCTACCTTGATGAGCACGCAGGGTCGTCAGGCATATTTGTTGAGACTGCTCATCCGGCCAAATTCAGTGAGATTGTAGAGCCACTGATCGGTAATGTTCTGTCCATGCCCGCCAGCCTGGAGGGATGCCTTGAGGAAAGTAAGGAGGCTCTTAGCCTGAAGCCCGGATACAACAACCTGGAGGATTATCTCAGGAACCGGTATTCATTGTATTAGTTTTACAATGGGATTGTCATGCAACTATGAACTCAGAGATTCGTGAATTCCAGGTATTTGTCAAACCCGTCGGAGCAAGATGTAACCTAAGCTGTTCGTATTGCTATTACCTTGATAAAAGGCATCTTAATGCCGGTTACTCAGCTGATTGCATGAATGATGGGGTGTTGGAACTCTATATCCGTCAGCATATTGAGGCTTCAGCAGGAACTAATATTTTTTTTTCGTGGCATGGCGGTGAACCCACGCTGGCGGGACTCGACTTCTACAGAAAAGCAGTTGATATCCAGAAAAGTTATAAGCCTTCAGGAAGCGTTATTCTTAATGGGATTCAGACAAATGCCACACTTCTGACCGAAGAATGGGGGAAATTCCTGAAGGAGGAGAATTTCTTTGTGGGTATCAGCCTTGACGGACCTGCACAGTACCATAATATTAACAGGATCGGTCCCGGTCATATCGCCACGTTTGAGAAGGTTATCAGGGGATTAAATATCATCAGGAAGTACAATTTGCCCCATGAGTTTCTCTGTGTGGTGAGCAATGACAATGTTTATTCGCCTCTTGATATTTACAGGTTTTTCAGGGAGATGGGCGCTTCCTTCATCACGTTTTTACCCCTTGTAGAGAAAGAGATTGGGACTGCTCATGAAGTTAGCAGGCGCAGCGTCAGGCCGGCAGATTTCGGGAGATTTCTTATGGCCATATTTGATGAATGGCTGGAAAATGACATCGGCAAGGTGAAGGTTCAGATCTTTGAAGAAGCTTTGCGTACAGCCTTCAACCAGGAGCATACACTTTGCATTTTTAAACCCGTATGTGGTGGTGTTCCGGTTGTTGAGATGAACGGTGACATCTACTCGTGCGATCACTATGTAAATGAAGACCACCGGATAGGTAACATAGGAGAAAGATCTCTGACAGACATGCTGGATGACCCGCGGCAGAAAACCTTCGGGCAATATAAGCGGACTGCACTTCCGCGTTATTGTCTTGAATGCGAGGTGCTGAGCATGTGCAATGGTGAATGCCCGAAAAACAGGTTCGTTAAAACACCGGCAGGTGAACCCGGATTAAATTACCTGTGCGAAGGCTACAGGGATTTTTTCAATCACTGCAGACCTTTCATCGATGAGGTTGCCAGTGTCTGGAAGATGTAAACCCTATCCCCCGAGCTTCTCTTTAAAGAACCCAATAGTCCTGCCCCATGCCAGGTCAGCCGCTTCCTTATTGTACCTCTCAGGATTGGTGTCGTTGTTGAAGGCATGTGAAGCGCCCTCATAGATAAATATCTGGTATTCTATCCCTGCTTTTTTCAGCGCCTCTTCAAATGCCGGTATTCCGGCATTGATTCGCTCATCATTGCCGGCGTAGTGTGCCATTATTGAGGCTTTTATTTTTGGCACATCTTCCGGGGCAGGTGTTGAGCCGTAATAGGGCACTGCGGCGTTGAGATCCGGCGCGTTCACCGCAACCTGGTTTGTCATTGCACCTCCCCAGCAGAAGCCGGTGCAGCCTACCTTGCCGGACGAACGTGGATGTGTCTTGAGGTATTTTACCGCTGCCACGAAATTCTTCACCGTGGCATCACGGTCCAGCTGACCTATCATTTCGCGACCTTTGTCATCATCATTCTCTGGCGTACCGCCCAGGGGTGAAAGGGCGTCAGGCGCCAGTGCAATGAAGCCTTCCATGGCCATTCGCCTGTTCACATCCTGGATGTGGGGGACCAGTCCCCTGTTTTCATGGATGACGATCACGCCCGGCAGTTTCTTCTTTCCCTCGGGCATGGAGAGATAAGCCCTCATATCACCGGTAGCGCCGGGGTATGAGATGAACTCATTAATCAGTTTGACATTCGCGGACTTTGCTGCTACGGCTGCAGTATTGTTGCAGCCCGGAAGGATTATTACAGCAGCGGCTGTGCCTCCTGTGACAAGGGCCAGTTTCTTCATGAATTCCCTGCGGTTCACATTGCCGGAGCGGTATTCATGGTACAGTTCGTTCACCTTTTCGGTCATGATTCACTGTTTTAGATTAAGGTTAATAATGTCAGAAAGACTACGACTTGCGGGTCTCTTCCTTAATTCTCTGAATGTGTCCTCGTCCCAGTCCCTTGACTTCGCACCCAAGCTGGAAGTAACGGCGGATCTTATCATCAGTGAGGATACCGAAGCAATCGATAATGGCAGCGGGTTGTCCGATGGTCTTCACCACCTTATCAGGATCAAGATCCAAGTAAGCTGAATGAGGTACGGCCAGGATGACTGCTTCAGCTCCCCTGAGAGCCTTGTTCAGGTTCTGTTCAATTCTTATCTCCTTCAGCTTCTCCTGGTTGCGGAAGAACTGTGACTTGCTCTGGCCCACACCCGGATAGCTATCCTGCTGCTCGAACTCCCACCAGTGTTCGACATAGGGGTCATGCACGCGTATCTCGGCACCCATCTCTGCCAGCTTGCGTATCACTATCTCGGAGCCGCTGTAGCGTGTGTCTCCCACATCCTCACGGTATGCTGCTCCCAGTACCAGTACGTCAGAGGCTGCAATAGGCTTGCCCATATTCCGCAGAGCGTCACGGGTCAGTTGCCCCACATGCAGACCACGGGTGTCGTTGATATCTATAGCGAGGGGAGTGATTTTAAAGATGTCATCCTCAAAGCCAAGAATATGTTTATATGCCCATACACCCAGTCCTCCGTCTTTAGGGAGACAGTAACCGCCTACTCCGGGTCCGGGGAAGATCATGTTACTGTGTGTGGGTCTCATCTTTATTGCCTTGATGACCTTTATGAGGTCGACACCATTGCGTTCGGCAAAGAGGCTCCATTCATCGAGGAAAGCGAGGATGGTGGCGCGGTAGCTGTTCTCGACGATCTTGGCCGTCTCTGACTCGATAGGCCTGTCCATGACCGTGAGAGGGAATTTCTTTGTGTTGAGCACTTCATTGAGGAACTTCACAACACGGTTTCTGGCTTCTTCGTTGATGCCGCTGCACACCCTCCAGAAATCTCTTATGCTTGCTACATAATTGCGTCCCGGCATGACCCTCTCGTAGCTGTGTGCCAGCAGGGGATCTGATTTGATGCCTCGTTTTGTGAATGCCTTTTTCATTATCGGGTAGGCTACCTGCTCGGTGGTTCCCGGAGCCACAGTGGTCTCGATGAGCACGAGCGCTTCAGGCTGTATATGCTCTGCGATAACCCCCAGTGATGCCTCCAGGGCTGCCATATCGGTCTGGCCGGCACGCACATTGCCCAGTTCTTCCTTGATATAATCGCATTGCACGTCTACCACAACAATATCGGCCAGCTTGAGAACGTCGTATGTATAAGTGGCCATCAGGGTCTTCTTTTTATTGACGCACCGTTCAATCATCGGATCGACCTCCGGGTCTTCAGCCTTGACAGGGGAAACACCCCGGTTGAGCATGGGTATCTTCCAGAAGCTGCGCAGGCTGGGACGTTGCATCCCTATAACAAATTTCGAGGGTTTGCCTTTTGAATCAACAGTGTCAGCCACGATAGCGGCCATGACAGCCCCGACAAAACCTACACCCATGACCACGACTATCTCGCGGCCTTTGGCACGCTCAGTTTTGACACGTTTCTTAATGCTCTCAAACTCAGTTTTATAATCCCCTGGCTTGGGCAAGGCAAATTTCTCACCGTTAGGACTTATCGAATACTGTTCACTCATGTTATTTATATTTTAGATTAAAGTTATGATCTGAAGTGTATAAAATTACAAAAAGTTAATGCATCTGACATCAACATAATGTTTATTACCTTTGGCTGTTTTCAGTATTTTCAAACTTTAAAAAAAAGGATTTGTTCCACCCGTAGGATTAACCGGATAACAGAATTTAAAACTGACTCAAATGAAAAATATTGTACCATGGTTATTCGTTGCAGTGCTTGTCGGTGCAACGGCATGCAATAAAGATAAGACCTCAGACCGCTTTGACCTGCTGACATCTCATTCATGGACGAGCGACAGCCTTCTTGCTGATGGCGTTGATGCAAGTGACCCGGGCGAGATTCTTGAGGAATTCAAAGGTGATATTATATTCAATGTGGATGGCTCGGGGACTTTTGGCCAATACATCGGGACGTGGATGTTTGTTGATAATGAGACCAACCTGGTAATTAATTCGCCAACCCTTACTTTTGCCCTGACAACTCATATTGAGGAGCTCACTAAGAATTCATTGAAGGTGACCTTCGTCTATCCGACACTGGCTGGCTCGAAAAATATCAGGATGACGTTTAAACCAAAATGATGCTCCGGCGCGTATTGACATTTATCGCTCTGGTCTTTTTCATTTCCCCGGCAATAAGTGCCCAGACCGTGGTCAGGGGTATGGTATCCGACAGCCAGAGCAACGAACCCCTCGCGGGGGCTCATGTCATCTTTGGCACAGGGGCAGGCACCAGCACTGATGAAAATGGGTTTTACTCGTTTACGGCCAGTCGTGGCACTCTCTCCGTTGAATTCAAATACATAGGTTACAGATCTCATACTGAGACTCTGAATATCAGTGCAGGTGAGACAATGGAACTCAATGTCATGATGGATCCTGAGTCGCAGCTCATTGACCAGATAGTGGTCAGCGCAGACAGGATGGAGCAGAAAAGATCAGAGCTGACAGTCTCGATGGATGTGATAAAGTCGGAAACCTTCTACCGTTCCCATATAACTGATGCACAGGAGCTAATTACCAAAACACAGGGGATAGAGGTGCTTGACGGACAGGCATCTGTAAGGGGAGGAAGCGGATTCAGCTATGGTGTGGGCAGCCGGGTTCTTGCACTAATTGACGGACTGCCGATGATGTCGGCTGATGCCGGTGGTATCAAGTGGAACTCCCTGCCGCTTGAGAACCTGTCACAGGTTGAAATCATCAAGGGGGCATCCTCAGTGCTCTATGGCTCATCAGCCCTGAACGGGGTCATTAACTTCAGGACTGCTGATGCATCCAATGTACCGCTAACAACTTTCTTTGCCGAAGGAGGGGTCTTTGGTGCCCCGCGGAACGAAAACTGGAAATGGTGGGACACTCCAAGACTTTTCAGAAATCTCTCATTCTCGCACCTGCAGAAATTTGGCAGCACGGATCTGGGTTTAGGTGTGAACGTCACAGCCGACAGGGGCTACAGGAAGTTCAATGATGAGAACCTGGGCAGGGTCAGCATAAGGTTGAAACACCACAGCAACAGGGTGGAAGGGCTGAAATACGGGCTGAACCTCAGTGGTGGCAAGACATTAAAGACTGACTTCATCCTCTGGGAGGATGCCGCTTATGGCGGCCTGAAACAGGATACTTCCACCGTCTCAAGGCTGCAAAGCTATTTCTTCACAGCTGATCCGTTTGTCTCTCTGAACAAAAACGGCCGGGTAAAGCATGACATTCGCATGCGCCTGCAGTCGTCGGCAAACAGGTTCCCTGTAAGGATAGCAAACAATGCAAGTTCCTTTTCGTTATATGGCGAGTATCAGTTCTGGTACAGGATTTCTGATCACTTCAATCTCACCACAGGCTTCTCGGAGAACTGGACCAATATTATATCGAATTTCTTTGGTGATCACCGCGGTCTTAATATTGCAGGATTTACCCAGGTGGAAGTAAGGCTGGTAAGCAGGCTGAAGATAAGCGGCGGAGTACGCGTGGAACAGAACATACTCGACGGTGACCGGGACAAGCTTGTTCCTGTCTTCAGGACCGGCATCAACTGGCAGGCGGCTGAATACACCTTCCTGCGCGCATCATTCGGTCAGGGATACCGCTACCCCTCCATTGCCGAGAAGCATGCCACAACAACCCTCGGATCAGTGAGGATCTTCCCCAATCCAACGGTAAAGGCTGAGTCAGGATGGAACTCTGAGATAGGTGTGATGCAGGCCTTTAAGACCGGTGAGATCAGAGGGGAGGGAGACCTTTCATTGTTCTTTTCGCAGAACAGTGACATGATAGAATACATATTCGGGATCCATCAGGATCCACTGACCGGATTGTTTGACCTGGGATTCAAGGCTACGAATGTTGAGCAGTCGAGGATCTATGGAGGCGAGATTGAGGTTGTGATGAGCAGATCGTTCGGTGAGGTTATGGCGACTGTCACAGGTGGCTACACTTACATTTACCCGGTGGAGTATAATTCATTTACTAACCGGAATACCGGCATTTTTCTGAAATACAGGAGAAAACACTCAGCGAAGATGAGTTTTAACGCGACATGGCAGCGGATTGAATTGGGTCTCGATCTTTATGCCAGGTCAAAAACGCTGAATATCGATGACGTTTTCTTGAATCCGGCCACAAGAGAGGAGATCCTTCCGGGTTTCTACGATTACTGGCAGGAAAACAATACAGGTTATTTCCTGATGGATGGTAATATTGGCTACCGGATCGGTGATGCAATGAAAGTTTCGCTCGCGGTAAAGAACATCACAAACACTGAATATATGGGTCGCCCGGGTGATATACAGCCACAGAGGAATTTCAGCATACGGCTGAGCGGGAGGTTTTGACGGGTAAAATTATAACATAGTCAACTATATTTGAAGGGAAATTAACACATAGCGGTAATCAATAATGCCAAAAACAGTTCACAGAATATTCATTGGTATAATGATCTTAACAGTTGGACTTGCCTTTATACTCCTTCTGATCAATGGTTTGGAATACTATAGGACAGGACTTGCGGAGAGAGCGTACAATTCAGGGCATGATACTCTTAAACCGAGCGGCATAATGGGTCACGGGCTGGGCATACTCGGCTCTCTCCTGATAATAATTGGCGTATCAAGTTATATGGTCAGAAAAAGGTACCGTTTTATGTCAAGAACGGGATTGGTTAAATACTGGCTCGAGTTCCATATTTTCCTCTGCACGCTGGGACCGGTATTGATATTATTCCATACCGCCTTCAAATTCGGGGGATTGGTGGCTGTCAGTTTCTGGAGCATGGTAGCTGTTTTTCTCAGCGGAATTGCCGGCAGGTTTATTTATCTTCAGATACCAAGGTCCATTGAGGGCAGAGAACTGGACCTGAACGAGGTCCGCTCCATGAAAAGCAGCCTTACAGAGATTTTAAAAAGCTCCTACGGACTTGATGATACCAGTTACGGAAAAATAGTAGAATTAATTGAAAAGAAAACTGAGTTATCTTCCCGGAACTTGCTTGTCAGTTTAATACGAAACTATAATGATGACCGCAAGTCAATTCACTCTGTAAGGAGAGAACTGAAAAGGATCAACCTTCATGGGAATGATTACAGAAAGATTGTATCTCTTATCAGGACAGATATAAAATTGAGCAGGAGGATAGAGCACCTTGACACTATGAAGAATCTTTTCAAGTACTGGCATGTTGCTCACTTGCCTTTTGCGCTGGTAATGTTATTTATTATGGTCATTCATGTTGGTGTAACCATATTGTTTGGCTACAAATGGATTTTTTAATTATGGAAATACTTCTGGAAAAAATCCTTACTTATTCGGTTGTTACCATCCTTTGTGTAGCAGTGGTCTGGTTCTATCTTTTCAGGAAGAGAAGAGCATCAAGAATTGTTGAGGCGAAAATAAAAAAGGCACAGGAAGAAGGATTGAATGAACCTTTTTCACTTCACCCATTTATTGATGTGAATACCTGCATTGGTACCGGAGCTTGCGTGGCTGCCTGTCCCGAGAAGGATATCATCGGGATCAGGAACGGGAAAGCAACAGTCATAAATGCCTCTCAGTGTATAGGGCACGGCGCTTGTTTCCATGCCTGTCCGACAGAGGCAATAACGCTGCGCATCGGGACTGAAAAGCGGGGAGTGGAACTTCCGCATATCAACCGGAACTTTGAGACAAATGTTCCGGGGATATTTATCGCCGGAGAACTTGGTGGTATGGGCCT
>Ga0209745_1000773_pt1 | contig 19229 bp, 16 predicted proteins | sample BarGraNGADG00312_FD_184495 | JGI IMG/M metagenome (GOLD analysis project Ga0209745, IMG submission 184495) | Arctic peat soil microbial communities from Barrow, Alaska - Barrow Graham LP Ref core NGADG0004-312 (SPAdes) (version 2) | ecosystem: Environmental > Terrestrial > Soil > Wetlands > Peat...
AGGTCTGAGAGATTCCACGAGTGCGCGAAGCGCGTCGACCGCTGTTGAACAGACCTCCGCGCGCAACTGTACAGGACAGCTGAAGGCGCGCGCCACCGCGCTGCGGCAGCTGTGCGAAACGGCGTGACCCGGCGCTATACTTGCCCTATGAGCGTCTCGCCCGTCACACGATCCCACCTCGCGCGGCGTCCCCGGCTCCTGGCGGCGCTGGCCACCGTAGCGATCCTCGCCGTCGGCGTCACGACGCTGGCCTGCGCGGTCGCGGGACGCGGCGGCACGCAGACCAAGGGCGCCGCGCCCTCCGTCGAAGCCCGCAGCGGCATCCTTATCGACAGGCAGAGCGGCAAGGTCCTCTGGTCGAAGAACCCCGATCTGCGTCTGGCGCCCGCCTCGTGCGCCAAGATCATGACCGCGCTCCTCGTGCTGGAGCGGTACTCCGACCTCAGCCGCTACGTGCGCGCGCCGTCAGCCGTGACGCAGCACCAGAAGGTCGCCGTGGGCCTCCGGCCCGGCGACCGCATCACCGTCCAGCAGGCGCTCCGAGCGCTCCTGATCAAGAGCGCCAACGACGCGGCGATCACGCTCGCGTACGCAGTGGGGCGCAGCGAGTCAGGCTTCGTCCGGCTGATGAACCGTCGTGCCCGGGCGCTGGGGCTCAAAAACACGCACTACGTCAACTCCCGTGGCACGCCGAAGCCGGGGCTCTACTCGTCGGCTCGCGACCTCGCTACGCTCGGCAGGTACACCATGCGCGACGCGAGATTCCGTGCCATCGTGAGCACCAAGACCACGGTCATCACTTGGCCGCCGTCGCACGCGGTCACGGTCACGTCCCACAACCGCCTCCTCGACTACCCTTGGGGAAACGGCGTCAAGACCGGCGCCACCAAGCAGTCCAAGATGGTCCTCGTGGGTTCGGGCAAGCCCGGCCTGGTGCCGCTGATCGTGGTGACCATGCGCGAGCCGTCGCGCGACCAGGAGGAGACGGACGCGGTGGCGCTATTCACGTGGGGCTCAGCCCTGTACGAGCAGCGCCTCAACGCCCCCGCTGGCGAGTAGGTCGTCGGCGCGGAGTCGGCTGGAGCCGGCGGGCGGGGTCGAACCGCCGACCTGCCGCTTCGAGTTGCCCCGTCGGCGTAGTCGGCACCTGTCGGACGAGTCGGCCCTTGTGAGGCTAGAACGACCGTCGGCGCCTCGCCTCATCTGCCCCTGTAGGCCCGTTTCGGGGAGGTCGGCGCAGGACGGGAGTACAAATGGAGTACAGATTTGTCACCCGCCCCGCCCCATCGTCAGTGTTTCGTGATCAGAGCCTCCCATGCTCCCGCTGGGGCCATCTGACCTGGATGCCCTCTCCAAGTGCGCGACCAACATGGTGTATCGCGTGCGGACGGGAATCCGCTCTCTAGCCACCGTTTCGAGGCGAGTAGGCCCGGCAAGTCTCGCGAGGGTCTGTAGTGCTCCCGGCCAGGTTCGCGTTCAGGATGGATGCTGGGATGCCTTCCGGGAAGGCCTCACAGTCGCCAGCATGGCTCTTCTTGCGGGTGCATGTCGCGCAGGGGGACCAGGGGTGGACATGGGACTTGATCCAGTCCTTGGTGGCGGCGACGTCCACAGACACCGGTCGTGTGCGTCCGACGTATCTCTCCGTCCCCGTCGCCAGATCTCGGTAGACGTCGACGCCATCGCGATGATCGACGAGCTCGATCTCGTCGTGTGCGTCCACAAGGTGATGGCTGCGGGTCTGGCTGATCGAGCCTTCATAGGTCCAGCCCTCGGGCGCCGAAAGCCAATCGGTCCGTGAGGGGAGCGCGGGGGAGCCGTCGAGCAAGTAGCCGGCCGTCACGCTCTCGTCGTTGACGTCGAGGGTGATGCGGATGACCTCGAGCCAGTCGACGCGACACGTGGGGCCACGGTCCTGGTCGACGATCGCCAGATCGATCGCCTTCTCGCCGTCGTAGAACGTGAGTCCCTCGTACTCGAGGCGCTTGACGAAACCCTCCGTGTCTGAGGGCGTCATGAATCCCACGCGGGCGAGCTCGCCATCGGTGCAGAGGGTCTGATTGGGCACGATGTCCTGGAAGCGGGCCCAGCCCCCATCCAGCCAGACATCGATCGCTTCGCGACGCACGACGACCGATGTGGCTTCCACCAGTACTGCCATCAGTGAACCCCCCTGCTTCGCCGCCGACACTGAGATTGTAGCGGGGTTCGCAGAGGGACGGGCCAAGGAAAGCCGCAAGCAGAGATGAACTCAGTGCTCAAGACTTACGACTGGGTGCTCCGCTACCGGTCTCTTGTCGTACCAGCACCCATCCTGTTCATCAACGCTGCTGAGGAGGACCATGAAGCTTCTACTCTGCGGCAAGTGCTTCGACATCAGGCGCGTCCACCGGGATGGCGTCACGCGCTGTGACTGCGGGGAGAGCGAGGCCTTCCACACCGACGAGGTGCACGTCGAGGTCCGCGGTGAGCACTCCCAGAAGGTGTACGTCGACAACCGCGACGTGGCGAACGCTCTCTTCCTGCGCGTGGAAGACGGACGCCTCTACATGACCTTCGACTGGCGTACCCACCCCGGCTGGCGCGGCGGAACCTGGCTGCGGGAAGAAGACATGTCGTCCGATACGACCTAGAGCGGTCTCACCACCCGAGGGACGACGGTCACCATGTTCGCGGGGCCATGTTCTGCGTAGGCGGCATCACTTCGTATCGTGCGCGGCCGCGTCCGCAGCGAGTAGTAGACTCCGAGTGTAGGCGAAGTTGCCGCTGAAGCGCACGACCTTAGCCACGCCTGCTCCTGAAACACCATGCCCATAGGAGGGCTTGAAATGGACGTCAGTGCCGAAGTCGACCGGCTCTTCGACGATTCATCTCTTCCCGCCGACGCACAGCCCGTCGCGGTCATCCTCACAGGCGGTGTCGCCGCGGGTAAGACCACCGTCCGGAAGCAGAAGTACTCGACCGGCCACGTACTCATCGATGCCGCCGACATATTCCTCAGCCTGAGCCGTGGTGAGTACCTGGATTTCCCCGAGGCGCTCCAGGAGCCGATGGAACTCATCGGGCGGCTTGTGACCAGGCGAGCGCTCACGGAGCGACGCAACATCGTCACCGAGATCATCGGGGCTGAGGTCGAGCCGGTCCACCAGCTCATAGAGGCACTCAGGAGCATCGGCTACAGCGTCCAGGGCGCGGTCATCACCTGCGACGTCGCAGAAGCCGTGCGGCGCAACGCGCCGCGCTGACAATGACATCTCCGCCTACTACGCCGAGCCGTTCCAGCGCGCATGGATCATCGACGCCTGCGCCGAGCTCGCGGACCCGGGCGAGGAGGAGCGCGAGGCTTCAGCGCCACTCGTCACGTCGCCCGAGGAAACCGACCTGCAGAAGAAGATCCTCTACATCGACATGGACGGCGTGCTCGTCGACTTCCAGTCGGCGTTCAAGCACGTCTCGGCCGATGCGCTGCGCGAGTACGAGGACAGGGAAGACGAGATTCCCGGCGTCTTCGCGCTCATGGATTCTATGCCGGGCGCGCTTGATGCCTATCAGGAGCTCTCGGGGCGCTTCGACACCTACGTGCTGTCCACCGCGCCCTGGGAGAACCCGTCGGCCTGGTCGGACAAGCTGCTCTGGGTGCAGCGGCATCTCGGCGCCGTCGCCTACAAGCGTCTCATTCTGAGCCACCACAAGGATCTCAATCGCGGCGACTTCCTGATCGACAATCGGACCAAGCGCGGCGCCGACCGGTTCGCCGGCGAACTCATCCTCTTCGATTCACCGAGCTTCCCAGACTGGCCATCGGTCCTGGACTACTTGCGTGAGGCGAGCCAGGCCTGATTGAAGGAATACAGACGCACGATCCCGGGTGACGCATGAATGGGCGCCCAGCCTTGGGAAGCGCGTGGCGGCGACGAACGGCGCCACGGCCTGGCCCGGCAGCTCCGTCCCGCGCGACGAGTACAGTCAGACCATGACCATCACTACCTACACCAACGTGCCGCACGGCTTCGGCCTCACTTACGACGACGCGCGCCTGTCGTGCATCGACGACCCGAGCGATCCGCGCCTCGCAGCCACTTGGTCGCATCGTATCGGCAACGAGATCGCGGCCTCGGTCCTGTTCACCCTCCCCGGATGCACCGCCGACGAGATCGCCGCCGGCACCGCCTTCTCAGTGCTGATCACCACTGACAGCGCCGCCTCGGGCTCTCATCTGCTGGGCACCTGGGACTGGGACGCCGTAACCCTGGAGGAGGCACCGAGGTTCCTCGAGGATACGAACGCCGCCTACCTTGACGCCTACCACCTGCACTGGCGAGGCTTCCCCATCCTTCAGCTCACGGCGCGGCCGAGCCCCGAAGCCCCTGCGCCACGCATTCTGGAAGAACTGGGCCTGCTGTACACGCCGCAGCAGACGTTCTCGTCGCTCGTGGTGTGGCCGACTGACGACCCCAAAGAACTGCGGCCGACGGCGCGAGAACTGTGGGACGGCTTCTTCCTCTTGCCTCTCGAGCGCGAGGGCCACGTGCGCACCGGTCACAAGCTCGTGAGGCACCTGCGCATCTCTCTGACAGACGAGGACTTGCTGGTGTTCGCCGGCTAGACCGCAGAGCACTCTTCAGCGGCGCGGGTCACCACCTCGCGGGCGTTCTTGCAGTCGAGCCGGTTGTGGCCGAGGACTGCCTTCCAGGCTTCCTTCGCCGCCTTGCCTTCAGCTGGAATCGCTGCATAGCTGCCATACTCATCGATTGCCTCTCGCATCGCCTTGATGCCCTTGGCGGCGACGTTCTGGCCGTACTTCTCCGGCACATGGATGTCCATGAGCTCGCAGTAGGCGGCGAGCTTGTGCTTCCCGCCCCAGGTCCTCTCAAGGATCTCTTCGGGATGGACGTCCCGTTGCCACTTCCTGGCGGTCGGCAGGGCATTCATGAAGCGGACGTGGGCGCGCTCGAACAACGCGGGGTCATCGACGTTGCTCTCGATCACGTTCAGATCGAAGCGCGCCCAGGAGACGATCTGCCGGTCGAACGCTTCGGCAAACGTGAGTAGGAAATCGACCGCCTCGTCCAACGTGACCTGGCCGCATCTCACCACCCCGCCGGTGTGCGGTACCGTGCGTGTCGCGCTTGCTAGGACGCCCTCGACGATCCACTGAGAGAACTGCTCTGTACCGTCCTCAAGCTCGAACGACCACCCAAGCAGCGACGGTGCTTCTCCCACGCATGCCTCGAAGTCGAAGTAGATGGCTTTCGCCGCTCGTTCCGGCGTCAGTATCTTCCCCACGGGCTCTCCCTTGACTGTCGACAGTCTGGGCCTCCGCCCAATCTCGATGCCCAGCCCAGTCCCCGGAGACGCGGCGCCAGATACCGACCAAGGAGCTCGCTCAACCCTTCGCTACCGGGCCTGAATCCGGGTCGATGCAGCCTCCTACTTCTGGGTCCCCTTTGGCATCCTATCGAGCGCTTGCTCCGCGGCTTCCGCAATGACGGGGTCGCGATTGCGTCGAAGCTTCTCCAGGGGCTCCACCGCTGGAGCGCCGATCTCGGCGAGACTCACAATGACAAAGAGGCGAACACTCGGGTCGTGCAGTGCCGCAACCAACGCCGGTACGGCCTTTCCGCCCAAATGGCGTAGGTGATCCATCGCCTTGCGACGTATGTTCTTATCGCGCAGCTGCATGATTGCCTCGTCCACCTCGTCAGCGGCGCGAGACGGCGCATTCCCTCCTCCGGCAGACGGAATGTCACGGGCAGCTGCAGCCCCGACGTCGAGTCCAAGCTGCGCCATGGGAGAGGCCCCGGCCTCAAGCCCAGCATGCGACGAAGACTCCCCAGAGCCCAGGGGCGAAGGCGTCCGAGGACCCAGGAATGTGGGCTTTCCCACTTGTCGGAAGCCCGCCCCTGCGTGAACGAGCACGCCAGCCTTCAGCATGGCTTGGACCGCCACACCAATGCGGTCCGCGACGTCCTTGCCAGTCCGCATGAAACCCAAGGTGCGCGCAGCGGCGATGCTGAGCTCCTCCGGAGTAGTCGCAAGTCCACTGTCAAGGCACGCCAGAACGGCCATTGCGATCTCCTCGAGCGCGACTATCGCGATTCGCTTGTCCGCTGCCTCCAGACTACTGCGGTCGCGCATCACCACATTGGGGCCCTGCCCTGGAAGCCACACGAAGCTGCCGCGGACAATGACGGCTCCTTCTCTTGCTGCAAGTCTTCTCGCGGCCGCCATGCTTTCTCGAGTTCGACCCCCTACCTTCTTTCTACCGAAGGCGTTGGCGATCCGGTGATTGAGCTCATTCACGTGGATGGGACTCTCAATCTTGCACACCGCGATGAGCACCGGCGCCAGCTGTGCCGCCGGTGCCTCCCAAAGCTGAGCTGCCAGCCGGGGGACTGGCGGATGCGCCAGGAGGTACCGCTCGCCTGCAGCGTGAAGTGGCAGAGCCGGCGAGACAGGCCCCGCCGACGACACTCTCTCAGTTGACGACGGCTGGGTGCTGGTCGTCGAGCTGATTTCCGGGACCTCCTCTGGCAGGGTCACCTTCTCGACACGCTCGTCCAGCAGGGATGTCGTGCCATCCGGAGCGCACACGCTGGAGCCCCGTTCGACGAGTGCACCGTTGGCGATCATGCTCCGGACCAGTCCTTCAACCCGCGTCTCGGCAACGGCTGAAGTGCGTCCGAACCCCAGCAGTTGACCGACGGCACGCGGCACATCCGCCGGGTCCAGACCGAAGCTAGCGAGCGCAGCCTGCTGGATTGCGCTGGACAACTCAAAGTCCGAGACTTTGTCCCAGATGCGCTCCGCCGAGTTTAACTTGGAGCGGTCACGCACGGGGGCCACCGAGAGACAGGGCAACCACATGAAATCGCCCTCACGCTCGATCCGTCCGGACCTCTGTGCTGCGGTGCAAGCAGATTCGATGCGCTCGCTGGCGCGGGCGCCGAGGCTCTGCTGCGCCGCATCGGCCAGCCGCCGAGCAACCAGGTCGAAGTGCACGGGACCCTCGATGGCTACAACTTCAGTAACTTTCTCCACGAGCTGACTCAGGGACATGTCACGCAGCCGCCCAGACCATACCGCCGACACGCTGAGTTGGGCAATCTCGTACCGACGGGCAGCCCTCGTGGTCCGGACAGCCTGCAGGGGCTCGCCAGGCATGGCGACGTCAGCGTCAAGGTCGGGGCCGCGAGCCGGTTCCGTCTCGTCTCGTGGCATCGCCTTAGCGAGTTCCACTGCCGCGAGAAGCCGTTGGGCCTCGCGAGCCGGGTGCTTGAACCAGTCCGTGCTCCAGATCCGATACAGGTGCCAGCCCATCTGCTCCAGTACGGCCTGGCGAAGTCGATCGCGATCGCGGGCTGAGCGCGCATGGTGGTACATCGCGCCGTCGCACTCAATCCCGAGCAGGTAACGGCCGGGGTCGTGCTCGTCCACCACCGCGAGATCGACGCGGTAGCTCGCGACGCCAACCTGCGTATCTACCTGATGGTCTGCGTCTTCGAGGACGTCTCGGACAGCCGCCTCGAAAGGGGACTCCGTTGGCGGCGGACCCGAGAGTGACTCGTCGAGCACTTTCGTTTCCGCGTAGAGCAGGAAATGCTTCAGAGCCTGCACTCCCCGCGCACTCGTGCGCGTAAGGTCGATGTCGTTGGCCGTGAGATTCGTGAACACCTCGCAGCGCATGCGCGAGCGAGTAATCAACACGTTGAGACGTCGCTCTCCGCCCTGCTGGTTGAGCGGGCCGAAGTTCATGCTGACGTTGCCGGCGGCGTCCCTGCCATACCCAACGCTGATGAAGATGACGTCGCGCTCGTCGCCCTGGACGTTTTCGAGGTTCTTCACGAAGAACGGTTCCGCTGGATGCGCAGCGAAGAACGCCTCGTACTCGGGCTCGAGCCGGCGCATGGTCTCCAGCTCGTCCAGAATGGCCTGCATCTGGCTGGTACTGAAGGCAGCTACCCCAAGGGTCTGTCCCGGGTTCTCGCGCGCGTGATCGAGGACCGCCTCAGCAACAGCGCGGGCTTCCCCCGGGTTGCGCTGAGAACGCCCACGCCCATAGACCGCGTCAGGCAGATAGTGATACTCGAGTCCCAGGTCATCGCGCTGATGCTCTGCGTGGGGGAAGACCATGAGCCGATTGTCATAGAACTCGGCGTTGGACAGGGCAATCAGGGAATGGTGCCTGCTCCTGTAGTGCCACAGCAGAGGTTCGCGCGGAGCGTCCTTGGCAAGGAAGAGTTCCAGCACGCTCTGGATTCCAGCGGTAAGTGGCTCCTCCCCGTCATCGTCCTCATCGCCTGATTCCGACGTCATCGCATCGAAGAAGCTGGTCGGCGGAAGCTGCTTTTCGTCGCCGACGACGATTGTCTGCTTGCCGCGGAGAATGGCGCCAAAGGCGTCGACCGGGCGGACCTGACTGGCTTCGTCGAAGATGACCAAGTCAAAGTCAGTCCCTCCCTGCTCGAGGAACGTTGCGATGGACAGCGGGCTCATCATGAAGACCGGCTTGATCGCCTGAACGGCCTTGCCCGTCTGACTCAGGAGGCGGCGAAGCGGCATTTGACGACGTCGCTTCACGATCTCCTTCCGCAGCATTGCCAAGGCGCCACCTGCGCCGTCGTGGCTCGGAAGCCGTTTCAGATGCTCCATCGCTAGGCGTACGCGGTTTGCCTTCAGGAGAGCGACGTCATGAGTCGCGAATGAAACGACGGCCGCCTCGTGAATCTCGCGAACGAACCCGGACAGCGCCTTGCGTCCGGAAAGGGCTCGGTCGAGGAGGGCGGAGAACCAGGCGTACTCGAACGCGGCCACCAGTTGCGTGGCCGATTCTTCGTTTGCGGACGCTGCGCGATCGACGGAAGTCAGGCCTTCGGCCCTTAGCCGCTCACCAAGCTCGTTGAAGGCCGCAAGGTCGTCAAGCGCATTGAGGTTGCCGAGCCATCGATCAATGTTCTCGATCTGCACTGCGAAGCCCAAATCGACGAGAGGGACTGAGTCACCGAGGGCGGCCTTCTCGTCGAGCTTGAGAGACTCAATCAACTTCGCGATCTCGGATTGATGCTCTTCGAGAGCAGCGACCAATGCGGCGCGCGCACGGCGCGACTTACCGCTGAGTAGCGCGAAGATGTTCGCGCCGACGTGAGTTAGAGGCTCGCACTCCAAACGAGTACTCGGCTTAGAACCGCTCTTCGCGGCGATTGCGCTCGCCTGGCCCAAAGCCTTCACGCTGGACAGCGCGTGCTTCAGCACAGCACGCGCACTGCGTACGACATCCGGCCCGCTCTCCGCCAACCCGATTCCCCACAGCGGATTGTCCGTGGGCAGTGCGCGTGCACTGACCAGCATCTGGGCTTCTTCGACCAATGCGTGCCGACGTCGATAGTCCTCTGCCGTCCACGTCCAGGGCTTGCCGAGGCTGATGGCTGGAAGCGTGCCTTCGGAGCGTTCGGCCGTCAAGACGATGGCGGAGCCCATGGCGAAGTAGGGCGTGACTCCGGTCTTGCCGATGGGCTCGTGGAGCGCGCGCTCGTAGGCGTTGAGTCGGTCTCGCTCCTGCTTGACGCGATCTGGATGCCAGGATGATTCACTGCGCTCATAGCCCGCGGCCTGAAGGGTCCGCCCGATCTCCTGCAGCACCTGCCTCTTGTGCGTCTTGCGACTGTGAAGCTCTAGGCAGGCGTCGCCAAGGCCCAGCTGATCAAGACGCCGTTTGACGACCTCGAGTGCCGCCATCTTCTCCGAGACGAAGAGCACGGTCTGCCCCCGTCCGATGGCCTCCGCGATGATGTTCGTGATCGTCTGACTCTTGCCGGTACCCGGCGGGCCCTGAATGACCATGGTCAAGCCGCGGTTGGCTGCAACGATGGCGCGCACTTGAGAGCTGTCGGCATCGCACACCTGATGAGTCTGCGCAGGATCCACCACGTCATCGATCTGAGCCCCTATCGATAGGGGCTCACCCGGTTGGGGTATCTCTTCCCCCTCGACCACCAGTGCGCGGAGGACGGGGTGCTCCGCGATATGGGCGTCGGTGGGCCAACTCTCCGGGTCGAGGTCGTGATACATCAGGAACTTGGCGAACGAGAAGAAGCTCAGACTGGCCATCTCGTCATTCACACGCCAGCGCGATTGCCCGCGAATCGCTTCGCGAACGCCCGCAAAGTAGGCGCCAATGTCGAGTTCGTCCGCATCGCTGCTGTCGTCCTCGAGGAGCCTGGGCAGACGGATGCCGAAGTCCTCGTCGAGCTTTCGGCGGAGACACAGATTGTCGCCGACATCGTCGTCGCTGTACTTCAGAACGAAGTGGTCCCGGGCGTTGGAGCGTTCCAATTGGACCGGCACCACGACCAGAGGTGCGCGTCGAGGGTCTGGACTCGAGTCGGCTTCATACCATTCGAGGTAGCCGAGAGCGAGGAACAGCGTATTGACGCCCTGTTCCTCAATGAGCGTTCTGGCGTTGTAGAACGTCTGCAGCAGGCGCTTCTGCAGCTCTTCGGGAGCGACCGTGACCGGCAATACTGCGGAGTCGCCCTTGGCGGAATCCCGTGCCACGCCATCCAACTGCGGCTCCGAGGCCCGAAAGGCGCAATGCTTCCTTCCCTTGACCAGGCGCGCATACGTGGCGACACAGTCGAGGGGCTGCACGATGACACCACGGCTCCGCTGCCGAAAGTTGAGCAACGGGTTGCGAAGCGTCATGTCCAGCAAATCGCGCCGGGCCGTCTCCAAACGACGCCTCACATCCGCCGTGCGGACAGCCTCTTCGCTGGGCACGCCCGAGGTATCGTTCACGCGAGCATCCCCGTGGGGGCCGACAGCGCTGACGACCTCTGAAGCAACAAACGGTCTGCCAAGCATGCACCGGCTTCACTAAGGCAAGTCACCGACAATCGCTCCTCCTCCAAACCGCACTGTATGAACTTGCGTGTCCCGGCATTCCTACTCACATCCACCACGGTCTCGCGGGGTCTTCCATCGGCCGCTGCAGCCTCAATCTCAATCTTCACGCGCGTCCCCGACATCGTATGCCAGACCACGACCGACGCGAGCTGCGCACGGGCTTCCGCAATCACCACTGCTTTGATGCGACGGACGCCCTCGTTGGCCACGTCCTCCCCGCCCTGCTCACTTGCTACCAGATACCGACGTGGGGCCGGTTCGCGTAGACGCGCCAGTCTTACCCAGCGACACTTTGGCTTTGACCGCGGTGACCGTGCCGGGGAGATACACGGACTTCGGACACCATGCCGTCGCAATCAAAGTGTCGCTCTCGAAACAGAGCGAGGACTCGGATCGCCTCCCGGCCAGACAGTGCCGCCGCCCCTAGTTCCTCCTCACTGGCCACATGACTTAGTCTAACCCCAACGTGCTGGCCTGAACGGGCCAACTCAAGTGGGTCCTCAAAGCATTGCATCCTGAGTCTTGAGAGCCGCTGCACCGCTCTCATCACGCCGCTTCACGGTCCGTGCCAGATGGCTGTCGGTTCCACAATGACGATGTACGGTCGCCCGGCGCTATCGCGATGTACGACGCCTGCAGCCTTCACCAGCTGTCCTGTGAACTCGGTTTGGAGCGTGTCGGCGGATTCGCCAAGGGAATCGGGGCGTAGCCACACGGCGAACCCCGTGCTTTGACCCTCTGCATAGGCGACCCCGAGGTTCAGGTAGACGTTATTGCCGCCGGTCCCGGGTGTTCCGGTCACCCGCCCTTCAACAACCACGAAATCGCCATCGTGGGCGGAACGAGCCTCATCCCATGCGAGGGCTGGAGTCGAGGCGCCGACCGACGGAGCGGAAGACGGCGATCCAGAACTAAATGCGGTCGGCGACGAACCTGCACGGAACTCACGGTTCAGCAGGAAGGCTCCGGCCGCGACAGCGGCGCCAATCAGGGCCAGCACCGCTACGTAGACAGCCGGGTGTCGGCGCCACGATCTTTCGGCGCCTGCCTCCTCAGGGATCTTCGAGGGCGTCCGAACCAGTCGATAATCTCTTTGCGATACTGCTCCACATCCCCCGGATTTCCCTTGCGGCTTGCATCGAGGCCCCTGAGCGTCTGAGCTGCCGCGCTCATGAAGAGCACCTTGTTGCGAACCGCACCATCGAGACCCACGAGAGACGCCTTTGGCGACGAGAAGAGTACGTAGCCAAACACGAAGTATCGGCCACCCAGATACGCGTCGAGGGCGGGAATCGATCGCTTCATCGGCATTGCCAGAAAAGTGGCAGTCATCGAGACTTTGTCGACTGGTGAGTGCAGTTCCTCGCCAGATGGAAGGGTCCAGTGTCCCTCATGCGCGGTGATGCGGCCCGCCCAGCCCTTCTCATCCAAGACATAGACGCCGTGGCGACCCACGACGACAAGGTCGATTTCGCGCTTGTCACCAAAGTCGTTGTATACCGTCTTGTTGCAGATGATTGTCCAGTCGCTCGGCAGCTCGTCGGCGAGCTTCTGCGCCGCGCGCCTCTCCGGGGCCAATCGTCGGTCCGTATCTCACTATCTGAGCCATGGGTCCTCCGTCGGCAGCGCGTCACCGCAGTTTGAGGCAAGCCGTGAATCCTGCAAGGTTTGTGTCACGCCGCCCACTCCTCACATACGACCTCCGCCTGCGCCAGCACCAGCTGCGTCGCGTGCTCCTGCTTGTCCGGCGGGTAGCCGTACTTGCGGAGCAACCGTTTGACCATGACGCGCATCTTCGCGCGGGCGCTCTCGCGCAAGTTCCAGTCGATGGTCGCGTTGCGTCTGACGGTATCGACCAGCTCCTGCGCGATCTTCTTCAGCGTGGCGTCGCCGAGCACCGCCACCGCGCTGTCGTTGGTCTCCAGCGCGTCATAGAACGCCACCTCATCCTCAGTCAGCCCGAGCGCGTCGCCGCGGTTCTTGGCCTCCCGAAGTTCGGGCGACGCATACACGTCGAGCATCACCCGGTCGTGAACGACGACCACCCTGACGCCTTCGAGGACCTCGCTCGCGACGCAGGGAAGAGCCAAGCCCCACGGCGCGTCGTCACAGTTCCCGCGCACCGCCGTGAGCGGCGCGATGGCCCTCAGCCGGGCGAGTATGGCCTCGGCGCCCACGTCCCCCGCGTGGAAGATGCGTTCGACGCCCGCGAAGAGTTCCTCGACCGCCGGGTCCAGACGACCGTGCGTGTCGCTGATCACGCCGATCAGCATGCGTCGAACTCCTTCGAGACAGCTGCCGCCATACCGTAACCTCCTCTCGCCGCACCGCGAGGGCACCGCCTCCGCTGTCGACTCGATGAGAGCCTGGCCGAGAGAGCTGCCGCGTACGACCCGTTGGGCCCCGCCCCAGCCCCGCCTTCTCCCAACTACTGCGTATCGGCACGGGCACAACGAGAGTTAAGGTGAACGAGAGTGACAGCTCCCCGGCGCCTGCCCCGGTCTGCCTCTGACGCGGAGACGCGTGCGGCTCAATCGGCGACCCTGCGGGCAGGGTCTCACCGGACGCCCCGTCATCCCGGCTGGTCGTGGTGGTTGTGTCGCATACCAGTATGCTTAGCCGCATCGGCGGTTTCGCAGACGCCGCAGGTGCAGCACCAATTCCTTCGGCGGACCCGATTCACGTCTGCCGTCTTGACCGTCGACTATGATGAGGTACACCGAAATCCCATCCGCATGTGATGAGCCTGAAGGTGGGGCGACCTTCCGTGGCTTCGTCCAGCGTCCGCAGGCGGGGACATACTGACTTGGGGGGATTCATGACGAAGTTCCTGTACGCGCTGCTGCTGGCATCCCTGGCAGCCATGCTGCTTCCGGCTTTGAGTCTGGCGGGGTCGCCGGTTCGTCGGTCCTTGGAGCCGCTTGCGTCGCCGCCTCAACATGCCGTGAACGGCACCCGCTACGCACTTCCTGGGGCGCTTCGGGACGTCGTACATCCGCGAGGAGAGCGTCCGGGGTCGAGCGGCCGCATGCTGGCGCCACGTACAGCCACCGGTCCCTGCACAGTCACGGGGCGAGTCCTGGGCTTCGACAACAGGCCCCTGGCGGGCGTCGGGGTAGTCCTCTCTTATCGAGACAGCAGCGACGCGTGGTACTTCGTCGACTCGGTCTCCACCAGCGCGGACGGATCGTTCGCGTTCGTCGGCGTCCCTGAGACGACCTGGGGCGAGATCGACGCCTATCTGGTCGACGGCGACGGCTACCACTCGTGGGGCAATACGTTCACGGCCGCCGGCCCGAACGACTTCCAGCTGCGGCCTGGGGTGACCGGAGTCCAGACCGTGCGGTCGGCATATTCGGGCTGGAACTGGTGGCAGTGGCTGCGCGTCGAGACCTGGGGCAGTCGCGGCGGCGCCACGACCTGGCTGGACGGCGGGAATGGAGATGCGTTCGTCATGGCTCCCGACTACGACTACGCGATCGCGTATCCCTACGACAACCAGGGCATCGAGTGGAGCGCCTCTGCGCCACTGAGCGTGGTACCGGGCGCCAGTGTCGGCAACAGCATGACATTCGACCAGGACGCCGACGGCAGGGGCGCGTGGATCCAGTCCCCCTACTGGCAGTCCGGCAAGGCCGGCACGCGGACGACGTTGGTCCTCGAGAATTGGCCGGCCGGCTACCAGATGTCCTTCTACGGCTACTCGCAGGCTCCCTCGGCACAGTTCAAGGACTGGCCGTTCTACGTCGAGTCGGACGGCTCGCAGTACTCCCGGACCTCGCTGACGATCCCCTCGACGGCGTCGGCCGGCTACGACTACGAGGTCCATGTCTATCGCTACGATGACAGCGCGAGCTACCTGGATCTCACGCTCTATTACCAGGTGGCGTCCCTCAAGCCTTCGCGGACCTCGATCAGGCGTGGTGGGGACGTCCGGCTCAGCGGCATCGTCCCCACGCAGGGGCACATGGGCAGCCAGCAGGGCAAGGCCAAGTACGTGACGCTCTACCAGCGCACCAAGTCTGCGGGGCCGCCCACCACCTGGGACGCGACCAAGAAGGGCTGGCAGAAAGTCGGGAGCTTCAGGGCCAACGGCTACGGCAAGTATCAGACGCGACTCCTCCACCCCAAGCGCACTACCTGGTACGTCGTGCGCTATCCCGGCGACAACTGGTACTTCGATGCTTACACGTCGGTGTCCAAGGTCAGCGTCCGCTAGTTCCGGCTGCTCTTGGCCCGCGATGACAGGAAGGCCCGGCCGTCCGCCGGGCCTTCCTGTCTGCAAGTAGCCCCACGATGGCGGTGGCAGCACTCTGACGCTGCGGAGAGGGGCGGCGGCACGCCGCCGGCATCCGTCGGAGACGTCATACACAAGGCCACGTCCCGACGGGGCATACACGTCGTAGAGGCCTATGTCGACTGGAGTCTCGGAATCGTCCGTGAGCATACCGGCTCGGGCGTGCTACGGGCGTGCCCGTGCTCCTTCCGTGAGCGCTGCCTGTGGCCCGCTCGAGTGAGTTGCCCCTAGTCAAACGTTCGCGTGGGCCGTCGGCATCGCGGCGGCGCCGATAAGGAGTGGCCTGGATAGAGGTGTGAGATAGAGCTGTGACGCGTCATAGAGACCTGTGGTAAGTACCTCATGACGACTGGTTCGCATAACGGGCGAAGGAGGCAGCGATGGCTGAGTGCCACACATTCCCGATCGGCGAGGTCCGACGGGCGAAGCGGAGGGCTGCCGAGGCCGCACGCATCGACCGTCACGTCGCCCCTGGCGCCGGCACGCGCGACCCCACGCCCGTCCTCGCGAGCGTCGACTGCCTGCGCGTTAGGTCCGGCTGGAAGCTCCTCGCATACCTCATGGGCGGTGGCATCGGTGCCGAGTCGCAAGTGGTAGCTGTGCCCGCGGACTTTGACCCGGCCAATGCCGAACGCGAACCGGTCACAGACCGCCCGCGTGACGACGACCGGCCCTACGTCGGCGGCGGCCCCGAGATCGACCTTGGCCTGGCGGCGAAGGCCCGTCGACGCTTCATGCGCGCCGTCGACGGCGACGGCAGTCCCTGGTCCTACCTCTGCGCCTCGCTCGTCGTGCGCCAGCTCCTCGACTACGCTGCCTGGTGGCACGCCCTCTACGAGCACGACTGGTTCGAGCACGTGATCCTGGCGAAGTGGCCACCGCCCAGCTCGGCCCTCTCCGAGCCCGTCGTCGGCTACTTCGTGGGCGAGCAGCCAGGTCTCTGGCGATCCGCCGTCTGGGTCGGAGCTCGGTCGACCACTGTGCGCATGTACACCTACCGCCCCGCGAGGGCCAACCCCGAAGGCGTCTGGATGCACGAGGACCGCTACGAGGCCGGGAGCTACGACCCGACGCTCACGCGCACGCTCATCGCTGCAGGCCGGCCGGCGACGATTCTTTACTGAGCAAATGATCTCTTGCGTCACGGTACTGGGCGCAAGATCATCGGACGCCACTGAGGTGAAGCAGGGACGCCTCGATGGCCAGGGTGGGTCGGCGGCTGACGCGGTCGCACAACCGTTGCCCGGGAAGGGAGATAGCTCAATGAGCAAGCACATGACGCGGAACGGGCTGCTGGCGTCCGGCGGTGATGACTGTCATGCCGGACCCATGATAGAGGCGCTCCTGGCACTCGAGGGTGAAGACGGCATCTTCTTCCTCCCGAGGAAGTGGTGTCTGTCGATGCGAGTGGACGTGAACGGCGACAAGGTGCCGATGATGAACCTCTTTGCCGCCGGCTCACACGTCTCGCCCAACTGCCCCTGCCTGTACATCGACGGGAACGGGCTGCGGGACCGGAGGGGCCAGGAGCTACTGGATTCTGTTCGCGCCCGCCTGGCTGGCGATAGCCTCTGGCGGCTGATGCCGGTCGATGCGCAGTGCGCGCTCGATCACGCCTTTTCGGAAGGTGAGATCCGCGTGGTCGTGGGCTTCGTGCGCTGGCTTCGGGACCAGATCTACAGGAGGAAGACGATGCCTGTTGATGACGCAACTCAAGATGTCACCTCAGCGACCAGCGAAGTGTGGAGCAATCACATCACCGTCCCAGGAACACCAGAGGGATTCACTGCTCGCACTACCTATCCGACGAACCCTCACGGGGTCGAGGTGATGCTCGAGCGCTGGCAGGCGGGCACCGAAGAGCCGCCTCACTTCCATCCAGGCGATGACATGACGGTCGTCGTGGAAGGAAAGATGTCGGTCCAGTTCTATCGCCAGGAAGCGCGCACCTTGGTCCCCGATGGAGAGATGATCTTCCTCAACAAGGGCGACGTCGGCTATATCCGCGCAGGCCGAGTCCACGAAGCCAAGTACATCGAAGCTTGCCAGCTCGTGTATGTGCACAATGGGGCCTTTGGATTCCATCTCCCCGATGCCCAGGTCGGCTGAGCAGGCTGGGAGGCCTGACGCCGTATGAGGTCCTGAAGGAGAAGATGGCATCATAGAACCGAGTCAAGCGAGGTCGGGAAGGTCACAACTCCAACGCCGTCGGTAGGGCTGCACCTCCCTGATCCGCCTGTAGCCCAGCGCCCGACGGGTCACTTCGACAGCGGCCTGCCCACGGGCACGAGGTACAGCGGCTCCTCATCTGCACGCATGCCCAGCGTGCTCTTCACCGAGCTTTCATCGAAGGCGCCGATGACCACCGTCCCTAGTCCCAGAGCGGTGGCTTGTAGCGAGACGTTCTGCGCGGCGTGAGCGACCTCCATGGAGACGTAGCGGCGGCCGCGCTCACCGTATTTCCCCGTGGTTCGCGCAAAGACCGCGGCCAGCGCCAGCGTGGCCGGCGCGTCGCGGAGCGCCGATTGCGAGAGGGCATCCTGGCAGAGCTGCTCGCCAACGGAGCCCTCGAGCACGAGTGCCAGGCTGTGTCGCCCGGGGACGTAGCGGTAGACGCCGCTCGGTAGGCCGTCGATGCGCTCGGCAGCGACGTAGACCTCCAGCGGGTAGAGCGCCCCGGCGGAGGGGGCGGTCCGCAGGCCCTGCGTCCGCTCCGTCGTCCCCTGGGCCGCCCAGAGAAGCTGCGCGAGCTGGTCGAAGCTCAACGGCGTCTCGGCGTACTCACGCACCGAGCGCCGACGCGCCAGCGCCTCCTCCACCGAGAGCGGCCCTCGCAGGCGCGGTTCCGGCAAAGACACCTCGTCCTCGCTGCCGGCCGCCTGACGGGGCTGGCTGCGGCCGCGGTCGTTGCCGGCGTGGCCCGGGCCGGGCGTGCGCCCGCTCGGGTCGGGCTCCGCCACGATGCGCTCGACGACGTTTACGCCCAGTCTCGCGGCGCAGGCCTCGCAATACGCGGCATAGGTGAGGCCGTCGAGCGAGTGTCCCCAGACGATGGCGGGATCGACGTCGGTCGGCAGCCTTGTGCCGCAACCCTCGCAGGCGGCGGTTCTGTGCGCCTGGTAGCCGAACGCCCTCATGTCCGTCGTGCCTGACGACGACGGAGGCCGCTGGTCCGTCGCATCATCGTGATAGAAGGCGCGCGGGTCCCCCGGCGGGATCGTGTAGAGGCCGACCGTCGCGTACTCTCCCCCGGGATCGGCTCCCTGCCCGAGGACGAGCTCGGGGAGGTACTTGTTGCGCAGCCCCAGCATGACCGCCTGCGGTCCCCACACGTCGGCGTCCCAGCCGTCGGCGCGGTACTGGCCGCTGGAAGACCCGCATTTGCAGGTGCGCTTGGCGTCCATCTGGAGCGCTACGACGTCGCGACAGCCGCTGCAGAGCAGAAGCTTCATCGCTCTGACTCCTCAGGCTGGACGCCGCTCCACTCGTTGCCCTTTTCCGGTTCCCAGACTTCTTCTGCCCGCAGCCACGTCCCACCCCTCCAGCCCGGGTGCGTGCGCCAGTCAAAGGTCGCGTACAGCCGTGCCGGTCCCTCGGGGGTGAGGTAGATGGCGTTGGCGATGTCACGGTTGTCCACGAAGATCTTGTGGGCGTGTTCGCCCTGGACCTCGACGTGCGGCAGGTCGTCGGTGTAGAAGGCGGACGACTCGCCGCAGTCGCAGGTGGTGATGCCGTCCTCGGGGACCCGCCGCATGTCGAAGCATTTGCTGCAGAACAACAGCTTCATCGGTCTGACTCCTCAGGCTGGACGCCCGTGCGCTCGTCGGTGATCAGAGCGCCCGACTCGGTCATGCTATCGACCACGGTTCGGGCCTGCTTGAGAGCCACGGCCAGTCCGACGCCCCGTGCAGCTGACGGGTGCGAGTAGAAACGGAGCTCAGATGGCCCTGAGAGGGGCCTTTCTGTTGGCCGCTTCGAGCCTGCTGGAGCCGGCGGGCGGGGTCGAACCGCCGACCTGCCGCTTACAAGG
>Ga0209745_1000774_pt1 | contig 19218 bp, 18 predicted proteins | sample BarGraNGADG00312_FD_184495 | JGI IMG/M metagenome (GOLD analysis project Ga0209745, IMG submission 184495) | Arctic peat soil microbial communities from Barrow, Alaska - Barrow Graham LP Ref core NGADG0004-312 (SPAdes) (version 2) | ecosystem: Environmental > Terrestrial > Soil > Wetlands > Peat...
TCCGATACGTCCGCTTTGTCATACGTCAGCCAAGAGGTCCGTCGCCAAATCGCGTGGCTTCGTCCAACGATTTGAATCGAGCGTCAGTGTCGTTGGTGCCCATCTCACTCACCTGCTTAGTTGATTCTGCCTGCCACCGTCAGCGAAATGCTGCTGTCTGATGGCATGAAGCAGCGGGGCCTCCTCCTGCTCCCAGCGAAACCCCCCTGCGTGAAGATTGGGAGTGTCCACGTCGCGCACGAGAGGGCGAGGAGCCCCTAATGAAAGGGTATGCAGGGAAGCAGTCTGTGGGAATCGATCTGCACCGTAACGGTCGGGGATCGTCCGGACCAGCTGGTGAGGTGCTCGAGGCCCTTCTCGGGGATCGGCTACCGCTCGACCAGCGTGATGGTCACGACGTCGGGGTCTAGCGCGCGGACTCCGCGGCCACCCGGCTGAACGCCAGGTTGACCTTCGGTCCGGACCGGGGGATGCGAACAGCCGCCCGTGACTCTGTCACTTGGGCACGATCTCGATGTCGGTTTCCTTCACCGTCCGGGCTCCCGGAGTGGCGGGACGGATTATGACCGCCTGCACCCGCGCTTTGATCCAGGCCCGCTGCTCCTCTACGGTCCACGTGTCCCATCGCTCCTGGGCGAGGCTGGATCGCTCAGCTTCCTCCTGACGCTGCCTCGCTGCCGCCAGCTCAGAACGAATCTTCGTTTGCTCCCGACGCAGGGCGTCGATGATCGGGAAGGCATCGGCCGAGTTGAGGCGCTCCTCTTGGTAGGCGGTCCGTGCTTCGTCGAGGCGCAGCCCTAGGTCGGTGTCCCGCAGCTTGCAGCGGGCCACCTCCTCACGGGCCAGTGTCCGTTCGTTGGCCAGGACGTCGGCGTCGAACTGGGCCAGCAGGCGTTCCACGACGATGGCGTCCACGCCGGTCTCCTGCCGTGACAGGCGACCGCAGCCGCCCCGCTGTACGGCGCAGCGGTAGACCGGATTTCTTCCATGCCCGGAGGATCGGCCCATTGGTGCGTAGCACCGACCGCAGCGGGCGATGCCGCCGAGGAGGCTTTGGGCCGGACGACCACGCTCGTGTCCCTTGGCGGCGGTGAGTGCGGCCTGCAGGGCCTCCCAGGTCGCCCGGTCGAAGACCGGCTTCCAGGCTGCTGTCCCGACGACCTCGCGCTTCCGCCCCCGGGTCAGGTCCCCGACGTACCGTGGGTTCGTCAGGATGCCGCGCAGTGTCGTGACGCTCCAGTGGCCGCCCATCACGGTGGGGATGTGTGCCATATTCAGCGCCTTAACAATGCTCGTCATCGTCGCGCCCCGTATGACTTGGGTGGCCACTCTTCGCAGCACGCGTGCCTCGGGTAGCACCAAGGTGAAGCGGTCCTTTTCGTATGCGTACGGGCGGCGGTCGCCCCCGTTCACGTCCCGGCCCTGCTCGCGCCGGGTCTGGTGGGCTCGCTGGACCCGCGTCGAGATGTTCTGGCTCTCCATCCGGGCAACGGCTGCCAACAGCGGCCAGGCCGGGTTCGCGAACACGTCGCCCTCGACCGTGGAGAAGACCCGCGTCCCGGTCTCGCGGCACAGTTCGTCGAGGCCCTCGATGTCCGCCAGGCGCCGGCCGACTCGGTCCTGCTTGTACACAAGCAGGTAGTCGGGGCGATGCTCCCTGATGTATGCCAGCGCCCTGCCCCAATCACTGCTGGCCTTACGCTTCGTGAATGCCGAAACGTCGTTGTCCTCGAACACCTCGACCAGCGTCGTGTCAAGGCGTTCGGCGAGGGCATGCACGTCGGTGCGCTGACGCTCAACGCCCAGCCGCTCGTCGGAAGGATCGGACGAGATCCGCAGGTAGGCGATGGCGTTGCCGCTCATGTCTCCATGATAGTTCAACCTACGGGATAATTGAAGGTGTGCTCACCGGCATCCCCAAGGCTGAGAGGTGGCCGGAGCTTCGCGCCGCCGCCCTTGAGCACGTGCTCACCCTTACGCGACGACTTGGGCGGTTCACCGTCATCGACTGCGGGTTCAGCCTCGAGGATGACGAAGAGCTGAGCTACGACACGCTGGCGCCACGTCGCAATGCCGCCACGCTCACCTCTCTCACGGTTGCCGACCAGGTCCTGGCCGTCGGTGCGGGTGACCCGATCGGGCTACAACGACTCGTCCGCGGGTTGCAGGAGCTGGGCACCGTCGCCAGTCCCTCGCCCACTGTCGTGATCAACAGGGTGCGAGCTTCGGCAGTGGGTCCGCGACCGGAGCGCCGTATCCGCGAGGCGCTCACCCGCTTCGCAGGGATCGATGAGCTGCGGTTCATCCCCGATGACCCCGCCACCCTGGACGACGCCCTGTTGACCGGACGATCGCTGGCCGAGGCTGCGCCCGACTCCCAGGTCCGCCAGTCTCTGTTGGCGCTCGCGAGCGAGGTCAGCGGAGTGGCCGCGTCACACATCGGCCGTCGACACATCGGCCGTCGACAGAATGGCCGTCGACACGATGGCCCCGGACAGAAGAGCGCATGATGCTAGGACTGATCGTGGACTGGGGCGGCGTCCTCACCATGCCCATCCACGCCGCGATAGGGCGCTGGCTCAAGGTCACCGGTGTCGACCAGGACCACTACGGCACGGTCGTACGGCGCTGGGTCGAACCCCTGCCTGGCGAGATCTCTCCCGTCCATCGGCTGGAGCGCGGAGAGCTCGCGGTCGAGGACTTCGAGCACCTGTTGTCAGCCGCCCTGGCACTTGAGGGTTCCACGGTCGAGGCGCGGGGCCTGGTCGGCAAGATGTTCGCAGACCTGGCCATCTACGAGGACTCCATGACCTCGCTCGTCACCCGTGCACGCGCGGCGGGGATCCGCACCGGGCTGTTGTCGAACTCATGGGGCAACGAGTACGACCGCACCGACTGGCATGAGATGTTCGACGCCGTCGTCATCTCCGGGGAGGTTGGCATGCGCAAGCCCGAACCCGGGATCTTCGAGCTTGTTGTCGATCGCATGGGCCTGCTGGCAGACGAATGTGTCTTCATCGACGACATGGCGCACAACATTGTCGCGGCAGAGCAGACCGGCCTCGTGGGCATCGTTCACCGGACCTTCGACGAGACGGCAGCCGAGCTCGAGGCTCTGTTCCCGGGTGCCGGCTGGATACATCAGAGGTTGCACTGATCCGTTTCGCGTTGGTCTGACACGATGAGGGAGTGTCCGACCGATTGACCGCCCTCGATGCGTCCTTCCTCTATATGGAGGGGCCGACCACGCCCATGCATGTCGGCTCCGTCATGGTCTTCCAGCCACGGGACGGGGGATTCGACTACGACCGCCTGCTGTCCTTGATCTCGAACAGGATCTCTTTCGCTCCGCGCTACCGGCAATGTGTCCGGGAGGTCCCTGGGCGGCTTGCCAATCCGGTGTGGGTGGACGACGAGGACTTTGACGTGACCTATCACGTTCGCCGTTCGGCGTTGCCACGGCCGGGCAGTGACGACCAGCTGCAGGAGTTCGTCTCGCGTATCCAGTCCAGGCGTCTGGACCGTCGCCGACCGCTGTGGGAGGTCTACCTGATCGAGGGCCTTGCCGGGGGTCGCTTTGCTGTCGTGACCAAGTCCCACCAGGCCCTTGTCGACGGCATCAACGTCCTCGACATCGCTGCCGTGATCGTTGACGGCAAGTCGGACAGTGAGGTCCCGGTCGCCCAGACGTGGCGTCCTGCCCGCGAGCCCAGCGATGTAGAGCTCATCGCGTCGGCCTTCGTGGACGCCCTTCACAGCCCCAGCCAGATGGCCGACAACGTGCGTGGCGTCATCACGGACGTCAAAGCCGTTGGCCGGCCGGTGTTCTCGGCAGTTGGTGCGCTCGTCTCGACCGTCGCGAGAACGGCCGTCCGCCCGGCCCCGGTCAGCCCCCTCAACGCCGAGATCGGTGAGGCGCGGCGCTACGTCATCGTCGGCACGGATCTGGCGGACTACCGAACGGTCCGCAGCCGGCTCGCGTGGGGACATTACGCGGACGAGGTGACGATCAATGACGTTGTCCTGGCAACGATCTCGGGAGCGCTGCGGTCCTGGTTGCTCACCCGTGGTGAAGCGGTCCACAACGCGACGACCGTCCGCGCGATGGTTCCCATCAGCGTGTATGCCACTGATGACAACGACACTGAGGACACCGGCAGGCTCGGCGACAGGGTCACCGCATGCTTCGTGGATCTGCCTGTGGGAGAGCCGGCGGCCTCCATGCGGCTGCACCAGATCGCCTTTGCGATGCGACAGCAGATAGAGGGCGGTCATGCCGTTGGTGCCGAGTCCCTTGCGGGCCTGGCCGGGTTCGCCTCACCGACGTTGCACTCCATGGGAGCTCGACTGGGCAGCGCGATGTCCCGGCGGATGTTCAACCTGATCATCACCAACGTTCCCGGTCCGCAACAACCCCTGTATCTCGGCAGCGCCCGCATGCTCTCTGCCTACCCCGTGGTGCCGCTGGCTCGTGGGCAAGCGGTGTCGATCGGCCTGACGTCCTACGACGGCGGTGTCTACTTCGGGCTGAACGGCGACCGTGACGCCATGCCCGACCTGGATCTGCTGGGCCAGTGCCTGGTCGACTCACTTGCCGAGCTGGTCGAGATCAGGGACGCGCGTAGATGAGCGGGACCGTCCGGCGGGGCCTGGTGCTCGGCGGTGGCGGAGTCCTCGGCGCGGCGTGGATGGTCGGCGCCCTTCAGGCTCTCCAGGACGAGATTGGCGTCGATGCGCGCGACTTTGACGCGTTCGTCGGCACGTCCGCAGGGTCGATCCTGGCCGTGCTGCTGGGCGCTGGCGTGAGCGTCGCCGATCTGGTCAACCATCAGCGCGGGGACCAGCTCGAGTCAGGTCTTCTGGCCGGTTTCCATTTCGACTACGCGGAGGCCACCGGCGGCGATCGGCCGACGCGCACCCGTCCTGGTCTTGGTTCGCGAGAGCTGTTGATCCGCAATGCTCGTCAGCTGCGCCAGCTCCCACCCACGGCAGTTCTTTCCGCATTCCTGCCAGAGGGTAGGGGCAACCTCGACGCAGTCGGGGCATTGATCTCCCATGTGGTTCCCAAGGGCTGGGTCGCCCGCGACGGTGTGACCGTCGTTGCCCTCGACTACGACACCGGCAAGCGGGTGCCGTTCGGGCGGCCAGGCGTGTGGTCGGCGGCACTGCCCGAAGCGGTGATGGCCTCATGTGCGATCCCCGGGTGGTACCAGCCTGTGCGGATCGGCGACCACCGTTACATCGACGGGGGCGCGTGGTCCTCGACCAACCTCGACCTTCTTGCGGGTCAGGGTCTGGACGAGGTGTTCGTTCTCGCCCCGCAGGCCAGCTTCGACGCCGACGCACCCACCCAGTGGGCGACTCGACTGGAACGGCAGTGGCGCAACCGGGTGACCCGGAGGGTCCTCCGAGAGGCGAGCACTGTTCACCGTCATGGCACGGAGGTCACCATCCTCGGCCCCGGGCGGGAAGACCTCGAGGCGATGGGCGGTAACCTCATGGACCTGTCCCGCCGGCCCGCAGTCATCGAGACCTCACTGCGCACCTCAGCGGTCGCCCTGCGCGACCCTGACCCACTTCCTGCCCGCCCCAAAACCGAAGGAAGCCGGCCGACCATGACCCGGATCTACGTACCGCTCAACGCTTCCGGTCTACGGAGCCTCAGCACCAACGGTGCCGTCCAGGGAGCGCCGATCCCTGCCCATGCCGTGACGGAGGCCCTGCGGGCTTCTGACCCGACCGCGGCTCAGGACGAATGGGAGTATGCCGCGCTGAACGATGCCGCCCAGACCTCGGGCGCGCTGCTCACGGCTGGCGAGAGCCGTCGCATCGTGGCGGCGGCCGACGTGTCGTCGGACTGCGTGGGCCCGGCCGAGCCTGGCGACTCCGACGTCGAGTCTGCGGCGTCCATCTCTGAATCTGTCGCCCTCAAACGAATCGCGTCCTTCCACGTGGACGGCGACGACTCGCAGGACGACGACCTGCTGTGGTACGACGTGACTGAGCTGCCCGTCGTACTCGCCCTGCTGTGATGCGTGACACGATAGGCGACGACCTCAACGCCGAGGGCCCTCATGACATGCAATGGAGATGTTCGCCGTAATGGATGCTGTGACCCAGGTTCCTGCCCCAGTCAACGAGCCGGTTCTGGACTATGCGCCGGGCAGTCCGGAACGCGCTGAGCTTCAGATAGCTCTCGCCGAGCTGGGCAGCAGCCGGATGGATCTGGCGCACATCATCGGCGGCGAGCGGGTCATCGGCAAGGGCAAGAAGATCGACGTACGCCCGCCGCACGCCCACAGCACGGTCCTGGGGACGATGCGCGAGGCGACCGAGGCCGAGGCTGAGGCTGCGGTCGCGGCGGCCACCGCGGCGGCACCGGCCTGGCGTGCCCTGTCCTTCGATGACCGCGCGGCCATCATCCTCAAGGCGGCCGACCTGCTCGCCGGGCCATGGCGAGCCAGGATTGTCGCCGCAACGATGCTGGGCCAGTCCAAGACCTGTTACCAGGCCGAGATCGACGCAGCCTGCGAGCTGATCGACTTCTGGCGCTTCAACGTCCACTTCGCTCGGCAGATCCTGGCTGACCAGCCTGCGGCGAACTCCAAGGGCATCTGGAACCGCGTCGACTACCGCTCGCTCGAGGGTTTCGTCTACGCGATCACGCCGTTCAACTTCACTGCCATCGCCGGTAACCTGCCGACCGCCCCGGCGCTCATGGGCAACACCGTGGTCTGGAAGCCGTCGTCGAGCCAGCAGCTTGCCGCCCAGCTGACCATGGAGCTGCTCGAAGAGGCCGGAATGCCGCCGGGCGTCATCAACATGGTGACCGGTCACGGCGTCAACGTCTCCAAGGTGACGCTGAGCTCGCCCGATCTGGCGGGCATCCACTTCACCGGCTCGACCGCGCTCTTCCAGTCCCTCTGGCAGCAGGTGGGCGCCAACCTGAAGAAGTACAAGACCTACCCCCGCCTGGTCGGCGAGACGGGTGGCAAGGACTTCATCGTGGCCCACCCCTCTGCCGACCCGGATGTATTGCGAACGGCCATGATTCGTGGCGCGTTCGAGTACCAGGGTCAGAAGTGCTCCGCGGCCTCGCGCGCCTACGTGCCCCGCAGCCTGTGGAAGGTCATCAAGGCCGACCTCGCCAGGACCACCGATGGCCTCGGCCAGGGCGACATCACGGACCTGTCCAACTTCATGGGCGCGGTCATCGACGAACGCGCGTTCGCCAAGCACCGCGACCTGATCGACAAGGCCCACGACGACAAGGGCGTCAAGGTCGTCGCCGGTGGCACGTATGACGACTCGGTGGGCTACTTCGTGCGCCCGACCATCCTCGAGATCGATGACCCGGCCCACGAGGTCTTCAGCACCGAGTACTTCGGCCCCATCCTGGCCGTGCATGTCTACGCTGACCGGGACTACGACAAGATGCTCGACCAGATGGAGTCAGTGGCGCCCTACGCGCTGACCGGGTCGATCATCGCCCAGGACCGCGCCGTCATCGCCGACGCCATGGAGCGGCTGCGATTTGCGGCGGGCAACTTCTACATCAACGACAAGCCCACGGGCGCAGTCGTCGGCCAGCAGCCGTTCGGTGGCGGTCGTGCGTCGGGCACCAACGACAAGGCCGGCTCCATGCAGAACCTCCTGCGCTGGACGAGCGCGAGATCCATCAAGGAGACGTTCGTGGCGGCAAAGACGCACGAGTACCCGCACATGGGCTGACCGCCGCGCGCGGCAGCCGCAAGAAGCTGAGAGGGTATGGCGAGAGTCGCCATACCCTCTTGTGCTTGCCCTTGACGGGGATTCAGCGCTCGAGCCACAGCTTTCGGCTGGCTTCGCAGTCGCCCCACTGCCGCATCGCGCTCGATTCTTACTCTTTTGCGGCCAGCCAATCCATGGCGGTCTCGCCCTCGACCCTGATCGCGGACTGCACGGCCGGTGCCGCCGCCTCCTCGATCTTGCCACCAAGAATCGGGATCCCGGCCTTGAGGTCACCCTCGATGGTCTCGATCGAGCCGTGGCCGCCCGATGCCAGCGAGAGGGTTGCATGCAGAGCGACGGGCGCACCGGCTATCTCAACCGCGAGCCTGCCGTGGCGAACCCCGTCGGTGCCGGACGGGCCCCAGTCCTGGGTCTCCGTCACGGCCAGAGTCTCGCCGACCATGCTCCTGACGAAGTGGGGAAAGCCATCTGACGGCATGTTGCGGGTGCTGACGATGATGGTTCGGTCGTCCTGGGCTGTGATGGACACCGTGTGGCGGAGGGCTCCGGTGGCAACGCACTTGCGGTTCTGGAACTCCTCGTCGGCAAGCATGGCGAAGACTTCCTGGGGGGGTGCGGCGAACTCGATGATGTCGCTGATCTTCATGGTGCCAACCTATGTTGGCCGGGTCAGCATCCGCGCGGCGGCAGGGACGCCTGCCGCGCCGAGTGTGCGTCCCGCGAGTGTGCCGAGAAGCCTTCCGTCAGACGTGTCATCTCGCGTACCAACCGGCCCCGGGCACGACCGACGTGGGCAGTTGCCAGGTCGACCCTCGACTGGACCTCGGGCACCTGGGCGCGCCTCCGCTCTGCCTCTTGGGCACTGGCAGGGCCCCATGGCTCGATCACCCGCGTCCCCTCGAGCAGCACGCCGGCTGCTTCGACGCGTCGCTCGGCTCGTCGTCCGAGCTCGTGGCCCTCGGCCAGGTCGGTGGCGTAACGCTGCAGAGCCGCTCCTGCCTCGTCCAGATTATCGGCGGTGGCTCGCAGCGCCCGCAGAGAAGTGGCGACTGCCGCCATGGCTGCCATTTCTGTCCTTGAGGTTTCGGTGTCCGGCCCTGGCCGCTCTGCGAGATCACCGAGGGCGTCGACCAGCGACTGCGCATGCTGGCGCAACCGCGAGGACTCGCGGCGCATTGCCCCGCCGACTCGCGAACAGGAGACATGATCGCCGTGGACGAGGTTCCCGGTCATGCCCAGTGCTCGCCCGAGATATCGGCGAGGGAGTCGGCCAGGGAGTCGGTGAGGGCCCGGAGGGCGTCTGCGGCGTGGTCGATCAGGGTGTCCACCGCTCGCTGGGTGGGGGCATCACCGGTGTCGCTGTAGTGAGCCAGCAGCTCATGTGAGGCCTCGAGGGCAGCTGTGCTCGACCGGTTCAACGCTCCGGCGAGGGCGTCGAGCAACTGTGGGTCCAAGCGGTGCTCGACGGGCATGCTGACAGCCTATGGCCGCGGGGTGGACCGATGGCGAAGTTACGCACAGCACCGGACGAGTGGCGTGGCTGCCGATGGTATGACCCACTCGTTCGTGACATCTGCCCAGCGATAGGCTCGACGCGTGCACAAAGGCGTGCATCACGGCATACATTTGGTGAGGATCTCAGCCATGTCGGCGTTGCTTGAACAGTCTCGTTCTCAGGTCATTCACTCCGCAGCGGAGCTGGCTCTCAGGGCTGGCGGTGAGACACTCGAGCCCTTCTTGGGCTTCTACTACCGGCACATGGCCACCGAGGACCTCCTGGCGCGTCGATCCGAGGACCTCCTGGGAGCGGCTCTGTCCCACAAGGACCTTGCGATGAGCCGTCCGGTGGGTACGGCCAACGTTCGGGTGTTCACCCCGACGGTGGAGGAGGATGGCTGGTCCTGCGGCCACACTGTCATCGAGATCGTCACCGACGACATGCAGTTCCTCGTGGACTCGGTGATCTCTGAGCTCTCACGCCAGGATCGGTCCGTCCACCTGGTCGTCCACCCGCAGCTCGTCGTTCGTCGCGATGCGGTCGGTGAGCTGAAGGAGATCCTCGACGTAGATGCGCTGAACTCGGCCAAAGCGCTGGACGGCGCCGAGTTCGGCGCCGGGATCGAGTCCTGGATGCATGTCGAGATCGATCGTCAGGGCGGCGAGGCGGAGCAGCAGACGTTGACAAAGGGGCTTCGACGCGTCCTTTCGGACGTTCGTGAGTCGGTCGAGGACTGGCCCAAGATGCAGCTCGACTGCCAGCAGATCGCCGCTGATCTGGAGACCAACCCGCCGAAATCCGTTGATCCCGACGAGATCGCCCAGACCCGACGCCTTTTGTTGTGGCTGGCCGACAATCACTTCACCTTCCTTGGCTACCGCGAGTACACCCTCGATATCCAGGACGGTGAGGATGTCCTGCGTGCTATACCCGGCACCGGCCTCGGTCTCCTGCGCTATGACCAGCCCCACTCCGGCAGCTTCGGGCGGCTCAGCCCCGAAGGGCGGGCCAAGGCCCGCGAGCCGCATCTGCTGATCCTCACCAAGGCCAACTCGCGCGCGACGGTGCACCGCTCGACTCATCTGGACTACGTGGGCATCAAGGTGTTCGACGCCAACGGAGAGGTCACGGGCGAGAAGCGCTTCCTCGGGTTGTTCACCGCGAGCGCCTACACCGAGTCGGTGCTGCGCGTTCCTATCATCGACACCAAGGTTAACCAGGTTCTGGCGACGAGCGGATTCACCGGTGACAGTCACTCGGGCAAGGACCTGCTCGAGATTCTGGAGACCTATCCGCGCGACGAGCTGTTCCAGACCTCCGCGGACGACCTCTACGACATCGCGACCACGGTGCTGCATCTCCAGGAGCGCCGCAAGAGTCGGTTGTTCCTGCGTGCAGACGAGTACGGCCGGTTCGTGTCGTGTCTGATCTACATCCCCCGTGACCGCTACACCACGGCCGTCCGGTTGAAGATGGAGGCGATCCTGCGCAGCGCATTCCACGGTGCGAGCGTGGACTACACGACGCGGGTGTCTGAGTCGGTGCTTGCTCGCCTGCACTTCGTGGTTCGGGTCGCTCCGGGCGAGGTGATCCCGTCAGTCGACGAGAAGGACCTGCAGCAGCGTCTGATCGAGGCCACCCGGACGTGGGACGAGGACCTCAGTGAGGTCGCCCGTATCGAGTACGGAGATGAGGCAGGGGCGCGCCTCATTGGGCTCTACGGCAAGGCGTTCCCGGAGGCCTACAAGGAGGACTTCAGCCCCCGGGTCGGCGTGGTCGACCTGCGCCAGTTCGAGCTCCTCGACAACGTGGACGCCACCCGGCTGAACCTCTATCACGAGCCCGGCAGCCCCTCGGCGGAACGTCGCTTCAAGCTGTATCGCCGCGGCCGCCTCTCGCTGACCGCAGTTCTGCCGCTGTTCACCCATTTCGGCGTCGAGGTCATCGACGAGCATCCCTATCAGATCGACCGCGCCGACGGAGTCGCGGTGCACGTCTACGACTTCGGACTCAGGGGCGCGGGCCCAGAAGCCTGGGTCGGCAGCCGCCGTGAGGGGCTGCGCGAGCTGTTCCAGAACGCGTTCTCAGCCGTCTGGGATGGCCTCGCCGAGAGCGACGGTTTCAATGCCCTGGTCCTGGGCGGCGAGCTGACCTGGCGCCAGGTCGTGATCCTGCGGGCCGTGGCCAAGTACCTCCGTCAGACCGGGTCGACCTTCAGCCAGGCGTATGTCGAGGCCACGCTGATGGCGAACGTCTCCATTGCGGCACAGCTGGTTCAGCTGTTCGAGACGAGGCTCGACCCTGCCCACCCGTCCGCTGTCGCCGGCACGGCCGGAGCAGATGACAGCGGACGAGAAGCTGCCGCGGCAAAGCTCGTCGAGGCGATCACCGGCGCGCTGGAGAATGTTGCCAGTCTCGACCACGACCGGATCATCCGAGGCTTCCTCGGCGTTATCCAGGCCATCGTGCGCACCAACTACTACCAGCGCGTGGCGAAGGTGGGGGAACCCGCCTCGGGCGGCGACGCAGGATACAAGTCGTATCTGTCCATCAAGCTCGACCCGGCGAAGGTGCCGGACCTGCCTGCGCCGCGCCCGATGTTCGAGATCTGGGTCTACAGCCCCCGCGTCGAGGGCGTGCACCTGCGCTTCGGCAAGGTTGCCCGCGGCGGCATTCGCTGGAGTGACCGGCGGGAAGACTTCCGTACCGAGGTCCTCGGCCTGGGCAAGGCACAGATGGTCAAGAACGCGGTCATCGTGCCGACCGGCTCCAAGGGCGGTTTCTACGCCAAGGCGCTGCCCGACCCCAGTGTTGACCGCGATGCCTGGCTGGCAGAGGGCATCGCGTCCTACAAGCTGTTCATCTCGGGCCTGCTGGACGTGACCGACAACCGCATCGGCACCGAGGTGGTCGCGCCCGATGCGGTCGTGCGTCACGACCCGGACGACTCCTATCTGGTCGTCGCCGCAGACAAGGGCACCGCGACCTTCTCCGACATCGCCAACGGGGTCGCCCAGTCCTACGGGTACTGGCTCGACGACGCGTTCGCCTCGGGGGGTTCGGCCGGTTACGACCACAAGTCCATGGGCATCACGGCCCGCGGGGCCTGGGAGTCGGTCAAGCGGCACTTCCGCGAGACGGGGGTGGACATCCAGACGACTGACTTCACCGCGGTGGGCGTCGGCGACATGTCTGGTGACGTCTTCGGAAATGGCATGTTGCTCTCCAAGCACATCCGGCTGGTCGCCGCATTCGACCATAGTCACATCTTCCTGGACCCCAATCCGGTTGCGGCCACATCGTTCCTGGAGCGCCAGCGGCTGTTCGAGCTGCCCCGATCCTCGTGGGCGGACTACGACAGGTCTCTGATCAGCGAGGGTGGGGCCGTCATCGCGAGGTCTGCCAAGTCCGTGAAGATCAGCGGACCGGTTGCCACGATGTTGGGCCTGCACCCGGGCACCAAGGCGATGACGCCGGCTCAGCTGATGAAAGCCATCCTGGCGGCGCCGGTCGACCTGCTCTGGAACGGCGGTATCGGCACCTACGTCAAGGCATCGTTCGAGGTGAACAGTGAGGTCGGGGACCGCTCCAACGACGCCATTCGCATCGACGGAAATGTCTTGCGCGCCGCGGTGGTCGGCGAGGGCGGCAACCTCGGCTTCACACAGCTGGGACGTATCGAGGCCTCCTTGGCGGGCGTGCACATCAACACGGACGCCATCGACAACTCCGCAGGCGTGGACACCTCCGACCACGAGGTGAACATCAAGATCCTGCTGACGGCCATGACCCGTGACGGTGACATGACGTTGAAACAGCGCAACGCGCTGCTGGCCTCGATGACCGAAGACATCGGCCGTCAGGTCCTGCGTGACAACTACGAGCAGAACACCCTGCTCGGCAATGCCCGCGCCCAGGAGCACGCGATGCTGCCGGTGCATCGGCGCCTCATTCACTGGCTGGAGGATCGCGGCGACCTCGATCCCGCCCTGGAGTTCCTGCCCAGCGACACCGAGATCGAGCGACGCCACGACGCCGGTCTGGGCCTGACGAGCCCGGAGTTCTCGGTGCTGGTGGCCTACGCCAAGCTCGCGCTCAAGAAGGACCTTCTTCGCAGTGCGCTGCCCGACGAACCCTGGTTCCAGGCAACGCTGACCAAGTACTTCCCCAACCCCATCCGTGAGAAGTACCAGGACAAGCTCGCCAGCCACCCGCTGCGCCGTGAGATCATCACCAATGCGGTGGTCAACTCGATGGTCAACCGTGGCGGCATGACGTTCGCCTTCCGGGCTTCCGAGGAGACGGGGGCCACGGCCGAGCAGGTGACGCGCGCCTTCGTCGTGTGCCGCGAGGTGTACGACATGGTCGGTTACGTCGCCAGCGTCGAGAAGCTCGACAACGTCGTGACCACCGAGACGCAGACGGCGCTCTACCTCGAGTTCCGCCGGCTGCTGGACCGGGCAGTGCGCTGGTTCCTGGTGAACCGTCCGTCCACGATCAACGTCGCCTCGGAGGTTGAGCGCTTCAGCACGGTGGTCGCCGAGCTGGGGCCGCAGATGTCGAAGTTGTTGCAGGGTGCCGAACGCAAGCGTCTCGAGATCCGGACCAAGGACCTCGAGAAGCTGGGCGCCCCGAAGGAGATGGCAGTCCGGGCGGCGGGCTTGCTCGACCAGTTCTCGCTGCTGGACATCGTGGAGATCAGCGTCGACACCGAGCGTGAGTCTGCTGAGGTCGCGCCGGTCTACTTCGCCACCTCCGAGCAGTTCGGTATCGACGTGATGCTCACCCGGGTGACCAAGCTGCCCCGCGACGACCGCTGGGACTCGTTGGCCCGTGGCGCGTTGCGTTACGACCTGTATGCGGTGCTCAAGGCCCTCACCACCTCCGTGCTGGACAGCAGCCCGTCCGGCCTGGCTCCCAAGGAACGTACCCTGGCCTGGTCGGAGGCCAACGCCGAGTCCCTCGCCCGGGCCAATGCGGCGCTTGCCGGAATACAGCGGCTGGACAACCCCGGGATCTCTGCCCTCTCGGTCGCACTGCGTATCTTGCGTGGAGTCATCCGCAGCGGGTCGGCCACCATCTGAGCCGGGGGAGAGCGGCGGCATGAGTCGCCGCCGGACTACGCTCGGCGCTGTGCCGACCCTGAACGACGTGCTACGTGAGCAGACCGACCTGGACGCCGCTGACGTCGAGTGGCTGCATCTGCTCCTCGGCGACTGGCAGCTGCTCTCGGACCTGTCCTTCGCGGACCTGGTCCTGTGGGTTCCGGCGACCGCCGGCAGGTGGTACGCGGCTGCCCACGTCCGGCCCACCACCGGGCCGATGGTCTTCTTCGACGACGTCGTGGGCCGACGCCTGGATCGGGGACGTCGCCCGCTGCTGGACCAGGCCTTCAGCGAGCTGCGGATCGTGCGAGGACGCGACCCCGAGTGGCGTGACGACATGCCCATCCGCGAGGAAGCCATACCCGTCGTGAGCGAGGGACGCGCTCTGGCGGTGCTCACCCGGCATACCAACCTGGCAAGGCTGCGCACCCCCAGCCGCCTTGAGCTGACCTATCTGGCCAGCGCGGACGCTCTCGCGCGGATGATCGCGGCGGGAGAGTTCCCCACCATGGGTGCTGCCACGGGCCAACGCCGGGGCGCGCCCCGGGTCGGCGACGGCGTGATCCGCCTTGATGCCGACGGGACCGTGAACTACGCGAGCCCGAATGCCGTCTCGGCCATCCATCGCCTGGGGCACGTGGGTGACGTCGCCGGGACTTCCCTGATCCGGATCGCCACTGAGCTGTTGCGCGACGAGGAACCCGTGGACGAGCGGCTCGCGCTGGTCGTGACCGGGCGGGCGCCGTGGCGCACCGAGGTGGAGTCGCGCGGCGCGAGCGTGTCCCTGCGCGCGATCCCGCTGACCGAGGCAGGTCGGCGTACCGGCGCGATCCTGCTCCTGCGCGACGTCAGCGAGCTTCGCCGGCGCGAGCGAGAGCTGCTTACCAGGGACGCGACCATCCGTGAGATCCACCATCGCGTCAAGAACAACCTGCAGACGGTGGCGGCGCTGCTCCGGATGCAGTCGCGCAGGCTTCCCGATAGCCAGGCGCGGGCTGCGCTCGATGAGGCGGTACGCCGGGTGGGCACCATCGCGCTGGTCCACGAGAACCTGAGTCAGGGTTTCGACGAGACGGTCGACTTCGATGAGATCGTGGCACGAGGCCTGGCGGACATGGTTGAGGTCGCCACTCGTGATGTGCCGGTGCGGGCCGAACGAAGCGGGTCCTTCGGTCGGTTGCGGGCCGAGGATGCCACAGCGCTCGCCATGGTGGTCACCGAGCTGGTAAGCAACGCGATCAAGCACGGGCTGGCCCGAACCGGGGGAGTTGTCAGCGTGCGGGCGGTGCGCAGCCGCGACGAGCACGACGAGCTCCTGGCCGTGACGGTCACCGATGACGGGTCAGGACTGCCGGAGGGGTTCGACCCGGCCGCCTCCAGTCTGGGCACCCAGATCGTCACCTCGTTGGTTCAGGACCTGCGCGGACGAATCACCTGGGGCAGCGCGAAGCCGCACGGAACCACTGTGCGGTTCGTGGCGCGGCTTCGGTCGATCAAGTCCGTCGAATCCGTCAAATCCACTGAATAGACGGTGTAGATCAGCCCGCGCGACGGGCCCGGGCATTGCGACGTTTGAGGGCGCGCCGTTCGTCCTCGGACAGTCCGCCCCAGACTCCGGCGTCCTGGCCGGACTCGATAGCCCATTTCAGGCAGGTCTCAACGACCTCACAGCGACGGCATACGGCCTTGGCTTCTTCTATCTGGAGAAGCGCGGGGCCGGTGTTCCCAATAGGGAAGAACAGCTCGGGGTCCTCGTCCAGGCAGGCAGCGCGGTTGCGCCAAGTCATCAGATTGGACTCCTTGAATCAGGGGTTTTGCAGGATCAGCATCATGCGTCTGTTGCGCAGCGCGTCGGTGCCGGTGGCGCTGTGGTTATGCAGGGTTTGTTGTGCTTATGCAGGGTTCAACGTCTAAGTATGAGAATCGTACTCACTAACAGTCGTGGGCGCGCGCCGAACAGCGAACAACAGAATGGGCATGCACCTGACGACCTTGCCTGCCCCAGTGCTTCAAGTGTCACAGATCCGATCATGTTCGGGCTGGTGTTTCCCGAAGAGTTGGGGCGTACGTCTTGACAAGTTTGTCACATGCGTCAAGAGGCGGCCGATCGTGGCGCTCGTAGGGGGCAATTTCGACCGATACCTCAAGCCCCCCCGGTAGCCGATCCCGCTACGCAAGCACGAAGTGCTGGTCGACGACGCCGCCTACGTCGTGTTCGGCTGGTCGGGATGGGGCACGGCTACGACGGTGAGGCCGTCGATGCCTTCGAAGTCCGCGGGGTTACAGGTGTGAACGGCGAGGTCGTTCGATATTGCGATGGCGGCGATCATCGCGTCATAGCTTCGGGCGGCGACCTTGCGGCCACTGCGGCGCAGCGACGCAGCGACCTGACCAAAGGCTCGCGCCGCCTCAGCGTCGAAGGGCAACGGATCGAAGTCGGCTTCGGCCTGCTGAAGATGTGCCTGTCGAGCCGCGCGCTCCTGGTCGTTGGTCGTCACGAGTGGTCCCACCGACAGCTCGGCGAGCGTCACGGCCGTGATCAGAGGCTCGCTGGGCAGCGCCGATGAATCGGTGATGCTCCGAAGCAGGATCACGGTGCTTGTGTCGAGAACACCTCGCCCGCCCTGTTGATTCACAGACGGTCGACTCACAGGCGGGCGTCGAGTGTGGCGTCGATGTCGCTGCGTAGCCGATCGGGATCGACAGCGGGCAGATGCCGCCACCTTGCGAGCAGCACTGACGCGGGAAGCGGCGGTGCTCCAACTGGATTCAACTCAGCAACAGCCTTGCCAGAGCGCGTGATCGTCACCTGCTCACCGTGCGCGACGCGGTCCACAATGTCCCCGCCATGGTTCCGCAGTTCTCGGATAGAGACTTCTGTCATTGGTCAAATGTATCACGGGTGATACTTGGTGAGACATGTTCACTCGCGGATGGGGCTCGACCCGAGCACCGCTCTTGCCGATGCGCGGAAACGCTTCGCCTGAATCCTCAGGTTTGCCCCGCGAGCCCGGCAAGGGGCGAGTGGTGAGCGACTTCGGCTCGGACGGCGGTCGGCTGGTCGCCATCGTGGCCGCTACGGCGCAATACAGCAGCCTTGCACCACGTTGGACCGGGTTCTGTGATGGTGCAACGAGTTCCGACCGGATCGTGGTGGCCAGCGCAGCGAGCGAACGACCACTTCGTGTCCGCCCGTTATCCACAGCCCTGTGGGTGGACTCAAGGAGGAGGTCGGAGACGTCGTACTCTCCTTGCAGATCTTCCGACTGACATGACTTGTCAATGCAGGTTCGGCGGCTCAAGCGCCGCGCGATTCCTGGGGGTCAGACAACAGCCGTCTATTGGTGTCCTCGTACGATTTTGCGCGCGTCCTTCATGAGCAACTTCAAGTGCATCGGGTCTGTGGGGGACGGTTCGAAGTCGTGGTGCAGGTAGAAGTCGCGTGCGCGTTCGTGCAACGCGTGGACCAGCAGGGCCCGTACTCCGATGATGTCGGCCGCTTCCACGGTGCGGGTGATCGCGTCACGCAGCAGGTGGCTACCCAGGCTGCGGCCCTGTTCTTTGCGGTCAACGGCTAGCCTCTTTGCGGTCAACGGCTAGCCGGCCAAGCAAGACCACTGGGATCGGTTCGGGTATCCCCTGGCCGAGGCGCCGGCTGGCTTCATGCCGCTGGACGCTGCCGGTGGCCAACGCGTAGTACCCCATTACGTGCCTGTCGCGGCAGGTGACGAAGCAGCGGGAGGCGCCGGTCGCCTGGTTGGTTAACGCCCGCTTGCGCAGCCAGTCGTCCAGGCTGGGTTCGCCGCAGTCGAATTCTGTGAGGTCGTCCTCGCTGCCGATGGGCTGCGGGGTCGAGTACCCGCTCACTCGAAGATCGACTCGCTGGCGAACAGCTTCTCCAGCCTCGGCTTGTACGCAATCGGACGATCCAGCACGGCGGGGAACTCGCTCCACGCGGCGTCGTCGAGCATGAACAGGCGTCGGTCAACCAGCACGTCACGAGCGTGAGACAGGGCAGCTTCCACGGTGAACTCGGTGATGCTGGTGCCCTCGACTTCCGCGGCGCGGCGTATCAGCGCGTCTTGACAGGCGTACACGTCAACATCATGGCTTGACCGCGAGCGCTCATCGATGATGCGAGCCCACCCGGGCCAGGAGCACCGTCGGCAGGAGCACTGCCGACAGGCGCGCAGCGCGACCCTGGGCCGGGTTCTGTGTGGGGACAACGACATCCGTCGGGCGCCGTGGGTTTCCGTCTCTGCCGGTTATCCACAGCCCTGTGGGTGGCCTGCAGGCAACGGTCGGATACGTCGTAGTCTCCTTCCAGATCTTCCGACTGACGTGACTTGTCAATGCAGGTTCCGCAGCTGTCGTCACTTGTCAGTGCAGGTCCGCAGCCGTGGTCTCGGTCGGTTGGATGACCAAGGCAGGGGTGGACCGATGGACGCTGTACGCACCGTCGAGAGTGAGGTGCGCGAGCTGATCCGGCGTTCCCAGCTGGATCCCACTCGTGATCTGCAGGAGATGCGCCAGCTCGTTCACGATGCGGTGGCCGACTACGACGAGCGCTCGCTGCATGGTGGGCTCCCGGCACTGTCGGACCTGGGCGAGGCGACCAAGAGCGTGCTCGATGCCGTCGCCGGGTTCGGACCCCTCCAGCCTTACCTCGATGACGTCACGATCGAGGAGATCTGGATCAACGAGCCGAGCAAGGTCTTTGTTGCCCGGGGCGGCACGGCCGAGCTGACAAATACGATTCTGACCACTGATGCGGTCCGCGACCTGGTCGAACGCATGCTCAAGTCATCGGGCCGCCGGGTCGATCTCTCCTCGCCGTTCGTGGACGCGACGTTGCCGGATGGCTCGCGGCTGCACGTGGTGATC
>Ga0209745_1000775_pt1 | contig 19216 bp, 18 predicted proteins | sample BarGraNGADG00312_FD_184495 | JGI IMG/M metagenome (GOLD analysis project Ga0209745, IMG submission 184495) | Arctic peat soil microbial communities from Barrow, Alaska - Barrow Graham LP Ref core NGADG0004-312 (SPAdes) (version 2) | ecosystem: Environmental > Terrestrial > Soil > Wetlands > Peat...
TCGGCGATCCCGTCGATGCGCTTGTCCTTCACGAGATCGGCGATCTTCTCGAGGAGCGTCGCCTTGTTGACCTGGTAGGGCAGCTCCGTGACGATGATCGCCATGCGATCACGGCGCGCCTCCTCGAAGGCGACCTGGGCCCGCATGATCACCCGGCCATGCCCGTGGGCGTACATCTGCCGGATCGCGTCGACCGTCTCGGTGACGCCGGTCAGGGCGTTCCGCTGCTGCTCGTAGCGGAAGATCGAGCCGGCGGTCGGAAAGTCGGGCCCCTTCACGAATGCACACAGGTCGTCGGTGGTCAGCTCGGGGTCGTTGATGAGCGCGATCGTGGCGTCGACGACCTCGCCCAGGTGGTGCGGCGGGATGTTGGTGGCCATCCCGACGGCGATGCCCGAGCTCCCGTTCACCAGCAGGTTCGGCAGCTTCGCAGGCAGGATGACCGGCTGGCGGTGCTGGCCGTCGTAGTTGTCGACGTAGTCGACCGTCGCCTTGTCGATGTCGGCGAGCATCTCGGCGGCGATCGGGGCGAGCCGCGCCTCCGTGTAGCGCATCGCGGCAGCCGAGTCGCCGTCGACGGAGCCGAAGTTGCCCTGCCCATCGACGAGCGGGTAGCGCATCGAGAAGTCCTGGGCGAGGCGGACGAGCGTGTCGTAGATCGCCTGGTCGCCGTGCGGGTGGTACTTGCCCATCACCTCGCCGACGATCGCCGCGCACTTCCGGTACGACGCGTTCGAGGCAAGGCCCATCTCGCCCATCGCGTAGAGGATCCGGCGGTGGACCGGCTTGAGGCCGTCGCGGACATCCGGGAGCGCCCGGGCCACGATCACGCTCATCGCGTAATCGAGGTAGCTCGTCCGCATCTCGTCCTCGATGCGGATCGTTCGGATGTCGCCCAGTTCGTCGGTCACGGAATGGCTCTCCGGTTCAGGTCAGCGGTGATCGGGAAGTGGTCGCGTCGAGACCGGGCGCCCGGAAGGCGGCGGCGGTCGCGGCGGCCGCGGAGGTGTTGGACGAGCGCGGCGTCCGGCGGACGCCGGCCAGAAGGCCGCGCAGCTCGGCCGCGTCGGCCGGGGCAAGCTTCGCGAGCGTGTCGCGCACGACCCATGCCCGCGCGCCGTCGGAGGTGGTCGCGGCGCGGCCGGCCTCTCGCCGGCAGAACGCCGTGACGGCGGCGGGATCGACGGCGGCGAGGTTGCGCAGCGCCCAGCTGAGCGCCTTCTGGACGTCGGGTTCGGGATCGCCGATGAGGAGGCTCACGAGCGAGAGCCCGCGGCTGGCGACGTCTCGCGTCCGCCCGGCGGTCCGATCCGCGAACGGGATGGTCGCGATCGTGGAGCCGACCAGCCGGCGTTCCCAGCGGCTGGGGCTGTAGACGAGCTGCTCCAGCTCGGCCCACCGGTAGGGCTCGCGCAGGATGCCGGGCCCGATGGTCGCGGCCAGCGTGTCGACCGAGATCCAGTCGTCCGCCTCGGCCGCCAGCCCGCGGAGCACCTGCCATGCCTGCTCGGGCTCGTCCGGCAGGATCCGGCCGAGGAGCCAGCACGCGAACCAGCGCAACTCGCGGACCGGATCGTGGGCGAGCGCCTCCGCGACGGGGAGCAGGCGCGCGGCGCGGACACCGCGGAGCTCGCGCGCCAGCGCCCGGTGCACGGCCTCGAGAAGCGGCAGGCGGACACCGAGCGACGGCCCGATCCCGGGCGCAACCAGCTGCTGGCCGGCCAGGTAGACCGGATCGGCCAGCGCCTCGCACCCGGCGCGGACGGCGGCGACGAAGCGGCCCGGATCGTCGATCTCGTCGGCGAGCCTGCGACCGACGTCGCGTGCCGACTCTATGTGCGCCTCGACGAACGCATTGGAGGCAAGGGTCGTGGGACTGGCCTTCCTGATCGCGGGGGGAGCGGTCACTGGGCCGTCTCGTCTGGCACGTCGAGCGCGGGATCGGCTCCCGCCCCGCCCTCCGGGATCAGCCGGAAGCGGTATCGGTCCTTAAGTGCCTGCTTACGCTCCGGCGGCGCTGCCACGTAGAGCGCATCGGCCGTGGCCAGGAGCTCGCCCGTCGCAACGTCCACCAGCTGGGCTTTCGTGGTGAGGAGTCGACGGCGGCGCTCGACCAGGCGCCCCTCGGCGCGGAGCAGGCGTCCGATCGGCGTCGGGCGGCGGTATTCGATCGTGAGCCTCGCGGTGAACCCCCACGAGTCGGCGCTCGCCAGCGCCCAGCCCATCACCTCGTCGAGGATCGTGGCGACGATCCCGCCGTGCGTGACGTCCTCCCACCCCTGGAAGTCGGACGCCAGGGTCGTCTCGGTCCAGCACGTATCGCCGGCCACGTGCAGGACGAGGCGCAGGCCGACGGCGTTCAGCTCGCCGCACGCGAAGCAGGCGTGGGGTGCGACCTCGAAGCGGCCCGCCTCGGTCACGACCTCAGATGTCAAGGTTCTGCACTTTCCGCGCCTCGGACATGATGAAGCTCTTGCGGGGCGCCACCTTCTCGCCCATCAGCATCGTGAAGATGGCGTCCGCCTCGACGCCGTCCTCGATCTCGGCGCGAAGGAGCGTCCGGCTCTGGGGGTTCATGGTGGTCTCCCAGAGCTGGTCCGCGTTCATCTCGCCGAGGCCCTTGAAGCGCTGGACGGTGATGTTCTTCGCGTTCAGCTTCCTGATCGCCGCCTCGCGCTCCTTCTCGGACTGAGCGTAGAGCGTCTGCTTGCCAGTGCTCACCCGGTAGAGCGGGGGCTGCGCGATGTAGAGGTGGCCGTTCTCGATGATCTGGCCCATGTGGCGATAGAAGAACGTCAGGAGGAGCGTCCGGATGTGGGCGCCGTCGACATCGGCGTCGGTCATGATGATGATCCGGTGGTACCGGAGCTTCGCCAGGTCGAAGGTGTCGCCGATGCCGGCGCCGAGCGCGATGATCAACGGGCGGACGTTCTCGCTGGATAGAACCCGATCCAGGCGCGCCTTCTCGACGTTGAGCACCTTGCCCCGGAGCGGCAGGACGGCCTGGAACCGGCGGTTGCGGCCCATCTTTGCCGACCCACCGGCGGAGTCTCCCTCCACCAGGTAGAGCTCGCTTCGCGCCGGGTCGCGCTCCTGGCAGTCGGCGAGCTTGCCGGGCAGGGCCATCCCCTCGAGGGCACCCTTGCGGATCACGAGATCCCTGGCCTTCCGAGCCGCCTCGCGAGCGCGCGCGGCGGTCAGGCTCTTCTCGATGATCCGCCGCCCGTCCGCGGGGTTCTCCTCGAGGTACTGGATGATCCCCTCGGCGACGGCCGCCTGGACCTGGGCCTTGACCTCGGCGTTGCCCAGCTTCGCCTTCGTCTGGCCCTCGAACTGCGGGTCGACGAGCTTGACCGAGACGACGGCGGTCAAGCCTTCCCGCACGTCGTCCCCGCTCAGATTCGAGTCGGCGTCCTTGAGGATCCCCGCCTTGCGGGCCCAGTCGTTGAGCGAGCTCGTGAGGGCCGCCCGGAAACCGGTGACGTGCGTCCCGCCGTCGACCGTGTTGATGTTATTCGCGAACGCGAAGACGTTCTCCGTGAACGAGTCGTTGTACTGGAGCGCGACCTCGATGGAGGTCGCCCCTTCGCGCTTCTCCACCGCGATCGGCCGCGAGTGGAGGACCTCCTTGTTGCGGTTGAGGTGGCGGACGAAGGAGACCAGGCCTCCTTCGAAGTAGAACGAGCGCTCGCGATCGGCCCGCTCGTCCGTCAGGCGGATCCAGAGGCCCTTGTTGAGGTACGCGGATTCGCGAAGCCGCTGGGTGATAGTCTCGAAGCTGTAGTCGGTGCTCTCGAACATCTCGTGGTCCGCCCGGAAGGTCGTCCGCGTCCCCCGGCGATGCCCCTGCGGCCCGACCTTCGCTACGCCGATGGTCGGCTTGCCGCGCACGTACTCCTGGGCCCAGATGAAGCCGTCGCGCGCCGTCTCGACGCGGAGCCACTCGGAGAGCGCGTTCACCACGCTCACACCGACGCCGTGCAGCCCGCCGGAGACCTTGTAGCCGCCGCCCCCGAACTTGCCGCCGGCGTGAAGGACCGTGTGGACGACCTCCAGGGCATCCTTCCCGGTGGCGTGCCGCCCAACCGGGACGCCGCGCCCGTCGTCCTGGACCGTGACGGTCCCATCGGCGGCGATCGACACGTCGATCCGGGTCGCGTGGCCCGCCATCGCCTCGTCGATCGAGTTGTCCACGACCTCCCACACGAGGTGGTGGAGGCCCCGCACGTCCGTGGAGCCGATGTACATGCCGGGACGGCGGCGAACGGCTTCGAGGCCCTCGAGAACCTGGATGCTCGCGGCGGTGTACTCGCTGCCGCCCGACGCCCGCTTCGACCGGCTCCCGGTCACGTTCGTCGCGCCCGACCCCGCGCCACCACCCGTCGCCCGATCCGTCACGAATTCCCTCCGGTCAGCCGTTCGTAGAGGCGGCCCAGCTCGTCCTCGCCGTACCACTCGATGATGATTCGCCCGCCCTTGCTGGACCGCGCGATCCGCACCTTCGTGCCGAGAGATCGTCGGAGGTCCTCTTCGACCCGTTCCATCTCGCCGTCGACCGCGACGGCCGCCCGGCTTCCGTCAGGCCCGGCCGGTGTCTCGCGGAGGCGGCGCGCGAGCGCCTCGACCTGTCGCACCGAGAGCCCGCGTCGCTCGATGAGCGCGACGACGTCGGCCTGTCGGGGCGGATCGAGCCCCAGCAGCGCACGGCCGTGGCCTTCGCTGATGCGCCCCGCGCCCAGCGCCTCGAGCGTCGCCGGCGCCAGCTCGAGGAGCCGGATCGTGTTCGCGACCGTCGAGCGCGCTCGCCCCACGCGGACCGCGATCTCCTCGTGGGAGAGCCCGAACTCGTCGACGAGCTGGCGGTATGCCCCGGCCTCTTCGATCGCGTTGAGATCGGCGCGCTGGACGTTCTCGACGAGGGCCAGCTCGAGCTGCTCGCGGCCGGTCGCCTGGCGAACGATGGCCGGGATCCGGGTGAGGCCCGCGAGCTGCGCCGCGCGAACGCGACGCTCGCCCGCGATCAGCCGATACCCCTCGAGCGTCTCGGTCACGAGCACCGGCTGCAGGATGCCGTGCGCCTCGATGCTCGCGCGGAGCTCCTCGAGCTGATCCTGCTCGAACACCGTTCGTGGCTGGTATGGGTTCCGCTCGATCTGGTCGATCGGGATCTCGGCAGGCACCGGCGTCGTGGACGCTGCCTGTGGGATGAGCGCCGACAGCCCACGTCCCAGCGACGCCGGCCGAGCTGACCGCGCGGTCACGCGGGACCTCCCGGGACGCCCGCGCCGGACACGACACGATTCGGCTGTCGCGGCCCGGCGAGCGCGAACGATCGATCGGGCGTCGCGGGCGTTACGGGTGTTGCGGGCGAGCCTGGCCGCGCGGCCACCTCGCTGCGCTCCCCGTCCGCGCGCCCTGCATCGTGCTCGAGCCGACCCCAGAGCTCGGTCGCCAATGCGCGGTAGGCGATCGCCCCGCGACTTTCGGGCGCGTATGCGGCGATCGGCCGGCCGTGGCTCGGGGCCTCGGCGAGCCGCACGCTCCGCGGCACCACCGCCTGGAAGACCGCCGCCCCCAGGTGCTCGCGGACCTCGGCCGCAACCTCCGCGGAGAGGTTCGTGCGGGCGTCGAACATCGTGAGCACGACCCCCTGCACTGCCAGGGCGGGATTCAGGTGGTCGCGAACCAGGTGGACCGTCGCGATCAGCTGCGAGAGGCCCTCAAGGGCGTAGTACTCGCACTGCATCGGGATCAGCACGGCGTCGGCCGCCGTCAGGGCATTGACCGTGAGCAGGCCGAGCGACGGCGGGCAGTCGATGAACACGATGTCCCAATCGGGTCGGATCGCTGCGATGACTCGGTTCAGCCGGCGCTCCCGCTGCGGCATGCCCGCAAGCTCGACCTCTGCGCCCGCGAGCGCGATGGACGACGGTACGAGCGAGAGTCCGGGCGTCTCCGTCGGCACGATGAGTGCGCCGAGTTCCACGCCGCCCATGAGGGCGTCATAGACCGACGCGCCGGCGGCCGCTCGCCCGGCCCCGAGGCCGCTGGTGGCGTTCCCCTGGGGGTCGAGATCGACCACGAGCACCCGCCGACCATCCCCGGCCAGGTATGCCGCGAGGTTAACGACCGTTGTGGTCTTCCCAACGCCGCCCTTCTGGTTGGCGCACGCAAGCATCCGGCCCACTACAGGCCACTCTCCTCGGGAATCACGCACCAAGTCTACCATTCCGGCCCCCTTCGACCCCCGGCGAGAGGGTGACTGGTGTGCCTTTGCTGCGACGTATCGCCGTCTTCCGTGGGCCTGCACCGGATGTCGGTGATCGGCTCGCGTCCCCTCCGGAGGCGATGTCGGGCAGGAGAGCGTTTCACGTGAAACAGGTCACAGCGGGCCGTCCCGCACCGGCCGCGCACGCGCCGGCCCTCGCCGACCGCGCCGGCCGCGCCCCGCCCGCCGCCGCACGCGCCGGCCCGTTTCACGTGAAACGCCGGCCCGCACCCGCCTCGCGAGTGGGCGCCGCGCACGGCTGACGGGCCCCAGCACCCCCCCACACGGGACCTCGGTCCCGCCCGGGCGGCCAAGTTGTCCCCCCTCGGTATACTCGACGAGCAGAGTCCCGGCGGTTCGCGCAAACGCGGTGCGGTCGGGCTGCCGGTTCACTGAGGAACGACCGCCATGAGCCTGGTTCTCGCAGCGGTCGGTGCGGCAGTGGCCGCGCTCATCCAGTCATCAATCCTGCCATTCACTGCCGCCGGTGGCGCGGGGCTCGATCTCGTCCTCGTTCTTGCCGTTGTCTGGACGATGACGGTGGGCCTCGACGGTGGCCTTGTCTGGGCCTTCCTCGGAGGGCTGATCATCGACGTACTCCTCATGAGGCCGCTCGGCCTGACCGCGTTCGTGCTCCTCCTCGCAGTCGGCGCCGCATGGATCGTCGGCCGTATTTCACCGCGCGCGTTCTACCCGGTCGTGGTCGCCACCGCGGCCGCCACCGCTGGCCTCGCGTCGATCCTGACGATCGTCCTGTTCGGGGTGCTTCGCGGGCTTCCAGCCGGTGTCGATCCGCTCTCGCAGGCAGTCCCGACCACCCTGCTCGCCGGCCTTGTGGCCGCCCTGATCGCACCGGTCCCGCTGATCATCCGTCGCCGCCGGTTCGGCGACGAGACCGAGCGGGTCGACTGGTGAGCGTCCTCCAGACACCGGTCACGCACCAGCGTCGACCCATGCGCTTCGTCGTGTTCGCGATCGTCACCGTTCTCGCCCTGAGCGGGCTCACGACGCGCCTCGTCGCCATGCAGCTGGCGGGTGCACCGGCCCGGGAGCCGGCTGCAGCCCTGGCCCCGGCCGAGGTTGGCCGCCAGATCGTCACGGAGCCCGTCCCATCGACGAGGGGGCTGATCTACGACCGCGCGAAGCGGCTCCTTGTCGAGAATGTGCCGACATTCACCGTCTCGGTTCGACCCGCCGACCTTCCCCTGAGCCAGCGCCCGGACGTGATCGGTCGTCTGTCGGGACTGCTCGACATCGCCGCGACGACCATCACCGAGACGATCGACGGCGCGATTGGGTCGCGCTTCGACCCCGTCGCGATCGCACACGACGTCCCCGAGCAGACGGCCCGCCTGATCTCGGAGGACAGCCTCACCCTGCCCGGCGTCGAGGTGACCGTCGACGCGCGCCGCGACTACCTCGATGGACCGCTGTTCACGCAGCTGATCGGCTGGACGGGGTCCATCGATGCGACCGCCTACGCGTCGCTCAAGAGCCAGGGGTACCTTCCCGACGACAGTATCGGGAAGGCTGGGGTCGAGTCGGTCTACGAGTCCGCCCTGCGCGGTGTGTACGGGGTGCGAGAGGTCGAGAAGGACGGAACCGGGCGCACGCTCCGCGTCTTGTCCACGACGACGACGCCGCAGGCCGGGGACTCGCTCGTGCTGACGATCGACTCCAGGGAGCAGAAGCTGGCCCAGCAGGCGCTCGACTGGGGTCTCAAGCTCTCCGGCGCGAAGCGCGGCGCGATCGTCGTCGAGAATCCGCAGACGGGCGAGATCCTCGCCATGGTCAGTGCGCCAACCTACGACGCGAACCTGTTCTCGCGCGGGATCAGCACGGCAGACTTCCAGAAGCTCCTCTCGGACAAGAACCTGCCGCTCATGAACCACGCGATCGGCGACATCCAACCGCCCGGGTCGACGTACAAGCTGGTCACGGGCTCCGGCGTGCTCGCGGACAAGAAGCTCGGCGTGACCGAGACCGTGCTGAGCAAGCCCTACGTCCAGCTCGGTTCGACGCTGTTCTGGGAGTGGAATCACGCCGGCTGGGGACCCCTCGACATCAAGGACGGCTTCGCTCACTCCAGCGACACCTTCTTCTACCAGATGGCCCAGCGCCTCGGGATCGCGCGCCTCGCGTACTGGGCGCGCCAGTACGGGTTCGGCCAGTTGACCGGGATCGACCTTCCCGCCGAGGCAGGAGGTCTCGTCCCGACGGACCAGTGGAAGCTGGAGACGCTGGGACAGACGATCTTTCCGGGCGAGGTCCTCCAGGCCGGGATCGGCCAGGGCTACGATCTCGCGACGCCGCTCCAGCTGGTCAACGCCTACGCGGCGCTGGCGAACGGCGGCACGCTCTACCAGCCCCAGGTCGTTCGCGAGATCGTGAGCCCCGACGGCACGGTCGTGCGGCCGTTCACCCCGAAGGTGATCCGCAAGATCGCGGCGCCGAGCTGGGTGTTCACGACCATGCGCGAGGCGGCCCGGCGCGTCATCACCAGCCGTCACACCTACAACTTCGTGGACCTCCCGATCGTGGTCGCGGGCAAGACCGGCACGGCCGAGTTCGGCCTCCGCGACAAGAACGGCGTGCTGCCGTACCACAACTGGTTCGCGGGGTTCACGCCGAAGAACGTCTGGACGAAGGACAACCCGACCGGCGACGTCTCAAAGCCCGACTCGCAGCTGGCCTTCGCCGTCTTCATCTACGACGCGGGCACGCTCGGCAACACCGCGACGGAGGTCGCCAAGTACTACCTCCAGCTCCACTACGGGATCAAGCAGGACCTCCGGCTCCCGCAGCTCCTCGAGCGCACGAACTTCTACCAGGGCGGCCGCTGATGGGCGTCCTCCGCGTCGAGCGGGACGCTCCGACGGGGATCGCGGCCCGCGTGGGCGGCGTCGCGTGGCGCGACTTCGACCTGCAGCTCTTCGTCTACGCGGTTCTGCTCGCCACGCTCGGGCTGACGATGGCCTACAGCAATACCGCCGCCCAGCTTGGCGGCGACGTGGCGCAGGGAGGGACCACGTTCGTCCGCGGGCTGGTCTGGGCGGTGGTGGCGCTGGTCGCCTTCGCGGCCGCGACAGCGTTCGACTACACGTGGCTGAAGGCGTTCTCGTGGCCCATCTACGTCGTGAACCTCGCGCTCCTGGTGGCCTCGCTCGTGCTGGGCAGCTCCGACGCCGTGTCCGCCCGCTGGGTATCGATCTTCGGGCTGCAGTTCCAGTTCAGCGAGATCGCCAAGATCCTCATGATCGTGGTGCTCGCCCGATACCTGGCCGACCATGACCGACGCCTGGACTCGCTGGCGGCGATCGTGGGGGCGTGCCTCATCGTCATCCCACCGTGGATCCTCGTCCTCATGCAGCCGGACCTCGGGACGTCGCTCGTCTTCATCGCGGTCCTGGTCGGGATGCTGTTCATGGGAGGAGCGAGCCTGCGCTGGCTCGGGGCGCTCGCCGCGGCGACTCTCGCGGCACTGCCACTCGTGTGGACCTACCTCCTGCACGACTACCAGAAGGAGCGGCTGACGAGCTTCCTGGACCCTGCGAAGGACCCGCTCGGAGCCGGCTTCCAGCTGCTGACCGCGCAGCACGCCGTGAGCGACGGTGGGTGGCTGGGGGCTGGCCTCACGAACGGCGCCCAGAGCCAATCGAACCTGCTCCCGGTGCAGGCGACCGACTTCGTCTTCGCCGTGCTGGCCGAGGAGCTCGGGTTCATCGGGTGCCTCGTCGTCTTCCTGCTCTTCGCGGCGCTGCTCTGGCGGATCCTGACGATCGCATGGCGTTCCCGGGACCCGTTCGGCCTGATGGTCGGGGCCGGGGTGGCCTCGATGATCCTCTTCCAGATCGTGGTCAACGTCGGGATGGTGCTGGGCGTCATGCCGATCACCGGGATCCCCCTCCCGTTCATCACTCATGGCGGCGCGTCGCTCGTCAGCATCGCGATCGGGCTCGGGATCCTCCAGAGCATCGCCATGCGCCAGCAGCGCGCCGAGTGGTGAGGCGCCTGATCCGCGGCCCGGCGTTGTGCAACGGACTGCCCGACGCGGTGGACGGCGGCAGCCAGCGTGCAGGTCCTCGCCCGCGATCGCGTCGCAGGTCGTGAACCGAGGCCCGGCCGCTTCGCCGGTCGTGCCGCCCGACCCTCCTCGAGAGGCGCACGCCACGGGACGCGTCACGTCGGCCCCTCCCGGAAGGCCTGCGATCCTCCCGCGCCAGCGCTGGCGACTCTACCTGCGGTTGCCCGCGGTCCACGTTCCGGGCGAGCTTCCCGCCGGAGCCGGTGCCTGGGCCTCGCTGCTCGAGCGATCCGGCCTGCCCCTGGCCGGCGAGCCCGGGCGCGGCCGCGTCGCGCCGGCGGCGCAGCTCCCGCTGGGCTTCGTCGGCGAGCAGGAGATCCTCGACGTGATCCTCGGCGCGCGCCTCCCGCTCGTCGAGGTGCGGGAGCGGATCCGGGCGGCACTGCCAACCCCCGTCGAGCTGGTCGATCTCCACGACGTCTGGGTCGGCGCGCCGTCGGCGTCCGCCGCCGTCGTCGCCGCTGACTACCGGGTCGAGCTGGCCGGCGTGCCGGCGCCTGTCATCCGGCTGGCAGCCGAGTCGCTCCTCGCCGCCACCTCCCTGCCCCGCGTGCGTCACCGCGAGAAGAAGACCCAGGCCTTCGACCTGCGGCCGCTCATCGTCTCGCTCTCGATCGCGGCCGTTGTCGCGCCCGCCGGCTCGGCGCCGGACGCGCCCACGGCGCTCCTGCGGGTCCGCCTCCGCCACCGCCCGGACGCGGTGGGGCGCCCGGAAGACGTGGTCTCGGCCCTCGGCGAGCCGCCGGCACCCCCGCTGGGCGGCGAGCTTCACGTGCTCGGGATCGTGCGCGAGCGGCTGCTGCTCACCGGTGACGCTGCCTGACGGGCGTCGGCTCCTCGAGGCCCACGCCATGCGCGGGCCGTCCGGTCCCGCGAATTCGGCCGAGCGGCTCTCCCACCGCGTCAAGGCCTCGCTCACCCTGAGCGTTTGGCGTTCCACCCGGTTCGCCCACCTTCGTCAGATCGAGGTGCGCCGTGCCCGAGGCGATCGAGCTGCGCGGCCTGACCCGCTGGTACGGCAAGCGCCGCGGCGTGATCGACCTGAAGGCGGACGTCCACGAGGGCGAGGTCTTCGGGTTCCTGGGGCCGAACGGGGCTGGGAAGACCACCACGATCCGGATGCTCCTGGGCCTGATCCGGTCCAGCTCGGGTGCGGCCCGGGTCCTCGGCCTCGACCCGTGGACCGATGCCGCGGCCCTGCACCGGCGCCTCGCCCACCTCGGGAGCGACCCCGGCTACCTCGGCGACATGAACGCGGCCTCGCTGCTCGACTACCTGGGTGCGCTCCGGGGGTTGCCGAGGGGTGCCTGGCGGCGATTCGCCGAACGGCTCGAGCTGGACCCGAGCGTGCCCGTCAGGAAGCTGTCGCGCGGCAACCGCCAGAAGGTGGGCGTGGTCCAGGTGTTCATGGGACGTGAGCCACTCCTGGTCATGGACGAGCCGTCGACGGGCCTCGACCCGCTCATGCAGCGCGAGTTCCTGGCGCTCGTGGCGGAGGCCCGCGCGGAGGGCCGGACGGTGTTCCTCTCGTCGCACAACCTGCCCGAGGTCGAGCGCGCCTGCGACCGCGTGGCGATCATCCGCGAGGGGCGACTCGTCAAGATCGCCACGGTCGCTGCCCTCGTCGGGGACCACACGCGCTCCGTGAACCTCGTGCTCGGATCACCGGCGCCCGAGGGCGCATTCGGCCTGCCCGGCGTGACGGTCCTCTCCAGCACCGGACAGGATGTCCACCTCATGGTCCGGGGCGACGTGAACGCGCTCATCGGACGTCTCGGCGACCTGGACGTCCGCGACATCGCGATCAGCACGCCCGACGTCGAGGACCTCTTCTTCCGCTACTACGAGGGAACGGTCGCCGGGTCGGAGAAGCGCGACCTCACGCCGGAACAGCCCGAAGTGGTCCACGGGGAGGCCCCTCGATGATCGGGCTCGCGTTCCGGCTGGAGCTCCACCGCAGCCGGGTCATCGCCGTCGGCCTGGCGATCGTCGTGCTCCTGTACGGCGGGCTGATCGCCGCCCTCTACCCGATCCTGCTCGCCAACACGGCGATGATCGAGGATTACATGAAGCTCTTCCCGAAGGAGATCATGGCGGGCTTCGGCATGACGGGAAGCCTCGCCGATCCCGGCATCTTCTTCACGACCTACATCGGGAGCTTCCTCTGGCCGGTCGTGGCCGCGATCGCGGCCATCGTCCTCGCGACGCGGCCATCGGCCGCGGACGCCGATCGTGGCTGGGCGGACGTCGTCCTCGCGACGCCCCTGACCCGCAGCCGCCATCTCGGCGCCGGGATCCTCGGGCAGGTCGTCGTCCTCGCCGCGCTCGCGTTCGTGACGGTCGGTGGCGTGCTGGGTGTGGGCGCGCTCGTCGGGGCGGGCTTCGACACCGGGCGCTTCCTTGCCGCCGGCGCCGTGCTGTGGCTCTTCGGGTGCGCCATGGCCGGCGTGACCTCGCTCGCGGCGGTGATCACGCTGAGCCGCGGGGCGGCTGCCGCGGTCACCGCCGGACTCCTGATCGCGATGTACCTGCTCAACATCGTCGCGCAGGTCCAGCCCGATCTTGCCTGGCTCGGCGGCCTCTCCGCGTTCCGGTACGCCGGGGTGGGCGCGCTGATCGACCGCGGGAGCGTGGACTGGGTCGGCGTCGGCGTCTTCGCCGTCGTCGCGGTGGCCGGCTGGGCCGCGTCGCTCGTCCTCTTCCGGAGGCGCGACCTCCTGCCGTGAGCCCGGCCGACGTTCGGGCCGAGCCGGCGTCGGGCCGAGATGGCAATAGCCGTGCCGGCGACAGGCGCGCCGGCGATCGTTTGACCGGAGCGTCGGAGCGCCGTACACTCCCCATTCGCGCCCGAGACATCCGGGCGGTTCGTTTGCGCCCACCCGAGGCCGGCACATCACGCCCGCCGAGCACCCATTCCGGAGACCCATGTACGCAGTCATCGAGACCGGCGGGAAGCAGTATCACGTTGAGGTCGGCACGGAGCTCGCGGTCGAGCTCCTCGACGTGGAACCCGGCCAGGAGATCACCCTCGACCGTGTCCTGCTGGTCGCGGACGGAGACGAGGCGGCGATCGGCCGTCCGCTCGTCGCCGGTGCCGTCGTCAGCGCCACCGTGCTGCGCGCCGACCGCGCCGACAAGGTCATCTCGTTCAAGTACAAGCCGAAGGCCCGCCGCCGCGTCAAGAAGGGCCATCGCCAGGAGCAGACGATCCTGCGCGTGACCGACGTCGTGCTCAACGGCAAGAGCGCCGCGGAGACCGAGAAGGTCGCGGCCGAGGCGCGCAAGACAGAGCGCGAGCGGCTTGCCGAGGCAGCCGCCACCCAGGCGACCGCCGACGCCGCCCTCGCGGCGACCCTCGCGACGAAGGCCGCCGCGGCCGATGCTGCGGATGCGTCCGCGGATGCGGCGAAGAAGCCGGCCAAGGCCGCCAAGGCGGCGAGCGCGCCAGCCACGGGCAAGGCAAAGCCCGCAGCAGCCAAGGGGAAGACGCCCGCCCCCGACACGGCGAAGCCCGCCGCCAAGCGCCCCCGCGCCGCGAAGAAGGAAGACTGATCGATGGCCCACAAGAAAGCAGGCTCGAGCTCGAAGAACGGCCGCGACTCGGTCGGCCAGCGCCTGGGCGTGAAGGTCGGTGACGGCCAGCTCGTTCCGGCCGGATCGATCATCGTCCGCCAGCGCGGGATGACCTTCATCGCCGGCTCGGGCACCGGCCTCGGACGCGACTACACGGTCTTCGCGACGGTCGAAGGCCGCGTCCGCTTCGAGCACCAGACGCGCTTCAAGAAGCGCATTCGCGTCGAGCCCGTGATCGAGGCGGCACCCGCCGCCGAGACCGAGCCCGTCGTCGCCGGCGCCTGAAGCCCGGCACGAACCCAGCCACACCGCTCCCGGAGACCCGATGAAGCCGAACATCCACCCCAAGTACCACGCCTCGAAGGTGCACTGCGCAACCTGCGGCACCGAGTTCGTCGTCGGGTCCACCCGCCCCGAGCTTCGCGTCGACGTCTGCGGCAACTGCCACCCGTTCTACACGGGCAAGCAGATGATCATGGACACGGCCGGCCAGGTCGAACGCTTCCAGAAGCGCCTCGAGCGCGCTGCGACGGGCCGCTGACGGCTGGGTCGCATTCGCCACGGCGGGCCACCAGGCCCGCCGTCGTGATTCAAGGCAGGTAGCGTCGCCCATGGCTCGCTTCGCGTACGGTGGCCAGGCGCTCATCGAGGGCGTCCTCATGCGCGGTCGCGACGTGATCGCGGTGGCGCTGCGCCACCCGGACGGGCGCATCGTCTGGGCCGACGAGAAGCTCGCGGTGGGGTTCCGCGCCACGCGCTGGGCGCGGCTCCCGTTCGTGCGCGGGCTCGTCGTCCTCTACGAGACGCTCGTCGTCGGGACCCGCTGGCTCGTTCGATCGGCAGGGGTCGCCGCGGTCGAGGACCTTGCACCCGCCGCGCCGCCGGCCCCGCTCCCTCCCGTGGCCGCCGAACCCGACGAGGCCTCCGTCTCGGACGCCGTCGATCCCGGCGCCGGCGCCGGCCTCGTCCCCGATCCGAACCGGTCGTTGTCGGCCGTCTCGGTCGCTCTCGCCGAACCGGCCGCCTCGCCCGCTCTTGCCGCCTCGCCCGCTCTTGCCGCCTCGCCGGCTCCACCGGCGCCTGCCGCCGACAGCGCCGAGCTCGGGAAGGGCGCCATCGCGCTCATGCTCGGCCTGACCCTGGTCTTCGGCATCGGGCTCTTCTTCTTCGTGCCGCTCCTTCTCGCCAAGGCGATCGCGGGCGGCCAGAGCAGCTATGTGGAGCGCGCCGTCGAGGGCGTGATCCAGGTGCTGATCTTCCTGGGCTACCTCTCGCTGATCGGGCGCACCTCGGACGTCCGACGGACGTTCCAGTACCACGGCGCGGAGCACATGTCGATCCACGCGCTCGAGGCGGGCGACCCGCTCACGGTCGAGGCGATCCGCAAGTACCCCACCGCGCATCCGCGCTGCGGGACCGAGTTCCTGGTCGTGGTCATCCTCGTCTCGATCGTCGTGTTCAGCCTGGTCGGCCGCCAGGAGATCCCGATCATGGTCGCCAGCCGGATCGTGCTGATCCCCGTCATCGCCGGGATCAGCTACGAGCTGCTCCGGTTCGGGGCGCGCCACCGCGGGAGCCGGATCGTCCGCTGGCTCTTCCAGCCCGGGATCTGGGTCCAGAAGATCACCACGAAGCAGCCCACGGACGACATGCTCGAGGTCGCCATCGTCAGCCTCGAGCAGGCGCTCCTCGCCGACGGCGAGGAGCTGCCCGCGGGCGGCAACCGGATCGGGCGCAGCCCGATGGTCCTGTCTGCCGAGGCGCGCCCGGCGACGGAGGCCTGAGCGATGGCCGACGGGGTCCTGGACCGCAAGCTCCGGGAGCTGGTCGCACAGTACGAGCACGTCCAGACGGAGCTCTCGACGCCCGAGGTGTCGGCGGACATGGACGCGCTGCGGCGGCTCGGCCGCGAGCTGGCGCGGCTGGAGCCGGTCGTCTCGTCGTACCGGCGCCTGGAGTCGCTCCGCTCCGAGCTGGCTGGCGCGCGCGAGATGCGGGACGCGGAGCACGACGACGAGATGCAGGCCATGGCTCGCGAGGAGATCACCCGGCTCGAGGCAGCCGAAGCCGCCGAGCTCGAGGCCCTGACCGTCCACCTGCTGCCCCGCGATCCCAACGACGACCGGAACGTGATCGTGGAGATCCGGGCGGGCGCCGGCGGCGACGAGGCTGCGCTGTTTGCCGGCGACCTGCTCCGGATGTACCTCCGGTACGCCGACCGGCATCGCCTGCGCGCCGAGGTGATGAGCCTCCACGAGACGGGGATCGGGGGCGTCAAGGAGGCGGTCGTCGAGATCTTCGGCGAGGGTGCCTTCAGCCGCCTCAAGTTCGAGAGCGGGGTCCACCGCGTCCAGCGCGTCCCCGCCACCGAGTCGTCCGGCCGGATCCACACCTCGACCGCGACGGTCGTGGTCCTGCCCGAGGCCGAGGAGGCCGACCTCTCGATCGACGAGGACCGCGATCTCCGGATCGAGGTCAAGCGCTCCTCCGGTCCGGGCGGCCAGGGCGTCAACACGACCGACTCCGCGGTCCGCATCACGCACCTGCCCAGCGGCCTGGTCGTGGAGATCCAGGACGAACGGAGCCAGCTCAAGAACAAGGTCAAGGCGATGGCGATCCTGCGCGCCCGGCTCCTGGACCGGGAGCTGTCGCGGCAGCGCGAGGCGGACTCCGTCACGCGGCGCTCGCTGATCGGGGCAGGGGACCGCTCCGACAAGATCCGGACCTACAACTTCGCGCAGGACAGGGTGACCGACCACCGCATCGGGATGGATCTCTCGAACCTGCCCGGCGTGCTCGACGGCAACCTCGATCGGCTGCTGGAGGCGCTCAGCGCCACCGACCAGGCGGAGCGGCTGGCCTCCCTGGCCGACGACGGCGAAGGCGGATCCTGACGCGCGGGTCGGCCGCGACGGTCGGCGAGCTCCTGGCCCGCGGCGTCGACCGCCTCCGCGCGGCCGGCTCGCCGAGCGCCCGGCTGGACGCGGAGCTGCTCCTGGCAGATGCGCTCGGCACGGATCGCACCGGAGTGCTGGCACATCCCGACGGCCTCGCGGGCGACGGCCCCGCGGCCCGGTTCGCGACCGCGCTCGAGCGCCGCGCGTCCGGCGAGCCGGTCGCCTACATCCGCGGCATCAGGGAGTTCCATGGCCTCGCCCTGGCGATCGACGCCCGCGCGCTCGTGCCGCGCCCGGAGACCGAGCTGCTGGTGGATCTCGCGCTGGCCGAGCTGGCCGACGTGCTGGGCCGCGCGCCGCGCCCGAGGGGGACGCCGCCCGTCCGCGTGGCCGACGTCGGGACCGGGAGCGGCGCCATCGCGGTCGCGATCGCGGCCGCGCTTCGGCGCCGTGGCATGGCCGGCGAGGTGGAGATCGTCGCGTCCGACCGCTCGACCGGGGCGGCCGCGCTTGCGGCCGAGAACGCGGTCGCGCACGGCGTGGCCGACCACGTGGGGATCGGGGTGGCCGACCTGCTGCCCGCCGCCGGCGTGGAGGCGGGTCTGCTGTGCACGCCCGAGCGCTTCGACCTGGTGTGCGCGAACCTGCCCTACATCCGCACGGCCGACCTCGCCGGCCTGCCGGCCCCCATCGGGTTCGAGCCTCGCGAGGCGCTCGACGGGGGACCCGACGGGCTCGACGTCATCCGGCGCCTGCTCGCAATGCTTCCCGCCAGGCTCGACGCGGCAGGCCTTGCCCTCCTGGAGATCGGCACCGACCAGGCCGACCTCGTCGCGGGAGCCGTCGCGTCCCTCCTGCCGGGCTGGGGCTGCGAGGTCGTGGCGGACCTCGCCGGGCTCCCGCGGATCGCTCGGGTCGCGGCTGCCACGCGCCCCGCGTCCGAGGCGTGACGAGGCCGGTGCCCGTGACGGGCGGTCGGCGGCGCCGGATCCGGCTGGTGGCCCTCGACCTCGACGGCACCCTCGTCGGCGACGACCTGCGGATCCGGCCGAGGACCGTCGCGGCCGTGCGAGCGGCCGTGGAGGCGGGCGTCGCGGTCGCGATCGTGACCGGGCGGATGACCAGCTCCGCGCTCCCCTACGCGCGCGAGCTCGGGCTCCGCGTCCCGATCGTGGGGATGCAGGGCGCCCTGATCCGCGAGATGCCCGCCGCGGGCCACTCCGGCCTGGGTCGACTGCTCTTCCACCGGCCGCTGCCGGCCGCGGTCGTCCTCGACGCGCTGGCCTGGTGCCGGGGAAAGGGGCTCGACCCGCATCTCAACCACCTCGAGAAGATGGTGATTCCCACCGCGCATTCCCGCGCTGCCGAGTACGTCCGGTTCAACCTCGGGCGCGTCGCGGTCGTGCCGGACCTCGATGCGTGGGTGACCCACCCGGTGACGAAAGTGGTCTCGGTGGGGAATCCCCCGGCCCCGACCCGCCTCCTGCCCGCCGCCCGGGCCGACTTCGAGGGACGCGCGCTGGCCACCGTCAGCCACCCGATGTTCCTCGAGTTCGTGGCGCCCGGGGTCAGCAAGGGCGCGGCGATCGGCTGGCTCGCACGCCGGCTGGACGTGGATCTGCGCGACGCGCTCGCCATCGGGGACCAGCTCAACGACCTCGAGATGATCGCCGAGGTGGGGTTCGGGGTCGCGATGCCGCACGGCCCGTCGGAGCTCCGGGCCGCGGCCAGCCTGGTGGCCCCGCCCTTCGAGGAGGACGGCGCGGCCCAGGTTATCGAGACGTACGTGCTCGGCGGCCGCGGCGGCGGCCGACGAAGCCACGCGGTGGCGCCGTGACGCTGTTCCCACGGATGCATCCGGACGCCTCGCGGGTGGTTGGGTGACAATGGCGCGAATGCGCCGGCCGGCGGGTGCCGGACAGGTCGAGCGTCGCCGGCGGAGGCGGCGACCGGGGGCGACCGGAAAGGAGTGGGGATGAGCGTGACGGACGCCTCGCGAGCTGCGTGGGCGACGGTCGCCGAGCTGGACCCCGAGATCTGGTCCGCGATGCGCGGCGAGGCGGATCGCCAGCGCTGGAAGATCGAGCTGATCGCGAGCGAGAACTACACCTTCGCCGCGGTGATGGAAGCCCAGGGCTCCTGGCTCACGAACAAGTACGCCGAGGGCCTTCCGGGCCGGCGGTACTACGGCGGTTGCGAGTACGTGGACGTCGTGGAGCGGCTCGCCCAGGATCGCGCCCTCGCCCTCTTCCCGGGCGCGGAGCACGTCAACGTCCAGCCCCATGCGGGCGCCCCCGCGAACTTGGCCGCGTTCTACGCCGTGCTCTCGCCGGGCGACCGGATCCTCGGGATGAGCCTGGCCCACGGCGGCCACCTGACCCACGGCTCGCCCGT
>Ga0209745_1000776_pt1 | contig 19208 bp, 16 predicted proteins | sample BarGraNGADG00312_FD_184495 | JGI IMG/M metagenome (GOLD analysis project Ga0209745, IMG submission 184495) | Arctic peat soil microbial communities from Barrow, Alaska - Barrow Graham LP Ref core NGADG0004-312 (SPAdes) (version 2) | ecosystem: Environmental > Terrestrial > Soil > Wetlands > Peat...
AGACAAGAACACATAAGGAATATCACTTTATCAATAATATTGTCAAGTAATAGCCAACTCATTAGGTGGAATGTGGAAGAGTTCGACCGTCTTTTAGACCTCGAGCCGGTCGGGGAGCATTGTCATTCCGCGATCAGCAGCTTGAACTCGATCATGGTGCCTTCGCCGCTGGAGATCCAGCCGTGATCTGCCGAGTCGAACGAGACGCCCCTGGGATCTTTCTCAAATGGAAAGTCTATATCCTGTCCTACCTTTTGGCCGTCCCGGTACAGCATGATTTTGCCCGGTTTATCAAACGGCTTATCCTCGATACTAGGGGGGATACTATTGGGGTCATCGCCCTCACTGCCAACCAGGATTACCAAACCGTCCGGCCCTCTAGCCATACCGGAAATATACTTATTCTCGAAACCACCAACCTGCTGCATGCGGCCGTTTTCGACTCTCGCCACCGCGCTCAACTGCTGGGTTACGCCGCCCCTGGTAACGCTCATCCCCATATGTGCGCCGAGCAGGACCGAACCGTCGTTCATCTGCAGGACTTTGTCGTAGTTTCCGAAGAGTTCCAGGCCCTGGGGCGTCCATTCACTGCCAGTATAGGCATACAGGTCGGCCCCAAGTCCCCAGCCTTTGGCGTTCTCAAAGACAAGATATTTCATCCATTCTTCGCCGATTCCCGGTGCTGGGTCCCACTTACTTCCATCGTAGTGGAGCAACAGTCCGGACGAGCATGCCGCCCAGCCGTCGTTCTTGCCGGCCATAGCGATAGTCGCAACGTTCTTGTCAACAGCCCAACTACCGACTTTGTTAATCTTCTTTCCGTCATAGTGTAGAATCCAGAATTGAAGTTCCGGACTGTTCCTTGCAATCTCACCCTCGATGCCCGCGAACCACACGTCGTTTTCATCCACGGCGGAGATCGACTGCATGTCCACATCTCTCGGCACACCTTTCACCGCTCTCCAATGGTCGTCCGAGTATTGCAGCATCTCTCCAGCAATATAAGCACTACCACAACTATGGAACAGTACAGTATGCCAAGAATCAGCCCAACATTCAGATTGATGCGGTCGTGTGGTTTGGATAACGGCGAAAGTCGTTTCTTGCCGATGATGGCAAAAACGATTGTCGGCACAACGGCCACAAGCGCCATGCATGACAGAACGAAACGCGTCACATTCAGAAAGGTGAAGTTCCAATTATGAAGCGAACGCTGAGAAAGGAGCGGAACGATCTCTAACGTTCCGACAATTCGGCTCAGACCCAACAGGCCGAATACGCAGACTCCACTTACAAGAGCTGCTACGCCGTACCATCCCGCATCGCGTTTTGAACTGGGAGTCTTCATGAAATCTCCCCGCCAGAGACTTCCTGATTAAAGCTACCAACATCATCTTGTCATTCATCGGAACTTCAGAGAGCCTCATTGAGCGGGTTCCTTCGCCTGACCTAGCCAAACGAGCTATGATAAGAACAAGCGCGGGTGATGAGCCCGCGCTCATTGATCTTTATTCGTTTCGGGACTAATCCCGACTCAGGTCTCTACTAACCAAACCAGACCTGGCACCAAAAAGGTTAGTTAGAGTTCGAGGTAGGAGGCGGCGAAGAGCGTCTCCTCGTGGAACAGCTTGACCGTCTTCTGGATCGCCAGTTGGTCGGGGTTGCTGAGGTCGAGCTGGCCCTCCTTCAAGCCCTCTGCGATAAGCGCCCACCCGTACTCGGGGCTATCCTGACGGGCGACCGCCATCAGCTTCTCGTCGTTCGGGTCGACAATGGCCGAGTCCATGCCGTGGCCCATCAGCACCGCAAGGTAGATGCGGTTTACGAACTCCGCGCCCTCGGCCGTCAGGCCGCACTTGTTGCTGACGTTTGAAAGCCCGCAGACGAGGTGCGGTTTCTCCGGGAGCTCTGAGAACATCTGGGTGGCCTTTAGGAGGTTGTGCACCTGGTCCTGCGCCACGCCGATGGGCAGCACGATCGGGTCTATCCAGTAGTCGTCGTGGCCGATTCCCGCGGCGTCAAACGCCATCATCAGGTTGTAACCGTTGGTCACCCGCTCAGCATCGTCACGTGGGACACCCGCCTCACTCGTGCACAGGCCAACTGCCTTGGCGCCATACTTGACCGCCAGCGGTATAAGCCTGTCCATCCGCTCCTGCACATTCGATATCGAGTTCATGATCTTGGGGTTCTTGCCGACCTGGAGCCCGGCCTCCATGGCGTCCATATTCATGGTGTCGAGCGACAGCGGAAGGTCCGTGACCTCTTCGATGGTCTCGACCATCCACTGCATGAGCTCTGGGCCTTTCTTGGTTGCCGGCCCGAGGTTTATGTCAATAGCATCGGGCCCGCCCTCGACCTGCAAGGTCACCATGTTCTGGATGGGCTTCTTGTCCCTGGCGACCATGGCCTCCTTTATCTTGGTAGTAATAACGTTGACCTTCTCCGCGATGATGTACATCCTCTACCTCCTTGCCATCTCCTTGTTTTATTCTAGTTATGAGCAACCGCCGCGCGCTCTGGCGGCGTCAAACATCTCGTGTGCGAAATACGAGCTTCGCACCAGCGGGCCCGAGGCGACCGCCTCGAAACCCATCTGCAGAGCCGTCCTCTCTAGCCCCGCGAACTCGGCCGGCTCCCAGTAGCGCGCCACCGGGAGGTTGTTCGCCGCCGGCTGCAGATATTGCCCCACGGTCACCATTCCGCATCCCGCGTCCAGTAAATCCTCCAACAGCTTATGCACTTCCGCCAGGCTCTCTCCAAGGCCGACCATGAAACCGCTTTTGGTGGGGAGTCCCGCCCCCGCGGACCTCTCCAGCACAGAAAGAGTTCTCCGGTAGTCGGCCTGCGGTCTTGCTTTAATATAAAGGCGCTTCACCGTCTCGACGTTGTGGTTGAAAACGTCCGGCCTCGCCTCCAGCACCGCGTCAACGTCATTCATTCGCCCGTTGAAATCCGGGATCAGCACCTCCACCGTCGCATCCGGGAGAACCTCCCTTATCGCCTGCACCGTTCGGGCGAAATGACCCGCTCCCCCATCTGGCAGGTCATCGCGGGTAACCGAGGTCACCACCACGTGGCTCAACCCCAGCAAGGCGGCCGCTCTCGCTACCCGCGCTGGCTCTTCCGGGTCGAGCCTCTCAACCACACCGGTTGGAACAGCGCAGAAGCCGCAGTTCCGCGTGCAGCGGTCGCCCATTATCATGAACGTAGCCGTGCCCGCCGAATAACACTCGCCGCGGTTGGGGCACTTCGCCCCGACGCATACCGTGTTCAGGCGCTCCCCGGCGAGGATCCCCTCCACCTCGCGCAGTTCAGACCCGCATCGCACCGGTTGGTGGATCCATCGCGGCTTACGCTGGACAGCGGCTTGTGCGTGAGGTTCAACGTTCATCGCTGAAGTACTTCCCCCGCATCATCGTCGATACCTGACCCGTAAGCGACAAAGCCTTCTCGGCGATCTCCTCCGTCATGGGCCCCAGGCCGCAGGCAGGCGTAACCAACGATCGCCTGACGAGCAGATCCCTGTCTATGCCGCGGCCCTCGAGCGTTTCCAGCCCCGCCTCGAGCATGACGGCAAGCTCCTCGGCGCCGACCTCAAGCGCCCTCTCGTTGTTGGGCACGATGCCCCAGGCTATCGCGCCTCCGTTTTCAAGGTGCTTCGCAATGTCTTGGTCGTACGCCACAAACTCCTCAAGGTAATCGAAGGCGTCAAAGCTAACCAGGTTGACGCCGGTATCAAAAATCAGGGACCAGTCGGTGTTCCCACAGCAATGGACACCGGTCACGTCGGCCCCGCACCTCTTGAGCACCTCTCCTATATCCATGACTACCTGCTCGCGGCCCACCGATACCAGCGCCGATCCCACCGATACCAGGTAAGGCTCGTCGACAAACAGCATCACCTTTGAGCCGGGCGCGGCCTTTCTCAACTGGGAGCACTGCCACTTGGCCTTCAAGGCGAGGCCTTTAACGATGGCCTCTTCGAGGATCTCGTTGTACAGTGAGGCCTTCTTGTTCTGGTCGGTCACAGTGAGGCCGAAAGATATCGGGCCTGTGACCTGACCTTTGACGAAGGGCCTCCCCTCCAGTTCGGGCGCGAGCCCTCCGCTAAGAAACTCCGCCAGGCCCGCCGCGTATCGCCCGCTGATCGCGAAGCGCTCAGCTTCATCCTCGATGACCGCCTGGTAGAACCCCTCGAGCTCGCTACTCAGCTCGGCGCCCACCTCGAACCAGACGCGTTCCGTCTCCTCGTCCACCCGTATACCGGGAAGACCCTCGGAGTACTGGACGTACATATTCTCCAGGAAGCTGCGCCGGCTCAACTGGGGCCAGACCGGGATCTCCTGCAGGCTGTCCAGCATCAACCGGCAGGCTTCCCCCACATCCTTGTGGGGGAGGCTGCCAATAGCGGTCGCTGCAAACCGCGGCTCGAACGTCGTCATAGGGGCTTGACCCCGATTCAAGTCAAGGGGTCTGACCCCAATTCAAGTCAAGGGGTCTGACCCCAATCTACCAATCTACAATTTATTTATATCGAGTTCTGCCTCTTCCAGAATCCGGGGGACGACGCCCTCTTTGCCGATTGCCATGATGTGGACACCGTCGGCGAGGCCTTCCTCGCGAATCTGCTTTATCTGCCTGGCCATGATCTTGATACCGACATCGATGGCCTTGCCTTTCTCCGCCGACGACATCTCGTCGATGAGGGCATCGGGCACGAAGACGCCGGGCACGTTCTTGTTCATGTATTTGGCCATACCGGCTGAAGTAAGCAGCACCAGCCCAGCCTGCATCTTGACGGGGTATTGCTTCGCGGTCTTCATGAATTTCGCGAAGTTCTCCATGTCGTAGATCGCCTGGGTCTGGAACCACTCCGCCCCGGCTTCGACCTTCTTCTCGAACTTGATGAGCTGCGGCTCGATCGGCTGGGCTTCCGGGGTGACAATGGCGCCCTTGAAAAACTTCACCGGGGCGTTCATCTCGTTACCGCCGAGGTCGTTCCCTTCCTCCATGGTGCGTATCATGTTGAGCAACTGCACGCTCTCGAGGTCGAAGACCGACTTGGCCTCCTTGTGGTCGCCCACCGGCACCGAGTCGCCGGTGAGGCACAGCACGCTGCGCACGCCGCGGGTGTAGGCAAACAGGAACTCGTTCTCGAGTGACATACGGTTGCGGTCGCGGCATGTCACCTGCAGGTTAGGCTCGCCGCCCCTCTCGAGAATTATGAGCGCGGTGGCCAGCGACGGATACCTCATCACCGAGCTCTGGTTGTCGGTGATATTCATGGCGTGAACCTTGTCCTTCATGAGATCCACGTGCTCGATGACCTCTTCTATGTCCGGTCCCTTGGGCGGGCCTATCTCGCCCGATACCAGGAACTTGCCGGACTCTAGAATCTCCTGAATCGAGGGCTTCGCGTTGTTGACTTTAAGCTCTTCCCAGACTTTCTCCACGCTCATTCTACTCACCGCCCTTCTCGCGCTCGATCACAAGCCTGCCGGGCTTGAGAACGGGGTTCCAGTTCTTGGGCGGTTGGTATTCCTTCATCTTGCTTAGCTTGCCTTCCTTCTCGAGCTGCTGATATATCAGAGTCCATGCGCAATCTTTATCCGGGTCCACCTCGCACTTTCCCTCGTTGGTCCCACCGCAGGGCCCGTTGAGGATACCCTTGTGACAGCGCGTCACCGGGCAGATGCCTCCCGTCATGTCGAGGACGCAGTCACCGCAGAGCCGGCACTTCTCCTCGAACTGCCCCACGCGCATAACGTTGCCCAGGAAAAGGCTGTCATTTGACGGGAACACCGGCTTCTCTGTTCCGTCCCGGGCGGACTGGGTGCCAGCGCCGCAGGACATCACCAGGACGGCGTCGGCCTTCGCGAGTTCTTCCTTGTGAGCGCGGAACTCTTTTTGGACGTCGAGCTCGTGGCAGCCGGTCTCCATGATGACGTTGCCGGTTACCGCTTTGCCCTCAGCGGAGAGCTTTTCCGTCATCTCTTTGACCTGATCCTCCCCGCCCGTCTGGCAGACGGTGGCGCAGTCGCCACAGCCCACCAGGAAGACGCTCTTGGCGTCCTCAAGCTCTTTGAGGATGGCCTCAAAGGGCTTCTGTCTCGTTACGATCATTTGGTCCTCCTATGCTTCTATCAACTTCTGACCGTTAACTTAATCGAACCTACTGACCCGCGTAGTTGCGAAGGTAGGTCGATATGTCAGCGGCCTCTCGTGGTCCCACAAGGATCTCCCAATCGGGCAGCTCCTCGTCGAGCTCACCTGATATCTGCGCAACATAACCGGGGATCACCAGTTTGCGGTGGTTGACCTTGTCGGCTATCCCCGAGGTGTTGATGAATTTGGCTATGCTGTCGGGCACGAACTTTCCGGCCGCCCAAGCGGTCAGCACCGACTGGCCTTCCGAATCCACTATGCCCAGCCAAGAGTCGATCTTGCTCGCCTCGACTTCGCCCGAAACTATGAAGTAGGTGAGCGAGAAGTTGGTGGTGACCAGCACCGGCGAGTCGGGGCCGGGTGTGCCGATCTCGTAGAACTTGCTGTCCACCGCCATGGGCTTCTGCGGGTCGGTGTAGATGTTCTGTATCTCGACCTGGAGGGGATACTGCATCCAGGCGTCGGGCGAGGAAGTCACCACGATGTCCGAGTACTTTGCTATGTATATGCCCGCCAGCGCTCCCTCGAAATAGATGTCGTCTGTTTCCTCGCAGGGGAAGGTTATGGTGGGGAACCCGAACGGCTTGAACTTGGTGTTCAGCGCCCCACGCCTTATGGCGATGAGCGCGTCGAGAGTTTCCTTCAGGTTTCGCGTGCCGGGGTCAAGGACCAGGTCCTTGAGCTCCATCGCGGCGGCCTTTTCCGAGAGCTCCGCCAGTGAGTCCAGACCTTCGCCCTTCAACACCAGCGGCAGGCCTTTCTCCTTGGCAATGGCGCCCATCGCATCGAGGTTTGACGAGGTAGCGCAGTACAGCAGCGGGTTCTTATCCCCCACCGCTTCCACCGCGGCCTTCATCACCTCGGGGTCCTCCGTCATCGGCATTAGAGTCAGGTCGGTCATGCCCGCGACCTTGGTCAGCAGGTCCTTGAACTTGCCGCCGTCGCCGGACTCGCACTTTACAGCCAGCATCTTTAACTCGAGCTGCTGGCCGACCCTCTCCCAGGAATCCTTGCCCGCGGCTTCGACTTTTGCGCCGATCTCGTCGTCGGACATCGCGTCCGAGATGAGAACGCTCATCGCGGTTGGATTGACGAACCTCTTCTCATGGCGGAACAACACCAGCTCCTCACCGGTCTTGAACTCCTTTGCCCCCTGCCCGACTATGACTCCCCTGACCGGAGGAGCGGCGGCGTCCGCCAGTGTCTCCTTCGCCTCGTCCGAGACGTGGGGGCAGTCCTCCAATTTAGCCTGGCCTCCGGCCAGCTTCATGGCGAATGCCAGACAGGTCGGCAGCTTGCACTCTCCGCAGTTCGTTTTGGGGAGCAGCTTGAAAATATCGAGACCGCTCAGTGCCATCTCCCTACTCCTTTCCTTTTATCCAGATTCAATCGTCTCTAACTTATCCTTCCTCCCCCTCCAGGGGGGAGGATTTAGGAGGGGGTGACGCTAAGTCAACATCGGCTCCATACTCAGCGCCGGATGTCCCTTCTCCTCGAGGAACGGAAGTATCTCCTCCTCGGTCACGCCGACCGTCTCGTCGGCTATCTTGTCTATGAAGTCCGGGGTGCCAAGCTCCTCGGCCCTCTTCTTTAGTTGTTCGTGCAGGGTCTCCTTGAGCTCTTTGGGCATCCAGACGACGCGGTGGAATCCGCCGTCCGCGCTGATGAACTTCTTCGAGGTGATATACACCTTTCCGATGCCCACGAATCCCGGGGTCACGTTACCACCACCGACCGAGCCCGCCAGCGTGGAGAACGACATACCGCAAGGTGTCTCCTTGCCGGTGAACTCTCGGTTGACAATCATGACACCGTTTGCGATAGGCAGGAACGCCACGATGCACTCGAAGCAGCCGCACGACGTCATGGGGTCTTCCATCATGGTGTAGGCGTTGAACTTGTCCAGCTTCTGGCCCGAGTTGTTCCAGACGAACTCGTTGACATTCTTCCACTGGCCCTTTACATCGTCGATGGAGTCGCCCTTGGGGATAGGCTGGTTGGGTCCTGTGGGGTCTATCTCGTAGGCCGCCTTGCAGTCCAACCAGTTGTAAGCACCGCACAGGCCAAGCCGTTCGGGCGTTACCACGCACACGTGCGTGGGCGCGAACGACTGGCACAGCGTGCACGAGTAGAAGATGTCGGTGGTCTCATCGACCATGCCGGCGGTGCGCTCGTCGCGGTGGGCATACTTCTCGCGCGCCTTGGCCAGCCACTCCTCGCAGTCCTTGTCGTTGGTGTAGATAGTCACTTCGACCTTGTCCACGATAGCGGGGAACTCACCAAGCAGCTTGGCGTGCAGTATCTCGCCGTAGTCGCGGATCTTGAAGCCCTTGTCCTTGGCCTTATTGCTAATCCGGGTCCACACGATGTCACGCTGGCCCATGTGCCAGATGCCCTCCGCGCCGTTGATCAGGTGGTGGCACTGGCGCTCCAGGATGGACTCGAAGTCCTCCTGCATCTTGCGGCCCGCGACATGGACCACGATGCCCAGCGGAAGAGCAGAACCCTGTTCGACGTCGTCGATCTCCGGCCCCACAACTTCGATCTTTCCGTCCTCGACCTCGTCCATCTCCTTCATTTCGACGAACTCGAACCCCGTCGTTATGTTGCCGCCGAACTGCACGTACATGTCCTCCTTGCGAATGCGCTCGCCCTCGAACGCGGGGCCGTACGCCATCGGAATGGGGACCTTGGTGATCTGGATCTTGAGGCCTCGCACCTCAACCGCCTTCTGTACTATCTGATCGTGCGGTATGTTTGAAACGACGTGCTCGTAGGTGCATACGCCGGTGGGCAGAATCTCGGGGATGGGTGTATCGGCTATCGTGGGGAAGCCGTAGTTTATGGCGCCGGCTGCGTTGGCGTACCATTCATCGGTGACCTCGCCGAGTGCCAGTACGAACGCGAATATGCGGTTCTTGTTGTAGAGCAGCACCTTGCGGAAGTCACCGGGCTGCGCCCCGCCGAAGCTCATGGCCGCGCGGGCGGCGAAACCCAGCGAGTAGACCGCCGAGCCGATCTCGCGACCGTAGGGGACGATGCGGGTCTCCCAGCCGAGCTGTACATCGATGCTGTCCAGTTGCTCGGCCACGGTGGTCCCGTTGAAGTTGCCACTGGTCCACACGTAAAGGTTCTTCTCCTGGAGCTCCTTGACAATGCTCTCAGCGGTCTTCGGATCGGGCGCGCTGCCAATGAGCGCGCAGAACCCTGGGGCCGTGCCGTCCACGAACTCAACGCCTCGCTCGCGCATGATGACGTCATCCGCGGCCCCCAGCCACATGCCGTCAACCGGGTTTGGGCCGTCGATGTACTTGATGGCCTCCTCTATCTCTTCCATGAATAACGTTGCCATGCCGGCATCAAGGGCAGGCCCCAGGTAAGGTGTCCAGAGGTTCTCGGCCGGTACCGGCGGCAGTAGCTGCTCGGCCGTCTGCATGACCGGCGCGCAGTCCTTTAGCGTCTCGACTTTCATCCCGGTCATCGCGTAGGTTATGGGCAAGTAATACGCGGTGTTGGGGAAACCAATCTCCTGATTTTCCCCGTGTTTCTGAATTGCCTCATCAAGCCTCGCAGCCACCCGTTCATGGATGGCGTGTGCGCCCCTTATTGCGGCACTTGCGATTATCTTCGACATCCAAACTCCTCCTTGTATCGATCAGTTAGTGCCAGCCACCAGAAGCAATCTCTATATCTCCAGCTCGCGTCTCATGGCCATGTCGTAGAGCACGCGCTCGCGCTTGGCGCTGATGCCCAGGTTCTCACGCTTCATATCTATGAGGCTAAGTATCGTTCCGACCATCTTCTCGGGGTCGGACTCGAAGTGCCAGCTGTTTCCGTACTGCTCGAATATACCCTCGAACAGGTAGTCGGTAAGTCTCTGGCTGCCGGTTGTCGGCCAGCTCACACCGAACACCACAGCGGCGCCGGATGCAACGAAGTACTGGCCGATGGCGATAGCCTTCTCGCTCATCCACTCGGGGGCGCAGCCCACCGCCGGCAGGTCGGAGATGTCGTCCCCGAGCCCACCTTCGTTCACCATCGCGGTGAGTGCCATCAGTATCCTGCTGTTATCTACACAGGAGCCGACGTGAAGCACCGGCGGGATGCCGACCGCCTCGCATATCTCGCGCAGGCCTTGCGGCATTATGCCGTCCTTATAGGCGACCTCAGGGGTCATGAGCCCCGTCTTGGCCACTTCCTGAGCGGCGCACCCGGTCATTACCACCAGGCAGCCGTTCGCCACCAGCTCCCGGACCACGCGCACGTGGTTGCCGCCACCCGTTACCCTGGGATTGGAGCAACCCACCACGCCGACCACACCGCGTATGCGCCCGTCGATGACGCCGTCGTTCAAGGGCCGGTAGGAGGCGCGGAACTTTCCGCCCAGCATGTAGTTGATGAACTCGTGATCGTAGCCGGCGATGAAGTCGCTGGTCTTGTCAGGGATGTCGACCTCTCCCCTGTTGGGGAAGTTGTCGATGGCCATCTCCACGATCTTCTTTGCGGTGGACAGCCCGGTCTCCTCGTGGAACTCAACGTACTCAGCGTTCGGCATCTTTCCCTTAGGGCTGGTGGTCACGACCTTCGTATGGAAGCATGTAGAGAGCTCGCCGACAGCCTGGTAAATGCACTGCACGTCGACGACCATCGCGTCGACGGCCCCTGTGATTATCGCGAGCTCCTGCTGGACAACGTTGCCCACTACCGGGATGCCGTGCCGCGAGAGTATTTCGTTCGCCGTGCAGCAGATGCCGGCGATGTTGATGCCCTTGGCGCCCTTCTCTTCGGCCTTCTTCAGCATGTCCTCGCTCTGGCTGGCCAGAAGTATCATCTCGGAAAGAAGCGGCTCGTGGCCGTGTACGATGATGTTGACCTGGTCCTTCTCCAGGACCCCCAGGTTTATCTTGGCCTTGAGAGCCGTGGGGGTGCCGAACAGGATGTCCTGCAGCTCGGTACCTATCATCGAGCCGCCCCAGCCGTCGGCCAGCGCGCAGCGCGAGCCCTGAAGCATGATGTTCTCCATCTGCTGGTCGACCCCTATGGATGTGCGGTGCATAGTCTCGACAACCTCGCGGTCGATTCCGCGGGGGAAGATGCCCATCTTGCGCCATATCTCCTTGCGCTTCTCGGGCGCCCTCCAGCCAAAGGCGAGCTCGCCTTCCTGCTGGCCGAACATGGCCATGCACTTCTCGCCGACATCGAGGGCTATCTCCTCGATGGGACGCTCGCCGACCTCGACGCCGAGGTCGGCCGCGACCTCGAGTAGCTTGATACGGTCTTTGATCTGGTATCCCTCGGCCTCGCCCTTGGCCGCCATCACGAACGTGTGGGCAACCGCCCTGCCGTGGTCCGAGTGGGCGGCCGAGCCGGCGGCTATCATCCGCGCGAAGTTTCGCGCCGCGACTACCTCAGCGGTTGCGCCGCAGATACCGCGCTTCTCGGGATCGCCTTCTTTCTTGGGCGGCGTCAGCCTGCAGGGTCCCATGTTGCAGGTCTTGCAGCAGATTCCGCTGGCGCCGATGGTGCACTCCTTCATCGTCTCGGTACGGCTGAAAGCGGTGGAGTGCTCCCCTTTCTCAGCCTTCTTGAGCATCTCTATGGACGCTTCGCAAGAAGTCCTATCTTCGTAATCCAAAATTACTCAACTCCTCGTCTCTTCTTGAGCTCCAGGCGACCGGCCTTCCGAGGCCGGTTAGCGCTCGCCGTTTAACCCATCAAAGTGTCGATTACCTTCCTGACCGTCTTTATCGCATCGGGGTGTCGCATTATCACTACGTCAGCCCCGGCTATCAGCAACGCCGTGGCGGTGAGGATCTCCCACAGGACGCCCCTCTTGTTCTCGTCGCCCCACTGCGGTTCGTCGGTCGCCGGCGCCTTGGCTTCCTTGGCCTTCCAGGCCTCGGGACCGACGTCGGCGATCAGCGGCATCTGGGTCATACTGTCATCCTGGCGCAGCGCCGCTATCTTGAATCTCTCCATCACGGAGTAGGTATACTCGAGACCGTATCCAAGAGCGCCCGTAGTGGGGTCGACCAGGATATTGCCCACGTCAACACCCAGGTTGGATAGCAGGATGTTCAACTGCTTGGCCAGGTTTACGTCAATCGGCGTCTTTGCGGCGACGGTCTGCTTATATCCCAGCGCCGCCGCGCCGATGGTTTTGTAGTTGTCCTCCATTGCGGGGCCGAGGATAACGTTCTTGCCCTCGGTCGCTATCGCCACAGCTTTTAGAACATCACCGTCCTTTTCCATGTCCTCCGCCCCGTAGATGATGACCGGTATGCTGACGGCTTCCACTACCGCCTTGGCGGTCTTCGCCGCCTCGTCCGCCGGCTTGTCATCACCTTTGGGGTCCGTGCTCTTGAGCCTCAGCGCGATGAGGTCCGCGCCCCACTCGTCGGCAGCTTTCTTCGCCCACGCGACGGGGTCGGCAAGGACGTCCTTGAGCGGCTCGGCCACCACCGGCGACCACCCCTGCGGGTTGTCGTCATACACTTCAACGGCAATCAGAGGACGGTTGGGCATCTGCCCTTCGAACGTGTAGAAGGGCAGTACGTTCTCACCGCCCACCTTGACGTCACCGGTTCCCAGGGTCACTTCCCGGATCCTGGACTCGGTTGTCTCCTTCGGTACCTCAAACGCCATTCCGTCCACTTCCTTTCTAACTTATTTCGCCTAAAACCGCATTGATTTTAGTCAAAAGAAATATGTTCGTCCTACTCCAGCCCCGCCTGCATCTTGGCCGCGGTCAGCGCGTTCTTTAGCAGCATCATGTTGGTCACTGCGCCTACACCGCCGGGCACCGGGGTAATCGCCTTCGCCTTGTCCTTGACCGCGTCGAAATCGACATCACCTACGGTCTTGGTTTTGGGCTTGCCCTTCTCGTTGAGCACGGGATTGCCCTCGTCGTCCAACACCTTCACCCTGTTGATCCCCACGTCGATGACAACCGCGCCGTCCTTGACCAGATCGGGAGTGATGAGCCCGGCCTTGCCGGCGGCAACGATTAGTATATCGCCACCCGTGGTGTGCTTGGCCAGGTTACCGGCCTGCGAGGTAAAGACGTGGGCTACGGTTGTGGTCGCGTTGCGGTTGAGCGCCAGCAGGGCGACCGGCTTGCCCACGATGTTGGAGTGGCCTACCACCACGATCTCCGCCCCCTCGAACTCTACCCCGACTCTCTCCATCAGCTCGATGCAGGCCGAAGGGGTGCAGGGCGCGAGCGTCGGCTCACCGAGGGCCAGGCGTCCCATGTTCGCCGGGTGAAAGCAGTCGATGTCCTTGTCCTCCCTGATGTTCCTGATGACGGCCGAGTCCGAGATATGCTCCGGGAAAGGTCTCAGCGGCAGGATACCGCTCACGGCGGGGTTGTTGTTGAGCTCTTTGACGACCTCGATGACCTGTTCCTCAGTAGTCTCGGCGGGCAGCGTCTTCTCGATGTAGTTGAAGCCTACCGACTCGCAGTTCTTCTCCACCTGGCCGCGGTACATCTTGGACCCGAAGTCATCGCCCACCAGCAGCGTGGCGATCCCAGGTGTTATGCCCTTGGCCGCAAGCTTGTCCCTCTCCGCAAGGATCTCTTGCTTGATCTCGTCAGCAATCGCATTACCGTCTATAATCTCCGCCATTGTTACCTCCTACCCGAGCTTTTTGTACGTCATCTCTACAACCGTTTCTTTGAGCTTCTGAGTCCGTGAAAGTATATCTTTTGTCCCCGCCCATTTCTCTTCGTTGAAGGCGGAGTCTTTTATGGTGGTCAGGTTTATCTTTACGTTGAGCGCCGCCGATTGGGCGGCCGCGTCCGCGATGAGCGCCGCCACGCCGGCGTCACTTACCGCGCCCACGTTTCCGATGTCGGCCGCGACCTCGCTGAGCTTCGCCACCTCGAGACACTGCTCAGCGATCGCGTACGGCACCATAGTCGCCTCTTTGCAGGCGGCCTGTATTGCCTCGTTCCTCTTGGACTTCTCCTCGTCGGTCTCCCTGGGCATCTTGAAAGCTTTTGCCAGCACTGCGTAGACCTCCGTATCCTCCTGGACCAGCTCCTGCAGCCTTGCGCGAACTGCCTCCGAAGATTTCAGGAGGTCGGCTATCTGATCCTGGACGTCCGCGTACTTCTCCTTGCCCACGGTCAAGTTGGCAACCATGCTTACCAGCGCCGCCCCTATAGCGGCCGCCAGCGCGCCCGCCGATCCGCCACCGGGCTCGGGCGAGCTCGAGGCCAGCTTGTCCAGGTAATCGACGATCTTGCCCTCTATGTACATCTATCCCTTCACCCCCTGGAGAACGTTCTCCATAATAGACCGGACGGCCGCGCGGGCGGTTGAATCCTCGCCGAGCTCGATCAGCGGGCGCCCTTCCTCATCGAAGCCGGCAACGGCCGGGTCGTCCGGGACCTCGCCGGCAAGCTCTATATCGAGCCCCTCCACTTCTTCGGCAAGGGGTCCGGCCAACGGACCGCGCATCCTGGACAGCACCAGATAGAACTTCCCGACGCCGATCTCCATCTCGCGGGCCAGGTCTCGGATTCGCATTGCCGTAGCAAGCCCCCGGTGGGACGGGTCGCTCACGATGAACATCATGTCCACACCGCGCGTTGTCCGCCTACTCAAGTGCTCCATCCCGGCTTCGTTGTCAACGACCACAAACTTATACCCCTTGTTCAGGCGTTCGATGAAAACGCGCAGCATGTTGTTTATCGCGCAGTAGCAGCCCGGTCCTTCGGGCCTGCCCATGCTCACCAGGTCGAAATCAGGCGTCTCAACCAGCGCCTGCTCGATCTGCATCTCCAGAATGTCTTGCTTGGCCAAGCCCGCGGGCAGCGTCCCTTTCTGGGTCTGCTCCGCCATCTTCTCGCGGACGGTGCCGATAGTAGCCTCGAGGCTCACTCCCAGCGCGATATCCAGATTGCTGTTCGAGTCCGCGTCAACCGCCAGTATCGGCTTGAGACCCTCGTCGAGAAGGTACCTCACCACAAGCGAGGCAAACGCTGTCTTGCCTACTCCGCCCTTGCCCGATACGGCGATGACCGTGCTCAAGCCTCCACACCCCCCGCCTGCCGCCCCAGGCGCGCGGTCTCCCTGGCTGCCTCGAGCCTCAACTTGACGGAGGGGAACTCCTCTATGTTGGTGTGCGGCAGGAACAGCGCCGATACGTACTGGTCCATGAAGTGGGCGTTCGTCGAGAGCTCCAGATAAGTCATCATATTGGCAATGCGGTCGGCCTCGTTGATGAGGTTCTTGGACAGCGCCATCAGGTAGCTGCCCAGCAGCGAGCCGTTGCCCACAAATTTGATCTTGTCGGTGTCGACGTCCGGCAAGAGGCCGATAATTATAGCTTTGTCGATCTCCAGGTATCTTCCGAAAGCGCCGGCTATCAGTATCTCCTCGACCATATCGAAGGTCATGCCGACCTCTTCCAGCAGGACGTTTATACCTGCGTAGATGGCGGCCTTGGCCCTCATCAGGTTGTCGATGTCCGAGTCTGTAATAATTATGTCGCGGTTGGAGCCGCTCTCGTCCGCCCAGGCCAGCACATACTCTCCGCCGGCGTTGGTCTGGCGGACCCTGGGTGTTTCGAGATCGACGTTTATCCTGCCGCGCTCGTCCATAATACCCGTAAGGAACAGCTCCGCCAGGATGTCGATGAGACCAGAGCCGCAGATGCCGATCGGGCGCCTGTTCCCCACGGTTATGATCATCGGCTCCAGGGTCACCTCGTTAATGCGCACCTGCTCGATCGCCCCCCTGGTAGCGCGCATCCCGTGCTTTACACCGGCGCCCTCGAAAGCAGGTCCGGCGGAGCAAGAACAGCTCATCAGCCAGTCTTTGTTGCCGAGGGCCATCTCACCGTTGGTGCCGATGTCGATGTAGAGCGTAACCTTCTCGGAGTTAAACATCCCAGATGCCAGTACGCCGGCTACGATGTCACCGCCAACATACGACGCCACGCACGGCGTGCAGTGCAGGTAGACGCCGGAAGCGATTCTTATTCCGATATTGCTGGCCTTTATCCAGGGGAAATACTGCGCCACCGGTATGTATGGATCGACCCGGATGTACCTGGGATCGATCCCCAGCAGCAGGTGGGTCATGGTGGTGTTGCCCGAGAGGCAAAGGTGCGTTATGCGGAACAGCTCCATGTTGGTCTTCTCGACCATCTGCTGTATGAGGTTCCAGATAGTAGTTACCGCCGAGGATTGCAGTTGGGCCAGCCCTGTGGAACGAGTCGAGTAGATTATCCTGGAGATTATATCCTCGCCGTAGGTTATCTGGGCGTTGTAGTCGGAGGCTTCGGCTATCACCTGCCCCGTCTGAAGATCGATGAGCTGTGTCGAGATGGTTGTAGTTCCCAGGTCGATGGCGATAGCGGCCTGTCTCTGTGACGCGTCGAACTTCTCTATGCGGACCGCGCGCAGCTCCTGGCCCCTGTCCAGAACCGTTACGGTAACGTCGAAACTTGCCGCGCGTATGAGGCTTGGCAGAACCTGGAGCATCGGGTAATCGAAGACGACATCTTTCAGCCCGGCAAGACGGGCAAGCTCGCGTTTAATGCGCTCGGCGTCGCTGAGGTTGTCATCCAGTGTGGGCTTATCCAGGACCAGGTGAAGCTTGGTGGTTGGAGGGTTGAGCTCCCACTGCGGGAGGCGCTCGGCCCAGTCCTTCGCCGAAAGGGTGTACCCTTTGAGCGGTATCGGTGGGCGCCTGGTGAGGGCGCTCTTGTCACCGAGCTGCGTCTCCATCGGCACCCGCACGTCGGCATCGCTTTCAACGGTAGCGGTGCAGGCCAGCACATATCCTCTTTTTATCTCTTCCTGAGAGAGACTGGCCTGGAGCTTCTGCTTAACTTCACCCTTCTCGACGATGACCCGGCATTTGCCGCAATAGCCCTCGCCGCCGCATGAGGCGTTGACGTGAACGTCGGCCTTCATGGCCGCGCGCAGCAAGTTCTCCCCCTTGTCGACCTCGATACAACGATTCTCGGGGTAGAAGCAGACTTGTACCTTTTCCATACCATACGCTCTTTCGGTTCCCGCCGGGGCCGGAGCGCATGTCCGACCCCGCTGGAACTCGTTTAACTTGCTAGAACAATCCGACTATCCTGCCATCCTCCGCAAGATCAACCTTGTTGCCTGCAGGCTCCGTGGGCAGTCCGGGCATGGTCCTCATGTCACCGCACAACGGGTAGAGGAAGCCCGAACCTATGGACGGCCTTACGTCTCTGACCGGCAGGCGCCACCCCGTGGGACGGCCCTTCAGGTTCGGGTCGTGCGACAGGGAAAGGTGGGTCTTGGCCATGCAGAGCGGGAGCTTGTCGTAGCCTTCCTTAGTGAAACGATCGATCGCCGCATCCGCAACCGGCGTGTAATCGACGCCGTCCGCCCCGTATATCTTCGTCGCGATGGCTTCTATCTTATCCTTTATAGGCGCATTTATATCGTAGAGGTATTTAAAGTCCTTGGGCATATCGCACGCCTTAACAACGGCTTCGGCGGCAGCCTTTCCGCCCTCGCCGCCCTTGGCCCAGACCTCGATCGGCTCGCAGAAGTCCGCCCCGGCCTTTAAGGCCATGTCGTGTACCATCTGGACTTCCTTGTCCTTGTCGGAGGTGCGGCGGTTAACGGTCACCACCACCGGTATGCCGAATAGCTTCATGTTCTCGATGTGCTTGACCAGGTTATCGCAGCCGTTCTCGAGAGCCTCGTAGTTTTCCTTGGCCTGAACTTCCTCGGGGATCGGCTTGCCCGGCCTGGCCTCAAAGGCGCCGCCGTGCATCTTGAGAGCCCTGACCGTACCGGTTATCACCACGCAGTCCGGGGTGATGCCGTACTTCTCCATCGCGCGCACCTTGATGTCCATCATCTTCTCCGCGCCGCAGTCGGCGCCGAACCCGCTCTCCGTGACCACGTAGTCGCAGAGCTTTGTCGCGACGGCGTCGGCCACAACCGAGTTGTTACCATGCGCGATATTAGCGAACGGTCCGGCGTGCATGAAGCAGGCGTTACCCTCGAGCGTCTGAATGAGGTTCGGCTGTAGGGCGTCCTTGAGAAGGACCGCCATGGAGCCGGCGCACTTCAAGTCGGATGTGGTCACAGGCTTGCCGTCGTAGGAGTAGGCTACCACTATCCTGGCCAGCCTCTCCTTGAGGTCGTCAAGATCGGACGCGAGAGCCAGGATGGCCATGACCTCCGAGGCAACGGTGATGTCGAAGCCGGTCTGACGCGGGTAGCCGTTCTGCCGGCCGCCGATGCCAACCACAATATCACGCAGAGCCCGGTCACTGATGTCGACCACCCGGCGCCAGGATATGGTAAGGGGATCGATGTTCAGGGGATTCTTGAGAAGGATGCTGGTGTCGATGTACGCTGCGCAGAGGTTGTTGGCCGCACCCACCGCGTGGATATCGCCGGTGAAGTGGAGGTTGAGGTCCTCCATGGGAACAACCTGGCTATACCCGCCTCCCGCGGCGCCACCTTTGATGCCAAACACCGGGCCCATGCTGGGCTCGCGCAGGCAGATGATCGTGTTTCTGCCTATTTTGTTCAGGGATTCCGTAAGGCCGATCGAGGTGACGGTCTTGCCCTCTCCCAGCGGGGTTGGTGTAATAGCGGTAACGTCGATGTACTTAGCGGTAGGTTTGTCCTTCAGGCGGTCGATAACGTCCAGGTGGACCTTCGCCTTGTATTTCCCGTAAAGCTCGAGGTCGTCCTCCTCGAGCCCGATGCCCTTTGCGATGTCCACAATCGGCTGCAATGTCGCGGCTTGTGCGATTTCAATGTCACTTGGAACTGCTGCCATTGCCCCTCCTTTTGATTTTGCGTTGCCAAAGACCCCGGGCGGGGTCGAAACTACTTGCTTTCCTCGGATCAAGCCCGCCCTCTTTCCGCATCAACTCCCCTCGATTCGGATTTTGCTAAATGACATCTTCGCGGTCTTAAATAAAATAGATATAAATTGAGCCTCCTTTTATCTTGGAGGCACTCCCGCAGATTATATAAAAACGCACACCCTAATGCAAGCCATTGGAAGAGGTGATCCGGG
>Ga0209745_1000777_pt1 | contig 19203 bp, 16 predicted proteins | sample BarGraNGADG00312_FD_184495 | JGI IMG/M metagenome (GOLD analysis project Ga0209745, IMG submission 184495) | Arctic peat soil microbial communities from Barrow, Alaska - Barrow Graham LP Ref core NGADG0004-312 (SPAdes) (version 2) | ecosystem: Environmental > Terrestrial > Soil > Wetlands > Peat...
AGCCCCCGAGGGGCAGTTCACCGGTGGGCTGACAGGATCGAGCCGGAATTGCCTATAGCACGATAACAGCACGTCGACGGACTTTCGATCCAAATGTTGCCTCTGACAAGGCAATTCAATGGTCGGGCTGACAGGATTTGAACCTGCGACCCCTTGACCCCCAGTCAAGTGCGCTACCAAGCTGCGCTACAGCCCGCTCTTCAGTTGTGGACCGTCCCCGGTCCGGCTGGTCACTGTACTACGAATCAAGAGCCGTTCATGCACCGCGTATTTTCAGCAGACGCCCATGGCTCTAGGTTGGTGACAAGGAAGGGCGCGACATGATGCGACTTGCCAGGACTCTGGTTCCGATCCTCACCTTTGCCTGCCTGGCGGGGCTCTCCCCCGCCGCGGCGAAGGCGGCTCCGGCGGTCCTGCCGACCGCCGTCACTCAGGTCACGAAGACCCTTCAGCTCAGCCAGCCCAGCAGCCTTAACAGCAGTTGGAAGCGCATCGCCAGGATCGGCTACGGCACCGCCACCTCGAAGCTCGGCACCTCACCCGGCGGCGACAACCTCATGTTGGGTCCCGACTACGGCGTCCAGGTGCCCAACAAGACCTGGTGGTACCTGGACGCGGCCAAGCTGCGCCTGGCGCACTACAGCGACTCCGGCGCCTACCTGGGTCAGGTGAAGATGCCGACCAAATACCTGGCACAGGGCATCTACTTCCAGTGGGCCAACCCGTTCGCGCTTGCCGACGGCACCGTTGTGCTCACCGGCAACGGCATCTCCCCCGCCCTCCTGCTGCTCTCACCCAAGAAGAAGCTCACCAAGGTGGGCCTCAGCCGCTTCTTCGGCCCGGTGGTCACCGACGGCCATTCGCTGTACGGCTTCGACGAGAACGGCGTCTCCGTCCGGGTCAAGCCGAAGACGGGTGCCATCACCGCCGTCTCGACCTTCAAGGGCCAGGGTGGACGGACCTTCAGCATTACGGCCGCGAGTGACCATCTCACCGTGAAGCGACCCGGTGTGAACCTGTGGATCAACCTCGTCGACCCCGCCCATCCCGCGCTCGCTGTGCACCCGGCCGTGGAGGCCGTCATGGCCGCCAACGGCAAGCTGTGGATCCTCGCCACCGGCATCGTCGAAGTCAGTCCGAGCAACGCCTACGACGTCAGCGGGCTCTTCAGTGTCAGCCCCACTGGTGCTGTTTCCGCCGTCGAGCCGGTACGCACGCTCTACAGTGATTCTGATCCCGGCAGCGGTCACCACCTCGGCATCCGCCAGGGCAGCAGCCGTCCGACGCTGATGTTCATCGACACCGACGCGGTGAGGATCTATCGCAAGAAATGAGGACGCAACAGTGAAGCTCGCCGAAGCGGCCGCGGAGTTCCTGGCAAGCAAGCGCATCGCGGTCACCGGGGTTTCCCGCAACCCGCAGGGCCACGGCAGCAATGCCGTTATCGATCGTCTCCTGGAACGAGGCTACGACGCCGTCCCGATCAACCCGAACGCGACGCAACTTGCCGGCGTCACGGCCTACCCCACCCTTTCGGCCGTCCCCGATGGTGTGGACGCCGTCGTCATCGGCACCCGTCCCGAACACGCGCTGGGCACGGTCAAGGAAGCCGTGGACCTGGGCATCACGAAGGTCTGGATGCACCGCTCCCTCGACGCAGGCAGCGTGTCGGCCGAGGCCGTCGCCTACGGACGCGCGCACGGCGTGGTCGTCATCGACGGAGGCTGCCCGCTCATGTTCGACCCGACCGCCGATGGCGCACACAAGGTGATGTGCGGGTTGCTGAAGCTCACAGGGAGAGTGCCGCGGGTCGTCTCCTGATTGGTCCGGCGCGTGCCGAATCAACGCTCGAGTGAGGGCGCAGAGAGCTACGCTCCAACCGTGCTCACCCCAACGCCCATGCTCCGTCCCAGTCCCCTCGACATCTCCGGTCTGTTCTCCGGAACCTTCCAGGCACTGAAGCAGCGCTTCGGCCTGTTCATCCTGATCGCGCTCCTGCCCTTCTTGGTCTCTGTTGTGCTCGTCGGCAGCGGCGTTGCCATCGCGTTGGGTGCAGGGCTCATCGCCTACGCCTCGAACATCCGGAGCGCCGCTGTACCGATCGGCGTCGTCGTGGGCGCGGCCCTGTTGGTCGTCGGCGTCATCGCGACGGTGCTCACCCAGCTGAAGAGCCAGGCGATGATGACGGTGGCCGCCTACGAGATCGCCCAGGGCGGACGGCCCGACGTGCGCGGCCTGCTGCAGCGGACCCGCGGCTTCCTTGTGCGCATGCTGCCGGTGATCCTCATCGTCGTCGCTGTTGTCGTCGCGATCTACGGGGTGATCTTCGTGCTCGCGTTCGGGGCCATCGGCACCGCGGCCCGGGGTGGACGCGCGTCCGGCGCGGCAGCCCTTGGGGTGTTCGGCGCCATCGCGCTCCTGTTCATCGTTCTCGTCCCGCTGGGCATCTTCGTCCAGACCAAGCTGCTGTACACCCTTCCTGCAGTGGCTATCGAGCAGCTCGGCGGGATCGACGGGATGAAACGATCCTGGCGCCTCACCAAGGGCCAGTTCTGGCGCACCCTCGGCTATTACCTGCTGGCATCCCTGGCTGCCGCGGCCATCTCGTACGTCGTGAGCTTCATCGGGCAGATGATGATGGTGCCCATGATGTCGGGGTTTGACCGCAACGCGAGCCTTGCGCAGGTGCTCGCCCAGCTGGCAGCGCTGGTGCCCGTGTACTTGCTCACCTTCGGTCTGCAGATGGTCGTGCAGCTCATCACCGTGCCGTTCCTGCACACCTACATCACCTACATGTTCGTCGACCAGGTTCGGCGCTCGGAGATGCCGGCAGCCCCGTTCGGCTACGGCCCGCCGGCTCCGGGCTACGGCTACGGTTACCAGCCCGGACCGCAGGCTCAGCCTGGTCCGTACGGTGCCCAGCCTCCGCAGGGCTACGGCCCGCCTCCGCAGGGTTACGGCCCGCCTCCGCAGGGTTACGGTCAGCCGGGGCAGGGCTATCCGCCTCCCGCGCAGTACCCGACGCCGCCGCAGCAACCCCAGCCCCCGCAAGGTCAGTGGCCCCCTGCCCAGCAGCAGCCCCCGTCGGACCCTTCGTGACGCCTCACGGATCCTGAGGAACGCAACTGAGCTTGCGAAGTTGCGTGTCACGAAGGGCGTACCTCGCGAGCGCTCCTCCGGGACCGTTTAGCGGTTCTTGCGCTTCTCCCGTGCCCGCACCTCGACGTGCACCGGCGAGCCGACGAATCCGAAGTCCTCGCGCAGCCGGCGCTCGACGAACCGGACGTAGGTCGGATCGAACGCACCCGACGTGAACAGGGCGAAGGTCGGCGGGCAGTTGTGGGCCTGGGTTCCGAACAGGACCCGGGGCTGCTTGCCACTGCGAACCGGGTGCGGGTGGGCCGCCGCAAGGCGTCCGAGGAAGGCGTTGAGCTTGCCCGTGGAGACGCGCGTCTCCCAACCCTCGAGGGCCTCTTCGATCGCCTTCGACAGCTTGTCCACGTTGCGTCCGGTGAGGGCGGAGATGTTCACGCTCGGGGCCCAGGCGAAGGCACGGATGTCCTGCTCCACCTCGCGGGCAAGGTAGTGGCGGCGTTCCTCGTCAGTAAGGTCCCACTTGTTGTAGGCGATCACCAGCGCCTTGCCGGCCTCCTCGACCATGGTGAGGATTCGGAGGTCCTGGTCGCTGATGGAGTCGGACGCGTCCAGCACCACCACGCACACCTCTGCCCGCTCGATCGCACCCTGGGTGCGCAGCGAGGCGTAGTACTCGTGGCCCGAGGCCTCCTTGACACGGCGCCGGAGCCCTGCCGTGTCGATGAAGCGGTAGACCACTCCACCGACCTCCACCAGCTCGTCGACCGGGTCGACCGTGGTGCCGGCCACGTTGTCGACGACCGCACGGAAGGAGTTCGCCACCTTGTTCAGCAGCGACGACTTGCCCACGTTCGGACGGCCGATGATCGCCACTCGACGGGGGCCACCGATCTCCGGCTCACCCAGCGGCGGGGCTTCGGGCAGCACATCGAGCAGGGCGTCGAGCAGGTCGCCGGTGCCGCGGCCGTGCATCGCAGAAACCGGGTGCGGCTCCCCCAGCCCGAGGTTCCACATGGACGCGGCGTCTGCCTCCTGGCGCAGGTCATCGACCTTGTTGGCCGCCAGCACGACGGGCTTCTTGCTGCGGCGCAGCACCTCGACCACCCGGTGGTCCACATCCTGCGTACCGACGGTGGCGTCCACGACGAAGAGCACGACGTCGGCAGAGGCGATCGCGAGCTCTGCCTGCTCGGCGATCTGGGCAGCCATGCCCTTGGCGTCGGGCGCCCAGCCGCCTGTGTCGACGATCACGAACTCGCGGCCGTTCCAGTCCGCGTCATAGCTGACGCGGTCCCTGGTCACGCCGGGCAGGTCCTGCACAACCGCCTCGCGGCGTCCGATGATGCGGTTGACCAGCATCGACTTGCCGACGTTGGGACGTCCGACAACGGCCACGACGGGCTTGACCACATCGATCTCGGTGGTCTCTGTCATGGTGGTCGTCCCCTTCAGTGGCGTGCGTGCGACTGATCAGGCTACCGCACCCAGGCGATGCAGGGCTCACGGGCAGCCGTGCATGCGACACTACGTCCTGATGAACACCGACCCGACAGCCGGTCCCGACACCGGTGAAGCCAGCAGCCACTGGCTCGATGCCGACCGGTTGCGCGTCTATCCGCGGATCTTCATCGTGCTCTGTGTGATGGCGGCCGTGGCGTACGGGTTGGCGCTGCACGACGGCATGGACTTCCGCGGCCAGGTGCTCGGCGCCGACTTCGTCACCTTCTACAGCGCCTCGACGCTGGCACTGTCCGGGCACGGCGCCTCTGCGTGGGACTTCGACGTGCTGCTTCCGGTGCAGCAGGCGGTGTTTCCGGGCTACACCGGGTTCGGCTTCCCCTGGTTCTATCCGCCGCCCTTCCTGCTGGTGGTTGCCCCACTGGCCCTGCTGCCGTACCTCGGCGCCCTCGCCACCTTCATCGGCAGCACGGCGGCCGGGTGGGCGATCACCCTGCGCCGCGCGATCGGACGGCCCGGAGCGGGTTGGCTGGTCGCGGCTTTCCCTGGCTTGTGGATGTGCGCGGTGCAGGGCCAGAACGGCCTGCTCACCGCCGCCCTCGCCGGCGGATCGATCCTCGCGCTGCGTCGCCGGCCCACCCTCTCCGGAGTCCTGCTGGGCCTGCTGATCATCAAGCCCCACCTGGCCGTGCTGTTCGCTGTCGCCCTCATCGCCGCGCGTGCGTGGAAGACGATGATCGTCGCCGCCGGCACCGCCGTTGCCTTCCTCGGCCTCAGCATGGCCGTGTTCGGGCCCGGCGCCCTGACCGCCTGGCTCGCCAGCATGCCGATCGCCAACCTGGCGACCGAGTCGGGTGCTCTGCCGTGGACCAAGATGCCTTCCACGTTCGCCACGTTGCGCCTTCTGGGAGCCTCGGTCGGGGGCGCCTATGCGGTGCACGCGCTCGTGGCCATTGCCGGCGCGGTCGGGGTCTGGCTGGTATGGCGCCGGTCCCAATCGGTACAGCTGCGCGGTGCCGTGCTGATGACCGCCACCTTCCTCGCAATTCCGCACACCCACGACTACGACCTGGTCTGGCTGGCCTTCCCGATCGCCTGGCTGGCGCTGTACGGCCTCGAGCACGGCTGGCATCGTGGCGACCGGACGATCCTCGTCATCGCCTGGCTGCTCCCGGCCGCCGCCACGGCGTTGGCGGCAGTGACCCATCTGCAGCTGGCACCCGTGGCCCTCGCTGCGCTCGTCTGGGTCGCGCTGCGCCGGGTGGTGGCCGTGCGCCCACCCGAAGGCTTCGTCAGGCTCAGCCGGCGTTTTCGGATCGGGCGTCAGCAACCAGGCTGAGCACGGCGTCGATCGTCTCGTCGAGTGTGAGATAGGTGCCGTCGAGGTGGGTCACGCCGTCGGCCGCGGTGGTGAAGTTCACCAGCCTGGAGTCGTCGGAGTCGCGTCGCAACACCTGGTCGGCCAGCTGGGCGGCGTCCACCTTGTCGCCGAGCTCCAGCTGGCGGCGTGCCATCCGGATCTCCGGGTCGGCGGTCAGCAACAGGCGCACGTCGGCGTCCGGGGCGACGACGGTGGTGATGTCGCGGCCCTCGGCAACGATGCCGGCGGGCGCGGACTCGATGATCGCCCGCTGACGAGCAACGAGGTCCGCTCGGCACTCCGCGACGGTGGAGACGGCGCTCACCTTGGCCGACACCTCCGGTTCACGGATTGCCGTGGTCACGTCGCGGCCGTTGACCCGCACCCACGGGTTGTCGGGATCGGTGCTGATCTCCAGGTCGGCGCCCAACGTCGCGGCGATCACCCCCGCTTCGTCCGAGGGGTCGACGCCGGCGTCAAGGAACGCGCAGGCAACCGCACGGTACATCGCGCCGGTGTCCAGGTAGGCCAGCCCAAGGGCCTTGGCCACACCGCGGGACGCGCTGGACTTCCCGGAGCCGCTGGGCCCGTCGATGGCGATCACCAGGCGGTCGGCTGACATGTTCCTCCTACGGTTGCGGTTCGCGATCGCGCACGGTCCAGCCGGCACCGGTCATGGCGGCGGTGAGCTCGTCTGCCTTGTCCGGCGCCACCTGCACCGACAGCCAGCCGACCTCCCGCTCGAGGTCGTGGTCGATGGACAGGTCCTCGACGTTGACGCCGGCGGCCTCGATGTCGCGGAACAGCCGCGCGAGCGCGCCGGGGGCGTCGGGGATCTCCACCACGACATGCGCCCAGCTGACCGCGTTCAGGCCGTGTTTTCCGGGCAGGGCGCGGGTGCCTTGGCGGCCCCGCTCGAGCACCTCGGCGATCTTGCCGGCGTCGAGCGTGGCGATCATCTCGGCAAGGTCGGCCTGGATCGCCACCAGTTCGGTGCGAACGGCAGCGGCGTTGGCGCCGATGATCTGCTGCCACAGCCCTGGGTCGGAGCCGGCGATCCTTGTCACGTCCCGCAGCCCCTGACCAGCCAGCCGCAGGTGTTCGGCCGGCACCCGGGTCAGGCGGCCGGCGACGAGCACCGAAACCAGGTGCGGCAGGTGCGACACCTGCGCGACGGCCTCGTCGTGGTGGGCAGCCCCCATCGTGACCCGCCGGGCGCCGCAGAGGGCTGCCACCTCCTGCACGTCCAGTACCGCGTGGGCAGCGGACGTGTCATGCGGGGTGATCACCCAGGTGCGGTCGACGAAGAGGTCGGCGTTGGCGGTGAGTGGCCCGACGTGCTGGGAGCCGGCCATCGGGTGGGAGCCGACGTAGCGGGACAGGTCGGCATCGGTCTTTCGAAGGGCACCGAGCACCGTTCCCTTCACCGAGCCGACATCGGTGACGGTGGCGTTCGGGTAGGCCTGCAGGGTCTTCGCGATCACCCTTGCCAGCGCCTCCGGCGGCACGGCGACGACAACCAGCCGGACGGCAGCGGGGTCGGGCGGTTCGGTCGTGCCGGCGCCGCGCGAGGCCGCCACGTGGGCGTGGCTGGACACCTTGTCCTGCAAGTGGACGGTGAGTCCGGCGCGGGTCAGCGCATGGGCAACGGAGGCTCCCACCAGTCCGGTGCCAATGACCAGCGCCGGGGAGAGTTCACGGGTGCTCACTGGCCGCCCTTCTGCACGAAGGAGCGCACGTACTCCTCGGCGTCGGACTCGAGCACGGAGTCGATCTCGTCGAGGATGGCGTCGTAGTCGACGGCATGCGAGGACCGGGTGGTCGCCTCGACCACCTCTTCTGCACGCTGCTGCGCGCGTTCCCGCTGAACCCGATCGGCCACCGGTGCTCCTGTTCTCTCGGCGCCGACAGCCTACTCATGCCAGGCGGCGCAGGAGCGCATCGACCGCAGCGGCGTCAGGGACGGGCCCGAGGCGCTCTGCGGTGAGCCCGGTCGGCTCGGACAGGTCGAGGCGATGGACGCGGCCGTCGGTGTCGCGGACTGCCATCCAGTCCCAGGAGGCGGCCATCACGCGCTCGGGCACCAGGCGAACCAACGTCCCGCGAAGCCAGGCCCTGGTGTCGGACGGCGGCTCGACCCCAGCGGTCGCCACCTCCGACGGCGTCACCAGCGTGCACACGCGTCCGGCCTTCTCGAGTGCGTCGAACGGCCCGGGACGGTCGAGCCGTGCCCAGGCGAGGTCGAGCTGGGCCAGCCGCGGCTCGCCCCAGGCGTCGTCGGGGTTGAGGCCGAGGCGCACGGCGTAGGCCACCAGGAGTTCCCGCTTGGCCACCCAGTCGAGCCGGTCGGCACAGGCGGCCGGGTCGTTCCGCAGGTCGGAAAGCACCTGCGCCCAGGCGGCGTTCACGTCCGCCTCGTAGGCCTCGGGACGGCGGACGGCGTCGCCAGCGACAGCTTCGGAGAACGCCTCCTGCAGATCGAGAGCAGTCAGCCGTCGGCCGTCGGCGAGCTCCAGGAGGGCGGTCAGGCTGGTGTCGTGGCTGACGGTGCTGAAGGCGGCCACCGGGTCGGCCAGCTCCAGCCCGGGCAGCGCGGACGCCTCCAGACAGGCGAGGAAGCCGGCGAGAGCGCCGGCCTTCAACCAGGTGGTGAACGGGCACCGGTTTGCGTCCCCGGTGATCACGTGCAGCCGGCGGTAGCGCGACGGCGCGGCGTGCGGCTCGTCGCGGGTGTTCAGGATCGGGCGCCGTTGCGTGGTCTGGATGCCTTCTGCGGTCTCGAAGAAGTCGGCTCGCTGGGTCAGCTGGTAGCCGCTGCGTTCACCGTGCTGGCCGATGCCGACACGTCCCGCGCCTGTGATCACCGCCCGAGACACCAGGAACGCCGGCAGCGCCGAACGGATGCTTTCCCAGGGCAACGATCGCGGCAGCAGGTGGTTCTCGTGGCAGCCGTAGGAGGCGCCCTGGGAGTCGGTGTTGTTCTTGTAGATACCGATCTCGGCGCCGAGCTCTGCGGACGCGACCCGCGCTGCGGCCACAACGGCGGCGTCGCCGGCCAGGTCGTAGGCGACCGCAGCCCTGGCTGAAGTGACCTCCGGGCCGCTGTACTCGGGGTGGGCGTGGTCGACGTAGAGTCGGGCGCCGTTGGCCAGCACCCGGTTGTGGGCGTCCTCGATCGGGATTGGGTCGTCCCATTCGAGGGTGGTGCCGGTGGCGATCCCGGGATACGCGGCCACCACGGCGGCGCTGAGCACGGTCGGGTGCAGCTCGGGGGCGTCGGGGGCGAGGATGCCGTACTCGGTCTCGATCCCCATCACCCGACCCTTCGTGACGCCGTCCTCGTTCCTCGGACGGCTCCTCAGGGATCGTTCCTCTGTCACGGGTTGAGCGCGCGGGACCCGAACAGGGTGCGCAGGAACACGATCCGCTCCCCTTTGCGGCCGGAGACCCGCGCCCAGTCGTCGGGGTTGGTGGTGTTCGGCAGTTCCTCGTTCTCGCCGATCTCTGCCGCGCACGCGGCCAGCACGTGCTCGCGCCGCACCCCGCGCGGCCCGCCACCGATGAGCTCCTTGATCGCAGCCTTCTTGGCCCGGTCGACCACCCCGACCAGCATCGCGCCGGAGACGAAGTCAGCGACGTGCAGCACTTCCTTTGCGCCGCTGGCGTAGGTGACCTCAATGAACTCGTTCTCCGGCGTGCGCGCGTACAACCGTCCGACGATCGCCTCGACGAGCTGTGCCTGGAAGTCCGCAGGTGCGACGTCGCCGTTGTTGAGCGGCGTCTTCGTGGTCAGGTAGCGGGCGAGGATCTCTGCCGCGCCGGCCTGGTCGGGCCGGTCGAGCTTGATCTTCACGTCGAGCCGGCCGGGACGCAGGATGGCGGGGTCGATCAGGTCCTCCCGGTTGGTCGCGCCGATCACGATCACGTTGGCGAGTCCCTCGACGCCGTCGATCTCGCTGAGCAGTTGCGGCACGATCGTTGCCTCGACATCGGAGGAGACACCGCTGCCGCGAGTGCGGAACAAGGCGTCCATCTCGTCGAAGAACACGATCACGGGACGCCCGGAGGTTGCGTGCTCCTTCGCCCGGGTGAAGATCGCCCGGATCTGGCGCTCGGTCTCGCCGACGTACTTGTCGAGCAGCTCGGGACCCTTGATGTTCAGGAAATGGCTGCCGGCGGAGTTGGCGACAGCCTTGGCGATCATCGTCTTGCCGCAGCCGGGGGGGCCGTACAGCAGCACGCCCTTCGGCGGACGCAGCCCGAACTCGGTGAACAGCTCACGGTTACGGAAGGGCAGCTCGACCGCGTCCCGGATCTGCTCGATCTGTGCGCCAAGTCCTCCGATGTCGGCGTAGGTGACGTCGGGCACCTCCTCCAGCGTGAGGTCGGCCACCTCGCTGCGCGGCACCGGCCCGAGCGCGAGCAGCGCCCTGCGGTCGGCAAGTAGCGTCGCACCCAGCCTCAGGGAGCCAACGTCGAGGGTCTCCGCCGCGAGCAGCACGAGCTCCTCGCCAGAGGCGCCGCTCACCAGCAGGCGTCCGTCGGGCAGCACCTCAACCAGCCGCACGGTCTCGCCGGACGGGGTGTCCCCGGCCGTGGCGACGACGAGCATGGCCTCGTTCAGCAGCACCCGCGCCCCGATCAGCAGCTCTTCCGGAGCCACCTCGGGGCTCACGGCACATCGCAACTGGCGTCCGCCGGTGGCGACATCGGCAGTCCCATCGCCAACGGCGAGCACGAGTCCGAAGGAGCTCGGCGGCGCGGCAAGTGCGTCGAGCTCTGCCCGCAAGGCAACCAGCGAGTCCCGCGCGGTGCCGAGGGTGGCGTTCAGCTTCTCATTGGTCTGGGCGAGCCCCCGGGCGTCGGTACGGGCGTCCGCAAGGCGGCGCTCGGCCAGGTCGAGGGCGCGTCCGCGGCCCGCCAGCAGTTCGTTCGCCGCAGCGAGCTGGCGGGCGAGTTCGGCCGGCTCAGGCATCGCCCGGCTCGGAACCGACGCCGGCTGGTCGTGGGCCGGAGTAGTCAGGACCGTAGGCGCCGGGCGCGGGACGTCGGCGCCGGATCGGCGCGACCATCCCCGGCGCGAGGCGGCGCGTGAAGATCAGGAATCCGGTATGGCCACTGGTGCCGTGGCCGGGACGGATCGACAGGCCCTCGGCGTGCCACTCCCTCGAGCTGTACTCCCGCCCGACCGGCTCGGTGAAGCCGCCGTGGGCGCGCAGGGTCTCCATGGTGCGGCCCAGCTGAGGGGTGGTCGCCACGTAGCAGCACAACAATCCCCCCGGAACCAGGACCTCAGCCACCACATCGATGCACTCCCAGGGGGCGAGCATGTCCAGGACGGCACGGTCCACCGGTTCCGGGCCGATGTCGGTGGCCAGGTCGCCGTCCCGCAGCGTCCACGCCGGGTGCTCCGAACCGAAGAACGACTCGACGTTCTTCTTCGCCACCGCAGCGAATTCGGGGCGCCGTTCGTAGGAGTACAGGCGGCCCTCGCTGCCGATGGCGCGGAGCAGGAAGATGCTCAGGGCCCCTGATCCGGCGCCGGCCTCGAGGACACGGGCGCCCGGGAAGATGTCTGTCTGCACAAGGATGTGCGCTGCGTCCTTCGGGTACACCACCGCCGCCAGGCGAGGCATGGTCACCGTGAACTCCTCCAGCAGCGCACGGAAGGCCAGGTGCTCGACGCCGCCGGTCGACTGCACCACCACCCCCTCTGGCCGCCCGATCAGGTCGTCGTGGCCGATCCCGCCCTTGGTGGTGTGGTACACCGCCCCGGGCGTGAGCACCACCGAGTGCCGCCGCCCCTTCGGGTCCGAGAGCGTGACCCGCTCCCCCGCCTTCAGCTCACCGGTGTGCACACCGCTCAACTCAACCACGCGTGATCCCCCAGAATCCCAGGGCCTGCCCGCTGCCGAACGGTTGTCCGATCAAGGTGACCCCCTTGCCTACGAAAAGGATGCCGTCGCCCTGTGAGACCGGGAGGACGGTGTTGTCGACAGCGGCCTGCTGCTGCAACTCGGTGATCGCGACCGTGCGGGCCACCCCGGTGGTGGTGCGGGCGCGCTGGTCCAGGGACTCCAGCTTGGTCACGCTGCCGGGCAGTGGGCTCTCCAGGTAGTACTGCAGCCAGCCGCCGGCGTTGTTCACCCACGCCGGGGAGTCGGTCAGCCAGAGGTCGGCCACGCCGCCGGTCACGAGCCGGACGCTGACCCCGTCCAGGCCCTCGATGCGGCTGCGCAGCAGGTTGGCCAGGTCGGCATGCCCCGGCGCTGTCGGGTTGTAGCCGAGGGTGAGGATGATCCGGTCGCCGGACAGCGTGGGCAGCTTCACCCGGCCACCGAGCTTGAAGGAGGTGGCGTGCTCCGCGACCCCGATCGGCACGAGGGAGTCCAGCGTGCGGTCGGCCTGCAGCGCCTTCGCCACGCCGTCACGCAGGTCCGCCTTGCGCCGCAGTTTGGACGAAGCGTTCCAGACCACCCGGGTGACCCGTATGCCGGGTAGCGCGAACCTGCTGAACCCCTTCGCGGTCGTCCGGTCGGAGCTGCCGGCGATCTCATCTGTGACCCGCTGCAGCGCGGCATTGTCCAGGCTGCGCCAGACCACGTCCGCTGTGCCATCGGCGATCGCTGCCTCCGCGGCCACCGAGTCTGCCGCGATGGTGAGTTTCAGGTCGGTGAGCAGCCCCTTCTTCGGTCCGAGGTACTTCGCGAACCGGACGAACGTGGCCTGCCCCGCTTCGATGGTGCGCACGGCGTACGGCCCGGACCCGATCGGCAGGGTGAGCAGCGGCAGCGGCTGGTCGGGGTTGAACACCTCCTCATCGACGATCGAGGCCGCCTGCCCGGCGAGGGCGTAGCCGAACTGGTTGTCGGCCCACTCCAGGTGGAAGCGGATGGTGCGTGCATCTGGCGTCTCGATGCGCTGCAGGGCGGACAGCGTGTGGATGTACGTTCCGGGGGCGTCCATCCGAAGGGCACGCTGGATGCTGAACCGCACGTCGGAGGAGTCCAGCACGTGGCCGTTGTGGAAGAACAGGTCCGGCGGCAGCGTGCACTCATAGATCAGCTTGGACGTGAACAGGCAGTCGGTGGCGGCGTCCGGCTTGAGGTCACCGGTGCCCGGCAGCACGACCATCAGCCGCTGGTACAAGCTGTTGACCAGCATGGAGTCGGTGTCACTCGTGGCGACGGCCGGGTCGGCGGTCGTCATCGGCTCGGTGGTGAGCAGCGTGAAGGGACGCGGCGTTGGTGACGCCGATGGTGTCTGGGTGGGCAGCACAGCCGGCGTGGTGCAGCCGGCCAGCATGCTGAGGGACGCCGCGGCCACCGCCAGCCTGGTCAGGATGGCGCGGTGGGGGCGGGTCTCAGCGAGCATTGAAGTACTTGGCCTCCGGATGGTGCGCGACGATGGCGTCGGTGGACTGTTCGGGGTGGAGCTGCAATTCCTCGCTCAATTCCACACCGATCCGCTCGGGACGGAGCAACGTGACCAGTTTGGCCCTGTCGGCGAGGTCGGGGCACGCCGGGTAACCGAACGAATACCGGGATCCGCGGTAGGCCTGGTCACGGATCATCGCGTCCACAGCGCCGTCGCCATTCAGACCCAGCTCGGAGCGAACGCGCGCATGCCAGTACTCAGCGAGCGCCTCGGTGAGCTGCACCGAGAGGCCGTGCAGTTCCAGGTAGTCGCGGTAGGCGTCGGCGGCGAACAGTTCGGCCGTCGCGCGCGACACCGCAGATCCCATGGTCACCAGCTGCATCCCGATCACGTCCGGGCCCAGTTCGGCGGCCTCGTCGGCGTCCCGGAAGAAGTCGGCGAGGCACAGGTGCCGGTCGCGGCCCTGACGCGGGAATGTGAACCGGGTGAGCTCGCGGGCAGGGTCCTCCGGGTCGCCGAGGATGAGGGTCTCGCCCTCGGAGTGGCACGGCCAATAGCCATAGACCACGGCAGGTTCCATCAAGCCTTCGGTGTGGATGCGGTCGAGCAACTGGCGCAACCGCGGCCGCCCCTCGGTCTCGACGAGTTCGGAGTAGCTGGGGCCGCCCGCGGCGGAGCGGAGCCCCCACTGGCCCATGAAGGTGGCGCGCTCGTCGAGCCAGGCTGCCACCTCGGCCAGCCCGATGCCCTTGACGACACGGCTGCCCCAGAACGGCGGCGTCGGAACATCCACTCCCCTGGCCACCTCGGAGCGGCCGGTCGCTGTCGTCTCCCCTGCCCGCGCGGTCGGCTTGGCCACCACCCTGCGTCGACGCGGTTCCGGCAGGGCTGCGCCGGCCACCCCGGCCTTGACCGCCATCACCTTCTGCATCAGCGAGAGGCCCTCGAACGCATCCTTGGCGTAACGGACCTCCCCGGCGTAGAGGTCGTTGAGGTCCTCCTCGACGAAGGCCCGTGTCAGCGCAGCACCACCGAGGATCACGGGGAACGTCGTGAGCCCGCGCTGGTTGAGCTCAGCGAGGTTGTCGCGCATCACCACGGTCGACTTCACGAGCAGCCCGGACATCCCGATCGCGTCGGCGTTGTGCGCCAGCGCTGCCTCGATGATGGTGCTGACCGGCTGCTTGATGCCGAGGTTGATCACGGTGTAGCCGTTGTTGGTGAGGATGATGTCGACGAGGTTCTTGCCGATGTCGTGCACGTCACCCTTGACCGTCGCGATCACCATCGTGCCCTTGCCGCCGGCGTCTGCCTTGTCCAGGTGCGGCTCGAGGTAGCGGACGGCCGTCTTCATCACCTCTGCCGAGCCAAGGACGAACGGCAACTGCATCTGGCCGGAGCCGAACAGTTCCCCGACGATCTTCATGCCGGCGAGCAGGTCGTCGTTGATGATGTCCAGCCCCGGACGGGTCAGCAGGGCCTCGTCGAGGTCAGCCTCGAGGCCTTTCGGCTCGCCGTCGATGATCCGGCGCTGCAGGCGTTCCCCCAGGGGCAGTGCAGCCAGCTCAGCGGCCCGCGCCTCCTTGGTGCCGGTGGTGGTGACCCCCTCGAAGAGTTCCAGGAACTTCGTCAGTGGGTCGTAATCCTCGCTGCGCCGGTCGTAGATGAGGTCCTCGGCGACGAGCCGCTGCTCCTCCGGGATCCGCGCGATCGGCACGATCCGCGCGGCAGGCACGATGCCGGAGTCCAGTCCGGCCTCGACGCACTCGTGCAGGAACACGGAGTTCAGCACTTGCCGGGCAGCCGGATTGAGGCCGAAGGAGACGTTGGAGATGCCCAGCGTGGTGTGGATGCCGGGGTATCTCGTGGTGACCTGCCGGATCGCCTCGATGGTTTCGAGGGCGTCGCGGCGGGTCTCCTCCTGGCCGGTGGTGACAGGGAAGGTGAGGCAGTCGACGATGATGTCGCCGATCTCCATCCCCCAGTTGCCCACCAGGTCGGCGATCAGCCGTTCGGCCACCGCCACCTTCCACTCGGCGGTGCGGGCCTGGCCCTCCTCGTCGATCGTCAGCGCGACCACGGCAGCCCCGTGCTCGCGGACCAGCGGCATCACCTTCGCGAAACGGGAGTCCGGGCCGTCCCCGTCCTCGTAGTTCACCGAGTTGATCGCGCACCGCCCGCCGAGGCGTTCCAGGCCGGCCTGCAACACCGGAGCCTCCGTGGAGTCGAGCATGATCGGCAGCGCGACACCGGTACCGAGCCGCGCGGCGAGCTCTGCCATGTCGGCCACGCCGTCCCTACCGACGTAATCGACGCACAGGTCGAGCAGGTGGGCGCCGCCGCGGCTCTGCTGCTTGGCGATGTCGAGGCAGTCGGCCCAGTTCTCGGCCAGCATCGCATCGCGGAACGCCCTGGAGCCGTTGGCGTTCGTCCGCTCGCCGATGGAAAGGTAGGTCAGGTCCTGGCGCAGCGGCACGTCGGCGTACAGCGAGGACACCGCGGAGATGTGCGCCGGGTGCCGCTCGGCGGGAACGTGGGCGCCGACAGCCGCGGCAAGGCGCGAGATGTGCGCGGGTGTCGTGCCGCAGCATCCCCCGACGAGGTTCAGCCCGAACTCGTCCGTGAACTGCTGCACGTAACCGACGAACTCTTCAGGCCCCATCGGATACACCGCGCCGTTCGGGCCGAGCTCCGGCAGGCCGGCATTGGGCATGCAAACCAGCTTCACCCCGGCGTTGCGCGAGAGGTGCCGCAGGTGCTCGCTCATCTCGGTGGGCCCGGTACCGCAGTTCAGCCCGATCGCGTCGATGCCCAGGGGCTCGAGTGCGGTCAGGGCCGCACCGATCTCGCTGCCGAGCAGCATCGTGCCGGCGGTCTCGATGGTGACGTTGACGAAGATGGGCAGGTCGGAGCCCAGGGCCGTCCGTGCCCTGCGGGCGCCGTTGACGGCGGCCTTCGCCTGCAACAGGTCCTGGCAGGTCTCGATCTGGAAGCCGTCGATACCACCGGTGATCATCGCCTCCGCCTGCTGCTGGTAGGCATCGCGCAGGCGCGCGTAGGAGATATGGCCGAGGCTGGGCAGCTTCGTGCCCGGCCCGACACTGCCCAACACGTAGCGCTGGCGTCCGTCGGTGCTAGCCGCATCGGCGGCAGCGCGGGCGATACGGGCCCCGGCCCCGGCGAGCTCCGTGATGCGCTCGGCGGCGTCGTATTCGCCGAGGGCTGCAAGGTTCGCACCGAAGGTATTTGTCTCGATGCAGTCGGCGCCGGCGTCCAGGTAGGCGGTGTGGATGGCGCCCACGACATCGGGTCTGGTGGCGTTCAGGACCTCATTGCAACCCTCGAGTCCCTCGAAGTCCTGCAGGCTCAGGTCGTAACCCTGGAGCATCGTTCCCATGCCCCCGTCAGCCACAAGGACACGGGAAGCAAGGGCCGAGCGTAGATCGCGGGACATAGGGAGCAGAATAGGCGAGTCCGCCTACAGTGGTCGCCATGGCAGAGGCTCGTGGGCTCAGAGGGCTGCGAAATCCGGCGGTCATCGCCGGGTTCGGCGGCTGGAACGACGCCGGTGAAGCGGCCAGTGGAGTGATCGATCATCTGGTCGACCAGTACAAGGCGGACCTCGCCTTTGCTGTCGATCCGGAGGAGTTCTACGACTTCCAGGTGAACCGGCCGACGACCCGGCTGGTGGATGGCAACCGGATCATCGAATGGCCGACGACGGAAGTGCTCGTTGCCAGCCTGCCCGAACGTGACCTGGTTCTGATCGGCGGCCCGGAGCCGAACTACCGCTGGCAGGAGTACGTGAGCCGCCTGCTGTCCATGTTGCGAACGGTGAAGCCGGAAGTAGTTGTGCTGCTCGGTGCGCTGCTCACCGACGCCCCGCACACTCGTCCGGTGCCGGTCACCGGGACGGCGAGCACGAGCGCCCTCGCCAACGAACTCGCTCTCGAGGTCTCCGACTACGAGGGTCCCACCGGGATCGTGGGCGTGCTGGCCTATGAATGCGCGCGTGCGGGCATGCCGGTGGTGTCGATGTGGGCGTCCGTGCCGCACTACGTTGCCGAACCGCCGAACCCTCAGGGCACCCTCGCGCTGCTGACGCGGTTGGAGGATGTATTGAACCTGCCGCTCGACCTGGGCGAGCTGCAGAAGGACGCCGAGCAGTGGATCGAACAGGTCAATGAGCTGGTCTCCGACGATCCGGACATCTCCAGCTACATCAATGCCCTCGAGGAACGCAGGGACGAGGCCACCACCACGCCGAGCGGTGACGTGATCGCCGCTGAGTTCGAGCGCTACCTCAGGCGTCGGGACCGCCGGCGCGGCTGACCGGGGCGCCGGCTCCGGCCACGTCGTCCCCGCGGTAGCGATACAGCAGCGGTTCGCTGACCAGCACCGCCGCGCTGAACGCGAAGCCGGCCCAGGGTGCGAAGAGCCACAGTGCGACGGCGGCGAAACCGTAGAGGACGACCTTGGCCAGGTAGTACCACGGCGTGGGCAGCGGCCACCGGGCCCGGGGCGCCATCACCGCACCCCACAGCGCGACGACGACGGCGAACACGAGCACCGCGAGCACCCAGGCGAGCAGACCACCGGTGACGAGGAAGACTGAAGCGCCGCAGGCCGTCCAGGCGACGAGCTCGACGATGAACGCCAGTGCGTAGAGCAGGATCTTCACGAGCCGATTCTGGCAGCGCTGTCCAGCGGTACGGTCACCCGGCCGGTCGGCTCAGGTGGCGGCTACAGCTTCCGCGCTGACCCGCAGGGCGCGCACCACGGCGTCGGGGTCGGCGGAGCTGTAGACGGCCGAGCCGGCGACGAAGGTGTCTGCGCCCGCCTCGACGCACCGTTCGATGGTGTCTGCGCTGATGCCCCCGTCCACCTGCAGCCAGATGTCACCGCCGCGGGCGTCGAGCAGGGCGCGTGTGCGTCGCAGCTTCGGCAGTACGACGTCCAGGAAGGACTGGCCGCCGAAGCCCGGCTCCACCGTCATCAGCAGCACCATGTCCAGCTCGTCGAGCAGGTCGGCGTAGGGCTCGATCGGGGTCGCCGGCCGCAGGGCCATCGACGCCCGCGCACCTAGGGCCCGCAGTTCCCTTGCGAGCTTCACCGGCGCGTCGGAGGCCTCGATGTGAAATGTGACGGATTCGGCGCCCGCCTCGGCATACCCGGGTGCCCAGCGGTCCACCTCGGCGATCATCAGGTGCACGTCCAGCATCTTGTCCGTGCCGGCCCGCACGCTCTGCACCATGGGGAGGCCGAAGGTGAGGTTCGGCACGAACCGGTTGTCCATCACGTCCAGGTGCACGGCGTCGGCGCTCGGAATCCGCGCGATCTCGTCGTTGAGCGCGGCAAGGTTGGCATTCAGGATGCTCGGCGTGATTCTAATCCCCACGTGCTGGAGCCTACCGAGTTCCCAGCTCACCCGTTGCGGCGCAACAGGGCGAGGAACATCGCGTCGGTGCCGTGCCGGTGTGGCCACAGCTGCACGAAGTCACCGGACGCAGCGTCGGGCACCTCGGGAAGGTGCTCGGGGGCGGACAGCAGCTGTACGCCGGTGGCGCCGGCCACCACCTCCACCGTCTCGGCCGGGTGTGGGGAACATGTGACGTAGGCCACGATGCCGCCGGGTTGCACCGAATAGATCGCCGCTGCCAGCAACTCGCTTTGCAGCGCGACCAGCCCCGGCAGGTCGGTGGGCTTGCGCCGCCACCGGCTCTCCGGACGCCGCCGCAGGGCGCCCAGCCCGGTGCAGGGAACGTCGGCCAGCACTCGGGAGAACGCACCCCCGCGCCAGGCCGGCAGCGTGCCGTCCGCTACGACGGTCACCGGTCGGTTCGGTTCGGGATAGGCGCGCAGGCTGCCGGCGACCAGGCGAGCGCGATGCGGCTGCAGCTCGGAGGCGACGA
>Ga0209745_1000778_pt1 | contig 19198 bp, 19 predicted proteins | sample BarGraNGADG00312_FD_184495 | JGI IMG/M metagenome (GOLD analysis project Ga0209745, IMG submission 184495) | Arctic peat soil microbial communities from Barrow, Alaska - Barrow Graham LP Ref core NGADG0004-312 (SPAdes) (version 2) | ecosystem: Environmental > Terrestrial > Soil > Wetlands > Peat...
TGGTGTTTAGGAGCGATGGTTTCCCACCGCGGCAAGTTCTGGTCAGAAAAGCCCACTCCAAACCACAGTCCGATCCCATATGCGGCTCATCACAGTTGACGGTGTAGGAGGGGTGGGCGCGTCGGTCACGGGATAGGGGTCGAGGTCTTCCGATGATGGGAGTTCTCACACTTACCATCCGAAAGACCTCGACGTGCCCAACGCTACCTTCGCCTGCCCTGACTTGACGACGTTCTGCGGGGTCGATGAGCTGGGTTTGGAGGTGATCGGGCAACGGCTCGAGCCTGGGCGTGCGGTGCTTGCTTGCCGGGTCACCGAGCCGGACCGGTGGTGCCGCCGTTGCGGTTGCGAGGGGGTGTTCCGCGACACCGTGGTGCGTCGGTTGGCGCACGAGCCGCTGGGGTGGCGCCCGACGGTGTTGGAGGTCACGGTGCGCCGGTACCGGTGTAGCGGGTGTGGGCATGTGTGGCGTCAGGACACCTCCTGGGCGGCGGAGCCGCGGGCGAAGCTGTCGCGGCGGGGGCTGCGGTGGGCGTTGGAAGGGATCGTGTGTGGCCACCTGACCGTGGCGCGGGTCGCTGAGGGGCTCGGCGTTGCGTGGAACACCGCCAATGACGCGGTCCTGGCCGAGGGCAAGCGGGTCCTGATCAACGACCCCGGCCGGTTCGACGGCGTCAAGGCGATCGGGGTGGATGAGCATGTCTGGCGCCACACCCGCCGCGGCGACAAGTACGTCACGGTCATCATCGATCTCACCCCGATCCGCGACGGGACCGGGCCTTCACGGCTGCTCGACATGGTCGAGGGCCGCTCCAAACAAGCGTTCAAACAGTGGCTGGCCGAACGCGACCAGCCCTGGCGGGACCGGGTCGAGGTGGTCGCGATGGACGGCTTCACCGGGTTCAAGACCGCCACCACCGAGGAGTTGCCCGACGCGGTCGCGGTGATGGACCCCTTCCATGTCGTCCGTTTGGCCGGCGACGCCCTGGACCGGTGCCGGCGCCGGGTCCAGCAGGACTGCCACGGGCACCGCGGCCGCACCGGCGACCCGCTGTACTCGGCACGCCGGACCCTGCACACCGGAACCGACCTACTCACCGACAAACAGAAACTTAGGCTCGACACCCTGTTCGCCGACGACGAGCACGTGCAGGTCGAAGCCACCTGGGGCATCTATCAGCGCATGATCGCCGCCTACCGCGAACCCGACAAGGCCAAGGGCCGCCAGCTCATGCGAGCCGTGATCGACGCGGTCAGCCGCGGCGTGCCCCACGCGTTGAGCGAGATCACCACCCTGGGCCGGACACTGGCCAAACGGGCCGCCGACGTCCTGGCCTACTTCGACCGGCCCGGGACCAGCAACGGACCCACCGAAGCCATCAACGGCCGCCTCGAACACCTCCGCGGCTCCGCCCTCGGATTCCGCAACCTCACCAACTACATCGCCCGCTCGCTGCTAGAAAGCGGTGGCCTCAGACCCCGCCTACACCCCCGATTGTGAAGAGCCCCTATCTGCCTGCCGGACGTCCGGAGTATGCAACCAGCTAGTAGTCGCAGGCTGACCCACGCCTCTGGTGTAGCCGAACTGGCGATCGGCGCCGCGCTGCTGGTGCCGCGCACCCGGCCGAGCCACTCCCTGAGCAGGGCCCGCAGGAGCTCGGGCTGCTCGTGTGGCAGGGCGTGTCCGGCGTCGGCGACCACGGCGAGCGACGCGTGCGGGTAGTCGTCGAGCAGGTCGACCGCAGCGGCGTACCCGACCATCGAGTCCAGCCGTCCGGCGATGATCGACACCGGCCCTTTGTACGCCGGCGCTTGAGCGGGCGTCAGCTCCCACCGCTCCCCGATGCGCCCTGCCGCCGCCTGGTCGACGAGCTCCGCGGCCGGGGCGACGTAACGGTTGTACCGCTCCACCATCTCGGGCGTGTGGATCACGAAGTAGCCCCGGAACACGTCGTCACCGAGCTCACCGGTGTCGGTGAGGACACGATGCTCCGGGACGTCACGGATCCCCGGCAGCAGTGGACAGACCAGCGCCAGCCCGGCCACCCGCGCAGGCCGCCTCGAAGCCATCGCCTGCGCGTAGTACCCGCCCAGTGAGTGGCCGGCCAGCAGGTACTCCTCCCCGCCCGCCACCTCCTCGGCGAAAGCGAGCAGGGCGGCGAGTACGTCATCGCCACTGCGAAGCGTGTCCGGAGCCGGCGTTCGCCCCATCCCGGGCAGGTCCGGGTAGATCCGGCGCAGCCCCTCGACGTCGGCGAAGGCCGGCTCGAAGCATGCCTCCACCTCCCGGTGGTCGACGCCGGCGCCGTGGAGGACCAGCATCGGCCGGCCTTTCCCGTGCTCGATGTGGTGCATCCCGGATCCTTACCCGCAACTACGGGCGAGCCAACTTCTGGGCACGGATGAAGGCGCTGGCGAACGCCCCATCCAGGCTGGCGACCGCTTCCTCGGGTGTGGTGCCGTCGGGGAGGCTGCCGGGCGGCAGGGTGCGCGCCATTTCGGTCAGGTCGTCGCGGGTGTAGGTGCGGGTGACCTGGATGCTCGGGTCGGTGAACCCGGCACTCTCGAGCTTGGTGAGGTAGTCGGCGTCGACAAGGGCGCCCGCAATACAGCCGGTCCACAGCCCCACAAGAGACGCCCACTCCGGTGCCAGCGGACGCAGGAGAACGATGTCGGAGACGGCGAACTTCCCGCCGGGACGCAGGACGCGGAACGCCTCGCGCAGCACCGCGTCCTTGTCTGTGGAGAGGTTGATCACGCAGTTGGAGATCACCACGTCGACGCTGGCTTCTGGCAACGGGATGTCCTCGATCGTGCCCTTGATGAAGGTCACATTGGTGATGCCGGCCTCGGCACGGTTCCGTTCCGCGAGGTCGAGCATCTCGTCGGTCATGTCCAGGCCGAAGGCCGTCCCGTCCGGAGCGATCCGCCGGGCCGACAGCAGCACGTCCAGCCCGCCGCCCGAACCCAGGTCGAGCACGTCCTGCCCGGGGCGGAGCTCGATCAACGCTGTCGGGTTGCCGCACCCGAGGGACGCGGCCAGTGCGCCCGTCGAGGGCGTGTCGCCCTCGTCATACAAGCCGGTGCTCACAGGATCGCTTGACCCGTCCCCACAACACGATGTGCTGCAGCAGCCCCCGTCGGCCAGTTGCAGGGAGTTGCGGGCCGCACCCGCGTAGCGCTCCCGGACCGCTTCACGAAGTTCGAGCTGTTCAGCCATCAGGATCTCCATGCCTAGACGTTCATCGAAACAGAGTCTTCTCCACTGTTTCGAAGTATGTCAAGATAGGAACGTGCCCACAGAACTCAGCGTCCGTGTCGTCGGAGAGTGCTGCCAGCTCGCAACGACGACGATGGATGACGCCGCGGCGGCCCGGATCGCCCCGATGTTCAAGGCTCTCGGCGACCCAGTGCGGTTGCGCCTCGCCGCCATGATCGCTGCCCAGGACGAGATCTGCGTCTGCGACCTCACCCCGCACTTCGGACTGTCCGGTCCGACGATCAGCCACCACCTCAAGATCCTGCGCGAGGCCGGCCTTGTCGACTGTGAGCGACGAGGCACCTGGGTGCACTACTGGATCCAGCCGGCGGCGCTGCAGTCACTCAGCGCGCTGCTCCAGGTTTCGATTCCGCGCTAGACCGGCCCACCAAGCATCGTCCATCTGGCGACATCGGGTCCCGGGACCGCGTAATCTTTGGCGCACAACAACCAATGCGGACGGCCGTGTCACCCGAAGCGCGCTGAGAGCGCTCCCAGATCGAGTTCCCGCTGAGAAGGAGGCGTCTCGCCCGTTTCGATGGCGCTGGGCTTCATCAACCTCACCCTCTGGGCGGTCTGGGCTGCCGTGGTGAACGACTCGGGGACGATGATCGCGGTCTCCACCACCTGGTTCGTCGCTTTGTTCAACGTGGTCTGGTACGTGTTGTGCCGACTGGGGCTGCGTCCGTTCTTCAGCCGGCTGGCCGAGCTCGAACCGGTGCCCGTCCCTGTCACGGTCGGCGACCAGAGGTAGCCGATGTATGCCAAGAGTTCTAACCTGAAAAGTACGACGAAGAGAGGCCAACGATGACCACCCTGCCGTTCCAGGATGCCGCCCTCAGCCCCGAGCGGCGCACTGACGACCTGCTCGCCCGGCTCTCACTGGAGGAGAAGGCCGGCCAGCTGAGCCAGTACTTCTACTTCGGCACCGGCGACCTCCCGGACGATGCGACGCTCACAGCCATGCCGGAAGAGGCGCGCGACTTCATGATGCAGCCGAAGAAGGTCGAGGACGCGCTCGAGCGGGGCGATGCCGGCTCATTGCTCTTCGTGGTGAACCCCGTTCTGCACAACCGACTGCAGCACAAGGCCATCGAGGGCAGTCGTCTGGGCATCCCGTTGATTTTCGGCTTCGACGTCATCCACGGCCTGCGCACGATCATGCCGGTGCCGATCGCCATGGCTGCGTCCTGGGATCCAACGACGGCCACCGATGCCCAGGCCGTCGCTGCCCGCGAGGCGCGAGCGGTCGGCGTCCACTGGACGTTCGCCCCCATGGTCGACATCGCCCGCGACCCCCGCTGGGGACGGATCATCGAAGGCGCCGGTGAGGACCCCGTCCTCGGAGCAGCGGTGGCGGCTGCCCAGGTGCGTGGGTTCCAGGGCGAGGCCGGCGCTCCCGACCGCGTGATCTCCGGCCCGAAGCACTTCGCCGGCTACGGCGCTGCCCGCGGCGGACGTGACTACGAGGACTCCGACATCTCCGACTCCGAGCTGCACAACGTCTACCTGAAGCCGTTCCGCGCAGCCATCGAGGCCGGCGCGGGCAACATCATGAGCGCCTACATGGACCTCAACGGCGTCCCGGCCAGCGGCAACCGCTGGCTGCTCACCGACATCCTGCGCGATGAGTTCGGCTTCGACGGCTGGGTGGTCAGCGACGCCAACGCTGTCCGCTCGCTGGAAGCCCAACACTTCGCCCGCGACCTCACCGACGCCGGCGCCCGCGCGCTCAACGCCGGGCTCGACATGGAGATGTGCATGTTCGACCCGGCCTACGGCCGCCTGCCGGAAGCCGTCGCCGCCGGGCTCGTAGAAGAGGCGACCATCGACCAGGCCGTGCGCCGCGTGCTGCTCGCCAAGTTCCGCCTTGGCCTGTTCGAGCACCCCTTCGTCGATGAGGACGCCACGGCGGCCGTCCTCTCCGACGCCGCCCACCGCGAGGTCTCCCGCAAGGCCGCCGAGAAGACCCTGGTCCTGCTGAAGAACGACGGGGGCCTGCTTCCGCTGGCCGGCCAGAAGAGCATCGCGGTTATCGGCCAGCTGGCCGACTCCCCGCGCGACACCCTCGGCCCCTGGGTCTTCGACCATGACGTCGACGAGACGGTCACCATCCTCGGCGGCCTGCGCGCGCGGGCAGGGGACGGTGCCGCAGTCGAGTACGCCACCGGCGTCCGCACCGGGACGCGTGTGTACGAGTCGATGTTCGACCGCATGGACCACGGCCTGCCGACCAGCCCGCATAACTTCGACGACGACGCAGAGCTGGCACGAGCCGTCGAGCTGGCCAAGGCCTCGGAGGTGGCTGTTGTTGTCATCGGCCAGAACCAGAACATGATCGGCGAGTTCGCCTCCAGCTCGACCCTTGACCTGCCCGGCCGCCAGCTCGAACTACTGCAGGCCGTCGTCGAGACCGGGACGCCGACGGTGGCGCTCGTGATGTCGGGCCGTCCGCTCGACCTGCGCTGGGCTGCCGCTCACGTGCCGTCCATCCTGCAGGTCTGGTACCCCGGCACCCGCGGCGGGGACGCTGTCGCCGCCGCGCTGTTCGGCGATGTGGCGCCCGGCGGCAAGCTGCCGTTCACCTGGCCGCGCACGGTGGGGCAGGTGCCGATGATCTACAACCACTACCGCACCTTCCAGCCCGAGAACAGCGACAAGCGCTACTGGGACGAGGAGTCGACCCCGCTGTATGTGTTCGGCCACGGCCTCTCCTACGCAGAGTTCGGCTATGGCGACGTCCGACTGGAGCCGGCCACGATCGGCGTCGGAGAGAGCACGACAGTGTCGGTGGATGTCACCAACCGCTCCGGCGTGACCGCCGACGAGGTCGTGCAGCTCTACATCCACCAGCGCCACGGCGAAGCCACCCGGCCTATCCGCGAGCTCAAGGGGTTCGAGCGCGTCACGGTGGCCGGCGGCGAGACCCGCACGGTCACGTTCGACCTCGGCCCCGACCAGCTGCGCTACTGGAGCGCTGCGAGCCGCGTCTGGGTGCAGGACGCCACGGAGATCGACGTGTGGGTCGGCGGGTCGTCCAGCGTCACTGATCCCGAGAAGAGCGTGGTTCTCACCGTCCGGGGCTGAGCAGGCCTGTCGAACGCCTGTGGATCCCGCACTTTCTGCGCGCGACCCACGGGTGCTCCGCTAGCGTGCGTTCCGGGAGCGGTGGAGGCTCCCGGAAGGTCTGAGGGTTGTGCCAATGCTGAGCCGTCGAACGGCACTGGTGGCGATGGTGGGCGCGGTCGGCGCCGCCACGTCCGGATGTGGTCTGATCCCACCGGAAGGTTCGCAGGCGCACGTCGTCGCGACCGGCGCGCCGACCCCCACCCTCACCCCGACTCCGTCGCCGACAGCCACCGTCGACACTCGTCCGCGCGCGCCCCTGACGGGGCAATTGATCATCGGCTCGACGTCGCTGGACCAGGCCGCGGTGGCGGTGAAGGTGTCCGACGTCGCGTCCGCCCATCCGCAGGCCGGGGTGAACGCCGCCGACATCGTGTTCGTCGAGCCCAACGGCATCAGCTACACCCGCCTGTGCGCGGTGTTTCACAGCAGGATCCCCGAGCTGGTGGGGCCGGTGCGCTCCATCCGTCCCGTCGACGTTCCGCTGCTCAGCCCGATGAAGCCGATCTTCGGCAACACGGCAGCTGCCCGGTGGGTCATGCACTACGTCGCTGCGCATGCCGACACCGTCGAGAACCTGTACTCGTTCAAGGCGGGGATCCACGGCACGGAGGCCTACTACACGATGCCGCACCGGGCGCTGGTGCATTCGGTGTTCTGCCGGCCTGAGGAGTTGCGCAAGCTGGCCGTCAGCATGACCGCACCGCCGATGAGGCCCTACCTGCCGTTCGCGACCGGAGACGAACGGGTCTCCACCGAGCTCTCCGGCAAGCCGGCCCGCGCGGTGTCCGTGCCTTGGGGCCCGGGTGACACCTTCAACACCGGCTACGTCTACGACCCGTCCAGCGGGCGCTACCTGCGCAATGAACCGTTCGGGAAACACATCCTGATGGACGGCCATCGCGTCACTACCGACAACGTGCTCATCGTGAGGGCGAAGTGGAAGATGGACAAGATCTACGCCGGCGGCGGCGCGCCGGATCCGGTGGTCGACATCATCAACGGCCACGGGACCTTCTTCTACCTCCACAAGGGCGTTTCCGTGAAAGGCACCTGGACGAAGGGTGCGATCACCGACCTCTTCCAGTTCACGCTGGACGACGGCAGCCCGCTGAGGATCGCACCCGGGCGCACGTTCATGGAGCTTCCCCAGATCGACGCGAACGTCCGGATTACCGCCTGACTCGAAGGACCCGCCGGTTGCGCAGCACCGGGATCGCCTCGCGCGCTGCGGCGACGGCCGCGAGATCGAGGTCGACGATCAGCGTGTCCTCACCCACCCCGAGCCTGCCGAGCACTTCGCCGTACGGCGAGACCACCATGCTGTGCCCGACGCCGGTGGGCGCCGATCCTGCGACGACGCGCTGGGCTGCCGGATCAGCCTGACCGCACGCGAGCACGAAGCCTGTGCTGTCGATCGCGCGGGCACGCACCAGCAGCTCCCACTGTTCGACCTTGCCCGGGCCTGCACCCCACGAAGCGCTGACGACAGCAACCTGCGCTCCCGCCGCAGCGTTCTCGACGAACAGGGAGGGAAACCGCACGTCGTAGCAGGTGGCAAGGCCGATGGTGGCTTCGCCGAGCGTGATCCGGCGCAGGTGCTGGCCGGCGGCGACCGTCCGCGACTCCTGGAAACCGAAGGCATCGAACAGGTGGAGCTTGTCGTAGCTGGACGTCCCGTCCGGGCCCGCGACGAGGAGCGTGTTGAAGACCCGGCCATCATCGGCGGGGGTGAACATGCCGACGATGATCGTCACGCCCAACTCGCCGGCAAGGCCCAGGACGGCGGTGGCGAAAGGGCCGTCGATCGGTTCGGCGATCTCCGCAAGCGACGCACCGAAGGCGAACATGGCTGCCTCCGGGTAGACCAGGAGTTCGGCCCCTTGCGCAGCGGCAGAGCGGGCCGTGGCTGCGATCTTGGCCAGGTTGGCCTCGACGTCGTGGCCACTGGTGAGCTGCACGAGTGCGACGCGCATCGGATCCTCCTCCGTCCCCGGCCGGTGGGGGGAGCATACGGCCCGACTATCCTGACCGGCATGTCACACGCGTACCTGCCGGAAACCATCACCCGGGCGCAGGCAGATGCCTTCCCCGGCGTCACCGTGCTGCAGTTCGGCACGGACTGGTGCGGCTATTGCCGGGCTGCCGAACGCGTCATCGAGCCGGTGCTCGACACGGTGGACGGCCCGCGCCGCGTCCTCGTGGAGGACGGCAAGGGACGCCCTCTGGGCCGCTCGTACCGCGTGAAGCTGTGGCCGACGCTGGTCTTCCTTGCCGACGGCGTCGAGGTGGCCCGGGTCGTGCGACCCTGGCGGGAGGCTGACGTCGAGGAGGCCATGAGTACTGTCAGGGGGTCTCTCTAGAATAGAACACATGGACGAATCGAAGGTGGTGGCGAGCGCCCGGCTGCGTGCCGCCGTCGAGGCGCTCACGAGGGCAGAGGTCGAACAGGCCGTCGCGATAGCGGAGCTTGCGGAGGCTCATCAGTGGACCGCTGATGCGACGTTTGATGTGATCGGTACCCGGCCGGTGCGGATCGGGGCGGACGGTACGGCTTTGGTCGATGAGTTCTTGCCGCTGGAGGTCGCCACGCTGAAGGGCATCTCGGTCGCTTCGGCCACGTGGCTGATCCGTGATGTGGTGAACCTGAGGGCGCGCCACCCGTTGTTGTGGTTCCAGGCGACGCGTGGCCTCATCCCGATGTTCCGCGCTTGCATGCTGGCCGCCGAGGTGGCCGGGTTCGACCTCACCGTCGAGCAGGCGCGGGCCCTGGATGAGCGGTTGGCGCCGAAGGTGCCGACCCTGCCGTGGCGGCGGGTGCTGCAACTGGCACGCGGGCTGGTGACCGAACTGGCCGCGGAGAAGGTGACCGCACTCCAGCAGGACGCTCGGAACGCCCGGTTCGTCCGGAAGGTGCCCACCGACGATCCGTCCACGGCCTACATTTCGGCGCGGGTCGATACTGCGGATGCGATCTTCTTCGACGCCATGGTCGACAGGATCGCCGACATCCTCGGCACAAACGGCGACTCCGACACCAAGGAGGTGCGGCGGGCCAAGTCGATCGGCATCCTGGCCACCCCGGCCCGGGCACAGCTGCTGCTGAGTGAGGCGGTGTGCCCTTCGTCAGGCTTACGGACCAGGGAAGGCTCCGGGGCCGGGTGGAGGGTCAGGTCAACTGATCCGCGGCTGCTGCCGCAGGCCCAGGTGTATGTGCATGTGGCGGAGGAGACCCTGCTGCGTGGTGCCGGGCCGGCCCGGGTCGAGGGTGTCGGGGCGTTTCCGGCGGCGATGCTCAAACACTTGCTGGGACATTCCCGGGTGCGGCTCACTCCGGTGGTCCGCCCTTATGCCGAAGTCGCCACCGACTCCTACGAGATCCCTGACCCGATCCGGCGCCAGGTGTTGCTGCGCGACACCTTCGAGGTGTTCCCGTTCTCTTCCCGCCCTCCCCGCGCCGCCGACCTTGACCACACCGTGCCCTACAGTCCCGGCGGTAGACGGCAAACGCGGGCTTCGAACCTCGGCCCGCTGTCCCGCAAGTCCCACCGGGCCAAGACCCACGCCGGGTGGGTGTTGGAACAACCCGCACCCGGCGTGTTCTGGTGGCAGACACCCACCGGCGAGCGTTACCGGGTCGGCCCGAACGGCACCATCCGCATCGGACGCAACCCCCGCCACACGTCGTTCGAACAAGCCCTGTGGAACTCAGACCACGACGTCGGCGGGGTCGGAGTGGGTGGTGACCCAGAACCGCGACGCCCCCGCGATCCCCAGCGCGAGTAGCACGGAGGTGAGGATGAACGGCCAGGTCCGGTCCATGCCGGACAGCCAGCCTGAGATCCACCCGAACGGAGCGGTGACCAGCATCACAACAGTGCGTTGGATCGCCATCACGCGCGAGCGCTCCTCGCGGTCGACGTGGAGGGCGACAAGGGACTCGGCGAGCATGAACAGGATGCTGGCGCCGAAGGCGTCCAGCAGCAGGCACGCGCCCAGCAGGGCGTAGGTCGACCACGTCGGTCCGCTGCCCGACGCAGGGATGAGCACCAGCAGAACCTGCCCGCCGAGGTAGCTCAGGAAGCCCCACAGCGTCGGTCGTTGCAGGTGCCGGCCGTGGGTGAGCCAGGGAATCACGGTGAAGAAGAACACCACTGACAGCACCGACCGCACCATCGGGAAGAACGGCAACAGCGGGTCGGGCACACCCAGGTGCTGGTTGATCACCACCTGCCAGAAGGTGCCGTTCACGAGCGCGACCGCTCCGACGACGGCAGCGATGGCAAGGGAGAAGATCGTTCCCTTCGATTTCACGATCAGCGGAAGCACGCCGCGATACTCGCCCAGGAGTCGCCAGGCGCTCACGCCCCGGGTCTGCTCGATGCGAAGCCGTCCCATCGCCGTCTCGGTCGTGAGGCGGTACAGCAGCACGATCTTCGCGCTCATGATGACGAATGCATTGAGGTACAGCACCCGCACCGCCGGCACCAGGCCGAACTGCGAAACCAGCAGCGCGGCGATCGGCGCGAACAGCGCGGAGAACTCCCCGGCCACCTTCACCAGGGAGTACACCTTGGTGATCTGCCCGCGGTCGACGTCCTCCACCAGCAGGCAGTCCCAGGAGTTCTGGGTCACCTGCCAGGCGCCGTTGATTACCGACGCGACGAGGAACCACCAGAAGTTCTGCGCAAACGCCCAGATCAGGCAGGGGATCGACCACGCGACCACGTCGAAGACGGCGGTGGTGAGGCGTCGGCCGAGCTTGTCCGTGAGCACCCCGCTGAGCAGGCCGAACACCACCTGCGCCAGCATCGAGACGGTAGCCAGCAGCCCGATCTGCTGGTCCTTCAGGCCGAGCGCAAGCATGAACACCGACGCATAGGGCAGCACCAGCATCATCGAGAGGCCCCACATGGGCTCGGTGTAGACGCAGGCGCGGCCGTTGCCGCGAAGACCCAGCATGCTGGTCAGCAGGGGGCTCCGGACGCGTGGCACCGGATCAGTTAATCATCGCCTCGGCACGCCCGTCGTCGGCAGGCAGCAGGGTGCGGGTGAGCTGGGCGACAACTTCGACGACGTCCTCGGGAGCCAGCCGGACGGTGGCCAGGCAGGAGCCGTCCTGCCACACCGATAGCACCACCCTCTCCGTGGCTGCATGGCGGGCAATCCGCAGGGTGCGACCTTTCCGGTCCCTGCCGGAGAGGGTCGCGCCGTCATGCGGCAACGGCGACACCGTCATGACCTCAGGATGCACCCGGCGGGGCCGCCCGCGGAAGGCTAGCGTTGGCGTCGAAGGAAGGGAAGGACGCCGATGCGCATGCCGAAAGTGCTGATGGGAGCGGCAGCCGCGGGAATCGCCGGCTACCGGCTGATCGGCTGGATGAGCCGCTGGGGAGCCAGTGAGGAAGAGATCGCCGCGAGTTATCCCGGCGACGAACTCATTGAGCCTCCCGCAGACCAGACCACCATGGCCGTGACCGTCGCAGCACCAGCCGATGTCATCTGGAGCTGGCTGGTGCAGATCGGTCAGGACCGCGGCGGCATGTACAGCTACGACCGGCTCGAGCAGGCCATCGGGCTCGACATTCAATCCGCGGAGACGATCAACCCCGCTTGGCAGCATCTCGAGCCCGACGACCGCGTCCGGCTCGTCCCGTCCGGTTGGGGACCCCTGCCTGACGGCTACGCCTTCCGGGTCTCGATGGTCGACCAGCCGCGCACCCTTGTGCTGCGCCAGGGCCCCCCGCAGGACCCCTGGGACGGGGTGTGGACCTTCGCCATCCGTCCGGTCGGTCCCGGCCTGTGCCGCCTGGTCTCCCGGACACGGACGCACCGCAACCGTGGCGCAGCCCAGGCGGCGCTGCGGGCGACCACGACGCTCGGCGCCCCGATCACCTGGGTCATGACCCGCAAGATGCTGCTCACGCTGAAGGAGCGCGCGGAGCGTCAAACTCCCTGATCCGGGCATTCCTGCGTCCATCGGCACGGCTGCCGGTAGCATGCCGAACGTGTCCAGTCTCGTCCTCACCGTCATCGGCGACGATCGCGCCGGCCTTGTCACCGCCCTCGCAGAAGTCGTCTCCGCCCACGGCGGCAACTGGGAGCACAGCCAACTCGCCGAGCTCGCCGGCACCTTCGCCGGCATCGTCGTGGTGTCCGTGCCCGACGACCGGGTCGCAGCACTGCGAAAGTCCCTCGACCTGCTGGACGGCATGCTGAAGGTCACCGTCCACGCCGGCGCAGCGGAACCCGCGCCCGACGAGCGTGCACAGCTGACGTTCGGCGTGCTCGGCAATGATCACCCCGGCATCGTGCGCGACATCTCGGCCGTGCTCAGCCGTCACCTGATCAGCATCGACGACTTCTCCAGCGAGACCAGGAACGCGCCGATGGCCGGCGGGCGGCTGTTCGAGGCGCGCGTTGTTGCCCGGGTGCCGCAGGACGCGGACCTGGCCGCCGTCCGCGCCGACCTCGAGGAGTTGGCTGCCGAGATCATGGTGGAGATCTCGCTCACCTCATGACCTCCCCGACGCCCGCACGGTCTTGTTCTGCGACCGCAGCAGAACCCGCCGTCCCAGAGCGGACGGCGGGTGAAACTGCGAAGGATCAGGTGAAGACGCTGACCCCGCCGGGACCGACAAGCAGACCCACGACGATGAGCACGATGCCCCAGAGGATCTGACCCCTCACCAGAGCGAAGATGCCGGAGACCACGAGGACCACGGCCAGAATCCACAAGAGGGTAGCCATGCCGGTGTTCCTTTCGTTCTACTTCTTGAAGGCGTCCTTGATGTCGTCGCCAGCCTGCTTGACGTTGGCAACGGCCTGGTCGATCTTGCCCTCCGCCTGCAGTTCGGGGTTGTCGGTCATGTCGCCGTACCCCTCCTTGATCTTGCCTTTGGCCTCCTGGGCTGCGTTCTTGACCTTGTCGTCGATACCCATTTGATCCTCCTGCTTCGATTGATATGTACCCTCATCACCTACTCGTGGCGAAGGAGCACCAAACGTGGATATGACCCAGGCGGGCAGCCCTCGACAGGGCCTGACCGGCCTCAGCCGGCCAGCGGCTCCGGCTCGGTGAGAGAGCGGCGGGCCTTGTCGAGGATGCGACGGATGATCCGGGACACCTGCATCTGGGAGATGCCGAGGCGTCGTCCGATCTCGCCCTGGGTGCACCCCTCCTCGAAGCGCCACCGCAGCACGAGCTGGTCACGCGTGCTGATGCCCGAGAGCGCCCGCTGGATGGCAAGGCGATCGGTCAGCCGGTCGATGGCCTCGCCGTCGTCAGCCAGTGTCGAGGCCAGTGAGCCGTCGCTGTCGGCGTCGAAGGGGGCGTCCAGCGACCAGGGACGGAAACTGCCGTCGGCCACCCGGGATTCGCGCAGCAGGCGCTCGTCCACCTCGAGTTCTGCGACGAGTTCTGCATTGGTCGCTGCGCGTCCGAGGGACTGTTCGAGGCGTTGGCCCTGGCGGCTCACCCGGGAGCGAAGCTCCTGGATGCGGCGCGGCGGGCGGACCACCCAGCAATGATCGCGGAAGTAGCGCTTGATTTCCCCTGTGATGGTGGGAACAGCGAAGGCTGCGAACGAGCGGCCAGCTTCGGGACGGAAGCGACCGACGGCCATGAAGAGCGCCATCCGGGCAACCTGGACAAGGTCGTCACGGTCGGCGCCGCGATTGACGTAACGGTGGGCAAGTGCGTCGCACAGGCCGAGGTTCAGCCCGACGAGCTCGGCAGTGATGGTTTCGCGCTCGGATTCCGTAGCGGTTCCGGCCAACTGGGCGAGGAGCGCATCCGTGCGCTGTTCGCGGGTGGTGACGTCGGTGACGGGGGAATTCCCACGTGCCATCGTCTTTCTCCTTTGGGGAGCCAGATCATCGGAGTCGGCACGTGGTTTGACCGCTCTAACACTCTGACACTCGCAGATTTGCGAGTTCTTCGCAACGCCCCGGAGTCCCCAATCTTCGGCCACCCCTAAGCAATTCCCTGTAAGCGCTTCCGCAGACCCCCAGTAGGGTTCAATCCATGCTCACTGCCGCCCTCGGTACGTTCGCTGCGCTCGTGTTCGGCGCCGCCGACTTTCTCGGCGGGCTGTCTTCCCGGCGCTCCCACCCGGTGCTGGTCACCGCCATCGTTGCGGCTACCGGGCTGGGGGTGCTCCTGCTCTTCCTGCCGTTCGTGCCGGGACGCTGGTCGCCGGAAGCCGTGTTCTGGGGCGGGCTCTCCGGGGTCACCGGGTGCGTTGCCATCGCGCTGCTGTATACGTGCCTTGCGATCGGGCCGATGAGCATCCTCTCCCCGCTGACCGCAGTGATCTCCGCCCTTGTGCCGCTGGGTTTCGGCCTCGCGAGGGGCGAACAACTCGGGACCCTTGGCTTCGTGGGGCTGGGCCTGGCGCTGGTCGCGGTGGTGCTCGTCGGCTTCGTGCCCGAGTTGGGCGCTGTGCGGCCGACGTTGCCGGGCGTGCTGATGGCGATCGGTTCCGGCGCCATGATCGGGGCCTTCCTTGTGCTCATCGACCTTGCGCCCGACGACTCCGGCCTCGTGCCGCTACTGATGAACCGCGGCGTCAACGCCCTGATCATGCTGGTCGTGATGGGGTTCCTCGGCGTTCGTTTCCGTGGCACCGGGCGGAGGCTTGGCACCGGCGGCGTCCGGCTGGCCATGTTCGGCGGCGTAGTGGATGCTGTCGCCAACTCGTTGCTGCTCCTCGGCGTCCGGATCGGAGACCTGTCGGTGATCGGCGTGCTGACAGCGCTCTACCCGGCCGGCACGATCCTGCTGGCCGCGACCTTGCTCAAGGAACGGATCGCGCCGGTCCAGTGGGTCGGGCTCGCGGTGGGGTTGATGGCGACAGCCCTGCTCGCGGTGTGACCCGCAGGGGGCATAGTGGAACTCACTGAGGTGAGTGATAGTGGCCGCGACACCGATCCATGCAGCCGACTGGGATCCGACGACGATCCCGGCCGCAGCCGTAGCCGAGCGCCTCGGCACTGATCTCGACGCCGGCCTGATCGGCTCGGAAGCTGCGCAACGACTGGCCTCCCACGGTCCGAACGCCCTTGTCAGACGTGCACCGACCCCCTGGTGGCGAAAGGTGCTGCACCAGTTCGCTGACCCGCTCGTCTACCTGCTGCTGGTGGCCGTGGTGGTCTCGGTCATGGCCTGGGTCATGGAAGGCGGGGAAGGGCTGCCGGTGGACGCCCTCGTGATCGTGGCGGTCCTTGTCCTGAACGCGGCCATCGGGCTTGCCCAGGAGCGTCGGGCGGAGGACGCGGTTGCAGCCCTCGCCAGGTTGACAGCTGCGAGCGCCACGGTCGTCCGCGACGGTCGGCTGGAGCAGGTTCCGGCAAGCGACCTTGTGCCCGGGGACTTGCTGCATCTCTCCGAGGGGGACGCCGTCGGCGCCGACGCCCGACTGGTGAGCGTGAGCGGTCTTCGAGTACTGGAGTCGGCGCTCACCGGAGAGAGCGAGGCTGTGGCGAAGGACCCCGCGCCACTGGCGGCTGCAGCCGGGATCGGGGACCGCCTCGACATGGTGCACCGGGGCACGGCGGTGGTGGAGGGCTCCGGGCGGGCCATCGTCACGGCCACCGGCATGGCGACGGAGGTCGGCACGATCGCCGATCTACTGGAGTCGACGGTTGCAGAGCGCAGCCCGCTGGAACGCGATCTGGCTGCCGTCTCCCGGATGCTCGGACTCACCGTGATAGCGATCGCCGTTGTGGTGATGGTGGTCACAGCTATCACCAACAACGTCCACACCCTTACGGACGCCGTGACCGTCCTGCTGCTCGGGGTTTCGCTGGCTGTGGCCGCCGTCCCGGAGGGGCTGCCGGCCATCCTTTCGGTCGTCCTCGCGATCGGGGTGCAGCGCATGGCAGCGCGCGGGGCCGTGGTGAAGCGGCTGCACTCGGTGGAGACCCTCGGCTGCGCGACGGTGATCGCCTCTGACAAGACCGGCACCCTCACCCGCAACGAGATGACCGTCGAGCGGGTGCTGACAGCTTCGGGGGAGGTGCGCCTGACCGGCACCGGCTACCGGGCGGAGGGCGCCCCGATCGCCGTCGCGGGCAGTCTGGACGACCCGGACCTGGTGGCAGAGGTCGGGTTGGTCGCGCTGGGTGGCGCGCTGGCCAACAACGCCGTCGTCAACGAATCGGCGGACGGTGTCGAGGTGCACGGCGATCCGACCGAGGCTGCGTTCCTCGTTGCGGCGCGCAAGGTCGCCGGGCTGGAGGAGCGGCTGGCCCAGCTCGAACGCCGTGGCGAGATCCCCTTCACCGCCGAGCGTCGGCTGATGTCAGCGGTGCACTGGCACGGTCCGCTGGCCCGCCTGGGGATCGTCACCAAGGGAGCAGCAGACGTGCTGCTCGGCCGCTGCGTGGCCGTCCAGCACGGCGACGAGGCGGTTTCCCTCACCCCCGGCGAACGCGCCCGGATCCTGGCCGGAATCGAGCGCCTTTCCGGTGACGCTTACCGGACGCTGGGGGTCGGCTACGCGTGGTTCCCCCCTGACGAGCAACACTCGGTGCTGGAGCGGCTGGGAACCGAGGCCGCCGGAGGGCTCGAACACGGACTCGTCTACGCCGGCGCGGTCGGCATCATCGACCCGCCCAGGGCGGAGGCGGTGGCAGCCATTGCAGAGGCCCAGCGAGCGGGCATCCGGGTGGTGATGATCACCGGCGACCATCCTGCGACGGCGGCGCGGATTGCCTCTGACCTCGGGATCTGCGGGCCGGGCGGTTCGGTGACCACCGGTGCCGACCTGGACGCCGGCGACCAGCGATGGCTGGGGTCACGGGTGGTAGAGGCCTCGGTCTACGCCCGGGTGGCGCCCGCCAACAAGCTGGCTCTCGTCCGGGCCCTGCAGGCCAGCGGGCAGGTCGTCGCAATGACCGGGGACGGGGTCAACGACGCTCCGGCACTGAAGGCTGCGGACATCGGGGTGGCGATGGGCCGGTCCGGCACTGAGGTGAGCAAGGAAGCCGCCGACATGGTGCTGGCCGACGACAACTTCGCGACGATCGTCGCGGCCGTGAGGGAGGGACGGCTGATCTACGACAACATCGGCAAGTTCCTGCGCTACCTGCTCTCCTCCAACCTCGGAGAGGTCTGCACGGTGTTCGGCGGGGTGGTGCTCGCCGGCTGGCTGGGCCTGACCTCGGGCGGGCCGGACGAGATCGCGTTGCCGCTGCTGGCCACCCAGATCCTGTGGATCAACCTCGTCACCGACTCCGCTCCGGCTCTCGCCATGGGGGTCGACCCCGAGACCGACAACGTGATGGCGAGGCCGCCGCGCCGTCCGGGGGCGCAGATCATCGACCGCAGGACCTGGTCTTGGGTGATCTGGATCGGGGTCCTCATGGGGACCGTCACCCTTGTCAGCATCGACTACTGCCTTCCCGGCGGCCTGATCCCCGGCGCAGCTTCCTTGACCGTCGGGCGGACCGTCGGGTTCACCACCCTCGTGCTCGCCCAGTTGTTCAACGCCTTCAACTCCCGCTCGATGACAGCCTCGGTGTTCAGCGGACTGTTCGCGAACCGGTGGCTGTGGGCCGCTGCCGGCCTCGCGATCCTTCTGCAGGTGGCCATCACGGAAGTGGGCTGGCTGCAGGTGGCGTTCCAGACGGCGTCGCTCAGCCCGGCCCAGTGGTTGGTCAGCTTCGTCTGCGCATCGACGGTGTTGTGGGTCGAGGAAGCGCGCAAGCTCGTTTTCAGGGCTCTCCGGCGCTGACGGCCAGGTCGGGATGGCCAACCCAGCCAGCAGTTGCAGCACGATCTTGTCCTCCACTTGCACGACGCCGTCAATTAGTGTGCCAAGGCGGGCCGCAGGTCCCGTCGTGGCTAGGGTGGACGCGTGATCCAGTACGTCGTGAGTACCCCCGTCCAGGCCCCCAGCAACGCCGCCTACGCCGCAGCAAGGGCCCACAGCGACGGGCAGGCCAAGCCGCTCGGCGCCCTCGGCGACCTCGAGACGCTGGCCGCCTGGGTGGCCGCCTGCCAGGGGCAGTGCCCGCCGGTGCAGCTCGAGGACGTGCGGGTGGTCGTGTTCGCCGGAGACCACGGCGTCGCGCAGGACGGGGTGTCCGCCTACCCCACTGAGATCACCCCGGCGATGGTGTACGGCATAGCCGGTGGGCACGCCGGGGTGTCCGCGCTCGCCGCGGCCAATGACGTCCGGGTCTCGATCTACGACCTCGGCGTAGCGGTCGACTTCCCCGACCTGCCGGCAGAGATCAGCCGGTTCAAGGTGCGGCAGTCCTCCGGCGCGATCCACCTCACCGACGCACTCACCCGCGAAGAAGTGGAGCAGGCGCTCGCTGCCGGCGACCAGATCGCCGCGGAGCAGATCGCCGACGGCGCCCAGCTGCTGATCTCCGGTGACCTCGGCATCGGGAACACCACCATCGCCGCAGCCCTGATCGCCGCAAGCCTCGGCGTCCCGGCCGCAGCCGTGACCGGTCGTGGCACCGGCATCGACGAGGGCACCCTCGCACACAAGACAGCGCTGATCGAGGCGGCCATCGCCCGCGCAGGCGATCGCATCGCCGACCCGACCGAGCGCCTCGCAGCCCTCGGCGCGGCCGACTTCGCCGCAGCCGTCGGGTTCATCACCGGAGCTGCCCGCCGCGGCGTCCCGGTGCTTCTCGACGGCGTGATCGCCGTCTCCGAGGCGCTGGTGGCAGAGGACCTCGCTCCCGGCACGAAGGCCTGGCTGCAGGCGGGGCACCGCTCCACCGAACCCGGCCAGGCCCTCGCGCTCGACCGGCTCGGGCTCAAGCCTCTCGTGGACTTCTCGATGCGACTCG
>Ga0209745_1000785_pt1 | contig 19127 bp, 13 predicted proteins | sample BarGraNGADG00312_FD_184495 | JGI IMG/M metagenome (GOLD analysis project Ga0209745, IMG submission 184495) | Arctic peat soil microbial communities from Barrow, Alaska - Barrow Graham LP Ref core NGADG0004-312 (SPAdes) (version 2) | ecosystem: Environmental > Terrestrial > Soil > Wetlands > Peat...
CAAGGCGTTCTTCGGCATGGGGCTCACAGACGTCGACTCCCGGGGCTACTCGCACAGTCTCAGGTGGCGCACCACCGCCAGAGGCAAGCGGTTCTTCAGCGAGGAACTGCGACAGGCTGCCGCGGCCGGCGACGGCGACCTGACGCCCTTCTACCCGGATGGGTTCGACCGCTGGAACCCTCTGCACCAGGCCCAGTACCTCGAGACGACCATCCTCCTCTCGCAGTACCTCCTGTCGTCTCAGGGCGACAGGATGGCGATGGGGCATTCCGTCGAGGGGCGGTTCCCCTTCCTGGATCACCGGGTCGTCGAGTACGCCAATCAGCTGCCACCCTCGCTGAAACTCAACGGGCTCACAGAGAAGTACCTGCTGAAGGAGGTTAGCCGCGAATGGCTTCCGGCCGAGATCAGCGATCGGCCCAAGCAGCCCTACCGGGCGCCGATCCATCGAGCCTTCTTCAACGACTCCCCGCCGGACTACGTCGAGGAACTGCTGTCCCGTCCGGCCATCGAGCAGTCCGGCTACTTCAACCCGAACGCGGTGGACCAACTTGTCGCCAAGCTCAAACGGGGCCTCCCGCTGGGTGAGACGGACGATATGGCTCTGGCGGGCATCGTCTCGACCCAGTTGGTGGACCGGCAATTCGTGTCCAGTCCCAGACCATCCGTCTCTCTTGACGACACTGACGATGTGAAGGTCGTCGTTGGGAAGCGGTCATCCGGAAGGGAGCAGCTTTGCCCATGAACAGAGGCGTTCTTCGCATCGACGCCGCAGCCGAGGCAGACCGCATCGTGCAGTGGCTGAAGGAGACCATGCGCGGCCTTCACCGGAGCGGCGCCGTGCTGGGCATCAGCGGCGGGATCGATTCCTCCGTGTGCCTGGCCCTGAGCGTCAAGGCGTTCGGCCCCGAGCGAGTGGTCGCCCTCCTGCTGCCCGAGAAGGACTCAGATCCCGGTTCGGAGGACCTGGCAAGAACGCTGGCCACTCACTACGGCGTCACCCCGGTCCTGGAGGCCGTCACGCCGGCCCTGGACGGGTTCGGCTGCTATGCGCGCCGTGACGAGGCCATGGCCCGCGTGTTCCCCGAATACGACCCCACTGCCGGCTACAAGGCGAAGATCGTCCTTCCTTCCGGTCTGCTGGGCGGGGGGACCCTGAACGTGTTCTCCCTGACGATCGTCACGCCGGACGGCGAGGAGAAGAGCGCTCGCCTGGCCCCGGCGGACTTCGCCCAGATCGTGGCGGCGTCCAACTTCAAGCAGCGCAGCCGTACGACGATGCTCTACTACCATGCGGAGCTTCACAACTACGCCGTCGTCGGGACTCCCAACAAGAACGAACGTGACCAGGGGTTCTTCGTCAAGTACGGTGACGGGGGCTACGACCTCGGCCCGATCGCGCATCTGTACAAGACCCAGGTCTACCAGCTGGCCAGCCACCTGGACGTGCCCGAGGCCATCCAGAAGCGCACCCCCACGACCGACACCTACAGCGCCCCGTCCACCCAGGAGGAGTTCTTCTTCCGCCTTCCTTACGAGACCATGGACTTGCTCTGGTACGCCCAGGAGAACCAGGTCTCCGCGGAAGAGACGGCGCTCGCACTGGACATGCCCCCCGACCAGGTGCGCAACGCCTTCGCCGACTTCACCCGGAAGAGCAGGACCACGCACTACCTGCGCTCAGCCCCCCTGGACATGGTCCCCCTCGGGCATCCGGTTCCCGAGGCTGTCTAGTACATGGACGGCCTCACACCGATCCACGCGCTGCTCGAGCAGAGCGCCGATCATCGCGGCGACGCCGTCGCGCTGGAGCACGGTGACGTCGTCCTGACGTACCGTGAGATCGAGGCGGGGGCCAACCGCGTCGCCGCCCGCCTGCGCGACCTCGGCGTCGCGCGAGGCGACCGCGTCGGACTGCTGGCGGACAACGGCCGCGCCTATGTGGAGGAGTTCTTCGGCATCTTGAAGGCCGGCGCCTGCTGCGTGGCCCTGAATGGCGCCAACAAGGCGCGCACCAGCGCGGCCCTGCTGGCCGACAGCGGGGCCGTCGGGCTGGTGACCATGGCGGTTCGCGTGGCGCGCGATCTGCCCGAGATCGTGCACGGCGCTCCCGATCTGCGCTTCGTCGTGGTCGACCGGGTGAATCCAGCCTGGGCCCTGCCTGAGGCGGTGCAAGTCCTGCGGGCGGAGGACGTCGCGTCGGCCAGTTCGGCGCGCGTGGCGAGCGACGTCGGCCTCGACGACCTCTGCGCGATCCTCTACACCAGTGGTTCCACAGGCCTGCCGCGGGGCGCGACGCTGCGGCACCGGAACCTCGCCGCCAACACCCGGCAGATCCTGGCCTATCTGCACCTGACGGTGGACGACAGCGTCCTCAGCGTGCTGCCGTTCCACTACAGCTTCGGCAATTCGCTCCTGCTCACGCACTTCGCGGTGGGCGGACGCGTGGTCGTCGACAACCGTTTCATGTATCCGTCGACGGTGGTCGAGACTCTCGAGCGCTCGCGCGTCTCCGGCTTCTCGGGCGTGCCGTCCACGTACGCGATCCTGGCGGCCAACACGGACTTCCTGCGTCGCACCTGGCCGGACCTCCGGTACCTCACGCAGGCCGGCGGTGGCATGACGGCGGCGTTGACGCGACGCCTCCTCGACGAGCTGCCTTCCCACATACGGCTGTTCGTGATGTACGGGCAGACCGAAGCCTCGGCGCGGCTCAGCTACGTGCCGCCGGAACGCCTGCGCGAGAAGCTCGGCAGCATCGGGATCCCGATCCCCGGCGTCACGCTGACCATCCGTGACGAGCACGGCCGCGAGTGCGCGCCGGGCGAAGTGGGTGAAGTGGTCGCCGCCGGTGAGAACCTCATGCAGGGCTACTGGAACGACCCCGCGGAGACCGCCCTCGTGCTCAAAGCCGACGGCCTGCACACGGGCGACCTCGGGCGCAAGGACGACGACGGTTTCATCTTCCTGGTCGACCGCATCAAGAACATGATCAAGGTCGGCGCCAACCGCGTCAGCCCGCGCGAGATCGAGGACGTGATCGCCGAGGTGGCGGGCGTGGCCGAGGTCTGCGTCGCCGGCGTGCCGGACGAGCTGCTCGGCGAGGCGGTGGAGGCGTTCGTGGTCGTCGCGCCGGGCGTCGACGTCTCGGCGGAGCGCGTCCTCGCTCACTGCCGCGAGTACCTCGCCCTCTACAAGGTCCCGCGCGGCGTGCACTTCCGGGACTCCCTGCCGCGCGGCGCCGCCGGCAAGGTCCTGCGCAGCGAACTGGTGCGCACCGTTTAGGCGATCGGAGACCAGGTCCACTGACTACCTGAGCGCTCCGCGAGGTTGCCCGACGCCGGGTGCGATGTATGCTTCGCAGCAGGGGGATGCGGCGCGTCGCTCGTGAGCTTGCGCCGCAGGATGCGCGAGGACGTGGAGGCTGCAGATGAGTGCTCGGGTCGGACCAACCCGGCGGACCGCATGGCCGGTCGCGCTTGCGATAGGCGTGACGATGATGCTGATCGTGGGCTGTGCCGTGGGCCAGGCCGACGCGGGCATGAGTGGCAGTCAGAGTCCGAGTGCGGACGCCGCGGCGAGCGCTAGTGCGACAACGCGGGCGGTCACCGCTGACTCGATGATCATCGACCACCGGCATACCCACCTCGTGGATGTACCGCTGGAGTGGGTCGAGGCGGCCAAGACCAACCTCCACATCGCCTATGGACACTCCTCGCACGGGGATCAGATCGTCACCGGCATGACAGGGCTGACCACCTTTGCCAATGCCCCGTTCGATGGATCGACGTACGCCTGGAACGACGGCGGCACGGGCGGGGCGCTGGACCTCGCCGACAAGCCGTTCTCGGGGGCAGACGATCTCGGCGCCCCGAACTTCACGGCGTGGGAGACCGCCACCCGGAGCTACCTCGACGACCCTGCCAATGCCGACGTGAACGTGGTCATGTGGTCGTGGTGCGGCGAGGTCAGCTCTGCATCGGAGGCGAACATCACGACCTACCTAACCCTCATGAGCGGCTTGGAACAGGACTACCCCGATGTGAGCTTCGTCTACATGACCGGCCACACCGACGGCAGCGGGCTCACGGGGAACCTCCACGTCCGCAACCAGCAGATCCGCGACTACTGCAGCGCCAACGGCAAGATCCTGTACGACTTCGAGGACATCGAGAGCTACGACCCCGACGGCACGTACTTCGGGGACAAGCACGTGGCGGACAGCTGTGGCTACGACGGAGGCAACTGGGCAATCGAGTGGCAGGACTCCCACACGCAGGGGGTCGACTGGTACGACTGCGTCTCCGCCCACAGCCAGCCCCTGAACGCCAACCTCAAGACCTACGCCGCCTGGTGGCTCTGGGCCAGGCTGGCGGGGTGGAACCGACTCCCGTCGCCCACCGCCAGCCCGTCGCCCACGGTCGGCGGCTTCACCCGGCCGCGGGCCGCACCGGCACGCTCGTGACCGTGATGGGCAGTGGCCTCAACGACGCCACCGCCGTCACCTTCGGCGGCGTCGCGGCGAGCAGCTTCAGCGTGGCCTCGGACGCGCGGCTCACGGTCACCGTGCCGCGGCGTGCCTCGAGCGGCCGCGTCCGCGTTATCACCGCCATCGGCACCGGCGTTAGCGCCGTCAGGTTCACGGTCAAGGCTCGCATCGAGCAGCTCACGCCGACCTCGGCCCGGCGTGGCGCCACCGTGGTCGTCACGGGTAGCGGCTTCGGCGCCAAGCGCGCCCTGAGCTTCGTCCGCTTCGGCCGCGTGAAGTGCGCCATCTACCGCTCCTGGAGCAGGACGCGCATCACCTGCCGTGTGCCGGCGCGGGCCAGCCTCGGCCGCCTGTATGTGCGGGTGACGACAGCTGCCGGCCCGAGTAGAACCAAGGCCTTCACTGTGAGGCGGTAGCGACACGAGACCTGTTGGGGCTTGCGTCACGGCGGCGAGTTCCAAGGCCCGGTGGGGCAGTCCCGTTCGCGCCCGCGTCGTCCAAACGGACGACACCAGCAAGTCGCAGAGTCTACCCAGACCGCCACGGGAGATGTACTGTACTCTCGCGGGTACTATTGCCTACCCAGCCGCTACCACAGCTGGGGCTGTCAGCATCGTCGCGGGCGCTACGCTAGATGCAAAGCGAGATGAAGGGGGCGTCAAATGAGAAAGTCGACTATCGTGCTCGTCCTTGCGGTGTGCCTGGTGGCGTTGTTCGCCGTCACCGCTGGCCCGGCGTCGGCGTGCACGTACTTCGGATGGTATTCGCCGGGGTACTACGCCAACCATGACTGGCCGGTGGCTTCGGTGTATGTGGCCGGGATCTGGTACGACCAGGCGGACGTGCAGCCGCTCTTGCTCACGCCGACCAGGGACAAGACCTACACGATGTTCAAGGCGGTGGTCACTGCGAGGTTGAACGATCAGGCGTCGACGTACCCGAAGATCGATGCGGGCGAAGCCTGGCTCTTTGCCCACCCGCTGGGCAGCGGCGTCACTGGCAACATGGACGCGTGGTCGGGGTCTGGCCATGGCGAGGCCATCTGCAACGCCCTCATGGCCACCTTCATCTGGTAGGCCATCCCTGCACCAGACACTCGCTGTTGAGCGGCGACCCCGTGACGAGCGTCACGGGGTCGCCGCTTTTTGTGTGGCCCCGGAGCCTTCGAGTCACGGCTGCAAGAAGCGGCTGATGGGCGGGCCTGCGGCAACAGTGCCACCTTCCCTGCTCTCCTGACGATCGAGCCTGCTCGCTCGAGTCGCCGGACCGAGCGGCAGTGGCTCACGAAGAGCCCGGTCCGTTTCGAGGCTAGGACAGGCTAGCGGCCGGTCTCGTCCCGGCCCTTCTGCTGGAACCGCATGGGGACCGACTCCCGCATGTGCATCCTCATGAGGACGGCCTTCGGGTCTCGGGCAAACTCCGCTTCGTCGTAGTCGGGGGTCGCCGCGAGCGCCCACTCGGCATACTGATGGATCGTCATCACCGGTTTGGCCGGGTTGCCGGCTGCGAGGACGTCCGGGGGGATGCTCCGCGCGACGACCGAACCCGCTCCGACCACGGAGTTCGGTCCGATGGTCACGCCCGGGAGCAGGATCGCCCTCTCCCCGATGACGCAGTTGTCCCGGATGTTGATCCGCCCGTACTTGATCACCTTCCGGTATCGCTCAAGACGCGTGAAGACGTGCGTGCCGCCGTCCCTCCCGATGAATGCGACGTCTCTGGCCAGGGCCACATTGTGTCCGATCGTGATGAGGCACGGCAGATCGCCGAATCGTGGGACATCCGCGAAGCTGCAGTTCTCGCCGATAATGGCGCCGGCTCGACGGGCACGCCAGATGGCCCACTGGACCCGTGCCCGGCGGGCCTTGTGAAGTGCTCGACCCATGACGTCGCTAGCATCCATCAGTATCCCCCCGCCCTCTCGATCGCCCCGCGGAAACCGATCCAAGGTGTGAACGGTGGCAGCTGTGCCTCGTCCACGTACGAAGTCACTTGTCTGAGCCCCCCTTCGACGACGATCCTCACGTCGTCCATGGCGAAGGGAGCGAGGCTCAGATCGGTCACGTCATATCCGCGGGCTACCAGCGGCACGGAGGCGGGCTCGAAACCCATCATGGCAGTAGCGACGGTGTCGAGCGCCACGGGGTTGTACGACGCGAGCATCATACCAGTCTGGACGGGGCTCGGACTGAGCGGACCCGCGCCCTCGCCGGCCACCAACGCATCCGCGAGAGCCAGATACGACACCTGGCCGGGTCGCCGGCTACTGACCTCGTTACTCTGTCGATCGTAGTAGAGGAGCGCCCGGTTGATGTCGAGGCACATGCGCCAGGCAGTGTCGTTGCCGAACCAGTTTCCGCCTCCGAGTTGATAGCGTTCTCTGGGGAACCGTCCGATCAGGGGCGAGGCGTACCGGAGGGCGCGAGCCAGGGAGTAGAGAAGCGTCTTCCTCCTCCCTGCGTCCAGTTCCCACTCGCGGTGGGTGATGGCCCACGTGACGTCCCACCATAGGTTGCCGTCGGGGTATTCGTCGCCGCCGTGTCGCGGGCTCCCGTAGCGGAAGTGTGGCAGGTAGTCCTTATGCCCGTTAATCCCCACCAGGTTCTTGAGCGCACACGTCGCTCCGGTCTTCATGTGCGTCTTCATCTTCGGCAGATTGATGAACACGTGCGCGTGAAGAACGTCGTTCGGGATCAGGTACTTGTTCGCCGTCGCCGAGTGCGCCGACCTCATGCGCCGCCGGCCGTACTGGGTGACTCCGAAATCGCGCCCTCTGGGATCGGCGGTCTCGAGCAGGCTTCGGTCGCCCAGATCGACCTCCGTGTACTCTTCTCGTCGACTCGCATCGGCGTGTCTCGCAACCACCCTGCCATGTCGCACGGTCGCCGTGCCGAGCCGGAAGTCCCTCAGGCTGACATCGACGGCCGGGAAGGCGGCTTGGAGATGCCGCACCACGGGGTCGAGCCCGGTCAGCTTCGTGACCGCCTCCCAGTCGGTTCCCTGCAGGGGGCAATCGCAAATGATGAGTCTCCCGCCGGGACTCGCAGCGCGCGCCGCATAGTCGGCGACGGCGCGCACGACGGATCCGTGCGTGACGAGGCAGTCGGTGTCGGTCAGACCCAAACGCCTGGCGCCGTGGTTGAAAGAGGTGACCAGATTGGGCTTCAGCACGACTGTCTGGCCCGGTTCGATGAAATCGCCCAAGGGGTTCCACTCTGGCGCTCCGAAGCGGCCGGCGTCCAGACCCATCTCCTGCAGGAGCCGACGCACGCTCCGGTACGCCGGGTTGTCCTCGGGGGAGACGTGAGCCGTCGGCCATTCGGGCAGTACCTCCGAAGTGTGGAATGGAGGAGTCTGGCAGTAGGCCGGCCGGTCTCTGACCAGCCACACGCGCGGATCTGACAAGGCCGGCGCCATCTAGGAAACCTCGGAGATCGTGTAGCGATACTTGCCCGATGCCGCGGTCTCAATCTCGTCGCAGTACTCGAAGTCCACTCGGCATGTGCTCCCCATGATCGCCCGCACTCCGCTGGTGATCTGACCCTCCGCATCGGCGGGCTGCTCGCCGCAGCGGACGACGCGGACGAGGATGCTCGAGTGGTCCTTCTGGACGATCTGGAAGCGCGACACCCAGTCACGGAAGTACAGGAGGTGCGTGAAGTACTCCCCGTCGATCACGGTGCCGTCCTGCAGTCTGAAAGCGTCGACGTTCCTGCCTGTGACCCGTTGCAGCACGCGCGCAGCTTCTCCCTGCCATCCGGTCCCTGCGGGAGCGAGAGCGCCGCGATCGCCGATCCGGTACCGGAGGAGCGGCATCGCGTAGTTCGTCAGGAGGGTCATGACCAGTTCGCCTTCGGTGCCGTCCGGCACGGGATTGCCCGCATCGTCGACGACCTCGATATACACGCTCCAGGGAGGTACCCAGAGGCCGTCGCACTGAGGGACCTCGCAGCCCATGCAGCCGACCTCGCGTGACCCGTACTGGTTGAACACGCGGCACCCGAAGACGCGCTCGATCGTCTCTCGCATGAAGGGGAACAGCGTGCCCGCCGACGTCATCACCGCACGCTGGGGCCGAACGGAGATGTGCTCACGCTCGGCGAAGGCCGCGACTTCGTATGCGGCCTGAGCGTAGGACAAGAGCAGGCGAGGTGGTCGCCTGTTGAGCATCTCGATCAGATCGATCATGACCTCTCGCGTCATCCTGAACGCGTTGACCGTCGTCGTGTTGGACAGGTGGGAGCGGATCCAGGCTTCCGCGCCTTGGCCGTTCTGAAGGATGTCTCGCTCGGAACCCCAAACCCGGACCTCGGGTTGCCCGAAATCGCGGCCGGCGAGGTGGGAGAACAGGAGAGCGACGGCTTTCATGCGTGCCATATAGGCGGAATCCTGAACCAGGCGCACAGGTACGCCGGTCGACCCGCCCGAGGTATTGAAGTACCACTTCCGCGATCCAATGTCAGTGGACTGGAGCCGGGAGGACTCGCGTCGAATGAGGTCCTTCGAGAGCAACGGCATCCGTCCGAGCGTCTCGAATGGGTCCGACAGTGGACCATCTGCAATAAGATTCCGATAGTAGGGGACGTTGGCGCGCGCATGGTGCAGAAGGCGCCTCAACTCGGAGGCGGTCGCGTCCACCGGGATCTCTTCTTCGAACTGGCGAAGATACTCCCGATAGAATGGGTACAGCGAGTCGCCCCTGAGTGTCTGCCAGACACGGTGGATGGACTGTCTTGGGTTCACGCTCTTGCCGCCAGTTCCCGACTTCCCTCGGCTGCCGATCGATCTTGGCCAGCATCCAGCACGCGGGAAGCGTAGCATACCCATCCGAAGTCACCGCGGCGCGTATCCCGGCGCTGGATCAGGTCTCGGCAGTGCATGGTGGACTCTAGGCGGACTCTCCGATCTCGAGATCGACGATGCTCAGTCGCGTCATAGCGATACCGACGGTCCCTCACATCACTCAGATGCTCCGACGAACTGCGAGGCGCGGCCGAGTCCGGCCACGAAGTCGGCAACATGGGCACCGACGACGCGGTAGTCGAGGCGCTCGACGGCGAGTTCGCGCCCTCGATGCCCGACAGCTCGCGCCTCTTCAGGGTGCGACAGGACGTAGCGAAGCGCATTCTCCAGTGCTGCTTCATCGTCCGGTGGGATAAGATAGGCGTTCACCCGGTCTTCAAGGAGTGTCGGGATCTCACCCGTGCGCGTGACCACGACGGGAACACCCGAGGCCAGGTACTCCGCGAGTTTGGTGGGCATGCCGGCATCAGCCTGTGGACTCCGCGGCCGCGCCAGTACCAGGACGGTGGCCTGCGGTAGGTACGTCGGGGTCTCGCGCTGCGCCACGTTGCCGACGAATGTCACCCGATCCGTGATTCCCAGCCGGTCCGCACTCGCACGGAACTGGCGTATGCGGCTGCCTCGGGGGGAGTCCCCGACAAGGCTGAGCCGCGCATCGGTCGTGTTCCTGGCGAGGCCGGCAAAGGCTCTGAGCAGGCTCAGAACACCGTCCTTCTGCTGGTTGAGCATTCCGCAGTACATGACCACCGGGGAACCGCTGGCAGCGCCCCCCGGTCGAAACTCGTCTGTGTCGACCATCGCGGGTGCAGAAGTCACGACCAGACCTGAAGGACCATAGGTCAGTGCGTGTCTACGCAAGGAGTCCGAGATGGCGATCGCCCCGTCGAACCAGCGGAAGAACGTACGGTTGTAGAGACTCCTGCGCAAGCGTCCCAGCGTCATCCCGCAGAGGCCGTGGTAGGGAAGCTCACACAGGTCGACGATGTAGGCCGCCCCGACGGAGCGTGCGACGAAGTGCAGAGAAGCCGCCTCAAGCGACGAGTCGGAGTACAGAAGGACAGCTTCGATGCCCGCTGCGCCGGCAAGTCGACGGATTCGAAGCGCCGCCCCCACAAGCCCCCGAAGGCGAAGCCAGCGGCGGCGCCAGTAACGCATGGGGCGGATCGTGGTACCGCACGTGTACTCGAAGGGGATCCCATCAAGGAGCCCGCTCACTTCCCTATTGACGGGCACCGCAGGAGGACTTGGCTCACTGGTTCCGAGACACAACACCACGACGTCATGTCCGGCAGCGCGGAGGCCTCTGGCGTAGCAGGAGACTCTAGATGCGGCCGCGCCAGGACCGTTGGGGAATCCGAGGCCTGCCTGGGCCGCGATGACTATCATGCACGAGTCCCTTCGGTCACTCTTCTGAGTCCCGACTCGACCGAACACCATGGTCTTGCGACTGACAGGGCGCGGCTGCCGAGATGGATGGCCGCCGGCTTCCGGGTGTTCTCAGAACGCGCCTGATCGCAGACGCACGGTCCCGAGGTAGACCCACGTGAGTCATCCTTGTTAGTTCCGCCGGCCGGGCTTTCCATCAGTCGCTGATCGCAGTCTACCGCAGTGCGCAGAAGGCGTGGACCCTCAAGATCCGCAGCGGCGCGACATGGCGAGACGGGCAGGCGTGCACCGCCAGTGCGAGGTAGATGCGTGGACCACTCAGGTATGCTGTGCGAGGTCCGGGACTCGCAGCGGGGAGGTGGAGCATCCAGTCGCGCGCATATCCCGAAAGCGGGGGACTCGTCCTTCTGGTGTTCGTCGAGACGGGGGGGGAATCGGTCGTGCCCCTGCACGGGAGCCTCGGGCAGGTTGCCGAGTTCGAGCGGGGCGGCCTTTCCAGCAACTCCGCTGCATCGCGGCCGCCCGCCGGGCGAGGGAGTGGATGTCCGAGAGCCTGACCCATTCCACGGTACACGGCCTGAAGTGGAGCTACGCCTCCACTGGGGTGACCATGGTGCTTCAAATCGGCGTGACGGCCTTGCTGGCTCGGCTGCTCACGCCCAGCGCCTTTGGCCTTGTGGCGATGGCCAACGTCATGCTGTGGTACGGCCAGCAATTCGCCCTGATGGGCGCTGGCGAGGCCATCATTCAGAGGTCGAATCTCGGCGCCCGTGACATCCACACCGCGTTCACGTCTGCGCTGCTCATGGGTGCGGCCTTCTGCGCCCTCTTTGTGGTCCTGGCGCCACTCGCCGGCATCCTCTTCCCCGATACACCCGGCGTGGTGAGCGTCACCCGCGTCATGTCCCTGAGTTTCGTGATCGGCGGTCTGAGGACGACCACAGAGGGACTGCTCCGACGCCGCTTTGCGTTTCGCGATCTCGCGCTGATACAGATTGGCTCGTACGTTCTTGGCTACGCTCTCGTCGGCGTGACGATGGCCCTGTTGGATTTCGGAGCGTGGAGCCTCGTCGTCGCCTCGCTCTGCGCCGGTGCGCTTGCTGCGGCGGGCTACACGATCCTTTGTCGCCACGAGGTCGGCCTCAGTCTGCACTGGCACTCCTTCAAGACCATCTACTCGTTCGGCGGGCGCGTCGCGTTGATCGGGTTTGGTCAAGCAGTCGCCAGCTCGCTCGATACCTTCTGGTCGGGCCACTACCTGGGAGCGGCAGCGACCGGCCTGTACACCCGCGCGACCAGTCTGGCCAATGTGCCGGTGAACGCCCTCTTGCTCAGCTGGGCTGGTGTCCTGATGCCCGGATTCAGCCGCCTTCAACATGACCGCGACAGACTCAGGTCGGTCTACATCGTCACCATCACGATGATCGCGGCGATTGGGATGCCATTGGCATGGGGCATGGCCGGCGCCTCACGCCAGATAATCATCACGCTGCTTGGCCCCCAATGGACCGAGGCGATCCCAGTGCTCGCCGTTCTGGCGCTGGCCGTTCCTTTCACAGTCCTCACTCACATCGCCGCCATCGTGTGCGAAGCCACGGCGACCTTGAACGTGAAGATTGTGATCGTGGCCGGTCGCCTTGCCTGGTTCGTGGCGCTCTTGTCCCTCCTGACGCGGTACGGCATTGTAGGGATCGCCGCAGCATTCGCCCTTTCCGAGCTCACCAACCACGTCGCCTACCTTCTGGTGATGAGGCGCATGTTCGGCCTTGGTCCGGCCGACCTCTGGAGCGCCTACTCCATTGGGTGTGCTGCAGGCGTCATCACAGGAACGGTCCTCTTCGGGATTAACGTGGGTCTGACCGGAATGGGTTGGCCGGCGCCGATCATCCTCACCGTCCAGGTCGCGGTGGGAGCGCTTCTCTTGCTCGGCACAATCACCAGGGCGCGTCGCGGCGGACTCTGGCGCGAGGTCCGGGGTCGCCTCGACGAGGCAGGCTATCGTCGAGAGAATCGCGGGATGGTCGCGTGGGTGATCAGAAGACTCGACGGCTTCAGTCGTCGAGAGTCAGCCGCATAGTCCCCTCCTGACCTGAGAAGATGCGCTCCACCGGCGCACAGTGAGGGTGCCAGGTGGCAGTGGCGAGATAGAGCCTGCTACCGGTCACGATGTTGCCGTGAGCGTCGGCGCTGCCCATCTCCACACAGCCGTCCCAGCCAGGGGATGCACGACCCGGCGGGAGTATCGTGTGTCGGTCCCCATGCCCGGTCTCCTTTCCCTGTGGCCGGCCGGGTTGACTGCGGAGGCATCAGAACTCGCGCTGTTGCGCACAGAGCGTCCCGCGCCAAACCACTCGATTTAGCTCAAGGGCATACCTTCATGGCGGACTGACGCGTGCGCAGTGTGAATGCGCATGCCGCGTTGTCTGTCCTGACGATTGATAAACGTCTAGGCACTTAAGAAACTCGGCGCCGTGCCGATGCCACTCAGTGAGCAGTGACGACTGTTCACCGTACAGCAAGTGAAACCCAGTGAGTCGCGTCGGTGCGACACAGAAGCTCTCATGGTCCTGCCGTGAGCTCACCGTCACGACCCCGGGGTGTATATCGCTCAGGAGGCGTCACGGTGTCCAAGAAGCTCACCATCGTAGGAACGCTACTCGTCGTGCTCGTCCTCACAGCAAGTCTCTACGCGGCCTCGGCGGCGTCCGCCGCCTCTCGCCACAACGCACTCCGCTACCGCGTCGTCCGGCACGCACGGACCTACGATGTGGTCACAGGCCACCACCGCACCCTCGTCGTCAGGGATCATCACCGGTACGTTAGGGTGCACGGGATGCGACGCTACCGCGTACTCAAGCGCGCGCATGACTTCGTCGTCCTCCGTCGAGTGCACTCGCTCAGTGCCGCCGCACCTACGCCGACCGTCCTTCCCGGCGCACCGCTCTCGGTCGGTCTGCCGTCGTCGGCCAGCAGCATCTGGCCCGGTTTCTCGACCGCCGCTGCCAACGACGGTCGGCCCGCCACGCGCTGGGCGGCCGATGCTCACACCTTCCCTCAATGGTGGACTGTGGATCTCCGCGTCCCAACGACCGTGTACGGGGTCACGTCTTCCTGGTACGGGGCCAAGCGGACGTTTCGCTACCGCATCGAGACGAGTCTCGACGGTGTCGCCTTCACGACTGCGGCGGACCGCAGCAGGAACCAGATCAGAGGCACCACGACAGACGCCCTCACCGTCGTCGCACGCTACGTGCGGGTCACCGTGCTGGGCGTGAGTCCCTCAGGGGTGAGCGCCTCAGCCTACGAGATCACGGTGAACGGCGACGTGGGCACGACGCCCGTGCCGACACCCACGCCGACTCCGACACCCACGCTGACCGTGACGCCGACGCCCACCGTGACGCCCACTCCGACACCTACGCCGACGCCGACGGTCACCCCGTCAGCGACGCCGACACCGACGCCCGTCCCGGCACCAACGTTCAACGTCATGAACTACGGCGCCAAGGCCGACGGCGTCACCGACGACTCGGCCGCCATCCTCGCCGCGATCAACGCCGCCGCCGGCCAGAGCGTCTACGTGCCCGCCGGCAGCTACCGGCTCGCCGCCCCGCTGACCGTGCCCAACGGCGCGCACCTGGTCGGCGCCGGCATGAGCGCCGCCTGGCTCCAGGGCCAGCTCAACTTCGGCAGCAACTCGAGCTTCGCCGACCTCAAGATCGGCCCTGCGTCGGCTGGAGTCGGCGCCATCCACAACGTCGATGGCAGCAGAGGCACGACCTTCAGCCGCTGCCACTTCCGCGGCGGTGGCGCCGCCGGCTACTCGGGGCCGAACCTGCTCATCGGCGCGGGGTACGACGTCTCCAACCTCACCTTCACCGACTGCGAGATCGAGCGTGCTCTCGGCTCCGGCTGGAACAACACCATCTCCCTCTACGCCGATGGCTGCACCGTCGATACCGTCACCTTCGACGGCTGTCACTTCGGCGTCAGCAACGGCACCGCCACCGGAGCCGCACGCATGATGGCCGAGTGCTGGACGCAGCACGGGACCCAGAACTGGTGGCGGAACCTCACCTTCCGCGGCTGCGAGTTCGAGGCGACCGAGAACTGGACCCTGGATTTCGCCTGCTACACGGACTCGGGTCGCGGCACCGGGGTGCTCATCGAAGGCTGCAACTTCCACGGGGCCGGCTACGGATCGGGCGGCATGGGAGCCGCCATCTGCCTCGAGTGGCCGGCCGACGTCACGATCCGCAACAACCACTTCAACCGCTGCCGTGAAGGTGCCGTCTACCCCGGCGGCGACTTCATGGGGACGAACACCGACACCTACTGGCAGATCACGGGCAACACCTTCGACTGGGACACCGCCGAGCACGGCATCACGCAGTACTTCGCCCCCATCTCCCTCGCCAGCAACTACAACACCGTCACCGGCAACACCTTCATCGCCCACACCAACATCCCGCTGTGGTCGTATGGCCAGGGCGCCTGCGTCGTGCTCTGGGGCTGGTGGGGTGAGGGCCACAACAACACCGTCCCCGGCAACACCTTCTACGTCAACGCGACGCAGCGCACGACCATGGCGATCAACGGCGCGAGCGAGGCCAGCAACACCATCGCGCCGAACACGGTGGTTCGCCAGTAGCGAGACACGACGCCGAATCCCCATCACCACGGGGCGGGCGCTCACAAAGAGCGCCCGCCCCGCTTCGTTCGTGCGCGTCTCTCGGCCGCATCTCATCCGCGCTCGGGCGTCAGCCCAGGAAGGCTCCAAGTCCTGGCACAGTGGGCAACGCGGCCCCAACTCCCATCCGTAACCGCTAGAATCTCAGCATGGCCATACTGGTTCGCATCGTGCTTCTCCTGGTGATTGTGTGCATGGCGGTCTCGACCGCAATCGACGCACAGGCTGGCATCCTGGGATTCAGCGTTGGCCCCATCAACGTCTATCTCTTTGACCTTGTTCTGCTGGTTGCCGTCGTTCTGTTGATGCGGGAAGGGACTCTGAGACAGGGGCGGCCCATCCCCTCGGCGAATCGCACAGTGATCGCCCTGGTGTTCGGCTATTGCGCCTATCAGATCGCGGTGGTCCTGCCCATCGCCGTGGCCTTCTACGGACTGGATCCCATCGTTGTCGCGCGCCAGCTTGAGACTCGGCTCGCGTTGATGCTCATACCGTTTGTGTATTTGGCTGGACTGAAGTACGTGTCCCCTCAGCGCATCGTGAGTTGGGTCAATGTGGCGGCTGTGGCTGTGGTGTGTTTCGGGTTGTACAAATACGCGACGGTGGGGCTCACCGGCTATCAAGTGAGCGGTGGCGCCTTCCGCTTGAAGGAGATCTGGGTCGGGGGTGCGCTGCTTTCCGGCTTTCTGGTAATCACGTCGCTCTTCCTGCGACGTCCCAGCGCGTTCGCGTATGTCCTGGCCTTGCTGGGGCTGCTTGGGATGGCGCTCACGAATCATCGTTCCGGATACGTCGCTCTCCTCTTCACCGTGCCGCCACTGCTCGTGAACGCACATCGGATTGGGAGGCGGGCGGCCATCATCCTGCTAGTCGCCGCGTCCGGCGCCTTCCTGCTGTTCTCCGTGTCTCCGACGGCTCGAGACAGCATCATCTATTCGTTTCGAACGATGCTGAATCCGAACGCCGACCAGACGGCCCGTGACAGGGTGGACCGCTCGAGACTCGGATGGGACTACTTCGTGGAGCACCCGCTGGGTGACTATGCGTGGAGCGGGCGCTTCTACCTCGTCGACCTGGACTACCCTTTCGAGCCGCACAATTTCGTCATTCAGCTACTGGGGCAACAGGGGATCGTGGGATTTGCCTTGGTCGCCGGCATGTTCGCGGCTACTGCTCGCATAGGGTGGCGGAACCAGCGAAACGATCGCATGAGCGCGGTCATGTTGGCGTACTTCGCTTTCTACCTCCTGTTCTGTCTGTTCAACACGAGTCTGCTGAACACCAACAACGTGCTTCTGCTGATCCTCCCAATTGCCCTGATCCTTGGGCGGAACGCGACGCTGGCCGAGGAAGCTGGTGCGGCCGAGCCCTCCGTGGCAGGTGTCGGGCTTGACCGCCCGTTGCCGGCCAATACCTCTTTGCTGTAGAGTGCCACAGCTACCGTCGGGATGGGTGGGTATCGCAAGGGAACGTCGCTAGCGTGTCCCACGTGCTGGCTCCCGGTCCACCCCGACGATGGTTGAGCGCCTGTTCCGGGCCCTGCTCGGCCGCGGATGGCTACTTAGCCACAACGCTGTCCGAAGCGGCGAGCACAAGGAGAAGCGATTCCAGGAAGAGCAGAACCTGACTGCTCATTCGAAACCTTGCGAAAGTCGTTGAAGATGCCGATACGTGGACCATCTGATGGCCGAGTACGAGCGGTGACCGGCGCGCGTTGCCGAACGGGACAGGTCACCCTAGGATGTAGCTGACGAGAAGGAGTGTTTTGGCTGCTTTGGCTAACAGCGGGCCCGACCCGACCCTGAGCGACTACGCGCGAGCCGTCTGGCAGAGGAAATGGATTGCGATCGTCGTGACGGCTGCAGTGACAGCCCTGGCTCTTGTGTACTCCTTCGTGCAGACGCCCCTGTACGAGGCATCTGCCAAGCTCTTGTATGAGAATCAGTTGAACGTGGCGGACCCGCTCTCCACGAGTTACGTTGACTCAACACAGAGGCAGACGGAGCTTGCCAATGTTGCCAGCGTGATCGCGAGTCCGGATCTTGTCAGAAGCGCACAGGGGAGTCTGCCCCAGGCGGCGGCGGTGTCCGGCTTCAGCGTAGACACCGTGTCTGACACCAAGTCGAGTTCCTCGACCGGCCAGAGCGACGTCAGCACCGTGTCGATCAGGGCAGTCAGTCCCAGTGCGGAGATCGCCGCACGAGTCGCCAACGCGTACGCCCAAGCGTTCACTGCCTACCGAAAGGCACGCGAACAGGCTCGCGTGCGCCAGGCGGAGCAGGTTGTCAGGAACAGCATGGACACGTTCACCAGCGAGGCGTCGAGACGAACTGCGGAGTACCTCACCCTTGAACAGCGCCTCCAGGATCTCCAGATCCTCGAAGCTACTGCGACGGGCAACTTCACGATCCTTGCGCCAGCTACCAGGCCCGACGCACCGTTCACCCCGCGTCCGTTCCGGAACGGGCTGATGGGCTTGGCTGCTGGCCTGGTGCTTGGCATCGTGATCGCCTTGACCGTTGCGCAATTCGATACCCGCGTACGAAGTCAGGACGAGGCCGTTGCACTCCTCGGCCTGCCCCTGTGGGGTCAGATTCGGAAGCTGCCCAGGGGGACTCTCGACGACGAGCCGCTCGTCGTCCTAGACGAATCGCACAGCCAGCCAGCTGAAGCTATTCGAAAGCTGCGCGGAAGCTTGGAGTTCGCCAGCGTCGACCAGCCGGTCAAGTCCCTCTTCATCACCAGCGCCCTGCAGCATGAAGGGAAGAGCGTGACCGTGTGCAACCTTGCACTTGCTTTGGCTGAGGCCGGCAATCGAGTCGTACTCGTCGATGGCGACCTGCGAAGGCCGCAAGTACACAGGTACTTCAAGCTTCCCAACGCCGTGGGAGTGTCCACGGTGCTGACCGGCAGGACAGAACTGAAAGCCGCTTTGGGTTCGCGAACGGTCGGCCGGAAGTCCGTTACACTGCGCGGTGCCAGCGCGTCATTGAATCGTGGTAGCTCGCTGTCCATCCTCACCAGTGGGCCCATACCGCCCAACCCTGCGGAGCTCATCGCATCGAAGAGCTTCACCGCGCTGATCGACGGACTCGAGGCAGAGTTCGATACGGTCATTGTCGATTCGCCGGCTCTTCTGGCCGTTGGTGATACCGCAGCGATAGCCCGCTGCGTGGACGGCATGGTGTTCCTCGTCGATCTCACCCGTGCAAAGCGACCGCTGCTCCAAGAGGCGGCGAACCAGATTTCGCAGATGCCGTGCCGGAAGCTGGGCCTGGTGGTGATCGACAAGGCGCTGCGGCGACACGGCTACGATTACTACAGCTACGACTCGCATCCCCCGACTGCCGTTGTGAAAGTGGCAAGTGACAAGGGGGGGCGCACCGAGGTCAAAGCCTGACGCGGGTGGGATGAGTCTCGGGTGGGTCTTTCGAAGGCCCGGTTCAAGCGAGCAAGACGTCGGTGCCGCAGGCATGAGTTGCGCTCAAGCGGCTCCCTCGACTCGAGCAGTGCTTGCACCGCCGCGGCTGGCAGCCGCCACACCGTCACCACGTACGTCACCAGCGGCATGTTGAACCGCCCCGCTCATCGCCCGCCCTCACACAAGACTCACCGGCCACTGAGCCGAGTCCTCACCAGAAACACGAGCTTCAGCCATGGCCGACCCACGACGCAAGCGGAAAGGAGGAACACCCTCCTGGCCGCGGAGCCGTGGTAGCGGCGAAAGAAGCGCCACGCAGTCGCCCGCTCGCCGCTGGC
>Ga0209745_1000786_pt1 | contig 19124 bp, 14 predicted proteins | sample BarGraNGADG00312_FD_184495 | JGI IMG/M metagenome (GOLD analysis project Ga0209745, IMG submission 184495) | Arctic peat soil microbial communities from Barrow, Alaska - Barrow Graham LP Ref core NGADG0004-312 (SPAdes) (version 2) | ecosystem: Environmental > Terrestrial > Soil > Wetlands > Peat...
AGCGTGCGACCCGAATCGCGGCCCGAATCGCACCCGGAGGCGCAGGATGAGGACGCGTCCGTCCCGCCCCAGGAGCGGACGCCGGAGCCAGCCACGCCCGTGGAGACCAGCCCGGCGCCCGCGCGGCCCACCGACACAGCGTTCCCGGGACCAACCGCGCAGGCCAACGATCCAGCAGTGCCGCTGGCCCCGCTGCTGGGGACCCTCGGCACGCTCGCCGCGGCAGCCATTGTCGGGGCAATCCAGGCGCGACGGTTCCTGCGACTGCGGGAGCGCCCGGTGGGCCGGCGGCTGATCCCGGCGGAGGAGCAGGCCGCCCGCCTCCGGGTGGCGATGGGGTCGCGGCAGCGGCCCGACCGACTCATGGCCCTGGATGTGGCCCTGCGTGCCATCGGGCGGCACTGCTTCGACCACCAGGTCGCCCTGCCAGAACTCGAACGCATCGAGGTCGACGACGTCGCCATCGCCCTCCACTGGACCTCCCGGCCAGGGACGCCACCGGGTGGCTTCGCGGCCTCGGCCGACGGCCTCAGCTGGAGCGTCGCCCTTGACCAGACCGTCCTCGTGGGCGGCGAGCACCCCTGCCCGTACCCGGCCGTTGTGAGCCTCGGCAGCAGCCCGGATGGACGCCTCGTGCTGGTGGACGCTGAACGGTCCCGCGTGCTCGGTGTCGCGGCGGGGGAGCCGGAGCTGGGTCGCTCGACGCTGGCCTCCATGGGTGTCGAACTCGGCTGTGCGCCCTGGGCCCAGGAGGTGCAGCTGGTGGTGTGCGGCGACGGCGCGGAACTGATCCGCCTCGCCGGAGGTGACCGCGTGCTGACGCAAGCCCGCACCGAGGACGCTGTGGCCCAGGTGCACCTCCTCGCCGCGAGACGCCGGGCGGCCCTGGCAGGCGTTCCCCTTGCGGCGCTGCGGGTCGACCCCGACCGGGCGGACGCGGTCGCGCCGGTCGTGTTCCTCCTGCTCGGCGATGTACCCCCGGAAGTGGCCGAAGAACTGGACGGCCTGCTGGCTGGGCCCGCTTTGGGGATCGCCGTCATCCTTGCAACCACGGCCACAGCACCGGCGCAATGGACGGTGACCGGCGATCCCTACGCCCCCGTCGGACGATTGGCGGGCGCTCCGGAGACGCTGCAGGCGCACGGGATCCCGGAAGCCACGCGGGCCGGCGTCGCCACGCTGTTCCGGGCAGCCGACGACCCGGCCAGCACGCAGGCCCCGTGGTGGAGCGGCGAGGACGCCAACGTGCGCGCCCTGCCCCACATCCCACGCCGAGGAGAGGAACCCGTGGACGTCGTCCGACTCGTGCCCGCAGGCCACCCCCGGGTGCTGCTGATCGGGCCTGCCGAACTGCAGGGGGCGACCGGCCCCGAGCCCGTCCGGTCGCGACAGCAGCTGGTCGAGCTGTGCGCCTGGCTGCTCGAGCATCCCGACAGCTCTCCCACCGCCATGGCTGCCGGGCTCGCGGTCGCCGAGGGCACCCGGCGGTCCAACCTCAGCCGGTTGCGCAACTGGCTCGGCCACGACCCCGAGGGCCGGACCTACCTGCCTGACGCCTACTCCGGGCGGATCATGCTGAACAGCGCGGTCACGTCCGACTGGCACCAGGTGCAGCTGCTGCTCGCTCCCGGCATCGACCGGGTGGGGGACGGAACGCTGCTGGCTGCGCTCGAACAGGTCCGCGGAGCGCCGCTGGCCGATGCGGCCCCTGGGCAGTGGCACTGGGCGGAGGAGCTGCGCACCGACATTTCCAGCGCGCTGCGGGACGCCGGTGTCGTGCTCACCGAACGGGCGCTGGCAAGGGGTGACATCGATCTGGCCCGCTGGGCCGCCGCACGGGCGCTCGTGGTGGCGCCGGAGGATGAGCAGCTGCTGTGCGCCCGGATCCGCACTGAGCATCGAGCCGGCAACCGCAACGATGTGGAGCGCCTGGTGAACCAGGTGACCCGGCAGGCTCGCATCCTCGGCGTCGACCTGCTGCCGGAGACCGTCGAGCTCTGCCAGCAGGTGATCGAGGGTCGCCTGCGCGCCCGGGAAGCCTGAGCCCAGGTTTCGGAGACAAGAAATCCTTCGTTACCCCCTGCTGCGGCGGTGGTGAGCGTCGATAGTCTGCGCGCGTGGCGAACCAGCCGAGACACCGGCGACCCCTCGGGCCCGCGCTCTGGGCCGGGCTGGTGGTGGTCGGCCTGCTGGTGTTCACCGCCACGCTCGGACGACCCGTGACGGTGTCCACCACCGGCGGCGCCGGGTGGCTGCCCGCCGACGGCTACCGGCAGCGCTTCGCAGGGCCGGACGGCGTCCAGGCCACCGAATGGGCCGTCGATCAGGCCGCATCGATGGTCGGCTCCGGGCCGGCCCAGTTCGGCACCTGGCTTGCGATCACGAAGGTCGACTGGGCGAACGCGCAGCTGGCCCGGCTGAGCACCGTCCGGGCCACCTCCGACGGGCAGGCGGCCGGCCGCAGCGACAACCTTTTCAGCCTCGGCAGCGACGGCGTCCGAGCAGAAGTGGAGGTCGGCTTCGACGGCACTGCCCGGTTCTATGTGCCCGGTCGGCTCGATCTGCCTGACACCCTCGCCGCCGGGCGCAGCTGGAATTCCCAGGGCGCAGTGCTGGTCGTCGACGCGGCAGGCAACCGGACACCCTTGGGCTACCGGGCGGACTACAGCGCCGTGCCGGCGGGCAAAGACCTGCTGGCCCGCGCGTGCGTCGTGGTCACCATGCGCGAACAGTTCGGCCACGACCAGCCGAGCACCACCGAACGCACCTGGTGCCGGCACGCGGGACTGGCCGGCTGGGCCACCGCGCAGGGACGCTGGCAGGCCACCGACTCGCCCCCGGCCGCGGTCACCCCGGACGCTCCCTTCGACTGGTCGACAGCCGACCGGCTCGTCTTCACCCCGCGCAAGATCAACGTGATCGGTATCGGCACCACCCTTGTCTCGCCCGTCGCCCCACCCGGCATCCTGCCCGACGGCACCGTCGTGTTCGCCAACCAGGTGAGCGCTGACGTGATTGCCCTGCAAACCGGGATCGACCCGCCGCCGTCGGTGTGGCGGACCCGCCCGGGCGTCAGGAACACCGCGGCCGTGACGTTCGGCACCACGACGGTGGTGGCATCGGCGGACCGACGGCTGGTCGCCTACGGGCCGGACGGCGCCTGGCTGTGGGACATCCCGCTCCCCGACCTCGCCATTGGCACCCCCGTTCGCCTGGGGGACCTCGTCGTCACGGCGACCCTCGACGGGAGCGTCACCGCCTACGACCTCTCCACCGGCGCGCTCCGTTGGCAGCAGAATGTGGGCAGTGAGGTACGGATCGCGCCACAGGCGGCCGGCCAGCGCCTCCTGGTGGTCGACCAGGGCGGTCAGGTGTCCTGCTTCGACGCCACCGGCACCTCTGTGTGGACAGCCACCGTCGGCCGGGTCGAGCACTTCGGCGTGAGCACCGGAGCCCACCCCGTCGTCGTCCTTCCCAACTCCGATGGGCCACGCGTCACCGGACTGTCGCTCGCCGACGGGACCCAGCTGTGGCGGCCACGCCAGACGCTGTCGACCAATGACGTGATCGCGCTCGACGACGTGGTGGTGCTGCGCGCCGAGGACGAGTCCATCGGAATCGACCCCGCAACCGGGCAGAGGGTCTGGAGTTGGCAGGGTGCGCGCACCTACGCCGGCATCGGCGGCGGCAACCGCGCGTTGCTGCTCGCCAGCGACAGGGTGGTCCTGCTCGACGCCCACGGCGCAAAGGTCGCCGAGTGGCCGGTCGAGATCGGTGACCCCTCCGGCTCCACCACCTGGCTGGCCGCGGCGCAGGGTCGCGTCCTCGTCTATGGGCTGAAGGGCGTGGCGATCGGGGTGGCCGGATGAACCCGGTGTTGAGCCAGATCGCTGCAGCCGTCCGCGACGTCCTTCACATCACCTTCGTCAGCCCGGTGCGGGAGGGCCGGCCGCACCCGTCGGCCTGGCCACACGGATTGCGGCAGGTCGGCGCTGCCGCGGCCGCCGTGTTCGCCCTGCTGGCCCTTGCCATCGTGTTCGCCGGTCCGCTGCGGCAGGTCGGCCAGTTGTCGATGAGTTACGCCGAACCCGACGGTGTGCCGCGGGTCACGCTGCCGCTGTTGCTCACCGGTCTGCTGCTGTCATTTGCGATTGCTCTGACCGCGGCCCTGCACACCTCGTGGTGGCTGCGCATCGTCCTGCTGCTGCTCGGCGGGTCGGCTATCGGCCTGTTCGCTGCGCAGGCCTGGACTGACCCCGCACTCCTGGTGACGTCGGTGGGCGCCTTCCTCGCTCTTGTCGTGTTCACCTTCGTCCGTTCCTTCCGCGGCTACGCGTGGTGGGAGTTCGCGGTTGTCTCCGTGCTACTGATGATTGCCACCCTCGGCCCGTGGACGGCGGCTACCACGATCAGCTTCGGCCTCGACCAGCGCGCCACCACCCTCCAGGGGGCTCTGGTCACCCTGCAGCCGCTCGTGCTTCCGGCGATGATGGTCGCCGGATCAGCACCGGCACAGATCGTCGTCACCGGTGCCCAGGCCGCCGCCGACCGGCCGGTCGGAAGGGGCATCTTCTGGACAGGCTTCGGCATCGCCGTGGTCTGGCTCGCCGTTGCCACGTTCCTCGCCGCCGGCGGCAGGGAACTGAACGCTTCGGCACTCCTGGCCAGTTCCGTGCTTCTGGCCGTGGCCGCCGGTGTGGTCGCGCTCCTCCTGCGCAGGGCCCGCGTCCGCATCCCGCCCGCGCCGGAGGCCTACCCGGCGGTGTGGGGACGCTGGCTGTACCCGCTCGCCACAGCGGTCGCGGCCGTGGTCGCACTCACGATGCCGGTGATCCTTGCCCGCGGCGTCTTCCAGCTGCTCAGGCAGGACGCCATGGTCGACGCGATCAACGTTGCATGGTTCGCCTTCATGGACAACAGCCCCAGCCTGCTGTGGCGCGCCGCGCTGGCGCCGATCACCGCCGTGATCGCGTGGCGGCTTGCGGGCAGGAATCGACTGGCCGAGGCGGTGGCGCTGGCCACCTTCTCTGTCCTGCTGCTCAGCGACTCCGTCGGCGCCCTTCCCGGGCTGGGCTTCCTGCAGGACCGCACGACCACGGCGTTCGGACTGCTGGCGGCGGTGATCGCCCTTGTCGCAGCGGCGGTGCTGGCCGTGCAACGCCGCTTCGACCGCCTGCGGGCCATCGGGGTGATGACGGTGGTGCTCCTGGCTGTGCTCTACCCGCACCGCAACCTGATCGAGGACCCGACAAGCGCCCTCGCCGTGCTCAGCCCCGCCGTCCTGCTCGTCTTCGGGTTGGCGTGGCGCGCGGCGACAGAAGCCGAGTTCACCTACAGCTCGACGCCGAAGTATCCCCAGTCAACGAGGGTCATGCTCTTCCTCGCCAACACCCTGTTCGCGACCACCGGCGTGGCGTTCCTCGCGCTCGCCCGCGCGACCGGGACGACCGCTGACCCTGCGCCGTGGGGTGAGCTCGGAGACACGGTCCTCGGTGATCCGCTGTACGTGACCGGGCTGGTCACCGGACTCTGGTTCCTGTTGCACCCGGCCGCGCGCAGGGCTCCGCAGCCGGAGCCTGTGGCCGTGTCCTAGTCGGCGACCAGTTGTCGCGCCGGCGCACCCAGCCGCTTGGTGCGGTAGTCGCGCACAAGCGCCGGCCAGTCGGTCTGCACGGCATCCACGCCCAGGTCGAAGACCGGGCCGTACGCCGCCTCAGGGCAGTCGCTGATGGCCAGCTCATCGTCGAAGCCGCCGAACAGGGGGACGCCGGTGTTCAGCGTCACCGTGTTGACGAACACGAACACACCCTGGCGATGGCAGGCCTCGACGGTCTCCGGCGAGAACCACGGGTGGTCACGGAAGTTGGTGATCAATTCCACCCCGACGGTGTTCAGCTGCGGGTCCTGCAGCACGCGCTCCACGTCCTCGGGATTCGCGCAGATCGGCACGAACGGGAACTTCACCCTGAACTGGCCCAGCCGGTCGAGCGCTGCCTCCTCCCAGGCGGGGCACTTCATCAGGATCTGGTGGGCCATGACCAGCCCGTCCAGTGCCTTCAACAGGTTCGGCCAGCGCCACCACGACCGGTCGATGTTGAACAGCACGTCCTTGCCCCGGAACCCGCGCAGCATCGGCAGCAGGTGCTCGACCTTCGCCGGACGGCCGGGACGGTCGACCCAGATGTAGGTCTCTCGGTCGATCTCCTCAGCTGTGAACGTCTGCAGGTTGGGCTCGATGCCGAGCAGTTCGGCCTCACAGCCGTCGTGGAAGCAGTAGAACTCGCCGTCACGGCTGGCGGTGACGTCGATCTCGACGATGTCTGCGCCCTGCAGCACGGCAGCCTTCACCCCGAGCGTCGTGTTCACAGCAACGCTGCCGCCGCCACTGCCGCGATGGGCCGAGATGAGCACCTGTTGCCGCTCGAAAAGACTGTTGATGTGCGCGTTCATGTCAGCGAACCGGGGCTGGCCGAACATTCCACCTCCGAGGGGTCGGGCGTCGGCCAACCGCGTCGTCGGCCACTCTGGATGTTACCCATCCTGGCCGCAGGGTACGCCCTGCGAGGTGTGCCCCGGCACCGTTCGGATCCGCGGCTCCGGCAATCCGGCAGCCGCAGGCGTGGGAGGATTGTCGACGTCTTGAGCAAAGGAGTGGCATGGCTGAATTCCGCTACGAGGACATGTTGCCGACCGGGGAGGACATCACCCCCTACAGGCTCCTCACCACAGACGGCGTGGAGACCGTCGCCGGCCCTGACGGCCGTACCTTCCTGAAGGTCGCACCAGAGGCGCTGGAGCTGCTGGCCGAGACCGCCATGCACGACATCGCGCACTACCTGCGTCCCGCGCACCTGCAGCAGCTGCGCAACATCCTGGACGACCCGGAGGCCAGCCCGAACGACAAGTTCGTCGCCCTCGACCTGATGAAGAACGCCAATATCGCCGCCGGCGGTGTCCTGCCGATGTGCCAGGACACCGGCACGGCGATCGTGATGGGCAAACGCGGACAGCAGGTGCTCACCGACGGCACCGACGAGCGCCCCCTCAGCCAGGGCATCTACGACGCCTACACCCGGCTCAACCTGCGCTACTCGATGAACGCTGCCCTCACCATGTGGGAGGAAAAGAACACTGGCTCGAACCTGCCGGCCCAGATCGAGCTGTACGCCGACACTGCCGCCGGGCACGAGAACACCTACAAGTTCCTGTTCATGGCCAAGGGTGGTGGCTCGGCGAACAAGAGCTACCTGTACCAGGAGACCAAGGCCATCCTGAACCTGGCGTCGATGATGAAGTTCCTCGACGAGAAGATCCGCAGCCTCGGTACCGCGGCCTGCCCGCCCTACCACCTGGCCATCGTCGTCGGCGGCACCTCAGCGGAGTACGCGCTGAAGACCGCCAAGTACGCCTCGGCCAAGTACCTGGATGGGCTGCCCACCTCCGGCTCGATGAGCGCCCACGGTTTCCGCGACGTCGAGCTCGAGGAACAGGTGCTTGAGCTCACCCGGCAGATGGGCATCGGCGCGCAGTTCGGCGGCAAGTACTTCTGTCACGACGTCCGCGTGATTCGCCTGCCGCGCCACGGTGCGTCCCTGCCGGTGGCGATCTCGGTGTCCTGCTCGGCCGACCGGCAGTGCCTGGCCAAGATCACCGGTGAGGGCGTGTTCATCGAGCAGCTCGAGCGGGAGCCCGCGCACTTCATGCCCGAGACCACAGACGAGCACCTCGAGGACAGCGACGTTGTCGAGATCGACCTCGGCCGCCCGATGTCCGAAATCCTCACCGAGCTCAGCAAGTACCCGGTGAAGACGCGGCTGTCGCTGAACGGCACCGTGATCGTGGGACGCGACATCGCCCACGCCAAGATCAAGGAACGCCTGGACGCCGGCGAGGAGATGCCGCAGTACCTGAAGGACCACCCGGTCTACTACGCAGGCCCCGCGAAGACGCCCGAAGGCATGGCGTCCGGCTCGTTCGGCCCGACAACGGCCGGGCGCATGGACTCCTACGTCGACCAGTTCCAGGGCGCAGGCGGCTCCATGATCATGCTGGCCAAGGGCAACCGCTCCAAGGCCGTCACCGACGCGTGCGCCTCCCACGGCGGGTTCTACCTCGGCTCGATCGGCGGCCCGGCCGCACGCCTGGCCCAGGACTGCATCACCAGCGTCGAGCTGCTGGAGTACCCCGAGCTCGGCATGGAGGCGATCTGGAAGATCGAGGTGAAGGACTTCCCCGCCTTCATCGTGGTGGACGACAAGGGCAACGACTTCTTCGCCGACGTCAGCAAGCCCACCGTCATCCACCTGGCCCCACGAAGCTAGCGCTCGAAACGCCACAAGCTGTGACTTGGCCGGTGACATCACCCGCCAACTCACAGCTTGCGGCCAGGTGGGGGAGTCAGGGGCGGGCAATCACCGCCACGCCGCTGATGCCGTTGTAGCGCTTGGCCTGACTCTTCGTCAGCGTGACCTTCTTCGAGCTCACCTTCTGCCAGGTGCCGGACTTCCACACCGACTTAACGATGGTGCCCTTGAAGTACAAGCCGGCGGCGTGCAGCTCGAAGTCCCGGACGTAGCGGTGGCCGTGCCCGCTGGCGAAGCGGTAGCCGAACCGCGCAAAGCCCAGGTCGGCCAGGTACCAGTCGTAGGAGCCCTTCATCAGCGTCTTCGGCGCACGCTCGGCAACCAGGGCGCCGCTGCGCCAGGTGAGGACGCGGAACATGGCGCCGTCCCCGCCGGAGGTGAGCACGAGCAGTTCGTAGCCCTTCACACCGTCCAGCTTCGCAGCGCCGTACCAGGGCTCGATGCCCCAGTCGTCGTCGATCGTCGAGGTGAACTGCGCCACGTCGTCTGGGCCGGCGTAGGTGACCACGTTCACGACGAACGTGTCGGGACCGTTCTGCTCGACGGTCACCTCATCGGAGTGGCCGTCGCCGTCCACGTCGACGTGGACGGTGCGGGTGGCCACAGTGGCCGGCAGCGTGAGCGGCTGGGCGCCTGAGGCATGGGTGGCGGGCACGAGCAGTGCGCCGCTCAGGGCGAGGGCGCCACCGAGGGCGGCTATCTTCACGATTCGCATCGATCCTCCTGGAGTCGTTGTCGTCCAGTGGGAGTCGCGCGGCGTCGGTTTGATACGCGCTACGCGCGCCTACGGCTCAACGCCACACCGACGAGGCAGATGGCCCCGCCACAGATGGCCAGCGGTGCGGGCACCTCTGCGAAGACGATGAATCCCAGCACGATGGCGAGCGGCGGCACGACATAGGTCGAGATGCCGAGCTGTCCAGCAGGCATCCGCGCGAGGGCGTAGGCCCAGGTGCTGAAGGCGAGTGCCGTCGGCACGGCCCCCAGGTAGACGACGCCGAGGATCGCCGGGGCGGGTGCGGTGGCAAGTCCGGAGACCAGTTCGCCGGAGAACGGCAGGCAGGCAACCGTCCCAACCGCGCAGCCCAGCAACGTGACCTGGGTGGACGGCAGGCGCCGCAGCGCCGGCTTCTGGAACAGCACGCCGGCGGCATAGGTGATCGCTGCGGTGAGCGCCCACACCACCCCGATACCCGAGCCCAACCCGGCGCCGCCGGTGCCGATGCCGATGCAGACAACTCCGACGAACGCGACGCCCCCGCCGATGGCGAGCCACTTCGGAATCCCCTCACGCAGGATCCAGCCGGCGCCGAGCGCGATCAGGATGGGGCCGGTGTTGACGACCATGGCCGTCGTCCCCGCGTCTAGGGTGCGTTCGGCGATATTGAGCACGACGTTGTACGCGCCGAACCAGGCGAGCCCGAACGCGCAGACCTGCAGCCACTCGCGACCGGTCGGCCGTACCCAGCTTCTGCCCAGCATGGTGAGGCTGAGCAGCACTGACCCGACCAGCAGGCGACCGAGGGCGAGCGCCCCGCCGCTGAAGAAGGCCGCTGTGCCGCGGATGACGACAAAGGCGCTCGCCCAAGCGAGCACTGTGACGATGATCGCGGCGGTGACAAGCGGCGACACCCGCTGCGGGACGCCCGTCGTCGTGGTGGGGATTGCGGCCATCCGGCAACGCTAGCGGCCCGGGCGAGGCCCGCGCTGGCGGGTTTCGGACCTGGCGTTACACGCCCTCAGCCGCGCTGGTCGGCCGCGACGAAGTCCCGGGCGACCGCGCCGACGTAGACCTGACGGGGACGGTTGATCTTGGTCGCCGGGTCGCCTGACTGCTCGCGCCAGTGGGCGATCCAGCCGGGCAGGCGACCGAGCGCGAACAGCACCGTGAACATGTTCTGCGGGAAGCCCATCGCCTGGTAGATCAGGCCGGTGTAGAAGTCGACGTTCGGGTAGAGCTTGCGCTCCTGGAAGTAGGGGTCGGACAGCGCCGCGTCCTCCAGCTGGACGGCGAGGTCGAGGAGCTCATCGTTGCCGTTGAGGTTTCGCAGGATCTCGTCGGCATGCTTCTTGATGATCGCAGCGCGCGGATCGTAATTCTTGTAGATCCGGTGGCCGAAGCCCATCAGCTTGGTGGTGTCCTTCTTGTCCTTCACCTTGTTCACGTAGCTGGCCACGTCGCTGCCCTCCGCACGGATGCCCTTCAGCATCTCGAGCACGGCCTGGTTGGCACCGCCGTGCAGCGGACCGGAAAGGGCATTCACGCCCGCTGCGACCGAGACGTAGATGTTCGCACCAGATGAGCCGACCATGCGGACGGTGGAGGTGGAGCAGTTCTGCTCGTGGTCGGCATGCAGGATCAGCAGCACGTCGAGCGCCCTGGTGAAGGCGTCGTCGAACGGGTAGGGGCCGGTCGGCAGGCCGAACGACATCCGAAGGAAGTTCTCGATGTAGCTCAGGGAGTCGTCTGCGTAGAGGAACGGCTGCCCCACGGAGTTCTTGTAGCCGTACGCGGCGAGGGTGGGCATCGCGCCCAGCAGCAGGTGGGTCGCCCGGTCGGGGTCGTGGGCGCCGGCGCCGTACTTGGACTCGGCGAACGTGGAGAGCGCGTTCAGGCCGGCCGCCAGCACTGGCATCGGGTGCGACTTGCGGGGCATGGAGCGGAACATCTCCCGCATCCGCTCGTCGATCAGGTGGTACTTCGCGATGCCTGTCGAGAACTCCTGCAGCTGCGCCGGCGTGGGCAGCTCACCGTGCAGCACCAGGTAGGAGACCTCGAGGAAGGTGGACTCCTCCGCCAGTTGCTCGATGGGGTAGCCGCGGTAGCGCAGGATGCCGGCGTCACCGTCGATGAAGGTGATCGCCGAGCGGCAGGACGCCGTGTTGGCGAAGCCGACGTCGAGCGTGGTGTCACCGGTCACCGACAGCAGCTTGGTGATGTCGTAGCCGTTGTTGCCCTGCGTTGCTGGCGCAAAGGGGAGTTCCAGGCTGACCTCATCGTGGCTGAAGGTCGCGTTGCTCATCCATCCTCCGTACAGGTCGTCGGACGGGCAGCGGCGCGCCGTCCGGCTCAGTGGTGGTGTCACCTTACCCCCCGGCCAAGGGCGGCGGCAGGGCTCTTTGCGCAGCTGCGGCCGACGATAGTTGACTTCTCAACAATCTCCGTCTATCGTTTTAGTTGAGAGTTCAACAAAAGCCCAGGAGGAACACCAATGAGCATCGACACCACTGCAGCAACCCGAGTACAGGACCTGTCCGGCACCTACAACCTCGACCCGTCGCATTCGCGGATCGGCTTCGTCACCCGCCACGCGATGATCGCCAAGGTCCGTGGCGCCTTCAACGAGGTGTCCGGCACCGCCAGCATCAACGGCGCCGACCCGGCCGCCTCGACCCTTGAGGTCACCATCCAGACCGCCAGCGTCGACACCCGTGACGCCAACCGCGACGGTCATCTGGCCAGCCCCGACTTCTTCGACGCCACCAGCTTCCCGACCATCTCCTTCACGGGCACCGGCTTCGTCATCACCGGCGACGACACCGTCGAGGTGACCGGTGACCTGACCATCAAGGGCACCACGAAGCAGGTGACTGTCCCCTTCGAGTTCGGTGGCGTCGCCACCGATCCCTTCGGCAACAGCCGTGCGGGCTTCGAGGGCCAGGTCGTCGTGAACCGCAAGGACTGGGGCCTCACCTGGAACGCGGCGCTGGAGACCGGCGGCGTGCTCGTCGCCGACAAGGTCACCCTCGAGCTCGAGGTTTCCGCGGTCAAGGCCGCCTGAGCGACACCCGTCGCGCCGGGCACCAACCCGAAGAGCGCCACCGGTCCGGGGGGACGGTGGCGCTCTTGCTGTCTGTGTGGACGGGCTCAGTGCTGCAACAGGAGCTCCGGCGTTGTGACCTGTGCCTCTGCGAGGCACTCGGCCAGGGCGTCGACGGCGAGGTCGATCTCGGCGCGTGTGATCACCAGCGGCGGTGCCATCCGGATCGTCGACCCGTGGGTGTCCTTGGCGATCACACCCTTGGCCAGCATCGCCTCGCAGATGCTCCGGGCGCTCCCGAGCGACGGGTCGATGTCGACACCGGCCCACAGGCCGATGCCGCGCACCTCTGTGACGCCGTGCCCGAGCAGTTCGGTGAGCCTCTCGTGCAGGTGGGCGCCGAGATCGCGGGAGCGTCGCTGCATCTCGCCGGTCTCCAGCAGCCGGACGACGGCGAGCCCGACGGCGGCAGCCAGCGGGTTGCCGCCGAACGTCGAGCCGTGCTGGCCGGGCTTCAGCAGGCCGAGGATGTCGGCGTTGCCGACAACGGCGGACACCGGCACCACACCGCCACCGAGGGCCTTGCCGAGCAGGTACAGGTCGGGGACGACGCCGACCTGCTCGCAGTAGAATGTGCTGCCGGTGCGGCCAAGACCCGACTGGATCTCGTCTGCGATCATCAGCACGTTGCGCCGATCGGCGATGGCACGGACGCCGGGGAGATAGTCCGGCGGCGGCGTGATCACGCCGGCCTCGCCCTGGATCGGCTCCACGAGGATCGCCACCGTGTGCTCGTCCATCGCCGCTTCGATGGCGGCAAGGTCGCCGTAGGGCACCTTCACGAAACCCGGCGTGAACGGGCCGTAGCTGGTGGTGGCGTCGTCGTCGGAGGAGAACGAGATCACACTGATCGTGCGACCGTGGAAGTTGCCCTCCATCACGATGATGTTGGCCATGTCCTCCGGCACGCCCTTGACCTCATAGCCCCACTTGCGGGCCAACTTGAGCGAGGTCTCCACCGCCTCGACGCCGGTGTTCATCGGCAGCACCATGTCCTTGCCGCACAACTTCGCGAGGGCCTCGATGAACGGCCCGTAGGTGGCCGAGTAGACCGCGCGGGACGTGATGGAGACCTTCCCCAGCTGCGCGACGGCAACCTTCACCAGTTCGGGGTTCGAGTGGCCGAAGTTCACAGCGGAGTACGCGGAGAGGAAGTCGAGGTAGCGGTTGCCGTCCACGTCGGTGAGCCAGGCCCCGGAGCCGCTCTCGACCACCACGGGCAGCGGATGGTAGTTGTGCGAGCCGTAGGCCTCGATCTGCGCAACGGCCTGCAGCTGGGCCGGGCTGAGCACGCGGTGGTCGGTCATGGGTTCCTCCTGGTCAGGCATGGAATCCTACTGCCCGCCTGGCCTTGCGGTGGCCGACGGCCCTCAGCCGGTAGGGCCCAGCGCTGCCCGCACCAGCCGGGCCAGTTGGTCGGGGTCGTGCGGGCTGAGCGCGAACGCAGCACGAGCCACGGGACGGTCGAACCCCAGCACAGCGGCCAGGTCGATGCGGGTCGCGTCGATGATGCCCTCGCTCGGGGTGGCCTCGAGGGTCGCCTTGAGGTCGGCGAGGTCGGACCGCCCGAAGCCCGGTGTCGGCAGCACCGACAGCGCCTCCGGGTGCAGCCGGTACAGCTCAACCAGCGCGCCGACGGCTTGCGGGAGCGGGCTGATGATGGCAGAGACCCCCAGCAGGTGGGCAGCAGCGAGCCCGGCTCCCGGCTTCATCGCCCCCAGGTTGAGCGTGTGCGCCTCCTCGACGACGACGACCGTCCGGCCCGCCACGCGTTCCCCGCCTTCCACCAGGACGGGGGAGTCCGCGGTGAGCACGCTCGCGTCCGGGTTGATGGCGTAGATGCCGCTCTCGCACCTCTCGATCTGCTCGATGCCGGCCGATTCGCACTTGGTGATGATCACGATGTCGGCAAGGCGCAGTCCCACCTCACCGGGGAAGTAGTCGGCCTCCTCGCCGGCCCGCAGCGGGTCGGTGAGGGCGATGTGCAGCTTCGGCTGGAGGAACGGCAGGTCGTTGCCGACCCCGTCCCACAGGATCACGTCCGCGCACTCCTCTGCTGCGGCGAGGATGCGGGCGTAGTCGAGCCCGGAGAACATCCACACCCCCGGAATGGAGGCGTGCGGCTCCCGTGTGGGCTGCGCACAGCTGTCCACCCGGGCTTCGTCGACGATGGCGAAAGCGTGCTCGCGGTCCTCTGCGAAGCTCTGCGCCTGCACCGGATGCCTGATCACGGCGATTCGGAGCCCCCAGGAGGCGAGCAGCTCGATCAGGTAGCGGACGGTCGGTGACTTCCCTGCCCCAGCCCTCGCTGCGGTGACGGCGATCACCGGCTTGGTTGTGGGCAGCATCGAGCGCACCGGGCTCAGCAGCTGGAAGTCGGCGCCCGCGGCGAGCACCCGGGCTGCCAGCCGTACCACTTCCGCGTTGCCCAGTTCGGAGTAGGCGAAGACCACGTCCTCGATGCCGAGCTCAGCGATCAGGTGCTCCAGCTGCCGTTCGGGCAGGATCGGGATGCCGTCGGGGTACAGCGGGCCGGACAGGCAGTCGGGGTACCGGCCGGCGCTGGAGTCCGGGGTGTCTGCAGCGGTGAAGCCGAGGACGAGATGGTGGGGATCGGTGCGGAACAGGGTGTTGAACACATGGAAGTCCCTGCCGGCCGTGCCGACGATCAGGGTCCTGCGGGGCTGGTGCATGACGGTCGCTCCGATCTACCCCCTGCACCTGAGTCTAGGGCCGCTAGAGTCGGCTCATGGATGACTCCGCCCCTATCGTGATCGGCTTCGACGGTTCCGATTTCGCCCAAGAGGCCCTGCGTAAGGGTCTGTGGCTGGCCTCGAAGGTCGGTGCCCCTGTCCGCATCGTCCGGGCGTGGACGATCAGCAATGCGCCGCGTCCGAGCACGTGGGCGCCGGGTTACGTGCCGCCGGTGGAGGACTTCGCAGAAGCCGTCCTCCAGCAGGTCAAGGGCCAGACCGCGCGGACGCTGGCCGGGTTCCCCGACCTAGCCGTCACCTTCGCTGTGCCGCACGGCGCGGCCGGACGGGAGTTGCTCAAGGCGTCGGACGACGCGCGGGTGATCGTCGTCGGCACCCGCGGGCTCGGCGGCTTCTCCGGCCTGCTGCTCGGATCGGTCAGCGATCAGGTGGTGGAGCACGCCCACTGCGATGTGTTTGTGACCCGCCGGCCCGGAGGCGACCAGGCGCCGCCGCGGACGCTGAAGCTCGATCAGGCGATCGAAGAGGACTGACGCCTCACCAGGGCAGGACGCAACCCGCCCAGAAGACGCCGAGCACGGCGCCGAGGATAAGGAACGGTCCGAAGGCGAAGGAACTGCGCCCGTGCCGCTCCCTTGTCGCGAGCAGCACCACCCCGAGCGCCGCGAAAGTGATCCAGGCCGCACCGAAGCCGAGCAGCACAGCACCCCAGCTGAACCAGCCACAGAACGCGCCGGTGATGGCCGCCAGCTTCACGTCGCCGAAGCCAAGGTCGGGCGCGAAGATCATCATCAGGAACACGAACCCAAACAGGGCGGCCCCTGCCTCAACCGCCCGCAGGAGCGACCACCATTCGCCGGTGACCGCTGCCGCGACCGTGAGCAGGAAGAGAGTGATCGGGATCATGGGCAGAAGGATGGCGTCGGGCAGCCGCTCCTCTGCCAGGTCGATGACGGTCAGCAGGCCGGAGGCGACCGCCAACACGACGAACGCGAAGGTCTCGGCCCAGCTGCCGGCGAGCCCGGCGAGGCCGCCGAGCACAGCCGCCACCGGAACCTGCAGGTGGCTGCGCAGGATCCGGGCGTCGGATTCCGCGTTGCGCAGCATGAAGCCGTTGAGCGCCCAGGCGGCCAGCCCGGCCACGAGGGCACCAACGACGCAGGTGAGCGCAGGCACCATCAGGGCATGCCAGCGAAGGCATGCATGATGCCGATTGCACCGGGCCCCATCACCACGATGAACATGGCAGGCATGATGAAGAGGAGCAGGGGGAATACGACCTTGACCGGGATCTCCATGGCCTTGCGCTCGGCGTACATCCGGCGCTCCAGCCGGAGCTCGTCGGCCTGGGACGTCAGCACGTCGGAGAGCGCGATGCCGTAGGCCTCGGCCTGGATGATCGAGCGGACGAACCGGCGAAGCGTGTCCACTCCCGTCCTCTCGGCCAGATCCTCATAGGCCACCCGGCGGGTTTGTCCGACCTGGATGTCCTGCAGGGTGCGCACCAGCTCAGTGGCCAGCTCGCCGCGCCCGTTCCTCGCCACCCGCACCATGGCCGCGTCGAAGCCGAGGCCGGCGTTGACGGCGATGCTCATCTGATCGAGCGTGTCCGGCAACTGCCGCTTGATCGCTTCCTTGCGGTCGGCGCCCACGCTCTGGAGCCGAACCATGGGATAGAAAAAGGCGAGCACGGCGATGCCGAAGCCCAGGAGGATCCCTAGCGGGGGTGCGACCATACGGGCCTCGAGCACCCCAGCGACCGCGCCGACCAGGCCGAGCAGGGCCATCGTCGCCATGACCCGGTCGGGGGTGTTGTTCTCAGGCCGGCCGGCGCCGGTCCAGAGCCGGGTGATCGTCTTCACAAGCGGTAACGGCATGCCGCGACGCATCAGGGTCGACAAGCCGCTCTTCTGCTGCTCGGTCGGGGAGGGGGCGGTCGTCTTGGGCTGCTCCTGCTGGCGGCGCAGGTTGGAGAGCATCTGCTTGCGGGCGGCCGTGGCGCCGCCGAAGGCGAACCAGAACAGGATGCCGACGCCGGTCGTGAAGGTGGCGATCGCGATCAGTGCAATGGGCTGCATGTCGCCGTCCCTAGTACTTGAGGTTGATGATTTTGGACATCCAGAACCCACCGATCGACAGCATGACCGCGCCGGCGGCGATCATGCCCCAGCCGAGCGGTTCTGCGAACAGCTTCATGATGTAGTTGGGGCTCATGAAGAACAGAACGAGGGCTATCACGAACGGCAGCAGCATCAGGATGATCGCGGACAGCTTGCCGTCTGCGGCAAGGGCAGCCACCTGCCGCTTCATCTGGGTGCGCTGGCGGATCGTATTGCTGACGTTGTCGAGGACGTCAGCCAGGTTGCCGCCCACCTCACGATTGATCCCGATCGCCTGGGTGATCCAGTAGAAGTCCTCGTTCCGCATGCGGCGGGCGAGGTCGTCCAGGGACTCCATCATCGACCGGCCAACGCGCGTCTCGTTGGTGACCCGGGCGAATTCCTGGGCTACGGGGTCGCCGGCCTCCTGCGAGATGGTTGCGACTGCCTGCGGCAGGCTGTAGCCAGCGCGGAGGCTGCCGGCCATCATCTGCAGGATCTCGTCGAGTTGGCTTCCGAAGGCCTTGCGTCGCCGGTCAGCGAGCATCGAGAGCAGCATCCGTCCGACCACGGGGCACATCAGGGCCAGCAGCAGGCCGATCACCGGCTGCTGCATGACGAGGCCCAGGGCGAAGCACGCCAGGGCCACCGCGCCGAGGATCACGATCAGGTCCTTCGCCGGCGTGGTGACCCCGGCCTCCTCGAGGATCACGTCCAGCGAGCCGCTCCGCCCGCGCATGAACTTGTCCACGGTGTCGGTGGCGACTGTCGCAACCCGTTGCAGATTCGTCCCCTGCGCAGCTGAGCCCGGACGGCGGCGCGCCATCGGCAACCGGTGGTCGGGCATTGCACCAAGGACGACAGCTGTCAGGCCGGCGACGCCGAGGAGGATCCAGCCGAGGGTGAGGGCTGCGCCGGATGCCAGGAAGCCCATCATCGGTGGCCCGCCGTCCAGAGCTGGCCGTTGCCGAAGATCCCGGGGGAGAGCTGGATGCCGTAGTCGTCGAACTTCTGGGTGAAGCCCGGGCGGACGCCGGTGGGCCGGATCGAGCCGAGGAAGGTGCCGTCGGGGGCAACGCCGGCGGAGTAGTCGAACCCGAACACCTCCTGCATCGTGATGGTCTGGCCTTCCATGCCGCTCACCTCGGTGATCGACGTGACCCGGCGACTCCCGTCCCGCAGGCGGGTGATCTGGATGATCACGTCGATGGCGCTGCAGACCTGCTCGCGGATGGCCCGCAGCGGCAGGTCCATGCCGGCCATCAGCACAAGGGTCTCGAGGCGGGCGAGGGCGTCGCGCGTGGTGTTGGCGTGAATGGTGGACAGCGAACCGTCGTGGCCGGTGTTCATGGCCTGGAGCATGTCCAGGGCCTCGCCGCTACGACACTCGCCGACGATGATGCGGTCGGGTCGCATACGCAGGGAGTTCTTGACCAGGTCGCGAATCGTGACCTCGCCCTTGCCCTCAACGTTCGCTGGACGGGACTCCAGGCGCACGACGTGGTCCTGCTGCAGTTGCAGCTCGACAGCGTCCTCGATGGAGATGATGCGCTCATCGTTGGGGATGAAACTCGACAGCACGTTGAGCAGGGTGGTCTTGCCGGTGCCGGTACCTCCGGAGACGATGATGTTCAGTCGAGCGAAGACGCAGGCGTTGAGCAGTTCTGCGATCTCGGGGGTGAGCGACTTCTTCTCGATCAGATCGGGCACCGTCAGCGCATCCTTGGAGAACTTGCGGATGGTGAGCGTTGAGCCGCTCACCGCCAACGGCGGGATGATCGCGTTCACGCGGGAGCCGTCCTCGAGGCGGGCGTCCACCAGCGGTGAGGACTCGTCGATGCGTCGGCCGACCTTGGTGACAATCCGCTCGATCACACGTCGCAGATGCGGCTCGTCCTTGAACCTCACCGGGCTGAGGGTCAGCTTGCCGGCACGCTCGATGTAGACCTTGTAGGGGCCATTGACCATGATCTCGGTCACGTCCCTGTCGTCGATCAGCGGTTGCAGCGGCCCGAGGCCAAGGACGTCGTCGTGCACCTCGCGGATCAGGCGCTGCCGCTCACGGGCGGTCAGGGGCAGCTTGCCGCCCTCGATGATGGCGTTGAGCTCCTGCTGCACAAGACTCTG
>Ga0209745_1000787_pt1 | contig 19118 bp, 18 predicted proteins | sample BarGraNGADG00312_FD_184495 | JGI IMG/M metagenome (GOLD analysis project Ga0209745, IMG submission 184495) | Arctic peat soil microbial communities from Barrow, Alaska - Barrow Graham LP Ref core NGADG0004-312 (SPAdes) (version 2) | ecosystem: Environmental > Terrestrial > Soil > Wetlands > Peat...
AGGCCGATCGCGCCGATCGGGGTCTTGAGCTCGTGGGTGATGTTGGCGACGAAGTCGCGACGGGTCTCGCTGAACCGCAGGTCGGCCGAGCGGTCCTCGCCGATCACGACGACGGCGCCGTTGCTCAGCGGCACCACCCGCACGGCCAGCTGGACGGCGGGGCTCGCCGGTCCCGGGGGCAGCCGCAGGTCCCGCTCGACTCCCCGGCCCTGCGTCCGGGCCTCAGCAACGAGGTCGACGACCTCCGTCGGGCCCAGCGAGGAGCCACGCACCAGGCCGCAGTCCTTGGAGAAGGTCGAGCAGGCCAGCACGGCGTCCCCGTCGGAGACGACGGCGACCGCTGCCCGCAGCGGGGCGAGCATCTCGGAGAGCTGTTGCCGCTCGACGACGCGTCCGGCGGCGCGGCCCATAGCGCGGTGCACCCACACCCAGACGGCCAGCGCACCAAGCCCGGCACCCAACACCAGGCCCAGGAGGGCCGAAGCGATGGGCGTCATGCTTCGGATTCTAGGGGTCACCCCCGCGATGGATTCCCTCATTTGGGTGCGGGCTGGGCGAACTTGGCCCAAGGTTCACCGACTGTTCACCTTTCGTTGGCACTCAGGCGGGGTGCCGAGCCGGACGGGGATCTAGCCTGTGCACGGGACAATTTGCGCCGGACCTTCGGCGACCCGGGACGGAAGAGGCAGATGCGCGACAACTACCACGAGAGCCTGGAGAGTGTGGTCACCGATCTGGTGGCCATGAGCGAAGCCGTGCAGGTGGCGGTCAGCCTCGCCACGGTTGCCCTTCTGGAGGCAGACCTGGCCACCGCGGAGCAGGTGATCTCCGCCGACGCCCGCATCGACGAGTTGCACGACCAGCTCGAGGCCCGGTGCTTCTCACTGCTCGCGCGGCAAGCGCCGGTCGCCGGAGAGCTGCGCACGGTAGTGGCGGCGATGCGGATGATCGCCGACCTCGCCCGCATGGGCGACCTCGCCGCCCACGTCGCAAAGATCGCGCGCCTGCGCTACCCGGAGCACGCCGTCCCCGAGGGACTTGTGCCGAACTTCACGCTGATGGCGCGGGTGGCCCAGGAGATGGTGCAGACCGCTGGACGCTCGCTGCGTGAGCGCAATGCCCACGACGCGGGCCGGCTCGCCGACAGCGACGATGAGATGGACGAGCTGCGCAAGAGCCAGTTCCGGGTGATGCTCAGCAAGGACTGGCCCTACTCGGTGGAAGCGGCGGTCGACGTCGCCCTGCTGGGCCGCTACTACGAGCGGATCGCCGACCACGCCGTGATCATGGCCTCCCGGGTGATCTACGTGATCACCGGCCTCCTGCCGGAGGGCGAGAACTGGCCCGTCGCCTGAGCTCGGCTCGCGGTCACAGACACAAGCTGTGAGTTGGACGGTGATGTCACCGTCGAACTCACAGCTTGTTGGTCATGGCGGCGAGGAGTGCACCCTGCCAGAGGGTGAGGTCGATGGCGTCGGCGTCGCGGAGGAGCGCATCGAGAACGAGCCCGTCGAGCATCGCCACAAGGGACTGCGCCGGGACAGAGCTCACGCCGAGAGCGACCAGCTGGTCGACGAACACCTGACGGCCCTGGAGCACCTTCGTGCGCAGCCCGGCATCCCGGGAGGCCATCAGCATGAGCTCGTAGCGGGCCCGCACGATCGGCGCATCCGGGCCGAGCCAACGACGCAGGACCTCTGCGACCGGCTCGTCACCGGGCGCCTCGCGGGCCAGTAGCCCGTCGACCAGCGCGTGGCGCAGGCCATCCAGCCCGCCAAAGTGGTGCCGGACGCTCCCGTGTGGCACACGAGCCCGTCCCTCCACCGACCGGACGGTGACGCCGGCCGCGCCCTTATCGGCGAGCAGCGCAAGGCCCGCAGCAACGAGCCGCTCCGATGCCGGCTTCTCCATATGGAGAGGATAGGGCTAGCATTCTTCTCCATGTGGAGAACGCGTCTCACCGGAGCCAGCTGGAAGCGGGTCGTCCTCGCCGTGACCCTGAGCATCGTTGCCATCGCCGCAGCACCGGTGGTGATGGGCCCGGCCTACGCCCAGCTGCAACCGCGTCTCGGGCCGTTCACCCTGTTCCTCGTCGAGGTGCTCTACGCGCTGTTCATCGACTTCCCGCTGGCCGCACTCTATGTCGCGCTGGCCACGTTGTGGGCAGGGCCACCGCGCAACGCCGCTCGTTCGGCGCTCGCGTTCGCCGCCACGTTCTTCGCGCTGATCCTGCTCGTGATCGCTGCGGCGCCGCTGAACGACCTTCTGGCCTACTGGGCGCTCGCCGACACCTTCCCCGCGGCTGTCGCAGCAGCGCAGCAGGCGCTCGGGCCGGTGACCTACGGGGTCATGATCCTGCAGTTCCTTGTGTTCGACCTCACCCTGTGCGCAGCCGGTGGCCTCGCCGGCTTCGCCCTCACCGGCCGCAGCCTTTCGGTCCAGCCCCTCGGAGGCTACTTCTTGCCCTGATTCTTGACCGCCTCGATGGCGGCAGCGGCTGCGTCCGGGTCGAGGTAGCGGCCGCCCGGGGTGACCGGACGCAGGTCGTCGTCCAGTTCGTAGACCAACGGGATGCCGGTGGGGATGTTCAGCCCGGCGATGTCGGCGTCGCTGATGCCGTCCAGGTGCTTCACGAGGGCACGCAGCGAGTTGCCGTGGGCAACGACGATGGTCACCAAGCCGCTCCGCAGGTCAGGGACGATCGAGTCGTACCAGTAGGGCAGCATCCGGACGACAACGTCCTTGAGGCACTCGGTCAGCGGACGGGCCTCCGGCGGCAGGAACGCGTAGCGGGCGTCGTCGAACTGGGTGAAGGTGTTGTCTGCCTCAAGGGGCGGCGGCGGGGTGTCGTAGGAACGACGCCACAGCATGAACTTCTCCTCGCCGTACGCCTCGAGGGTTTCTGCCTTGTTCTTGCCCTGCAGGTTGCCGTAGTGGCGTTCGTTCAGCCGCCACGAGCGACGCACCGGCACCCAGTGCCGCTCGCAGCCGTCCAGCGCCAGGTAGGCGGTGTGGATGGCCCGCCGGAGCACAGACGTGTGCACCACATCGGGTAGCAGGCCCTCGGCCGTGAGCAGCTCGGCGCCGCGCTTGGCTTCGCCAACGCCCTTCTCGTTGATGTCGACGTCCACCCAGCCGGTGAACAGGTTCTTGGCGTTCCATTCACTCTCACCGTGGCGGAGCAGGATCAGCGTTGATGTCATGGATCTGAGCCTATCGGCCCTCGGGGGTGGCGGCTCCCCGGTGTTCGGGGCTGGCAGAATCAGCGACATGACTCAGCGTGGGATAGCAGTTGTCACCGGTGCCAGCAGCGGGATCGGAGCCGCCACCGCCCGAAGGCTCGCAGCCGAGGGCTTCGAAGTCGTCTGCGCGGCCCGGCGCACCGACCGCATCGAGGTGCTCGCTGCGGAGATCGGCGGACGGGCCCTGCGCTGCGACGTGACCGACGACGCCGACATCGCAACCCTCGCCGCCGCCGTGGGCCCCGAGCTTGCTGTGCTGGTGAACAACGCCGGCGGCGCGTTCGGGCTGGAGCCGGTGGCAAGCGCGGACACCGACGCCTGGGAGCGAATGTTCGCCGTGAACGTGATCGGCACGGAGAAGGTGACCCGGGCGCTGCTGCCGGCCCTTGTGGCCGCGCGCGGCGTCGTGGTGTTCGTCACCTCGGTCGCAGCCGACGGCCCGTACGAGGGCGGCGCCGGCTACTGCGGCGCGAAGGCAGCAGAGCGGATGATCGCCGGCACGCTGCGCCTGGAACTGTTCGACAAACCGGTGCGGATCACCGAGATCAGCCCCGGCATGGTGGCGACAGAGGAGTTCTCACTGACCCGCTTCGGTGGCGACAAGGACAGGGCGGACGCCGTCTACGATGGCGTCCCCGACCCGCTGGTTGCCGACGACATCGCCGACGCGATCACTTGGATGGCCACCCGTCCGGCCCATGTGAACATCGACCGGCTGACCATCCGTCCGGTGGCACAGGCAGCCCAGCACAAGGTCTTCCGCGGCACCTACAGCTGAGCCCAGACTCAGGGGACGCGGTGCCGCGCGACCTCGATGATGGCGCTCTCGTTGGCCTCGCCAAGACCGGATGCGAGCAGGTCGTCCAGTCCGTCGAGCGCGACCTGCCCGAACGGTGCCACGACCCCCAACTCGGAGGCCAGGCGCATCGCGTAGTCGGCGTCCTTGCGCCGCAGGCGTCCGGAGAACACCACGTTCTCGCCATGGTCGGACGCGGCCATGCGCCGGCTGTTGCGCACCACCTGCGGGCTGGCGGCCTGCCCGAGCGCGAGCGCCGCCACCACCTGGTCGAGGTCGAGCCCTGCCCGTTCGGCGAGGGCGAGCCCTTCAGCGACGCCGGCAATCTGCACGGCGCCGATGAGGTTCACGATCAGCTTGTAGGCGGTGCCGGCGCCGACCGGGCCGAAGTGCAGGATCTGCTCGGCGAGCGGGGCAAGGAAGGGCCGGGCTGCTTCAAGGTCAGCGGGATCGGCACCCACCAGCAGGGTCAGCCGTCCGGCGGCGGCCGCGTCCGGCAGTCCCGTGACCGGGGAGTCGACGTAGCGCAGGCCGGCGGCACCGGCCGCAGCGGCGAGCTCGCGCACCCGGTCGGCAGAGAGGGTCGAGCATTCGATCGCCAGGGCGCCCGGCACGAGTCGTCCCGCCAGCACCCCGTCCGGACCCTGCCAGACCGCGCGGGAGGCATCGTTGTCGCTGACCATCACGATCACGGCTCCTGCGTCGCTGGCCGCTTCGGCCGGCGTCGAAGCCAGCATGGCCCCGGCGGCAACAAGGGCACCGGCCCGCGCGGGCGTCCGGTTCGCAACCACCACCTCGTGCCCGGCAGCCAGGAGCCGTGCCGCCATCCCCGAACCCATTCGGCCAAGGCCGATCATCGCCACGCGTGCCATGCCGGGCACCTTATCGAGACGACAGCGGCCCGCCCCCGAAGGGACGGGCCGCTGCGGCTTCGTCAGGCTCAGCCAGCGTTGATCAGTCGAGCTCGATCAGGCCCTCTCCGGCCTGGACGGCCGTGCCCTTCTCGACCAGGATCCGGGCCACCTTGCCAGCCTTCGGCGCGGTGATCTCGGTCTCCATCTTCATGGCCTCGAGCACCAGCAGCACCGCGCCGGCCTCGATCTCCTGGCCTTCGGTCACCAGCACCCTGGCAACCGAGCCGGCCAGCGGGGCAACCACGGCGTTGGCCGAGGCTGCCTGCACCGAAGCGGTGGTGGGGGTGGCGATCGAACCGCCGCCGCCGCCGATCACGATGGCGCCGAGCTGCGGAGCTTCCTGCTCCTCGACGTCTACCTCGATGTCGTAGGGGATCCCGTTGACAGTCACTTTCAGTTTCATAGGTATTCCTTCTCAGCGCGTGTACAGCGGGTGGTGAGCGTGCTGGGCGCGGCGGGTGTTCGACGTCCAGTTGCGTCCGGTCGTGAAGTGCGGCTGACGGCGCTTGGCCCGGTGTCCGAGGTAGGCGGCCACCGCAGCAGCGATGGCAACCAGCGTCTCCTCGGGCACGTCCACGGTCCGGAGCTCCAGCCCCTTGATCTTGATCTCGAGCCCTTCGATCCGCTCGGTGAGCGACTTGACGAGCTCCAGCAGTTCCGCATCCTGCGACATGGCGATCACACCGGCCCGAGACCGTGCTTCTTGGCCGGCCGCAGCTCACGCTTGGAGGCCAGCAGCTCCAGAGCCATGGCCACCTTGCGACGGGTGTCGCCCGGATCGATGATGTCGTCCACCAGACCACGGGACGCTGCCATGAATGGCGTCGAGAACGTGCTCCGGTAGGCCTCCACCAGCTCTTCGCGCTTGGCGTCGGGGTCATCGGCGTTGTCGATCTCGCGCTTGAACACGATCGAGGCAGCACCTTCTGCGCCCATTACCGCGATCTCCGCGGTTGGCCAGGCAAACACCTTGTCGGCGCCGAGGTCCTTGCAGGCCATGGCGATGTACGCGCCACCGTAGGCCTTGCGCAGGACGATGGTGATCTTGGGGACGGTGGCAGCGGAGTACGCGTACAGCATCTTCGCGCCGTGGCGGATGATGCCGCCGTGCTCCTGGGTGACGCCGGGCATGTACCCGGGGACGTCCACAAGGGTGAGGATCGGGATGTTGAACGCGTTGCAGAACCGGACGAACTTGCTCCCCTTGTCGGAGGAGTTGATGTCGAGCACGCCCGCCATCGAGTTCGGCTGGTTCGCAACGATGCCGATGCTCCGGCCGTTGATGCGGGCGAAGCCGACGACGATGTTCATCGCGTAGGCGGCCTGGACCTCGAGGAAGTCGCCGTAGTCAACGATCTTGGCGATCACCTCGCGGATGTCGTAGCCCTGCTTGCCGTCCGCGGGGACAACGTCGTGCAGCGACGGGTCGTACTCGACGTTGTAGTCGCCCGCAACCATCGGGGCGTCCTCGGAGTTGTTCTGCGGCAGGAAGCTGAGCAGCTTCTTGGCGATCAGGATGGCCTGCGCGTCGTCGTCGGCAACGAAGTGGTTGACGCCGGAAACACTCATGTGTGTGTCCGCGCCGCCCAGACGGTCGGCCGTGACGTCCTCACCGGTGACCTGCTTGATGACGCTCGGCCCGGTGATGAACATATGGGCCTTGCGGGTCTGGATGACGAAGTCGGTGAGGGCCGGGGAGTAGGCAGCGCCACCGGCGCAGGGGCCGGCGATGATCGAGATCTGCGGCACGACGCCGGAGAGCAGGACGTTGGCGTAGAACACCTTGCCGTAGCCGGAGAGCGAGTCGATGCCCTCCTGGACGCGGGCGCCTCCGGAGTCGTTGATGAAGACGAACGGGGTGCCGTTCTCCAGGGCGGCGTTCATCATCTCGACGACCTTGATGGAGTGCGTCTCGCCCGCAGACCCACCCATGACGGTGAAGTCCTGGCTGGCGAGGTGCACCGGTCGGCCCAGCACCAAGGCTGTGCCGGTGACCACGCCGTCGGCGGGCATGTCCGCGGTATCCATGCCGAAGGTGACGGTGCGGTTCTTCCGGAACAGGCCGATCTCCTGGAAGGTGTCCGGATCGATCAGTGCGTCGATGCGCTCACGTGCGGTCATCTTGCCCGCGTCGCGCTGCTTCTGGAGCCGGGCCTCGCCGCCGCCGAGACGCGCCGTGAGGCGCGCCTCGAGGAGAGCGTCGACCCGCTTCTTCATCGTTACTGGCTTCTTGCTCATTTGTCCGTCCTCACGCCATCTCGACCGAGACGCTGTGTTCGCGTCCGCCCATGGAGACCTTGTATTTGATCGGGCCACGCACCGCGTTGGCTGCGCCGCTGCTGGCATCTGCTTCGGCCTTCATCTCCGCCTCGGTCATGCCGACGTTCTTCGGACCCTCATCGCGGGAGGCGAAGAAGGTCGTAGCGACCTGCGGGAACATGGCGTAGGTGAGCACGTCCTCGTCGGTGCCGTCGTTGCCCGGGGCCTTGCCGGCCTCTTCGACCAGCTTGCCCCACTCCGGCGGGATCAGGTCGGCCGGACGAACTGTGATCGGCTCCTTCTTGGCCTGCGCCTGGGCGATCGCCACAACCTCGGGGTCGCGCTCGCCGATGCACTCGCCGTAGTAGCCGAGCATCAGGTCGGCGAACTCGCCGGTCATCACCTTGTAGCGGCCCATCAGGACGTTGAACACCGCCTGGGTGCCCACGATCTGGCTGGACGGGGTGACCAGCGGCGGGTGGCCGCAGTCGGCCTTCACCAGCGGAACCTCGGCCATGACTTCCTTGATCCGGTCGCCGGCGCCCTGAGCCTTGAGCTGGCTCTCCATGTTGGAGAGCATGCCGCCGGGGATCTGGCTGGAGAAGATGTCGGTATCGACAAGGGTGGCGGACTCGAACTTCTTGTACTTCGGACGGATCTTCGCGAAGTGGTCGCGGATCCGGATCAGGCGCTCCGGGTCGAGGTTGGTGGTGTACTCGGTACCCTCCAGCATCGCGACAAGGGATTCGGTTGGGTTGTGGCCCGGGCCGAGCGACATCGAGCTGATGGCGGTGTCGACAACGTCGGCGCCGGCCTCGATGGCCTTCATCAGCGAGACAAGGGTCACGCCTGTGGTGGCGTGGCAGTGCACGTTGATCTGCACGTCCTCGCCGTAGGTCTCCTTGATGCCACGGACGATGTCGTACGCCGGCTGCGGCTGCAGCAGCGCAGCCATGTCCTTCAGCGCGATCGACTCCGCACCCATGTCCAGCAGCTGGCCGGCGAGCTTCACGTAGCCCTCGACGGTGTGCAGTGGGGAGATGGTGTAGCAGATGGTGCCCTGCGCGTGCTTGCCGGTCTTCTTGACGGCCTGCATGGCGTGCGCCATGTTGCGCGGGTCGTTCAGGGCGTCGAAGACGCGGAAGACGTCCATGCCGTTCTCGGCGGACTTGTCCACGAAGCGTTCGACGACTTCGTCCTCGTAGTGGCGGTAGCCCAGCAGGTTCTGGCCCCGCAGCAGCATCTGCAGCCGGGAGTTGGGCATCAGCTTACGGAACGTCCGCAGACGCTCCCAGGGATCCTCGTTGAGGAACCGGATACACGCATCGTAGGTAGCGCCACCCCAACACTCGACGCTCCAGTAGCCGGCCTTGTCGATGTCCTCGCACGCGTCGACCATGTCTTCGAGGGCCATTCGAATCGCTATCAGGCTCTGGTGAGCGTCGCGCAGGACGAGCTCGGTAACACCAATGGTTCGCTGACTCATGGGCCCATCCTCTCAGACCCACTACTACGGCTCGTCGTATGGGGCCGATTCGGGACAGAGGTGAGACGGGGCGTCTCATGTGTGCAAAAAGGTGCTGTGTCGTTGGGATCGGCGTCCCCCGCTCCGCCCCCAACCCACGCCTCGCTACGCCAAAGTCGGGACGCTACCGGTAGATGGGCAGCGGCCCGGACCGACGTGTAGCGAGGGAACGGTGGGGCTAGCCGCGGTGGCGAATGTGGGGCATCCGCTTGGCCAGCTCGGCCTCGAACAGCCTGCCGACCGCTGCGGTGTCGAGCTTGCCGTCAATGCTGGGCAGCGACTTGTCGAACGCGCGACGGCAGACCACCAGCCACGCCTGCCCCATGGCCAACGTCAGCGAGGACGCGACCGAGGCGTTGATCACACCGCCGACGATGCTGCCGGCGCCGGGAATGAACTTCAGCAGGCTGGACGCCGCCGCTCGACCGGCTGACGTCGCCACAGAGGTGGACGCCACAGCCAGCAGCGCCGACTTGTCCAGGCCCAGCCCGTGCAGCTGCGCGATCCGGGCCATCATCGACAACTGGATGGGCACCAGCATGGCGGCGGAGGAGAACGGGATCGGGATCGCAGCCGCAGCGGCCGCAGCTGTCACCGCTGCCGCGATGGCCTTGTTCGACTGGTTCGCCTTGAGCTCGACATCAATCGCCTGCGCTGCGGCGAGGGCTCCCTGGACTGCCTCTGGAGCCACCTGAAACGTGGCGCCGAGGACCTCCACCAAGCCGTAGGCCGGCTGACCAGAGAACTGGTCCCTCATCGCGTAGGTCATGAACGGGCGCCCGCCGACGATCGGCAGGCCCTTCGCCTCGATCTGGCGGGCCAGCTCAACCGCGTCCGGGTGGTACATGCCGTCGCGCATCGGCACCTGGGTGAGCACCACGAGCACCGGCAGGCCGAGGGAATCCAGCGTGCGGATGAACCGCTCCTCGAAGTCCTCGAAGCGTCGGTCCATGCCCCGAATGCAGTACCAGGCGACGTGGATCTGCTCGCTGACCGGCTTGCTGCGGCTCTCCTTGATGGCCTTGGTGAGCTCCTTGATGATCTGGTCGTCGTCGTGGCCGAGCTCCAGGCCACGGGTGTCGACCACGCCCAGCGCGCCGCGCTTGTCCAGGAACAGGTGGGAGCCGATGGTCACCGGGGCGCCGATGCCGGTCACGGCGACGGGCTCGCCGAAGATGGCATTGACCAGGGTGGACTTGCCTACCCCGGTCTTGCCGAACACCGCCAGGTTGATGCGGCCGATCTGGTCGGCCTGCCTCTCGAACTCGGCGCGAAAGCTCTCCGTGAACCACTGCGTCACGCGGCCAACCCTAACCAACCCCGCGGCGCCAGCCATGGCACCTCACCCTGAGCCGACCCGGACGCCACCCTTGGCGCCGGCCTGTCATGACGGCTGTCTAGGCTGGGCGCATGACGATCAGGTCGAGCGACGGTGTCGACGTCGTGGTCACGGAGGAGGGCTCTGGCCCCTCGATCCTTGTGTTGCATGGCGGCATGAGCGACGAGTCGCCGTGGGCGAAGGTCGCGGCGGAGCTGGCCCCCCGCTTCCGGGTGCTGCGAATCCGGCGGCGGCTGTACCGTCCCGAGCTCCCGGCCGACCCGGCAACCGACTACCGCCTCGAAGTCGACGATGTCGCTGCGGTGGTTGCAACGCTGCAAGGGCCCGTCCTCCTCGTGGGGCACTCCTCCGGCGCGGTTGTCGCGCTGGAGGCAATGCTCTCCTTGCCGGACGCGTTCGCTGGCGCGGTGCTGTATGAGCCGCCGATCCCCGACGTGCCGCTCGGCCGGCCCGACTCCCTGGCACGGTCCCGAGCGGCGCTCGACGCCGGCCGCACCGGCCGGGCGGTCAGGACCTTCCTCGATGACGCCGTCCAGATCGGTCGACCGGTGTCGTTCCTCGTCGGGCCGATGACCCGGTTCCTTCCTGAGCTTCGGGCGTACGCGGCGCGGCAGATCGACGACTGGGACGCGATCATCCGGCTCGGCCCGAGGCTTGGCCAGTACGCAACCATCCGCACGCCGACGCTGCTCCTCACCGGTGACCGCAGCCCCTCCCACCTGGGCGAACGGGTGCGGATGGTCGCGGCCGCGATCCCGCGGGCTTCCATCGAGGTGCTCCCCGGTCAGGGCCATGGCGCCAACGACAAGGCGCCGGCGCTGGTTGCCCAGCACATCTCAGCCTTCGCAGCCACGGTCGGCGTTGGCGCCCCACCCACCTGAGCAACCTCAGCTGGAGATCGGCTTCACCGGCTGCTGGGTGAGCACGGCGACGACCGCGTCGATCGTGACCTGCAGGTAGGTGCGGCCGTCTGGGGCGACGGTCAAGGTGTCGAAGTAGTGCTCCTTGGCGTTGTGGTGCATCGGGCCGAGCTCGACGATGTCGATGCGTCCTTCCTTCAGCGCATCGCTCCACGGCGAGAAGGCCGCCCGCGGCCAGCGTCCGGCGAACATGACGCCGCCAAGCTTCTCGAACACGTCCTTGGAGCCGCGCAGGTGCCACAGATGATCCACCCGCGCCAGGCCGGGATCGTCGGACATCATGCCGCCGATCGACACCACCCGCACCGGGATCGCTCCCATGCCCAGGTACCAGGCAGCCCCGATCGAGATCTGCGCACCGCCGCTCCAGCCGATCAGGGTGACCGGTTTCCCGCCGTCCAGCTGGTAGCCGTGCCTGCGCAGCGCCTGCACCACCTCACGGGCGGTGCCCAGGTTGTAGGCCGGCCCGTAGCGACGGTCAGAACTGACGAACAGCTGCATGGCGTTGCGGCCGTTCACCAGCATCCCGGCCAGCGCCTCCGGGTTCTTCATCCGGGCACGCTCCACGCCCTTCCACAGCCAGCTGAGCGTCCGCTGGCCGGTGAGCCCCTTGTTGGTCACCGAGTACGGGAAGACGTCGGACACAACGCACGTGTCGGGGAGCGCCTTGAGCGCGTCGACCAGCGGCAGTTCCTCCGGCGGGATCGAGTGCCCGTCGATGGCCCCGATTCCGGACAGGTAGACGATGTAGTGCTGGTAGGGCTCGGGCGTGTCATCGCCGTCGTCGACGACCAGGATCTCCTGGACGGTCTGCGCAGCCTCCTCCGCGCCCTTGGTCGACCACCAGCCCAGGGCGTCGAGCGGGGCGATCGTCAGCGCCAGCAGGACGAACACCAGCACGCCGATCAGAAGTGAGGTGAGCATCAGTGCTCCTCCTCCAGTTCGGGCAGGTAGTCCAGCGGCATGAACATGTGGCCGGACAGCAGGTCTCGGCCCGTCATCATCGACGGCTTGCCGGTGGCCAGCCGCCAGATCCAGTCACCGATCCAGCTGACCGGGCGGGACAGCGACCACGACAACAGCTGCATAACGGCCCACCCGATCGCGGTGATCAGCAGGGCCGTCCACAGGTTCGTCTGGAACAACACCTCGTTGACCAACCACAAGACGATCAGACCCCAGACCTGCAGCAGCCTGGCGATCGCCGGGCCGAGGTAGGGGATCAGGACAAGGAATCCGAACACCATCGGCGCCGTGGCGAGCATGACGCCTTTGATGACAGTGGCCAGCCCCGGGCTGTGGCCGACGATGACAGGGCCGACGATGGCGATCACGAATGCCTGGAGCGCATAGAGCAGCACGAAACCGAAGGCGTTGAGCATCATGGTGACCGCGAACCGCCAGCCGCGCACCCGATTCAGGAAGAGGATGACGCTGTCCCCGAGCAGGGTCGAGATGCCTGCGACGGTAGCGATGGTGATGGCCATCTCCAGGCTGAGCGGGTGGACCCGGAACCATTCGGTGGCCGACTCGTCGCCGGTGACGACGCCCCAGATGACCACCCACACCGTTGCCCAGAAGTCGAAGAACGCCTCCACCACGGCCTCCTGTCGGTCGGGCAACGCCTCGGACGGATGCCGAAGAGGCTAGCAGCGGAAGGTCTCGACCGAATGGTGGCCACGGTCACCACATCCTTGCTGAGCGGCCTAGCGTTTGCCGGGCTTCCCCGGTGCCGCGAAGCCGCGGCCCCGGAAGATCCGTTGAGAAGGACCAATGAGCCTGCTGCGCACCAAGTCGATCGAGCAGTCGATCGCCGACACCGACGAACCCGAGTACAAGCTGAAGAAGTCGCTGACCGCGCTCGACCTGACTGTCTTCGGGGTCGGCGTCGTGATCGGCGCAGGCATCTTCACCCTCACCGGGCGGGCGGCGCACAACGTCGCCGGGCCGGCGATCGTGGTCAGCTTCGTGATCGCGGCCTTCTGCTGCGCTCTTGCGGCGATGTGCTACGCAGAGTTCGCCTCGACAGTGCCGGTCTCGGGCTCTGCCTACACCTTCTCCTACGCCTCGCTCGGCGAGATCTTCGCCTGGATCATCGGCTGGGACCTGATCCTCGAGATGTTCCTCGGTGCGGCCGTTGTGGCGCAGGGATGGAGCGCCTACTTCGGCAAATTCCTCTCCCTGCTCGGCGTCACCCTGCCGAAGGCGATCAGCTACGGCGGCGTCATTGACATCCCGGCCGTCGTGCTGGTGCTGGTGCTGGGCCTGCTGGTGACCGCTGGCATCAAGGAGTCGCTGCGGGTGAACCTCGTGCTGGTCGCGCTGAAGCTGTTCGTCGTGCTGTTCGTGATCGTCGCCGGCATCGGGTTCATCAACCCGGCCAATTACAGCCCGTTCGTCCCGCAGGCCGTGGCCACGTCCGCGCCCGGCGGTGCGCTCGACTGGGCGACGCAACCGCTGCTGCAGTGGATGACGGGGGCGGTCCCCACCACCTTCGGTGTCGGCGGCGTCCTCGCCGGCGCAGCGCTGGTGTTCTTCGCCTACATCGGCTTCGACGTGGTGGCGACAACCGCCGAGGAGACCAGGAACCCGCAGCGCGACCTGCCGATCGGGATCATCGCCTCGCTCGCCATCTGCACCGTCCTGTACTGCGCGGTGGCGCTGGTCGTGACCGGCATGGTGCCCTACGACAAGCTCGACCCGAGCGCTGCGCTGGCCAACGCCTTCGCCTTCCACGGTCAGGGCTGGATGGCCACGCTGATCTCCGCCGGCGCCGTCGCCGGCCTGACCACCGTCGTGCTGACCCTGATGATCGGCGCGACCCGACTGATCTTCGCCATGTGCCGCGACGCCCTGCTGCCGATGCGCCTGGCCAAGGTGCACCCGAAGTACCGCACCCCGTGGCTGATCACGGTGATCGTCACCGTCGTCGTCGCCATCGTCGCCGGCCTCACCCCGGTGGGCGTGCTGGAGGAAATGGTGAACATCGGGACGCTGTCGGCGTTCGTCCTGGTCTCGATCGGCGTCGTGGTGCTGCGCAGGAAGCGTCCCGACCTGAAGCGGTCGTTCACCGTGCCGTTGTCGCCGTGGCTGCCGATCCTCTCTGCCGTGATCTGCGCCTACCTGATGCTGAACCTGTCGGTGGAGACCTGGCTGCGGTTCCTGATCTGGCTGGCCATCGGCTTCGTCATCTACTTCACCTACTCCCGCAGCCACTCCCGCCTCCAGACCGGCGCAGGGATCGGTCCCGACCTGGAGAGGGCCGAGGAGGGGGTCCCTGACATGGCCAACCCGACCGACCTGCGGTAGGCCTCACCGTCCCGTCCGCCCGACGACCAGCGCCTCGCTACCGTTCACCCCGCCTCGCTACCGGTACATCGGTAGCGAGGTGGGGTGAAGGGTAGTCAGGGACGACGGACCGGTAGCGAAGGGCGCGAAGCGGTAGCGCCCGGCGACGGACCGGTAGCGAGGGCGACCAAGCCGGGTGAACGGGGCGCGGAATGGGGTGAGCGCTGCCTCCGGTAGGCTTGGGTGGTTCCCGATCCAGACCGGAGTTCCCCCATGCCCGCACGCGCCGACCTGCGCAATGTCGCAATCATCGCCCACGTCGACCACGGCAAGACCACCCTCGTGGACGCCATGCTGTGGCAATCCGGGGCGTTCCGCGCCAACCAGGACGTCAACAACCGGGTCATGGACTCGATGGACCTGGAGCGGGAGAAGGGCATCACGATCCTGGCGAAGAACACCGCCGTCGACCACAAGCTCGATGACGGCACCACAGCCACCATCAACATCATCGACACCCCCGGCCACGCCGACTTCGGCGGCGAGGTCGAGCGCGGCCTCGAGATGGTGGACGGTGTGCTGCTCCTCGTTGACGCATCCGAGGGTCCGCTGCCGCAGACCCGGTTCGTGCTGCGCAAGGCGCTGGCCAAGAACCTGCCGATCATCGTCGTGATCAACAAGGTCGACCGGCCCGACGCCCGCATCGCAGAGGTCGTCGACGAGGTCTACGCCCTGTTCCTCGACCTGCTCGAGGACGACGAGGCCCACCACCTCGATTTCCCGATCATCTACTGTGCCGCCAAGGCCGGGCGGTCCTCTCTCACCCAGCCCGCCGACGGTGGCATGCCTGACAAGGAGAATCTGGAGTCCCTGTTCACCCTGATCATGGACACCATCCCGGCCCCCCTCTATACCGAGGGCGCACCCCTGCAGGCGCACGTCACCAACCTCGACGCCTCTCCCTACCTCGGCCGGCTGGCCCTGTGCCGCATCATCGAGGGCACGATGAAGCGCGGCCAGATCGTCGCCTGGTGCCGTCACGACGGCACCATCACCAACGTCCGGCTCTCCGAACTGCTGATCACCAAGGCCCTCGACCGCGTCCCCGCTGACGAGGCCGGCCCCGGCGACATCGTGGCCATCGCCGGTATCCCGGAGATCACGATCGGCGAGACCCTCGCCGACCCCAACGACCCGAAGCCGCTGCCACTGATCCACGTGGACGAGCCGTCGATCTCGATGACCATCGGCATCAACACCTCCCCGCTCTCCGGAAAGGTGGGCAGGCTGCTCACCGCACGGCTGGTGAAGAACAGGCTCGACACCGAACTGGTCGGCAACGTCAGCATCCGGGTGTTGAACACCGAGCGTCCCGACACCTGGGAGGTGCAGGGCCGTGGCGAGCTCCAGCTGGCCGTGCTGGTGGAGATGATGCGCCGCGAGGGCTTCGAGCTGACCGTCGGCAAGCCGCAGGTGCTGATCCGCGAGATCAACGGCAAGCTCCACGAGCCGGTGGAGCGGCTCACCGTCGACATCCCCGAGGACCACGTCGGTACCATCACCCAGCTGATGGGCACCCGCAGGGCACGCATGGAGCAGATGGTGAACCACGGCACCGGCTGGGTGCGGGTCGAGTACGTCATCCCGGCCCGCGGCCTGATCGGCTTCCGCACCGAGTTCCTCACCGAGACCCGCGGCACCGGCATCATGCACCACGTGTTCGAGGGCTACGAGCCCTGGGCCGGCGAGATCAAGACCCGGCAGTCCGGGTCGCTGGTCGCCGACCGCACCGGCGTGGTGACCGGCTACGCGCTGTTCAACCTGCAGGAGCGGGGCAGCCTGTTCGTGGCTCCCGGTGACGAGGTCTACGAAGGCATGATCGTCGGCGAGAACCCGCGTCCGGACGACATGGACGTGAACCCCACCAAGGAGAAGAAGCTCACCAACGTCCGCATGTCCACCGGTGACGAGCTGGAGCGGCTGATCCCGCCGCGGCTGATGAGCCTTGAGCAGTCGCTGGAGTTCTGCCGCGAGGAGGAGTGCCTCGAGGTGACCCCCAAGAACGTTCGCATTCGCAAGCTCGTCCTCGACGCCAACGAGCGCGCCAAGCAGCGCAACCGCGCCAAGAAGGCCTGAGTTCGCCTCCACAGGAGCCGTCGGTAACCCGGCGGCTCCTGTGCTTTCGGCCGCTTCTGGCGGGAGGCGGAGCCGGGGCGACCCTAGACTCTGGGCAACAAGACCCCCGGGAGCGAAATGACCATGCCGAACGGCTGGGAAGGCCCCCGCTACTACGCTGCCCAGCTGGCTCCAGAGACCGTGCGCACCGACTGGACGACCCCGGCCGCGAAGGCCGGCATCGTGCCGCCCCGTCCGCTGGAACTCGGCGACATCTTCGGCGGAGCCTTCCGGGCCGTCCGCTACGCCCCGCTGACCATGTTCGGGCTGACCCTTTTTGTGCTGATGATCGCCCAACTGCTGGGCATGGGCGTCGGCTGGGTGCTCGCACGGCAGTTCGGCGCGTCCATCATCCCCGGCGAGGACGCCGACCTGGAAACGATGTCCGTGCTCTCCTGGTCGACGGTCGCAGGGACGGTGGCGAACTCGCTCACCTCCATCGTCGTCGGGATGGGCCTGACCTACACCGTGTTCCAGGCTGTCTCTGCCCGGCGGGTGACCCCGGTCGAGGCCCTCAAGCACATGGGCGGACGCCTGTGGGCAGCGCTCGGTTACAGCGCCCTGACCGGACTGGCCGTCGCCGGCGTCGCCGCCCTCGGCTTCGCCGCACTGACGCCCCTGTTCGCCGGCAGCTCCGAGGTCGGGCTGGTGACGGTCATCCCCCTGCTCCTGTTGCCCGGCAGCGCCCTTGCGCTGTGGATCGGGACGAAGCTGCTGCTCGCCCCATGCGTCATCGCCATCGAGGGGCTCGGCCCCTTCCGCGCGATCGCACGCAGCTGGCGGCTCACCGGCGGCCTGTTCTGGCGCCTGCTCGGCATCACCCTGCTGGCCAGCGTCATCATCTCGATCGCCGCCGGCACGGTCGGCACAGTCTTCGCCTTCGCCGGCTCGCTGGTGGCGATGCAGGACGAGGGCATCGCCTTCCTTGCCATGACCACGCTGTCCAGCCTGGCCTCGACCATGCTCAGCCTGCCGCTGATGAACGCGGTCACCGCCCTGCTCTACGTCGATGCCCGGGTTCGCCGCGAGGGCTTCGACCTGCAACTCAGTGAGGCGCTGTACGGATGAGCCCTCCCCTCATCCCGGACGCCGACGAGGCCCGCCGCCAGTTGGCCGACGAGCTCGCCAACCCCATCTATGCCGACGTCCAGAACTGGATCTCCGACCAGTTCCGCAAGCTGCTCGACTGGCTGGTCGGCGACCCGTCCCCTGCCGGCTCACTGTCCAGCGGACAGCTCACGGCGCTCGTGATCACGCTTGTCGGCCTGGCAGCTGTGGCGATCTGGCTGTCCACGGGAGGGCTCCGCGCCGAGCATCGCTTGCGGGGAGCGGTGTTCGCAGACGAGGAACGCACGGCCGACCAGCTCCGCACCGACGCCGCGCGACTGGCCGCGGCCGATGAGTGGGCCTCCGCCACCGTCGAGCTCTTCCGGGCCCTGATCCGGTCGCTGGGCGAGCGCGCGATCATCGAGGAGTTCGGTGGCATGACCGCCCACGAGGCCGCCGCACAGGCAGCACCCCGCCTGCCGGGCCTGGCCGACCCGATCACCGCAGCCGCCGACGTGTTCGACGCCCTTGCCTACGGCCACCGGTCGGGATCGGCGCGGCAGTACCAGGAGATGCTCGACCTCGACGCCGAGGTGGCACGCACCCGGCCCGTCCTGCCCGCCGAGGTTGCAGACGGGCCGTCGGCCGTCGTGGTGGAGAGCGTCCGATGAGGCGCTGGCTCATCGGCGGTGGGGTCATGCTCGCCCTGTTCGCAGGCCTGGTGACGGCGGCGGCGCTTCTTCCCGAATCTCCGGACCGCCTGCCCGGGTCGATCACCAACCCGCGGCCGCAGGGCGTCCGGGCGCTGGGCCAGGTGCTGATGCGCGACGGCGTCGCCGTGACGCAGGTGACCACCCTCGACGAGGCTGCGGCAGCCAGTGGTGACACCACGCTGGCTGTGTACCTGTCCACCGACCTCTCCGACGCCGCTCTCACCCGGCTGCGCGAAGCCTCGGCCGATCTGGTCGTGATCATCGCAGGGAGCGCTACCGGCCCTAGCGTCAGCGTGATCAGCGATCGCCGGATCATGACGGACTACTGGTGGTCGGAGGATGACCATCCCAACGCCTCCTGCACCGATCCGGATGCGCTCGCCGCCGGACACATCACCCCGTCCGGCATCGGCATCCATGCCCTTGTCGACACGGTTACCACCTGCTTCCCGGGCGAGGACGGTGCGGCGTTGTATGCCCAGGCCACCACCGACCGGCACCCGCTCACCGCGATCGCCGGCGACCGCTGGTTGCGCAACGACACCATCACCACAGACGGCAACGCAGCCCTCGCTCTGCGGGTGTTCGGGCGCAACCAGAAACTCGTCTGGTACCTGCCCGGCGCGGACGCGCTGCCACCGGGCGTGGAGGACAACACCGGTCTCGACCTCTTCTCGCTGCTGCCGCCGTGGACTCGGGTGGTGTTCGCCCTGCTGCTGGTCGCCGGCGCGGCCGCGGCGTTGTGGCGTGGCCGCCGCTTCGGCAGGCTCGTCCGCGAGCTCCTGCCCGTCGAGGTGCCCGCGTCCGAGGTGTCCTCTGGCCTGGGCCGGCTGTACCGGCAGTCGGCGGCGCGCGGCCATGCCGCCGCCGGGCTGCGCGCGGCAACCGTCCACCGGGTCG
>Ga0209745_1000788_pt1 | contig 19115 bp, 11 predicted proteins | sample BarGraNGADG00312_FD_184495 | JGI IMG/M metagenome (GOLD analysis project Ga0209745, IMG submission 184495) | Arctic peat soil microbial communities from Barrow, Alaska - Barrow Graham LP Ref core NGADG0004-312 (SPAdes) (version 2) | ecosystem: Environmental > Terrestrial > Soil > Wetlands > Peat...
TTTACCCAAAGGATTCGATCTGTTATTCATGTCAGCAATAATTCACAGCAACCCTCTGGAAATAAACCGGGAACTTATAAAGAAATGTTTTGATTCCCTAAATAAAAAAGGCAGAATTGTTATTCAGGACTGGATAATGAACAATGACAGAACGCAACCAACATCAGGCGCTATTTTTGCAATTAATATGCTTGTTGGAACTGAAGCCGGAGATTGCTTTACCGGGCAGGAAGTTACAGAAATGTTATCAGGGGCTGGATTTATGAATATTTCAAGAATAGAATTTGAATCAGGTTTAAGCCAGATTACTGCTTATAAGATTTAGTTATACTGAATTCTTATTTATTTTATTAATCTTCTTTTTTGTAAATTAGCATGATAATATTGGTTTAAAAGGAAATTGTCTAATGGTTAGCAATAGATTATCCTGATTTTTAATCCTGAGAATATGAAAACAAGCCTTTTTCTCAAACAAGCATTCGGTACCTTATTGTTTTTTGCAATCATTTTTATTAGCGCAGGTAGTTTATCCTACTGGCAGGGTTGGGTTTATGTTGTTATCGGGTTTTTTATGTTCATCCTGAGTTCGACTACGTTTAAATTAGACTCCGCGCTGGTAAGTGAACGATCTAAACCAGGTGAAGGTGCCAAAAGATGGGATAAGCTGATTTTAGGTTTAAGTTTTTTGATTACTATTATCATATATATAATCGTCGGTCTTGACTCCGGACGCTTTCATTGGTCACCATCTTTTCATTGGAGCGCCTATCTGCTTGGAATAATTTTAACAATTGCCGGGCAACTTCTTTTTCTTATTGCACAAAAGCAAAACAAGTTTTTTTCCAGTACAGTAAGGATTCAAACGGACAGAGAACATACAGTTTGTGAGTCGGGTCTTTATAAAGTTGTACGACATCCTGCTTATCTGGGGTCAATTATCCAAACAATAGGTTTCCCTTTATTGTTCGGCTCTCTCTGGAGTATAATACCAGTTTGTATTTCAATGGTTCTTTTAACGACAAGAACACAGTTGGAAGACAAGACTTTAAAAGATGAACTAAAGGGTTACATTGAGTATTCATATAAAACCCGCTACAAACTTATTCCATTTGTGTGGTAGAATATTAAAGACACGGCGACAAGAAAATTCAGCTATTTTTTATAATTTATTACTTCTTCGGGCATTTTTCTGGGCGATGCACCTGATACTGCATCAACACTTTTATCCATATTTCCGACACGAAGGACTATCACTGCTTTGTAGCCGGAAGGTATCTGATAAACCTCCCGCCGTAAGTTAATATCACGAACAGGACTACCATATATACGTGCACCAAGACCAAGTCCCTCTGCAGCTACAAACATACTATGGGTTGCCAGACCACAATCGAAATCAGGAGTACCTCCGCCCGGTTGCGCTTCCATTCCGGAAATAACTATCAGAACATTCCCGGGGACAACGTTATTAATGATCATTTTCATAGTTGCGTCATCCCTAATTACAGTAAATTTCCATGGCTGGCGATTATTTGCACTGGGAGCCTTAATGCCACACTTCAGTATTAAATCCAGCTGCTTGTCTGTAACAGGAGTTGAAGCATATTTCTGTACCGAATATCCCGAAAGGATGGCATCGATAACAGAATTGCCTGTTACCTGACCATTTAATTGTCCTGCTGTAAGCATAGCTAATAATATTAATGCCAGTATTGTTTTCATATTATAAATGATTAAAGTTTGGTTGTAAAATTTGAGAGTTCAAGGTAGACAATTTATTTCAAAAAAAAGAAAACAGGCAGCGCATCCCATTTTCATTGCTCTGGCTGTCCGTTTATGTTGTGTTCAAACCAGCTAATAGTTATGACACTTTAAATGTTGCCTGATGGTATTGATAATTCAAAAGGAAATATTAGTAATATTGAATTGATTATTGAACTGTCATATGTATATTTGTCTGGTATGGTTAACTTGTAATAAATTAATATGAAAAACATAACTGCTGCTAATATCCCTGGAAGGAACAAAGATCTCTCAGGAGTGTCAAAAGCCATCTTAGCAATCGTATTTTTTTTATTTTGTGGATTTATTGAATCCACCTTTGCCCAGGACATAATTATATTGAAAAGCGGGAAAGAGCTTAAAGCAAATATTATAGAAGAAAGTACTGATATTATCAAATACCGGGAATACGAAAATCCTACAGGTCCATTATATTCGGTTACAAAAGATAAGGTAGCCTCGGTTAAATATAAAAAGGGATCAAAAGATACTCAGGAAGCTAAGGTCAGAGAGACTGAAAAAAACACTTCTAATGCACCGGCACAAGTCAGTAAAACGGGTCTGCTTACCGCAAAAAAGCGACTGGTTTATCTCGACGGTGTGGCTCAGGCACCGAGGAGCATCAGGCTACTGATGGAGGATCAGCCTGAGGCGCTCAGATTGTATGAATCAGGTAAAAAACTGTGTAATTTAAGTAACGCTTGTGCATTTGGAGCGATGTTTACCAGCTTTATTTTTACCCAGAGTGTGAATAAAAAAGTAACTTCAGAAGAGAAGATACGGGCGGGCATACCAGGATTGGTAATTGATGGGGGTTTTATTGTTGCAGCAATAATAATGTTTTCTTCGGGAAAATCAAAGATCAGGAAATCGGTTACATTATACAATTCTTCTATCAACAAACCTGTTTCGTACCATCTGAATCTGGGAATACAGGAGAACGGGATAGGATTAGGCCTGAAGTTTTAGGAGAAAGGATTACTCATTACGCGCCTGATTATTCGTTTTTGAGTAAAATGACCATTGTAGCCCGAAACTCGCGTAAAGTCCGTTCCATTTGACCGTTAATAATTCTTGACTGCTAATTGGTGGATAGATGACCCAAAAGTTGTAGTATTCAGTTGGGTTGACGCTGCGGTCTTCCCATTGCGCTTTAATTTTCATAGAACGGTAGCCTCCTCTTAAGCTGGCGGTAATTCTTTTTGATAGCAACCAATCGACACCTATGGCTGTGTGAAATCCCCCTCCTGTATTTCCGTACATGTTATACGATATATTATTGTCTTTAATATACCCACTCATAAATGCCAGATCCAGACCTGTCTCAATTGTAGCCAGGAGATTATTTTTATGGTTCAGGGAACGGGCGTAATACATTGTAATATTGCTATAAAAGTTTTTTAGTTTTATTTCATACGTTCCGCTGCTGTTTGTTGCATAGATAGCATCTGAAGGGGTAATAATAAACTGTACTTCAGCGCCTAACCAGTTCCTCTTCATGTTCCCCAGGGCCATGTTCATCTTGAATATAAAAGGAAAGGAGACAGGATTTCCTCCTATAGTGGCTTTCGGGTCATTCAGCCTGTTGCGCCATAAAAGCAGAAGGGCATCATCTGTTTTCCTGGTAAAATTTTCCACACCTCCTCCAAGACTGAATTTTATTGCATTCATGGTACCTGCTTTTTCAATGGGAGCTGCAGGTTTATTATCAGTTGCTGGTTGACCTGTTTGTGTGTAATCAGCTATTATTCCATCCTTATAATGGATACTTTTGATATCACTTACAAAAATAGAGTAAATGGCTGCTGGTTCAGGCTGTCCGAATTTCTTGTATTTTATCTCTGTATCATTCTTCTCAACAATTATTGCAGGAATATTCTGGCCTGTTCTTACAAAAATAGTATCCTGAGCAACCAGGACGAAAGGGAATCCAAACAGAAAAAGCAGGAGGAGGTTTTTTTTCATGTGATTACAATTAAGTTGTTGATCCGATAATTACTCAAATCTAATAATAATAATCCTTTTTAATTATCTTTAAGTGTTAAACATTTATCATCAGCACGTGAAAAGATTATTGATTTTTTTTCTGGCCTTTCACTGTTCATTATTGATCTGTCAGTCTCAACCGTGGGCCAAAGCAGAATCTCTCCAAAAGAAATTTATGGCTGAGGCCAGCTATGATTCTGCTCTCTTTTATGCAGAGGAGTCGGCTGCCATAATGAGGGGAACAACGGGTGAAAATAACATTCAATATTGTAATATGCTTCGCAATCTTGCCTATTCTCATTATTATCTGGGGAATTATAAAAAGGCAAAATATTTCATATTCAAGGAAGCCGGATTAAGGGAATCGTTGAAAAAAACAGATGGGGCCGATTATGTGAATTGTTTACAAGCTGCTTCTCTGATATGCAGAAGGTCAGGTGAATATGAAGAGGCGCTAACCCTGATTCGGAAAGCTGACAATAAAGCTTTGAGTATCTATAAATCAGATAGTCCGGAATATGCAGAAATCCTATACAACTATGCCGGAGTATATCATGATATGGGATGTGCCAAAAACGACATGATCTTTCTTAACCAGGAAGATAAATACCTTAAACGGGCAGAAATAATATATGCAAAATACGGAGATAAGACGAAGTATGAAGCTCTGATAAATAAGTCTGATCAGGCTGCGTGGAACAATAATATCGGAAATTTACCCGCTGCTGAAACAAGGCTTCAGGATGTGGTTTCTTTTTGCAAAAAAGAGTTTGGCTCCGAAAGTCGCGGTTATGCAACTTCTCTCAACAACCTTGCAGTGCTTTATTATAATTCGGGAAACTATAAACTTGCAGAAAACAATTTTATTGAAGCTATTGGTATTCTCAAAAAAGGGCTTGTTCCGGATCAGGTAGAAACAGCTGTTTGCCTTAGTAACCTGGGAGCTATGTACTATACAATCGGCAACTTTGATATTGCTTCAAAAACTATCAGTGAAGCATGTGGAATAATCGAAAAGGCACATCAGCAGGATAATCTTTTTTATGCAGTAATTCTGAATAATCTCGCATCAGTTGTTATATCGGACGAGTACTTCGCGAGCTCTGATAAGAAGAACAGTAAAAGATTATCTGATGCCGGAAAACTAATCATTAAATCAGATTCTGTTTTCAGATTGAACTGTCAGAAGCCACATCCCTACGACCTCTCTATAACCCGTAACCTTGGCATACTATACAGTCTTGAAGGTGACAAAAAAAAATCGATACAAACTTTTGCCAGTATGGGTGAAGATGCAAATTTATCTCTCAGGGTGGTGGCAATGATGAATAAGATGAGCATGTCGGGGAAATTACCTCAATCGATAGATGTCGATCCTGCCCCGGAACCCGTTATAATTCCTATCAATAATATTTTGTTCAATGAGGTTAGCGCCTCAAATACGAAACCAAGTGCCGGGTCTGATGACATGAAAGGATTAACCAATGCACTGATAAGAATGACTGTTGGCAGAGGAACAAATCTCAAAAAAGCAGTTGGCCCTTATCATCCTGCATATGCTGAAATGTTAAAATCAATAATTAGAGTTTATGCGAATATTGATGATTATAAATCTGAAGAGGAACTTACTCTTGAATATCTTAGTGTAATAAATCATAAGATGCTGCAGGATTTTTCCTATCTCTCAGAAAGTGAAAAGGAGATGTATTATAATACACGCTTACCTGATGCAGAGGCTTTTTCTTCTTATTCACTTATGAGGAAAACGACCAATCCTCTGATTACCAGACGCACCTATGATAATGTTATGCTGAACAAAGGATTAATGCTTAAATCGAGCACGGCCATGAGGGTTGCGATACTTAGCAGCAACAATCCTGCTCTTTTGAAACAATACGACGAATGGATACTTTTGCAGAAGGAAATCTCTGCTCTTTACTCTACTCCGGTAGAGATGCGTAATAAAGATGTTACTGAACTTGAGAGTAAAGCCAATGAAATTGAAAGGTCCCTTGTGGCCAGTTCGCAGGATTTCAGCGACTACAGAAAGGGCTTGCAGATAACATGGGAAGATGTAAGGAAGAGCCTTAAACCTGATGAGGCAGCGATCGAATTTACCGACTTCAGACGACGTGAAAAGGACGGGGGAAATACAGTTACATATTGTGCTCTGATAGTCAGATCGAATTCCGAATATCCCGAAATGATTAAGCTTTTTAATGAAGACCAGCTCAAAGCCATTATCAATAAAAACGAAGCGAACGATATCTATTCCATCAACGATATTTATGGTACTGCAATCAAACAGGATGACAGACTCTACAATCTTATCTGGAAGCCGGTTGAAGGATATTTGACAGGTGTGAAAAAAATATATATTTCACCTTCGGGACTTCTTTTCAAAATATCCTTTCCTGCTATAAGCAATGGGAAAAACGTTTATTTATGCGATAAATACCAGATAGAGGTTAAAGGTAGTACCGGTAACAGCGCCGGACAAAACTTTTTTTCGCAGGGCGTAGTTCCTTCAGCCCTGGTCTTTGGTGGTATTCAGTACAGTCAGAATAATTCGGATCAACAGGTCTGGAATTATCTCGAGGGCACTAAAAGGGAGGGGGACGAAGTTAATAATATTCTCAAAAAAGGACAAGTAAACGTCACATACCTTACAGATAACAAAGCAACTGAGACATTCTTTAAACAACAGGCCCAAAAATATAATATTTTGCATATTGCCACACATGGATTCTTTTTTGCTGATCCGAATGAAGTGAGGTTTGAAGAAAAAAAACAGGATGTAGAATATGGTCAGATAACATTCAGAGGTGCATCAAGAGGTTTCGGGGTCAATACTTTTGTAAATAATGAAAACCCATTAATGAGGTCTGGTCTGGTGCTCGCCGGAGCAAACGACGTATGGGTTAAAACTGAAAAAGGCGATACAGACGATGGTGTTCTCACTGCTCAGGAGGTCACACAAATCGACATGCGTAAAAACGACCTGGTCGTCTTATCAGCATGCGAAACAGGGCTTGGCGACATTAAAGGGAATGAGGGTGTTTACGGTTTGCAGAGGGCGCTGAAAATGGCAGGTGTAAAATATATTATTATGAGCCTATGGCAGATTCCGGATAAGGAAACCGTTGAGTTCATGGGATTGTTTTATAATAATCTATTAAAACTTAAAGATATACGTGAAGCTTTTTCAGGAGCACAGAAAGAGATGAGAGGAAAATATGATCCATACTACTGGGGTGCATTTGTTCTATTGGAGTAGTTAAATATTTGTCATTAAATTGTTAATCCAATTACAACAATATCGTCAATCTGCTGTAATTCACCCTTCCAGTCTTCAAAAGTCTTTTCAAGTATCTCTTTCTGCTCACCCGTAGGATACTTATGAATTTCCAGAAGCAGTTGTTTTAATTTTTTTGATTTGAACTTTTTACCATCGGGTCCACCAAACTGATCTTCATACCCATCAGAATACATATAGAAGACATCTCCCTTTTCAATTTTTATTTCATGTTTACTGAAAGGATACATATTCTCATATATGCCGATTGGCATCTTATCGCCGGCAGTTTCAAAAACTTCCCCGTTTCGTATCATTATCAGGGGGTTATATGCTCCGGCATATTCGAGGTTGTTTTCCTTTATATCGATACTTATAAGGGTGATGTCCATACCGTCTCTGGCTTCTCCTGAGTGACCCTGTTGCTGCAAGGCCTGAATAACCTTTTCCCTTAACTTATTAAGAATGATATCAGGATCAGTAATGTTATCTTTATTAACTATCTCATTTAAAAATGCAACTCCAAGCATACTCATGAATGCCCCCGGTACTCCATGTCCGGTACAGTCAGCTGCTGTAAAAATTATCTTATTGTTGACATTGCTAATCCAATAGAAATCGCCGCTGACGATATTCAGAGGTTTAAAAACCACAAAACTCTCAGGGAATATGTCAAGACAATCTTTCTCCGATGGAATAACAGCCGATTGAATCCTTCGTGCATAACGGATGCTGTCTTCAATCTCTTTCTTCTGATTTTCAAGAATAGTATTCTTAATTATGATTTCATCTTTTTGCCTGACGACCTCCTCCGTTCTCTCGGTAACTATCCCTTCAAGTCTTAGGTTCTCCCGCTTAAGACGGTACGAATAGAGACGGGCAAAGAGCCAGAAAAGAACGAACAGCAAAAGTATATACGTTGTATAAGCGGCGCCTGTTCTGTACCATGGTGGGAGAATTCTGAAACGGTACTGAGCGGGAATACTTTCAGTTCCGTATACATTCCTCGCCTTAACATTAAAGGTGTAATCACCTTCATGCAAGTTGGTAAATTCCTGGAAGTTTTCCTTTGTCCATGGGCTCCATTTCGATTGGGTGTTCTCAAGTTTGTATGAGTATACGATTTTGTCGGTATATTCATAAAATGATGCTGAAAACTCAACTCTGATTGAATTATTTGTATAGGGGAAAGATGGTCTCAGGGAAGAAGGTTGTTCGGTAATTATTTTAAAATGTCCTGAATCTGTAGTGAAGTTTGTCCCCCTGAATATGGCCGAATCATTATTAGGAAATGATACTTTTCGTATCAGGGCGTGATATGGCTGATCATAATTCTTAAAGAAGTTTTTTTCATATCTTATGAGGCCGTCAGTTGTTCCAATCCAGCAGATCCCGCTTTCTTCAGGATATATAACATATATTTTGCCTACATCAATCCCGCGGAATGGCTTATTCACCCATACCATTGCTTTTCTTTTATCAAGAAATCCGACATTATTCTCAGAGCATATCCATACCTCATTTTTAGTGTCAGCGACAAATGAAACTGATTTGCCAACGCTGTCATTTACATCGGTTAACTTAGAAAAGTAGCCTCTGGAAAAGTTTTTATTATTTTTCAAAGAATCCGGAAGTGATTCATTTACAATACTTTCATTTATAAAGCCATATAAACCAAGACTGGTTCCAAATACTGTTTTCGAACTAAAGGTGGATGGGAAAACCGGACCCTCAGGAAGACCATCAAGGTTATTGTACTTGTCTGAAATGAATGTAAAATCATCATTAAGTTTAATCCGTATCAATTCGTTGTTCCTCGTTGCCAGCCAGAATTGAGCCGCGCTATCCGTGCTGGTGGGTTCACCGGTGATTCCTGTTATGTCTTCACTCTTAATTGTTAGTGAATTAATTTTTCTGAATGATCCATCATAATGGTAAGCAGTCAATCCTTTTGGCCCTCCTGAAAACAGAATATTCATTTTATCAGAATTATACAGAATAACTGATTCTTCATTATTTACCCTGCTAATGCTCTTACCTCTGATTTGAAAAATGCCTTCTGATGTGCCGGCTAAAAGACAATCTTTCACTTCAATAAGACTCCATACAGGAAACGAAAGATCATATGCCGGCTTAAAAGCAGTCTCAGATTCATTATCCGGATCCTGAGCAAACAGGCCGGTAGATGTTCCTACATAGAGCTGGCTTTTATATCTTGTAATTGTGTTAATACTGCCTGTTATTCCTGATCTTTCTTTATTAAACGATAGAGGGGAGCTGATTTCTGCCCTGCTTATGCCATTATTTAAAGCAAGCCACAGATTTTTATTCTGGTCAAGAATAATCTGCTTTACATCATTGTCGGCAAGCCCTTGTTTTTTGTTCAATATAGTTTTTATTTTTCCGGTAGTATCTAATAGCATCACCCCGTTTTGTAATGTGCTGATTGCGAATAGCCCATCGCCAGTTAAAACCCCACCTGTTATTTCTGCCTTTTCAAGTATTTCAGGATTCTCAACTCTGAACTTTTGGAAACGGGCTGAAACTTTTTCAGGTTCAAACACCCAAAAACCTTTTTCACGCGTCCCTATCAGAATTTTCTTATTGTTGTTACTGAAGGGCAGCATAAGAAATATTCCTGTAGTATCGAATATCTCGCTTCCTTTAATTGTGACCAGACTTTTACCTTTCAGTTCCATCAAACCTGTTCCTCTCTGCCTTAGGTATAGTTTATCGTTGACTAGAAATGATGTGTGAAATGATGTTTCAGGTTTGATAACATCAGTTTTCCCGTTTTTGTATAGGAATAGTTTCTCTTCAGCCTGAAATGCAACACCCCCTGAAAAGGAGTGTACGCTCCTGATATTGGTAAAATTAATGTCTTGTAAATCAAGAGAATCAGAAAGCGAGTTGTATTTTAGTTCACCCCTTTTGTCGGGAATGAAGAGTCCGAATTCATTTTGCGATCCGGTATATATTATTCCTGAACTGTCAACTGCTATGGATAAAATGTAGGTCGGTTTATTTATCGGGTATGAATTCCACGAGGTTCCATCAAACTCAAGTAATTTCAAACCATTTGCTGCATAAATAATACCACGGCGGTCCTGGGCAATAGCCCAATTAGATGGATTGAAGTCCCTGCCGTAATCTTTTGTAGTATAATTAATTACCGGGTAAGTTGCCTTCTGGGAATTCACCTCTATAGAAACAACTAAGAGCAGAAAGAAAAGGGTAAACAGATATTTCATTTAAGAGTAGCCAGCTTAGTCAATCAGTTTTTAATCCGAAATTACTTTTAAGCCATGTGGTTAGGTTTTCACTGCGCACTTTGCCATAGTTTTCATTTATGTAGGAACCAATTTCTCCGATTTTCTCTTTCACAGGTTTTCCTTTAATTTCATCCAGAATAACTTTTACCTCTTTTTTCAATTGATTCATATCAGGGAAGATAAGATCAAATTCACTAATGGAAACCGATTCGGTCCCCTTACGATAAAAGAGTTTTATTGAGGTATTGTCGGCACTGGGTATCGGCTTACCATCAACTGTAAATAGATTTTTCCTTTCAATAATTAAAGTATCTCCCGAATAATCGAGCTTCTTATTAATATCCTCGCCATTAAAGACATATCTGAGAAAGAAGAAATGATCATTATTCATTGGAAATGCCTTATCATCAATCTCTATACTTTGTCTCTCCAGTACAACATATTTTCCTGAAAAAAGGCTGCTGAGATCACTATTGTCAGATATAGAAATGCTTCTGGAACTTATGTTATACATTGCAGGCAGATAATTTGACCGGGCAGAAGCCAGATCATGGTTTTTGCTTGTAAGAACCAATCTGCCAACCTGCGAATTTATTACCGCTGCCGTAGCATCCTCAGATCTGAAAACCAATTCCTCTTTATCTGAAAAGACTGTTCCGGTTTCCAGGGAAGTCCCTTTGGTTTTCTGCAAGATAGTACCATTCACTTTAATAACCTTAAAATCGGTTTGACAGAACATTGAATTAATTAAAATGAACATAAAGAAGATGATCGGTGTAATTGATTTCATATTAAAGTCTTTATTAAACAGATAAGGAACAAAGTAAGGAGTTCAAAAATTATGCCTCAAATATCACTTCAACAAATATAGTTAAACTGACCGTTCATTGTACCAGGTTTAAACTATCCAATTCTTTTATTAATAATTGAACAAAAAGCCAGTGGGGCTGGTGGCGCACTTCAGAAAACAATAAACCCCGCAAGATAAATGATCTGCGGGGTTTTTACTTATACATTTTAAGCTGTCGGCTTTACAATCATTAACTACTTTATCCGATGGTTCTGATCCTTTAATTTAGCCATACGGGATTAACAAAGCCGGGGTTTCCTGCAGCGTCCCAAACCGCAAAACGAACCCATGCTTTCCCGGAAGCGTCGAACGGAATCGAAAAGCGTTTTTTCCCAAACGCCGGTAAATCAGTTGTAGAAATAACCTGACGGTCAATATTTTTCCCATCACCCCAAACCACTTCGACAAATTCGAGCGGAAATGTCCATTCGACGTCTGCTGTTATGGTTCGCTTATTCCCTGATCCTTCTACTGCGTAGCTAGTTATCAGAATCTCCCCGGTAGTCATAAAATAGTCTCCATCGCGTAAGACCTTCAAAATCGGGCTCCAGTCTTCGTCCGGGCCCGGCACGCGGTCGAGCTTAAGGTACGCAAGCTGGTATCCGGGGTAGAGATCGTCTTCGGGGCCCTGCTTGTATGTGTCTATGTCGGTTAGAAATCCCTTTGGCTTAAGTCCCGAGTTCGCGTTCATATTATTCATCACATCTACTACGTCGAAACTTCTCCATTCGCTCATCCGTTTCTTGGAAAGGTCGACATCCATTGCCTGAGTAAAGTCGACACCCAGGTAACGGTCGTTCTTAGCAATAGGCTTATCCCAGTACATGTCGGGGTAGCCGACCGAGCTCTTGGTCCTTGGGTGTGCTGTGTTCCAGTAGCCACCCTCAGCATCGAGAAGCTTCTGAAAGTCTTCAACGTTTCCAATGTGATACACCCTGCCATATACAGGATCTATCTCTGTGAAGGGCTGTCCTTCTTTGCGGACTCTTGAAAAGTACACATTCTTAGGAAACATGGTGTTGATGTGACCGCCAACATAAATATTTGGCTCCTCCCATGGCAACACAAGGAAATCCTTGTCGGATGCTCTGCGGCAAGCCTCGCCGTAGTTTTTCTGGTCCTGGAACCGAAGCGGGCCTGGATCATTATAGTTCATATCACCATGGAAATCGCTAATCCCTACTATGTTCAGACCAAGCGCCTTCATAGCCACCAGATCCTGCAGTGGTGTGTCAAACGAGCCTGTTTTCATCACACGTTCGGTAAAAGCTGTACTTACGTTATCTTCTCTAAGATGCCAATGGTTTGTGAACGTCTTGAAGCCTGGTAGCGGCTTGTACACATCGCCGTGGGTAAAAGCCAGTACAGCCTGCCGTGTTGGCTCTGCTGCATCGAGGCTCATATAATAATACATTCCCATTTGCTGCCATGTTCCCGGATGCGCACTATAGAGCGCGAAACAATCCTGATACATTTGTACAGTCGATCCTTCGTTTTCCGACTGCCGGACACCCATTCCAAACTTCTTATCGGAATCTTTTCGATACCATACATATCCCAAGTTTACATGTATCTCGCGTGCCCAGAAGAACTTGTGTGGCATTGGGAATGTCGCCAGGGAACCCCCTTTGCCCTCGGCTACCAGTACCCGGTTATCGGCCTTCACCGGCACGCGGATATCATTTTTTACTCCGCCGAACTGGTATTGCTGCGGATTGCCACCGGTATCCCGCCATGTGACTTTTGGCAAAGTGTCTGTTGAAAATCCATTCAGTCCGGCATCATACTTATAGGCAACCCATTGCTCTTCGGTCTTGGCAACTGCATCCATTCGTATCAAATTAGTGCTGCGATAGACAGTAAACTGCAGACTACCTGCAAAAATACCCATCGACAGACCCGGAAATGTAATTTCGAGGCGGGCCCCGTCAGTCTTCACACTACAACCAGGTGCGTTAAATGTTGCATCCATGCGGCGCACATCTTCAGGTTTGCGGGGTATTTTTACTCTCACCCCAGGAATATCGAGTGGTGCATCGTGGAATTCAAGCCATCTTTGATTGTTTATGACCTCTGGCGAGAACTTCATGTCAACACTACGTTCGAGTTCTGCGCTACCTACTCCCCGGCGTATAGCACTAACCACATTATACTCTGGTATCAGATTCTGTCCAAGAATGGCCCATGTGCCACCGGTTTTCCGGATAGCCAGGTCGCGAACAATCGGCTGGCCTCGCCTGATAGCAAACCTTGCACGCAGTTCAGCATCTCCCTGTCCGGTCCATGTAACTACGAGCAGGTCCTGCTCTACGGCTGCCGTAAGGCCCTTGCTTTCTTTGTATTGTGTCATGTCGCACTTGAGCGCCTGAGCAAATGCTATCGAGACAGTTGCAAATAACATAAACATGATAGATAGCAACAATCTCATCCTGTGATCTCTTTTCTCTTTTTTCATTATTTTGTTTTTAAGTGATATATCTAACTTATTTTAAAATACTCTTTTGCTTTCGTAATATCAATTTCATTTTCTGATTTAGCAATAACAATGGTTGCGACCGTGTTGCCAATGATATTAGTAAGCGCCCTGCCTTCGCTCATAAAACGGTCAATACCTAAAATCAAAGCGATTGCTGCTACGGGTATATGTCCTGCAACGGGCAATATTGCTGCCAGGGTAATAAACCCGCTGCCTGTTACCCCTGCGGCCCCTTTTGAAGCCAGAAGTAAAACCAGTAACAGTGTGATCTGATGCGAAATGTCCATGGGGGTATTGGTAGCCTGGGCTAAAAAAACGGCAGCCATAGTAAGGTAAATGGATGTGCCATCGAGGTTAAAAGAATAACCTGTTGGCACTACCAATCCAACGACAGATTCTGAACACCCCATTTTTTCGAGCTTATTCATCAAGCCGGGTAATGCGGCTTCAGAAGAGGAGGTTCCCAGGACAATTAATAATTCTTCCCGAATGTATTTTAATAACTGGAAAAGGTTAAATCCAAAATATTTTAAAATTCCTCCCAAAACCAAAAAAATAAATAAAATACAGGTTATATAAAACGATAACATTAACTGCCCCAGCGATGTTAACGAACTCAATCCGTATTTTCCAATTGTAAAACTCATAGCTCCCAGTGCGCCCAGCGGAGCTACTTTCATAATAATTTTAATAACCACAAAAAGGCCACTTTCCAGAGACTTGATACCTGCTAAAAGCGGGTTAGCTTTTGCTCCGATTTTTGACAAAGCAAATCCTAACAGGATTGAAAATAGCAAGATCTGCAGTAAATTATTTGTAGCCAGGGCGTTAACAAAACTTTCCGGGATAATTCGCAGGAGGAAATCTTGCCAGCCACCAGCCTCTGCTTTAGTTATATATGCTTCTGCGGATTTAACATCAAGGGTCGAAGGATCAATATTCATCCCGACTCCTGGTTTAAGGATATTTATTACAACTAATCCAATTATCAGGGCAAGTGTTGTAACTACCTCAAAATAGACAATTGCCTTTAAGCCAACTCTGCCTAATTTCTTTGTGTCCTGCATCCCGGCAATACCACTTACAATTGTGCAGAAAATAATGGGTGAGATCATCATTTTCACCAGCTTAATAAAGCCATCGCCCAACGGTTTTAACTGTATTGCAAAAGAAGGATAAAAGACCCCGATCAGGATTCCAATTATTATGGCAATAATTACCTGGGCATAGAGGCTTTTCAAATACTTCATCTTATTTAAATGATTTTAAATGTATGAAAACTGATTCTTAAGAAGGTTGTGTGAATAACTGAATGGATAGTTATTCAGTCTGCACATTGTCGTTCTGACCCTTAGTTGCTTCAGCTTTCTGTGAGTCAATAGGAGTAGAGGTTATTTAGTCTTTTAGAACAGTATGTTTTTTTATGAAATCCGGGTCAATATCAATACCTGAACCAGGTCCTGTTGGTACTTTCATAACCCCTTTGTCGATTAAAAGGGAAGATGTTTTACAAACAAAAACTGTCTCCTTGTCATTCCCCTTAAATTCGTGAAATGGACCTGCATTGGGCAATGCTGATACCAGGTGCATCATATAAAGATATCCGAGACCCCCCGAAATATGTGGTGTGCAAGTTTTCCCAAATGCTTCTCCCATTCGTGCCACTTTCATAGAACGAACCATTCCTCCAAAATAGTAAACATCGGGTTGTACTATTTGAAGAGCATTATTGGCGATCAACCAACGAAAAGCATGCATACTGGATTCCTGTTCCCCTCCGGCAATCGGAATAGTAAGCGCCTCGGCAACCTGTCTGGTTTCTTCGTACCAGTCGAATGGAACAGGCTCTTCATAATGCTCAAATTTATATTCCTGTAACAATTTACCAATCTTTATTGCTTCCTCTGTTGTGTAGGAACCATTGGAGTCGGCATAAAGATGCATTTCATCTCCAAAAGTTTTTCGAACCAGAGGGATGAGTTTTTCAGACCTTCCAACCGGGAATTCAGGATGACTCATTCGTCCGCCTACCTTAAATTTGAGAGCCTTAGTGTTTGACTCTGCTAATTGCTCATTAATCATGGTAATGGTTGCCTCTTCTGTTATATCACGTTCGCTATTCGCCTGGTAAAAAGCAACTGTCGGATTGTGAATTTCTCCAATCAATTGACCTATTGACTTATCAGCAATTCGTCCTAACATATCGAGAATTGCAAATTCGATGGTTGCTACCGGGATCCAGAGGGCCAAACTTTGAAATTTATAGTTACTCTGATACACGTAGGCTTCTTCGAGCAGTGCTTCTAACTCCCGGGCATCTTTCCCGATAAAAAATGGCTGCAACCGGTTTACAAAAACAGGATAGAAGGATCTCATTGATCCATTGTTTGAAACTGACCACCCTTCTGCACCATCTTTAGAACGCACATGGCATAAAAAGCTATTGTTGAAGCGAAGTAATTCAAGTGTTTCAATGATGACGGGAGTTGTAAAAAGTTCTTTCTTCAATACAGGCTTCTTGAGAATTTCATCAAGGACTGCATATCTTTCATTAAGCTTTTCGGGTCCTTTAGTTTTATCTGAAACACAAGAAAACCCGGGAACTACCGTTGCCAAACCTCCTACTACAGAAGTTGCAATAAAATTGCGTCGTGTTGTTTTCATTGGAAATTCTTTTATAAGTAATTGTTTTAGGATTTAATATTTGTGCATTAACATTGATTATTATCTCAAACCAATTTTGAAAACACTGTACAGAAATTATCGATTCATAAATATCATCTTAGGTAGTTTATTTTTGTACTCTTCGTAAAAACTAAGGAAGTTTTAGTATATTCTCCACTCTTACCTGCCATTTCCCATTCTGAGGAAAGCCGGGGGCATTTATATTTGGAGAACCATCCCATCCGCCTGCCATAAGAGCCACCGCTTCAAGGAAAGAACTATTAACCGGCAGATAAGCCGGGCAGACTAAGCCTTCTTTAGGACGAAGAACATACCCGCTTTTGTTAAACTTCGCATTAGGGGCATCATTACAAACTATGTCTATGGCTGTCTGCTGGTCACCCAGGCGTGCTGCGGTCAATGCTCCTTTTCCCAGGCCCCAGCTCACAAAACTTTGAATCCCATTTCGGTTTACAATAGCTTCAAAAGTGTTCTGCATTATTTTCTTGTCTACCATGGGTGTTTGAGGAAGGTACCCGAGTGCCATAAGCATAGCCGAGGAAAAATTACCCTGACGTGAGTACATGTCAGGTTCGCTTTCAATCTCAACATATTTCCCATCCTGTATTGTAAGCGGAGTCAGCTTTTCCATTATATCGTCCCAATGGGGATCGCGTTTCATTCCAAGTCGCTCGCGCCAATCCTGTGCTACCTTTAATCCATAATACCATTGAGCAAGTTCAAAACTTGGGTTCCTGGTGTTATTTTCTTCGGTACTCTCATTTACGCTCTTAATTGGGGGTCCAAGAATATAATGAGAGGTTTTAGTATCGTAAAAAGCATAAGAGGCCAGGAATTTTGCCGATTCAAAAACAAGATCTTTGTATTTATTAAGTGTTGCTTTATCAGGATTGGCACGGTAGACGAGTTCAGACAGATAAATCGGATTTGGCTGGTTCCATATTATGAAAGGATTAATAGCCCCTGGACTTTGCCGTCCATCGTATCCTGACATTTTAGGCCAGAGAGAACCCTCAAACCCTTTAAATTTTGCATCCGCTTGTGCCACAGGTAAAATTTTCCTGTACCATTGCAATCCCTTTTCGAGCAGTTCTGTATGATTAAATTGATAAAACTGTGCAGCATGTATCCAATACACCTCTGAATTGTGCTTCCCAAACCAGCTTATATGTGCGAGACCGGTTTCCTGTGGTGGAAATGACCCGGAATAATTCACTTTTACAAGGTATTGCGAAAGCACAATTCTTCTTTCCAGTTCAGGAGCACGGGGGTCTGTACTGCCAGTAAGATCTATTGCACCTCCTTTTGTCCAGAATTCTTTCCAGGCTCTTTCGCTGGCCTTTTTGGTATCTTCAAATGATGGTGACGTTCCATTTTTAAGTACAGGTGTAAACTCACAAACCAGCACCAGACTATCAGAACCCGCAGCATTCAGATAAAATTCATGGGGCCCCTTCTTTTCCCATTTTCCCATACCCTGCCAATGAATACTAACGTAATACAGACTCGTATCAATTGTCCTTTTCAGCAAAATATTATAATTGTCTTGTTTTATTATTGTGCTTTGGTGACGGCCAGGATTACTCCAGTCAAATGGAGGCTTGTTTTTAATTGAAAGATCGTATGAATAGGGAAAGCGGAAAGCAGGTTTCAGTTTTCCGGATTTTAATAGCGGTGATTTGATTTTAAAAGCTACCAGACTTAATTCAGGATGACAAACAGTTTCGACGGTTACAGGTTGTCCATTAATTTCATACCGGCTGGTTATTACACCTTTCCAGATATCAAGCTTTTGATTTATTTGAGTAATCATTGAAAGATCGAGAGGCATATCATTTTCCCCTACCAAACTGATTTGTCCCAATGCAACAGGATGAGGGTTAACCCGGAAGTATTCTCCGGCAGGGCTTTTTTCAAGACTTTCATAAAAAACCTTTCGACCATGAAAATTGCTTTCCTTCATTGCATCCTGCAATCTGAGATTTTTGGGATTTGGAAATGAATGCCAGGACCATGTGGAGCGTGTTTCCAGCGGAATACCATTTTTAAAATAATACTCGCCCAGTGATTGCATGCCGGTTACATCCGCTGTATAAGCAAAGTCGCCATTTCCTAAGGATAACGGCGCAAGAGGGTCAGCTTCCTGTAATACAACATTATGCCTGTTAACCAAAGCATACCGGTCAATAGGTTTTTGAATAACCGGAGCAGTCGCCTGTGCTGAAGCAATATAACAAGTTGTAAAATAGATTACAACCATAAATATGTAAAGAAGTTTTTTCATCGTTTTAAATAGATTGACAAAATATAAAAAAACTCCGGAAATGAAAAGGAAATGAGCGAAATTCCGACGTAAGGTTATTCACGAAATACTTGCATTTCCAAGCACTAAAACTATTTTGAATCATTTTAGTCAATAAGCAAAACAGTATGCTTCAGTGGACCATGAGCGCCAAATACCAATACCTGTTCAATGTCGGCAGTTTTTGACGGACCTGAAATAAACACACCAAAGCCTGTTTTGGTTATGTCGATTTTGTGGTAAGCTTCATCCATCCCGGCGACAAGATTTTCTCCTGAAAGTTTAATTACGAGATTTTGGGCAATAAAAGGGATGATACGATGTGGAAAATTTGTCTCATCAAGCCAAATAGCTCCATTCTCTGCTACTCCAAACTGGCCGTTTAAAATAATTGTATTCAGCTTTTCACTTTTATCTTTAGAATTGGCAGATTGATATCCAATCCAATTTTCAGGTTGAGAAAAATCAAC
>Ga0209745_1000789_pt1 | contig 19114 bp, 19 predicted proteins | sample BarGraNGADG00312_FD_184495 | JGI IMG/M metagenome (GOLD analysis project Ga0209745, IMG submission 184495) | Arctic peat soil microbial communities from Barrow, Alaska - Barrow Graham LP Ref core NGADG0004-312 (SPAdes) (version 2) | ecosystem: Environmental > Terrestrial > Soil > Wetlands > Peat...
CTGACGCGTTGGTAGCGGGGGCAGGATTTGAACCTGCGACCTCCGGGTTATGAGCCCGGCGAGCTACCGAGCTGCTCCACCCCGCGTCGGTAAACCCAACCCTAACGCGAACCGGGCGGGCACACCAAATCCACCCGGTCCCGCTCTGGTCCATCCGCTCAGGGAGTCGCACTCGGCGTAGGCGCCGGCGTCGTCGTTGCACCGGGCTTCGGGACCGTCAGCACGCCCGAGGGCTGAGCCGCAACGGCCCTGGCGATGGCAGCCTGCAACCGTTTCTGCGCCTCGCCGTATGCCGTGAAGTCGCCCTTCTTGAGCGCCTCCTGACCGTCCGCGAATGCCTTCTGGGCCTCGGCGAGGGCCGCCTTCAAAGCGGGGTCCGTGGTCGTCCCGCCGGAGCCGGTGCCGCCGCCAGCAGGAGGCGGCGTCGTCGTGCCAGAGCCTGAATCCGCAGTAGCCGCACCGGAGTTGCCACCAAAGAGGCCGTCGAGGGCACCGCTGAGGGTGTCCGACCACGCCAGCTGGTTGCCGAACGCCACGACGATCGCCCGGGACAGGGGGTACGAGGACCCGGTCTTGGCCTTGACATAGATGGGCTCGACGTAGAGCAGTCCACCGCCGACGGGCAGGGTCAGCTGGTTGCCCAGTGTGATCTGGGATCCTTGGGTCCGGTTGTTGTTGAGGAACTGCGAAAGAGTCAGCGTGAACCGTGGGGACCCGATGTTGGATGACTCGATGTCGTTCTGGACCTGCCCTGGACCCTTGACCGTCGTGTCTCGCGGCAGCTCGAGAAGGCGCAACGCGCCATACCCCGCTCTGCGTTTGCCGCTCACGTCACCCGCATTGGCGTCAACGGCCATGAACCCGGCCAGAACCGGCCGGTTTCCCACCGGCATGAAGGTCGTCGTCAACGAGAACGACGGCGACGTCTGACCCGGCATGGCGATGCTGAGGTAGTACGGAGGCTGGTCAACCTTTCGGTCCTCCTGCGTGGGGTCATCAGGAACCGTCCAGTAGTCCTGCCCCCCGTAGAACGCCCCCGGGTCCGTGACGTGGTACTTGGACATGAGGCTGCGCTGGACCTTGAACAGGTCCTCGGGGTAGCGCAGGTGCGCCATCAGGTCCCCGCTGATCTCCGACATCGGACGAACGGTGCCACCAAAGGCCCTCGACCAAGCCTTGAGCAGCGGGTCCTGGTCGTCCCACGCATAGAGCTTGACGCTGCCGTCAAAGGCATCGACGGTGGCCTTGACCGAGTTACGCATGTAGTTGACCTGCGCCGCCTGCAGCGCCTGGACGCTCGTGGTTCGAGTCGTCACCGAGTCCGCGGTCGCATTGTCGATCTGCTGCAGCTTGGAGTACGGGTAGTCCGCCGACGTCGTGTAACCGTCGATGATCCACTGCACCCGGCCGTCGACCACCGCCGGATAGCTGTTGCCGTCCAGGGTGAGCCACGGAGCCACACGCTCGACCCGCTCACGCGGGGTGCGGTGATCGAGTAGCCGTGAGTCGGGCAGAACCGTGTCCGAGAGCAGGATCTTCAGCTCGCGGTATTCGATCGCATAGGCGACTTTTCGGGCCAAGTTGCCGATCTGGACGCCCCCGTTGCCGGCGTAGGTGTTGTTCTGCTGGCCGGTCACGCTCGAGTCGGGGTAGTCGAGCTCTTTCTTCGCCCCGTTCGCGGGACCGCCGACGATCGAGTACTCCGGGGAGGACTCACCGAAGTAGATGCGCGGCTCGAAGGCGCCAAGCGGCCCCACCGGCGGGATGTTCTGCTGGTAGAAGACAGGCTGACCGTCTTCTCCGCTGCGGTTGCCGTAGGCCGCGACGAGACCGAAACCGTGTGTATAGACCGTGTGGTCGTTGACCCAGTTCCGTTGGGTGGGAGGCAGACCGGCCAGGTCCAGCTCGCGTACCGCGACCACGGTGTCATTCACCTTGCCGTCGATCGTGTAGCGGTCGACGTCCAGCGCGTCGGGGAACTGGTAGTAGGACTTGACCGCCTGCAGCTGTTGGAACGTCGGGGACACCACGCTCGGGTCGACCAGACGGATGCCCGGGATGGTGGCGGCGTCGTTGCGCAGCTGGCCCTGGCTGGCCGTGATCGAGGCCTTGTACACCTGGACTTCCGTATTGGCCAGTCCGTAGGCCGCCCGGGTGGCCTTGATGTTGCGATCGATGAAGGGCGCCTCGAGGGACTTCTCGGACGGCTTGACCTTGAAGTTTTGGACCATCGCCGGATAGATGCCGCCGACCACGACCGCGCATACCGCCAGCAGCCCGACCCCGACGGCCGGTAGCCGCCAGGAGTGGGTCCAGATCGTGGCCACGAACAAACCGGCACACATGACTCCTGCGACCGCCAGGATCGCCTTGGTGGGCAGGACGGCGTGCTGGTCGGTGTAGGTCAGGCCGGTGATGAGACGAGAGTCCTTTGTCGTCAACGAGTAACGGTCCAGCCACCAGCTGCCCGACCGGACGAGAACGAGAACGGCCAACAGCAGCGAGAGGTGAACGCGCGCCGCAGTGGTCGTGCGTTCACCCTTGGTCTGCAGCTGCAGGCCACCATAGATGTAGTGGGTCACGGCTGCGGCCAGCGCGCCCAGGACCAGGGCCATGGTGAAGAACCCGACGATAAAGCGAAGCCACGGCAGGGTGAAGACGAAGAACCCGATGTCCAGGTTGAACTGTGCGTCCTTGGAACCGAACGGCACCCTATTGACCCAGAGCAGGAAGGTCTGCCACTGACTTGCGGCGGCGGAGCCGGCAAAGATGCCGAGCACCGCGGGAGCGGCAATCGTGGTCACACGCCGCAGCGGCTCGAGCAGCTCGCGGTAGTGGTCGAGGTTCTGCTGCTCTGCCGAAACCGGCGGATAGACCGGACGCGTGCGATATCCGATGAGCAGGCTGGAAGCCACGATCGCGGCGGTGAGCAGACCGCACACGACGAAGAGCCCGATCTTGGTGAACAGCTCAACCCGGAAGACCGTGGTGAAGCCGACGCTGTCGAACCAGAGCACCTCGGTCCACAGCTGCGCAGCGAATGTGACGACCACGATGATGGCGCCCAGGATGGCCAGGGTGGGAGCCAGCGGGCCCCGACGGCGCAACGCAAGGTGCGGCATCGGGATGCGGGGGCCGGCGGGTCCGCCACCGGACCTGCCACCGGGACCACCGGAGTCCGCGCCGCCGGAACCGCCGAACCAGTCTCTCTGACTCAAAACATCGCCCGATCTCGCCGTATGCCGTATGCCGCGCACGAAACGCCCGACCCTCTAGATACCCCAACTTACCCAGCCGCCATGCGGTTCCCGTCAGCACCCTGTGATGCGGGAACGTGATGCGGCAACATGGAGCCGTGACCAGCGCCTTCCAGCCGATCTTCAGCCCACTCGTGACGTCCGCCCTCGAGACCGAACGCCACGTGGCCGCCGCCGGGTGGGATCAGCCGCCGCGCCTGTTCGCCCTCGTCAGGACTGCCGGGCTGCTCGAGCGGGAGCCGCATCTGCGGGCCGAGCTCGGTCGGGGCGACGCGGAGGGGTTCACCGCGATCGAGCAGGAGGGTCTGCCCAACACGTCGTCCCTGGAGTCCCTCTTGGCCCGGCTCGCCTGGCCACCTGATGTGGACGGTGTGGCCCTGGCCGTCGAACGGCTCGTGGTGCCGCCAGAGGCCGAAAGGGACCTGCCCGAAGACCCCGATCAGGCGGCCGAGGTGCTCGCTGCGCACCCCGACCGCAAGGACGTCCGGCTGCTCGTGGCTGTGCTGCGCGATGGCGAGTCCACCTGCCTGCTGCGCCAGCGTGATCACGACGCCGACGACAAGGTCGCCTCCGGCTCCGACATCGCGCCGGCCCTGGTTCAGGCGCTCGGCGCGACGCTGCAGGACTGAGCACGACCACACCTGTATTCCGGGTGTCTACGTGCAGCGCGGCAGCGACGCTGTGTGCTTGGCCGCGATTCCCTCGACGGCGTCGCGCGCCTGGGTGAACGTCGCGACCTTGACGACCTGCAACCCGTCGGGAATGTGCCCCACCACCTCGTTGCAGTTCTGCGCCGGAGCGAGGAACCACGTCGCTCCGCCTCTCTGGGCACCCACCAGCTTCTGCTGGATGCCGCCGATCGGCCCGACGGTACCTGCTGAGTCGATCGTCCCGGTGCCGGCGATGTTGATGCCTCCGGTGAGTGACCCGGGCGTGAGCTTGTCGTAGACCGCAAGGGAGAACATCATCCCCGCGGACGGCCCGCCCACGTTCCCTGCATTGATACTGACCTTGATGGGGAAGTCGAAGGCGGTTCGGAGGTAGACACCCACCACGGTGACTCCCTGAGAGCCGGCCGTGGTGAGGGTGAGGACCTTTTCCTTGCCGGCCCTGCGCACCGTGAAGACGACGCTCTCGCCCGGCTTGTGGGCGCGGATCGCCGCACGGACCGCGGCAGGGGTGCTGACGGGCGTGCCGTCGATAGAGACCAGGACGTCGCCGGCCTGAAGGACACCGCTGGCCGGCGAGCCCTTGGTCAGGTCGCTGATGGTGACGACCTCTGGGACCTTCTCGCCCAGCCCGCGCAGAGCAACGGCTATGGCCTCCTGCTCCGAGTCGGCCATCTCCGCGGCGTTGTTGTGGTCGACCTGCTTGCTGGTCACACCCTGGGGAAACAGCTCCTCCTCGGGCACGACCGTGCTGGCCTTGTCGAGATGTGCGCTGACCCAGTCCCACACGTTGACAGGGTTGTTGGGGCCGCCGAACACCGCGACCGTAGTGAAGTTCAGGGTGCCTGTCGTGGGGTAGGTGCTCTTGCCCTCCACGGTGATCAGGGGCTTGCCCTCGGGACCGTTGCCCAAGGTGTTGGTGACGGGGCCAGGCTTGAGGACGGCGTACGGCAGGTGCACCAGGCCCATCAGAGCGGCGACCACGATCCCGAGGAACACGGCGACGAGCCAGCTCGCCGACCGCCGGCTCAGACGCGCGTCCGGTTCCTCGACCACGACGCTGGTATCGCCCCGGGTGTCGGTCACGGTGTGCCGACCCACTCATCACTTCCGTCGTCAAAGATCTGGTGCTTCCAGATCGGGACCGCTGCCTTGAGGGTGTCGATCAGCTCGCGGCATACGTCGAACGCCGTGCCGCGGTGCACGGCGCTGACGGCCACGACGACCGCGAGGTCCCCGACCTCGAGGTGACCCACCCGGTGCACCACAGCGACGCGGATGACGTCTCCCCCGGCAGCCAGCCGCTCGGCGATCTCGCGCAGCACCTGCGGCGAGCTCGGGTGGGAGGTGTAGTCCAACGCCTCAACGCCCTGGCCGTGGTCACGCTGGCGTACGACGCCGATGAACGTGGCGATGCCACCGGCCCGAGGATGCCGCACGGCGGCGAGGACCTCGTCGACCGACAGTGGGGTCTCGCGGATGTCGGCAAGCACCACCTCGGGTGCGACCCCTGCCTCACGGGTGCCTCCATCAGATCGGCTCATGCCCCACCTCCCTTACGACGACGTCGTCGCATGATGGCGGCCGTGCCGACGAGTGCGACGGCCGCACTCGCTGCGCCGAGCGCCGCGTCCTTGCGGTCGACCCGGCGGGCCGCCACAGCATGATGCCCCCTGATGCTGTCAATGAGGACACCCAAGCACGTGACATTGTCGTATGCCGGCTGCCAACCCGCCGCGATCAGGGTCTCCGACGAGACCGCCCAGGGGTAGACCGCGTAGGCGAGATCGGTGGCAGGAGTGGGCAGTATGCCCACGCGGTGCAACCTCTGCGCGGTCCCGAGGGCCACGCTCTCGCTGAGCTCGACCCGACGCATCCCGCTGACTACCTCGACCTCCGCCTGCGTCATCCAGCCCTCCGACGCCACCGTGACCACCGGACCAAGACCCCGTTCGACCGTGGCCACCAAGGCGGTCGCGAGATCCTCCACGTGGCAGAACTGCCACGCAGGGCACCCACCCTTGACGGTCAGCAGCCGAGGGGCCTCGAAGTGTCGGGTGATCACGGTGTCGATGTCTGGGCCGACCAGGGCCGCCGGACGCACCACCGTGATGGCAAGGCCGGGGTGCACCTCGGCGGCAGCACGAAGGATCTGCTCGACGGCCAAGAGGTCACCGACCTGTCCCTCATCAGGGTCGGCAGCCAAGGGGGCGTCTTCGGGCAGCGGCACCGCGTTGGCCGGCGACGCGCCATACGTCATGGCGCTCGTGACGACCACCAGGCGCGCGACGCCGGCGGCCGCGGCGGAGATCACCACGGTCTGGATCTGGCGGACTGCCCGATCACGCCGGGTGCGGGCGCTGGCCTTGAGGTCGGCCGCCAGGTCGGTGCTGGCCGCCACGTGGATCAGGGCGTCGACGCCGCGCAGAGAGCCGGCCAGATCGGGAGAGCCCAGGTCGACCACGCGCCAGTGCGCACCCTCGGCGCTGCCACGCTCGGCATCGAGCCCGACGACCGTGCCGATGGCACCCCCCGCCGCGGCACGTGCCAGCAGCGCACGCACGATGTGGTCGCCCACCGGCGTCGCGGCACCGGTGACAGCGACAGTCATCGCCTTGCGCCGAGAGCGAACCCGGCCCTGAGGGGAACTCACTGCGACCTCCACATGTTTACCTTTGAGAGAACATCCTCTCAGGAGGCCAAGGAGCCCGCGTGTCCAATCATCCTGATCAGCGGCCGGACGACCCGGACGAGCCCGACTTTGAGGCAATGCTCGCCTCCTTGCTCGGCGGCGCCGACAACCCCGAGGTGGCCAAGGCGCTCGGCGCCATGGGCATCGACAAGATCGACCCCGCCACCATGGGGATGATCGGAGCCCAGCTCAAGGCGATGTTCACCGGCGGCGGTCCCGCCGAGCCGTTCAATCTCGAGCTCGCCACCGACATGGCTCGCAAGTCCGTTGCCGCACAAGGCGACTCGACCGTGGGGGATGCCGCTCGCCGCGAGATCGAGCAGGCCGTCCAGATCGCCGGTCTTTGGCTCGACGCGGTGACGGACCTGTCGGCGCCCCACGGCGCGGTCCGTGCCTGGAGTCGTGCCGAGTGGGTCGACCAGACGATGCCGATGTGGCGCGAGCTCGTGGAGCCGGTCGCGGCGGGAGTGAGCACGGCGGTGGTGGCCGCCATGCGCGCCCAGATGGGCCAGCTCGGGGCGGGCGAGGACATGGGCGCGTTGCCGGGCCTGCCTGCTGGCATGGATCCTGGCGCACTCATGGGCCAGATGGAGCCGATGCTGGCTCGGATGAGCGGATCGATGTTCGGCGCCCAGGTCGGGCAGGCCGTGGGCGCGCTCGCCGGTGACCTGGTCAGCGGAACCGACGTGGGTCTCCCCCTCGTGCCCGGCCACGCCATCGCGCTGCTGCCGGCCAACATCGAGACCTTTGCGGAGGGGCTCGAGGTCGAGCTGGCCGAGGTGCGCCTGTACCTCGCGGTGCGCGAAGCCGCGCGCGTGCGGCTGTTCGCCGCGGTGGCCTGGCTCGGCCCGCAGCTGGTCGCCGCCGTCCAGGCCTATGCCCGCGACATCAGCATCGACACCGAAGGGATCGAGTCGGCCCTGCAGTCCATAGACCCCTCCGACCCCGCCGCTATGCAGTCGGCCTTGTCCAACTCGTTGTTCGCCCCCGAGCCGAGCCCCGCGCAGCGCTCGGCCCTGGCCCTGCTCGAGACCTACCTCGCTCTCGTCGAGGGCTGGGTGGACGTCGTCGCCGACCGCGCCACCAGCAAGCACCTGCCCCACACGGCGGCCCTGGGCGAGGCGGTGAGGCGGCGGCGCGCCTCAGGCGGCCCGGCCGAGCGCGTGTTCAGCCAGCTGGTCGGCCTCGAGCTGCGCCCCCGCCGGTTGCGCGACGCTGCCAACCTGTGGGCGGCCTTGGAGTCCAAGGGCGGCGCCACTGCGCGTGACGGTGCATGGGCACACCCCGACGTGGCTCCGACCGCGGCCGACCTCGACGACCCGCTGGGTTACGTCGACCGGTTCATCTCCCGCGGCACCTTGGACGAGATGGACGCGGCGCTGGAGGCCCTGCTCTCCGAAGGCGACTCGAGCAACCCTTAGGCGGTTTCACGCACGAAGGCGTAGGGCGTCGCTCCAGCTGACCCGCGTGCCGGTGCGCAGCACGGACCTTTCGTAGATCCGGGCGGCCACCCGGGCCAGGGCCGCGGTCACCAGCAGCATCAGCACCGCTGAGCCGACGATCTGCACCGGGTTGGTCGTCCCCGACGCGATGCGCAGCGGCATGAGCATCGCCGAGAACGGGGGGACCCAGGACATCACAGACGCCACCGTGCCGCTCGGTTCCGCCAGGGTGACCTGCGCCAGGACGTAGCCGACCATCACCAACATCGTGATGGGGGTTGCCGTGGAGTTCACATCCTCCTGCCGCGACACCATCGAGCCTGCGGCGGCGTAGCTCACCGCGAAGAAGGCGAAACCGAGGATGAACCAGAAGAGCACCGAGGCGAAGACACCGACAGCTAGTCCGGTCACGGTCACCAGCCCGGTCCCCATACCGGCACCCAGGCCCACCGCGCCGTAGGCGGCCAGCTGCAACAGCCCGACGGCGCCGATGCCCAACACCTTGCCCCACAACAGATGCAGTGGCTTGATGGTTGCCAGCAGCACCTCCACAACCCGGCTGGACTTCTCCTCCACCACCCCCATGGCCACGTAGAGCCCGAACATCAGGAGCTGGAAGAACATCAGCAGCATCGCGATGAAGGCCAGTGCCGTTCGCTGGTCGCTGTTGGGATCCGGCGGGTTGACCGCGTCGACGGTGACGCTCGCGCGCTCGGCCGCTTGGGCCAGCTTCACCGGATCCACGCCCTGGGCACTCAGTGCTGAGTTGACGGCTTGCTGGCGCACCGCCGAGTCGATGATCGAGCGCAGCTCGCTGGGCAGCTCCTTCTCCACGATCGCGGTGTAGCTGCCGGTGCCTTCGGGGACCAGGGCCACGTCGAGGTCACCTGAGGCCACCTTGGATCTGGCCGTGGCCTCATCCGAGACCCTCGAGGTGTCCAAAGGGTTGCCAATGGATGCGGAGCTTGCCGACAGTGACGCGGACAGACTCGTTGCGCTGCCCACCAACCCGAGCTTGGGGTGAGTGTCCGAGCCACCGGTGAACACCGACGCGGCAATGATTCCGCCGAGGATCACGACGAGGATGATCGCGTTGCTGATGAGGAAGGACTTGGTGTGTACCCGAGTGGTGAGCTCACGCTTGGCGACCAGGGCGATGATGCGGGCCGGACCGGTCGGGCTACCGAGCTTGCCCATGCCGAGCTTGCCCATGCCGTGGTTGCTCATACGGCGACCACCTCTCGGAACAGCTCGCTGAGCGAGAGCTGACTGCGGGAGAACTCGTGTACCGGCCCGGTGCGCAGCGCCGCGGCGAGCACGGCCTGGTCGTCCGCACCCTGCTCGACGGTGAGCACCGTCCGTCCCTCGCCGTAGCGGGCTGTGTGCACCCCGATGAGACCGTCCGCCCAGCCGGGGGGTGCCTGCGGCGCGTTCACCACGAGCTCGGTTCCGCCCCCGGCCCGGAGCTCGTCGACCGCGCCGCACTCCTGCATGTGCCCGTGGACGACGATGCCCACCCGGTGGCACAGCCGCTCGACCAGGTCCAGCTGGTGGCTGGAGAAGATCACCGGTACGCCGTGGGCGGCCTTCTCGGCGAGCACCTCGCTCATGACATCGACGGCTACCGGGTCGAGCCCCGAGAATGGTTCGTCGAGCACCAGCACGTCGGGATCGTGCACCAGTGCCGCCGCCAGCTGCACCCGTTGCTGGTTGCCGAGGCTGAGGGCGTCCACGGTGTCGTTCATCCGGTTGTCGATGCCCAGGCGCTTCGTCCAGCTCGTCACGGCGTCGGCGGCCTCGCCGGCGGACATGCCGTGCAGCTGGGCGAGGTAGGACAGCTGCGAACCCACCTTCATCTTCGGGTACAGCCCCCGTGCCTCAGGCATGTAACCGATGCGCCGGCGCACATCCAGGTCGATCGGCCGGCCGCCGAGGTGGACGTGCCCCGAGTCGGCCGAGAGCACTCCCAACGCGATTCGCATGGTGGTGGTCTTGCCCGCGCCGTTGCTGCCGACGAACCCGAACAGCTCCCCGGGCTGCACCGCGAAGGTCATGTCCCGCAAGGCAACGGTCTCTCCGTAGCGCTTGCACAACCCCTCGATCTGCAGCTGTTGACCGCGCGTGGCAGTCATGGGCCCTCCTGGGTGGTACGTCGAGCCCATCATCAGGCTGGGTCGCGTGCACGGTCGTGGTCTGTGACACGGTCACCCACATCGTCCGCTGGGGGGAGTCTAGCGATCCTCGGTGGCTAGGTTGGACCGGTGAGTCTCCCCACGGCATACCGGCTCCTGCACGAGAGTGCGACCCGGCAGCTGTCCGCCTGGAGCTCACCTGATCCGGCCCAGGAGCACCTCCGTACGGGCTACCTCGCTCACCTGGCCGCGCACCCCGACGCCATGTGGAAGCGGGGTCCGTCGGCCCACTTCACCGCAAGCTGCATCGTGCTCGACCCCACCGGCACGCGAGCGCTGTTGACGCTGCACAAGAAGGCCGGCGCATGGTTCCAGTTCGGCGGGCACTTCGAGCAGAGCGACACCGACGCGCACGCGACAGCCCAGCGCGAGGCCCGCGAGGAGTCGGGCATCAGGACCCTCGTCGCCCGCCCGGAGATGATTCAGCTGGACCGCCACCGGCTGGTCGGCTCGTTCGGCCGGTGCCGTGAGCATCTGGACCTGCGTTTCGTGGCGGTCGCCGACGAGGACGCGAGGCATGTGGTCAGTGCGGAGTCCCTCGACGTCCGGTGGTGGCCCACCGATGCGCTGCCCGACCAGACCCGAAAAGGGCTCGCGCCGCTGGTGGCAGTCGCCCGGTCCGTCCTCGGCCTGACCTGACGCCACCGAACACCGCTCCGGCACCGTCTTGGTGGTCCCCCGGGCCAGATTCGGTGCCTCAGCGGTGTTCGGTTCAGGGGCAGGGGGCTCAGTGGTCGATCTGGTTCTCGGGCGTGTGGAGTCCGGCCGTGGCGGCGACCCCCTCGAGGTATCCACGTGCGCGCTCGGTGCGTGGGTAGGACTCCAGCAGGGACCAGAACTCACGACCGTGTCCGGGCTGGAGCAGATGCGTCAGCTCATGGAGGATGACGTAGTCGAGCACCCACGGCGGCATCCCCTTGACCCGAACGGAGATGCGAATCGTCCCATCGGCCGGTGTGCAGGAACCCCAACGAGAGCTCTGGTTGGTGACCCAGGCAATGCTGAGCGGCTTGGCCAGGCCACCCAAATAGCGCCGCGACAGGTCGGCGGCCCGCTCGAGCAGCTGCTGGTCGCTGGGCCGGCGGCGTTTGTCCCCTGCAGCCAGCTTGCGCATCATCGCCTCGACCCACGTGCGCTCCTCGGCGGCGGAGAATCGTGACGGGATGAGCACGATCGTCCGGCCGCCCTCACGATAGGCGCTGACCGTCCGGCGTCTCCGCCGGCTTCGTCTGACCTCGATCTCGTCCGTGTCCACGATCAAAACGTAGGCCAAGCCCCCGAAAATTCCCATCACTTCGGCCTGGGGTCGCGCAGGACGCGAGAGGAGGCGAGCCGGACCTGAGCACGAGAAACGCGGCCCAATGCGCGACGTTGTGCTCAAACTGGTCTAGGGTCGAGCGGGACCGGTGCCGCACACCGCGGCCAGGAACGACACAGGAGACATGGACACATGGCAGAGTCTGTAGAGACCGGCGAAACGTACACGGGCGACTTCTACTGCGTGAAGTGCAAGGAGAAGCGAGACGCCACGGGCAAGGTCGTCGAGACCAACGGCCGCCGCATGGCCAAGGGCAAGTGCCCCGTATGTGGCACGAACCTCAACCGCATCCTCGGCAAGGCCTGACAAGCCACCGAACCTGGCGAAGGGCGGCACTCGAGCAGCACGCTCGGGTGCCGCCCTTTCGCATGTCCGCGTAGGTACTGCTACTCAACTGCTGTGGACGGGATCGGATCCCCGCAAGAACCGTGACAGGTTCCTCAGGACGACCCATCGCTGGAGGAATCCCATGAACTGCCGACCCCGCCTCAAGAGCCACGTGCAGCCACTGCGCCGTGGTCCCGGATCACTTCAGCTCGGTCTGTGCCCCGACGCCGGAGTCGTGCTGGACGGGCTCAGTGACGCCGAGATTGCCCTGGTGGAGGGCCTGGACGGGAGCCTGGACATCCAGACCCTGTATGCCGTAGCCGCGGCAGCAGGGGTCGCCGCCGGGCGGTTGTCGGCTCTGATGGCGGCCCTGAGCGAGCACCATCTGCTCGTCGACACCACCACCGACCGGGCCGCCTTGTCCCCGATCGACGAGCCGCGACGCCATCTGCTGCGCCCGAACGCCAGCGCGGTTGCGGCGGCGTACGGACTAGCGGGTGACGGCTACGACCACGTCGCCGCTCGATCCACCCAGCACGTGGTGATCAGCGGCGAGGGCGACCTGCCCTGCGCCCTGGCAGATCTGCTGCGCGTCGGGGGGATCGGCCGGGTCAGCGTGGGCCGTAACGCCGTGAACATGCTGGATCTCGAGCTGCGCGGTCACTCGGGTGGCGGGACACACACCACGTTCGGGTCGACGCTGAAGCTGCCTGACCTGGTCGTGCTGGCCGCCACGGGGGCGATCCGCCCTGATGCCGGCGAGCCATGGCTGCGCCGCGGCATACCGCATCTGCCATTGGTGGTTCAAGGTCACCGGGTTCAGGTCGGTCCGCTCATCGCCGGTGGCTGCGGTCCGTGCCTCTCGTGTCTGGATCTACACCGTCGCGACCGGGACGCCGCCTGGCCCGCACTGCTGTCCCAGCTCGCTCCTCGGGGGCCGCTCCTGCCCGATCCACCCGTCAGGCTCGAGAGCACACTGACCGCTATGACCGTCGGGGCTGCGGCCATGATCGTGCACACGTGCCTGGATGGGCAGCCGGTGCCCGGCGGTCTTTCGCTCGAGCTCTCCCTGCCGTGGCCGACGATCCAGAACCGACGATGGTTTCCGCATCCGCTGTGCGATTGCACGGTCGGGCAAGGGACAATGACGGGGTGAGCGAGCTCCCCCGCAATGCAGTGACGCGCGCGGCCAAGCTTGCGGCGTTGCCGTTGGGGTTCGCGGGCCGCACGGCGCTGGGCCTGGGTAGGCGGGTCGGCGGCAGGCCGGCCGAGATCGTCGCCGCGGAGGTCCAGGCCCGCACCGCCGAGCAGCTCTTCAAGGTTCTGGGCGAGCTCAAGGGCGGGGCAATGAAGTTCGGCCAAGCGCTGTCGATCTTTGAGGCCGCGATGCCCGAGGAGCTGGCCGGGCCGTACCGCGCCACGTTGACCAGGCTGCAGGATGCCGCTCCGCCGATGCCTGGGTCGATGGTCCACGGGGTGTTGGCCGCCGAGCTCGGGCCGCGCTGGGGGCAGAAGTTCACCTCGTTCGAGGACAAGCCTGCAGCGGCGGCGTCGATCGGCCAGGTGCACCGGGCAGTGTGGAAGGACGGCCGTGACGTCGCGGTCAAGGTGCAGTACCCGGGCGCCGGGCAAGCACTGATCAGCGACCTCAACCAGGTGTCCCGGGTGGCTCGCGTGGCCGCCGGATGGATCCCGGGGCTGGACATCAAACCCATTCTCGACGAGCTCAAGAGGCGGGTGGCCGAGGAGCTGGACTACGGGCTGGAGGCCAGGTCGCAGAAGGCATTCGCCGCGGCGTTCGCGGGCGACCCTGACTACGCCATCCCCGAGGTGGTCCACCAGAAGGGCAACGTCATCGTCAGCGAATGGCTCGATGGGGTCCCCCTCTCGGCCATCATCGCGAGCGGTACCCCCGAGGCCCGCAACGCCGCCGCCGCGCGTTACCTGAAGTTCCTGCTCATCGGGCCCGGGCGGGCCGGGTTGCTGCATGCCGACCCACATCCCGGCAACTTCCGGATGCTGGCCGACGGCCGGCTCGGGGTCATCGACTTCGGCGCGGTCAACCGGCTGCCCCACGGCCTGCCGATCGAGATGGGCCAGCTGCTCACGTTGGCGTTGGCGGGCGACGCCAAAGGCTCGCTGGAGGGCCTGCGCCGCCAAGGGTTCGTCAAGGCCACGATCGACGTCGACGCTGAGGCATTGCTAGCCTTCCTCGAGCCGTTCATTGAGCCGCTTCGGACCGACACCTTCACGTTCACGCGAGCCTGGTTGCGCTCAGTGTCGTTGCACATCAATGATCCCCGCCGCCCCGAGTTCACCTTGGGACTCAAGTTGAACCTGCCGCCGTCGTACCTCTTGATCCACCGTGTGTGGCTCGGCGGCATCGGCGTGCTCTGCCAGATCCACGGCGAGGTGCCCGGCCGGGCCACCCTTGACCGTTGGCTGCCCGGCGCCAGCTTGCCCCCCATCACAGAGCTGGCCACGTAGGTTCTCGCGTCGTCGCCGGGCCAACGCATCAGGCCGGGCGCTCCTCCATGAGACCGACCGGATTGCCGTCCGGGTCCGCGACGAAAGCCATGTGCAGCGATGTGGCTCCGTCGTCATGGACCTTCTGCGGCTTCTCCAACGGCACGGCACCTCGTTCGACGACGGCGGCGTAGGTCGCGTCGAGGTCCTCGACGCGGTAGTAGATCACCGGCCTGGATCGGAACCTCTCGCTCTCCGGCACGCCGAGATAGAGCCGCACCTCGCCTGCCCGGAAGAACGCCATTGGCTGTCCGGGGACCGTGAACAGGTGCTCCAGGCCAAGGACGTCGCGGTAGAAGGCGACCGACCGCTCCACGTCGGTGACGCTGATGTGGATCTGACCGATGGCGCCCAGGGCGATGGACATGAGCCGCTCCGTGTCTGCTCTCGAGGTCTTGGTCGTCACAGCATCCCCGATGCAGACCACCTCTGTCAGCCGTCGAGGACCAGATGGATGAAACCCGCGAACCTCGTTGATCCACGCGGTCCGCACTGGCCGGCCCTCGCGGCCGATACCTTCAGCACCATGGCGACGGCGTTGATGGAACCTTCCGCACCGCGGCTGGTGCTGCGGCAGTGGCGCGACGCCGACCGGCAGCCCTTCGCCGCGCTGAATGCCGACCCGTTGGTGATGGAGCACCTCCTCGCGGAGCTGACCCGCGCCCAGTCCGACGCGATGGTGGATCGCTGCATTGAACAGATTGACCGCGACGGCTACGGACTGTGGGCGGTCGAGGTCAGGACCAGCGGCGAGTTCATCGGGTTCGTCGGTCTGGCAGCGCCCACCTGGGAGGCGACGTTCACCCCCTGCACCGAGATCGGCTGGCGCCTGGCCAGGTCAGCCTGGGGTCATGGCTATGCGACCGAGGCCGCAAACGCAGCATTGGCAACGGCTTTCGGCCCCGTCGGGCTCCACGAAGTCGTCTCCTTCACGACGACCGGCAACATGCGCTCGCAGCACGTGATGCAGCGCATCGGCATGACCTGCGACCCATCTGAGGACTTCGACCATCCTCGCGTCCCCGCGGGTCCGTTGCGCCGTCACGTGCTCTACCGGATCAGCCGAACCGACTGGGAACGGCGAGGGCCCACTGCGAACCAACGCCAGCACCATCCCTAGGTTTGGCCGTGAACCGACAGCACCGTCCCTAGGTTTGGCCGTCATTCGTCGGGGAGCAGATAGATGAACCCGGGGCCCTCATCGCGCAGGGGGATGCCGAGCGCTTCCAGTGCAGGTCCCCACGAGCCGGTAACGGTGGCGTCGGACGCCTCGAAACCGTGGTCTGCGGTGAGGAGAAACGTCACCTGGTCGGTGACTCCGAGCCCGTCGAGATACTCCAGGAACGACACCAGGCGCGAGTCGGAGTCGCGCAGCGAGTCACGCGCGATGTCGGCGCGCGGGCCGCCGGCGTGATGCCCCGCGTCGCTGACGACGTTGGCCCACCACGTCAGGGCCGGTGCAGACTCCGGGCTCGCCCACAGCTGCTGCATCTGCTCGAGCCCGAGATCGTCGACCTGCGTGGCCCATGAGAAGTAGGAGTCCTCGAGGTGAGCCTTGTCATGCACGTGGACCGAGGTTTGCGCATCCGGCAGCAGGTCATCCAGGCCTGCCGCCCCTGATGAGCTGCCGCTGTCGCGGATGATCGCCATCGTGGAGTAGTCAGCGCCACGATCGACCACTTCGTTGATACAGGCGGTCCGCGGTGAATCCCCTTGTGGTGCAATCCCATTGACCATCTCGAACACGGTCCGGACATCGGGGCGTAGCCACTCGGCACTGCGGTGCCAGGTCGAGGCGTCGTTGGGCACCACCCGCTCACCGGTCACTCGGTCAAAGAAGACGTTGCCCAGGACCCCATGGCGACCCGGTCCAAGGCCGGTCAGGATCGAGGTGTGGTTGGTCAAGGTGATGCTCGGGAACTGCGCCACCCCCCCGCCGCGCAACGCCACCCCGTTGTCGATGAGCCGGGCGATACCGGGGAGCTCACCGCACTCGGCCAGGTGCAACAGGTCGCCACAGTGCGCACCGTCCCACAGGATGCCGATCACCTTGGGCTTCGCTGGTGCCTCGCCGCCGAGGTATGCCGTGAGCGCACCTCCGTCGAGTAGGTCACCTGCCGCGTCGTGCAGGTCGGTGTCGGGAACGCCTGCCAGGACGGCAAGGGTGGGGCCGACATCGACCAGCCTGGCGTGTTCGTCCACGATGCCTCGCGTCGTGACTCCCTTGCCGGACAACAACAGTGGCGCCCTGGACTGGATCACATCGAGCGAACCGTGCTCGCCCACATGGCCGCCCTGCTCGGGGAAGAAGTGACGAGGTGTGTGCATCACCGCGACGTCCGGGCTGCGGGTCGGGTCGGCGAACAACGAGAGGATCCGCGATGCGGCATACGGGTAGGAGTTGGCGCGCGAGGTGAGCGGGCCCGGGTTGGCGCACTCGCGGTCATAGGGCAGGAAGGCCATCGGATCCTCGCTGGCGATGGGGTCAAGCCCCTCGAGGACCTCATGACGCCCGTCGTGGTGAAGTCGCACGCGCCCGACATGGCTGGCGGCCATCGCCACCGGGCCGACGTGTTGGGCCCGGCCCGCGTCCACCTCGACCCAGACGATGAGGTCGACGATGGACGCGAGGTCGGGCGATGTCAACGCTGTGACGACGGACTCACGTCGGGCCGACAGCTGCGCTGCGCTGAGAGTGCTCACGACAGAACACTCTAGGTGTCACCTGGCTGCGCTCTGCGCACGCGCCCGACGAGCGTCGAGCATGACCCGCAGCGAGCTGCGGCTCTTCGCCCGATGGTTCGAGGCACGTGAGAGCTCAGCCAGTCGAGCTCGAGCGAGCATCTCGCTCTGTCGTGAATACATGGTGGAACTCCTTGCAAACAAAGGCTTTGAAGACCATGACTTTCTCGGCCACAACTTTGAACAGACTCGAGAGGTGGTCGGACGCGTGGTGTAGCACCATGCGCCGACGGACAGAAGCCACGTATGGGCAGTCGCCATCAGGCGGCGACCGGGTTCTTGCGCGGGCGTCCACGGGGACGCTTGCGGGCGACGATCGCTCCCTGGACGAAGAGCTCACCACCCCAGACGCCCCACGGCTCCTCACGGCCTAGCGCGCTGGCAAGGCACGCGGTGCGGACAGGGCATGCCCCACACAGGGTCTTGGCGAACTCGACGTCGGCAGGGCTCTCGGCGAACCACAACTCGGCGTCGTACTCCTGACACGGGATGCCAGAACCGGCGTGGCCGGCCTGCTCGTTCAGGTCAACAAGTGCGGTGAGCTGCATCGGGTGTCACCTCCTTGGTGTCGTCTCCCCCGGTCGGGGGGCGTGTTCTCGTGTGTGTCATCACGTTGATCCGCGGCACCGCCCTGTGGGTCCGGCTCTGGATCGGTTCTGTTCTCTTCATCTGGCTGGCGGTCTTCCTGTGCTGGCTGGCCGCCGGGACAACACAAAGGCCGCGGATCCCGGATGTCGGGTTCCGCGGCCTGGAGGTGGCCTGGTCTCAAGAGAGCTAGACCGGTGGACTCCAGGAGCGGAGGTACGCAACATCCTTGACAGCAAGTGCCTTGTGCATCGGGGCGTAGATCGAGGGGACCGGGGTGACCGTGGAGATCGTGAGATCCGCACCGAAGCCACCCTTGGCGCCGAAGCCGAACGCGGACAGACCCGTCCCCCGGAACGACTCGCTAACGCCGACAATGAGGCTGCGGTCGGCAGCCTGTGGGCGCGCGAAGCGGACGCGGGTGATCTGCGTCGTGTTCGTCATGGTGATGTTCTCCATCAGGGCCAACCTCCTCACCTGTTCTCGCGGGTCCCGAGCACAGTCACCTGGACCGGCTGGGCTGGACGTTCGTTCAGGCTAGAACAGCCCCCGGCATTCCGGCAACACATTTAATGCGGAATCTTTCGGATCAGGACGATAACGGCGAGTCATCTTCCGCCAACTCCGTTGCAGCAGAAGAGATTTCGTCCGTGTGGAGGGGATCGGCCCCGCCCAAGATTGCCAGAACATCGTCAGCGTAGCGCTCGAGCTTGCGGGCTCCGACCCCCGATATCGTGGCCAGCTCGCCCGCGCTCACCGGGTTCTTCTCCGCGATCGCGGTCAACGTCGCGTCGGTGAAGACCACGTATGCCGGGACCTTGGTCGCGCTCGCGACCTCAAGACGCCAGGCCCTCAGCGCCTCGAAGGTCGCCTCGTCATACGTCGGCGGGCAGTCCTGGCATCGCCCCACCTTGCGGGTTGCCGCCGTGACCAGATCCGTGCCACACCCGCGACACCGTGATGGCTTTACCGCCTTGAGTGGCTTGGCTGTCTTCCCCGCCTTGCCGCCCGCACCCGAGCCCGCCGCCCGGGCCGTTGACCGCGCGCCGTCGCCGAGGATGCTGGCCGCTCCGTCAAGGAAGCGTGACGGTCGCCGGCTGGCCCGACCACCTGGGTTGCGAGCCCCGGCCCAGGACAGCCGCAGCTCGCGCCTGGCGCGCGTCAGCCCGACATACAGCAGCCGGCGTTCCTCCTCAATGGCCTCGTGGCCCTCCGCCATGCTGATCGGGATCAGGCCATCGCTGCAGCCGACGACGAAGACGACGTCCCACTCCAGGCCCTTGGCGGCATGCAAAGAGGCCAGGGTGGCGCCCTCCACCGTCGGAGCGTGCTGGGCTGCCATGCGCTCGTCGAGCTCGCGCACCA
>Ga0209745_1000790_pt1 | contig 19110 bp, 20 predicted proteins | sample BarGraNGADG00312_FD_184495 | JGI IMG/M metagenome (GOLD analysis project Ga0209745, IMG submission 184495) | Arctic peat soil microbial communities from Barrow, Alaska - Barrow Graham LP Ref core NGADG0004-312 (SPAdes) (version 2) | ecosystem: Environmental > Terrestrial > Soil > Wetlands > Peat...
CGTCATCCCGACCTGGAGAAGCTGCGCGACCTCGACGAGGAGGACCCCGCCGACGCCGAGGCACGGCACTACGACATCAGCTTCATCCACCTCGACGGCTCGATCGGCTGCATGGTCAACGGGGCCGGCCTCGCGATGACGACGATGGACCTGGTCAACCGCGCGGGCGGTGCTCCGGCGAACTTCCTCGACATCGGCGGCGGCGCGAAGGCGGACCGTGTCTCCGCGGCGATGCGCCTGATCCTCGCCGACCCGAAGGTGCGTGCGATCCTGGTCAACATCTTCGGCGGGATCACCCGCGGCGACGAGGTCGCCCGCGGCCTGATCGACGCCAGGGCCCGCCAGGAACGCGAGGTGCCGATGGTCGTCCGCATCGTGGGCACGAACGCGGAAGAAGCGGCGCGCCTCCTGCGGGAGGCCGCGTTCGAGACCGCCGCGACGCTCGACGAGGCGGCGGCGAAGGCGGTCGCCGCGGCGCGCCAGGCGACGGGAGGCGCGGCGTGAGCATCCTGATCGGTCGCGAGACCCGGCTCGTCGTCCAGGGCATCACCGGTCGCGAGGGCGAGTTCCACTCGCGCCAGATGCTCGAGTACGGCACCAACATCGTGGCGGGCATGACACCGGGCAAAGGCGGCCTCTCGGCGCTGGACAACCGGGTCCCGGTCTTCGACACGGTCGCCGACGCGGTCCGCCAGACGGGCGCCAACACGTCCTGCATCTTCGTCCCTGCTTCGGGGGCCCCGGATGCCATTCTCGAGGCTGTCGGGGCAGGAATCGCAACCATCTTCTGCATCACTGAAGGGATACCGGCCCTCGACATGCTTCCGGTCGTGGAGGTCGTCCGGGCGGCCGGCGCGCGCCTGATCGGCCCCAACTGCCCGGGCGCCACGTCGCCGGGCCGGGCGAAGGTCGGCATCATCCCGGGCTCCATCCACCAGGAGGGACGCGTCGGCGTGGTCTCGCGGTCGGGCACGCTCACGTACGAGGCGGTCCAGGCGATGACGGACGCCGGGATCGGGCAGTCCACCTGCGTCGGGATCGGCGGCGACCCGATCATCGGGACGACCTTCCTCGACATCCTCCAGCTCTTCGCGGCAGACCCGGAGACCGAGGCGATCGTCCTGATCGGCGAGATCGGCGGAGCGGCCGAAGAGGAGGCGGCCGCGTGGGCTGCGGAGCACCTTCGCGATGTGCCGATGGCGGCCTTCATCGCGGGCCGGACCGCGCCCGAAGGCAAGCGCATGGGCCACGCCGGCGCGATCATCTCCGGCGGCCGCGGCACGGCCGCCGACAAGGTCACGGCCCTCGAGGCCGCGGGAATCCGGGTCGCCGGATCCCCGACCGAGCTGCCGGCGCTCCTTCGCGCGGCGGGGCATCGGGGCTAGGACGATGCAGGTCGGCGACGTCCGCTTCCTCTACGCCTACGACCGCTGGGCCACGCGGCGGGTGCTCGCCGCGACCGGCAACCTTGCCGCCGACGAGTGGCCGGCAGGCGAGCCGATCGGGACGCGTCATCTCGGCGAGATCCTCGTGCACACGCTCGGGGCCTGCCAGCGCTGGCGCCACGGGCTCTCGGGCAGCGCCGAGGTGCCGCGGCCCGAGCGCGATCCACTGCCGACCCTTGGCGCGCTCGTTGCCGCCTGGGAGTCCGAGTGGGTGGCCATCGATGGGTGGCTTGCGGGCATCGACGACCCGTGGCTCGCCACGATCGACGAGGGCGTCCCGCGGTGGCAGATGCTGGCGCACGTCGTGAACCACGGCACGCAGCACCGGAGCGAGGCGGCCGCGCTCCTCACCGCGGCGGGTCACTCGCCGGGTGATCTCGACCTGTTCTTCTTCGCGACCGAGGATGCCGGCGAGGGCGGCTGAGCGTCAGTCCGCCGCGCCGAGCTCCCCGGGGGCTCGGAATCCATCCGGATAGAGCCCGGCCCACGCCGGGCCGCCCGGCGCCTCGATCAGCTCGACGAGCACGCCGTGGCAGCTCTTCGGGTGGAGGAATGCGACCGGTCCCTCGGCACCCGGCCGGGGCGACGCATCGATCAGCTGCACGCCGTCGGAAGCGAGCCTGGTGAGCGTCGCCGCGATGTCGGCGACCTCGAAGCAGACGTGGTGGAAGCCCTCGCCGCGGGTCTCCAGGAAGCGTGCCACGCCGGTCGTCTCGTCCGTCGGCTCGACGAGCTCGATCTTCACCTCGCCGACGGGCAGGAACGCGATGTTGACGCGGTCCGGAGGGATCGGGACGACCGGGCCGGGCGCAAGTCCCAGGGTGTCGCGATAGAAGCGGAGGGCGGCCGTCATCTCCCGCACGACGACGGCAACGTGGTGGACGCGACCAACGTCGGCAGCGCCGGGCGGCAGGCCGGCGAACGGCTCCGGCATCGAGGCTCCCGCAGGGTTCCCGGCGCCCGCTTCGAACGGCGGAGTCACACGGTCACCAGCTCGCGATGCTCGCCCCAGGCGGCGCGCAGTCGATCCGAGATCTCCCCGACCGTGGCGTAGGCGCGGACCGCCTCGATCAACGCGGGCATCAGGTTCTCGTCGCCGCGGGCGCACTCCCCCACCCGCCGAAGCGCGGCGTCCCACGCGACCGGATCGCGCTCGGCGCGGACGCGTCGCAGCCCCTCAACCTGGCGACGCTCGCCGTCGGGGTCGATCCGCTGGAGCGACGGCGTCCGGTGGCCCTCGTCCTGGAAGCGATTCACGCCGACGACGACCTGGCTCCCGTCCTCGATCGCGCGCTGAACCTGGTAGGAGGATTCCTGGATCTGGCGCTGCTGGAAGCCGCCCTCGATCGCGGCGAGCGTTCCGCCCAGCGCCTCGATCTCGTCGAGGAGCTCCCCCGCCGCTGCCTCCAGCTGATCGGTGAGGGTCTCAACGTAGTAGCTGCCCGCGAGCGGGTCGGGCGTCTCCGTGACGCCCGCCTCGTGCGCCAGGATCTGCTGCGTCCGCAGGGCAAGCCGGGCGGCCTCCTCGGTCGGCAGCGCAAGGGCCTCGTCGCGGGAGTTGGTGTGCAGGCTCTGCGCCCCGCCCATGACCGCCGCGAGCGCCTGGACCGTCGTCCGCACCACGTTGTTGTCGATCGACTGCGCCGTCAGCGAGCTCCCCGCCGTCTGGACGTGGAAGCGGCACATCATCGATCGCGGGTCGCGCGCGCCGAATCGATCGTGCATGAGACGTGCCCACATCCGCCGCGCGGCGCGGAACTTGGCGACCTCCTCGAAGAGCTCGCTCCACGCCGCGAAGAAGAAGCTGAGCCGGCCCGCGAACGCGTCGACATCCAAACCGCGGGCGACCGCCGCGTCGACGTATGCGATCGCGTCTGCCATCGTGAAGGCCAGCTCCTGGGCGGCCGTCGCCCCGGCTTCACGCATGTGGTAGCCGGAGATGCTGATCGTGTTCCAGCGGGGCAGCTCGCGGGCCGAGAACTCGAAGATGTCGGTTACGAGGCGCATCGAGGGACGCGGCGGGAAGATGTAGGTCCCGCGGGCGATGTACTCCTTGAGGATGTCGTTCTGGGTGGTGCCCGCGACCCGCGCCCGGGGCACTCCCTGGTTCTCCGCGGCCGCCACGTACAGCGCCAGGAGGATCCCGGCGGTCGCGTTGATCGTCATCGACGTGCTGACGTCGCCGAGCGGGATTCCGGCGAAGAGCGACTCCATATCGGCAAGCGAGCAGACCGGCACGCCGACGCGACCGACCTCCCCCTCCGCCTCGGGGGCGTCGCTGTCGTAGCCCATCTGCGTGGGCAGGTCGAACGCCACCGACAGGCCCGTCTGGCCCTGGGCCAGGAGGTAGCGGAAGCGCTCGTTCGTCTCGGCCGCGGTTGCGAAGCCCGCGTACTGGCGCATCGTCCAGAAGCGACCCCGGTACATGGTGGGCTGGACGCCCCGCGTGAACGGGTACTCCCCCGGGCGCCCCAGGTCGCGCGCCTCGTCCAGGCCGGCGACGTCCGCCGGCGTGTAGAGATCGGCGATCTCGATCCCGGACGACGTCGCGAACCGCTCACGACGCTCCGGGGTCGAGGCGATCGCCTTCGCTCGCGCGGTGGCGCGCCAGGTGTCGCGACCGGGATCGGACCGGGGCGGGGGTGTCGCGGCGGCGTCGGTGGGCATGGATGCTCCGCTCAGTGGATGACGACGAGGAGGTCGCCGACCTCGATCGTATCGCCAACGGCAACTCCGACGCGCTCGACGGCGCCCTCGCGCGGTGCGCGGAGCTCGTTCTGCATCTTCATCGCCTCGACGACGAGGATCTGCTGGCCCGCCTCCACGCTGTCTCCCACGACCACCGACACTGCCACCACGCGACCCGGGATGATCGCGCGGACCTCGACGGGGCCGCCGCGCGAGGCGACGCCGGCGCCGCGGCGCGCCCGCGCGCGGAGCACAGCGCGGCGCTCGAACTCCACCTCGACCTCGATCCGCCAGCCATCCACGACCACCTCGCGAAGACGTGTGCCGTGGCCTGGGTCGACGCGGACCGGGCCGAGCTGGAGGTCTGTGCGGACATCCGGGCCTGCCGGCCCGGCGACGGACTCGACGAGACGGGCCCGGACCTCGCCGAACCGCTCGAGGCGCACGGCGGTCGCGACGCCATCGACGAGCGGGAACGCGGGACCCGGGTCGCCGTCCTGCGGCACGCGCATGGACGAATCAGGAGGCGGCGCCACGGTGATCGCGGGGTCGCCTTCGAGCCGGGCCGACGCCGCGACTCCGACCCGGACCGCCCGCGCATCGATGTCGCCGTCCGGCATGGGGGGGCCGCCCGCATCTCGCGTCGGACCGGCGATCGTGGTCGGGGCCGCATGGCGGCGATCGGGGCTCATCGCCGCCACCGGTCGATGCGGCGATCGGGGCTCATCGCGGCCACCGGTCCACGGCACCCGCACGACCGACGGATCGCCAGCCCGGGTCCTTGTCGACGGCGACCGCGCCATCGGAACCCTGGCGGACCGTGCCCGCCCCGATGGGCGTGCCTGCGGCGGGGGCGACGGGCGCGCCCGAACCATCGAGTCCGCCGGACCCGTCCGACGCCCCGCCGCCGAGCTCCGCGAGGCCCGCGGCCAGCGAGGCGACGCGGACTGCCCGTGCCCGCGAGGCCGGGCCGTCCCAGTGCGCCTCGACCCACGTCGTGGCGAGCGCCGACGTGTCGATGAAGCCGGGCTCCGCGAGCATCGCCCGGTGGAATGGGAGCGTCGTCTGGATGCCCCCGATCTCGGTCTCGTCGAGCGCGCGCCGGAGCCGAGCGAGCGCCGTGGGGCGATCGGCAGCATGCACGATCAGCTTGCAGATCAGCGGGTCGTACTCCGGTGGGATCCGGTCGCCCGCCTCGACGGCCGTGTCGACCCGAATTCCCGGGCCTGCCGGCATCACCCACCGCGTGATCCGTCCCGGTGCCGGCGCGAAGACGCGCGCTGGATCCTCCGCCGAGATCCGGACCTCGATCGCGTGGCTCGTCGGACGCGCGGCACGGTCGGCCACGGCGAGAACGCGCGGCGAGAGCGGCGCCCCGGCGGCCAGCCGGAACTGCTCGACCACCAGGTCGAGCCCCGACACGAGCTCGGTCACCGGGTGCTCCACCTGGAGCCGCGTGTTCACCTCGAGGAACCAGAACGCCCCGTCGCGGTCGCACAGGAACTCCACGGTCGCCGCGTTCTGGAGCCCGACCGCGACGCCGAGGCGCACCGCCATCGCGTGCAGCCGACGCCGCTCCGTCTCCGCCAGCCCCGGCGCGGGTGCCTCCTCGATCAGCTTCTGGTGGCGTCGCTGCGTCGAGCAGTCCCGTTCGCCCAGCGCGATGACCTGGCCCGTCGCGTCGCCGAGGAGCTGGACCTCGATGTGGCGGGCCGGCAGGATCTCGCGTTCCAGGTAGACCGCTCCGTCGCCGAACGACGCGGCCGCCTCGCGCGAGCCGGCGATCAGCGCGGCGGGCAGCTCATCCGGCGCGACGACGCGACGGATTCCCCGTCCGCCGCCACCGGCCGCGGCCTTGACCAGGAGCGGGAATCCGACACCGGCTGCTGCTGCAATGACTGCCTCGAGCTGGTCCGGCCTGTCGACCGAAACCGCCTCGAGCGTTCCCGGCACATGGGGGACGTCAGCCAGGCGGGCGATCCTCCTCGCCGCAAGCTTGTCGCCGAGTGCGGCGATCACTGCGGGCGGCGGCCCGACGAAGACGAGCCCGGCCTCCTCCACGGCCAGGGCGAACGCGGCGCGCTCGGACAGGAAGCCATACCCGGGATGGACCGCCTCGGACCCGGACGCAACTGCGGCGGCGACGATCGCATCGATTCGCAGGTAGCTCTCGGTGGGCGGCGCAGGCCCCAGCCGGATCGCAAGGTCCGCGGCGCGGACGTGCGCCGCCGTCGCGTCTGCATCGGAGTAGACGGCGACCGCTTCCATCCCCAGCTCGTGAGCCGCCCGGACGATCCGGAGCGCGATCTCGCCCCGGTTCGCGACGAGGATCCGGCGAAAGGGCCGGGCCGCAGCAGCGTCATTCACGGACATCGCTGCCCGGGACTGCGTCACCGCTGACACCGTCGCCCGGGACGACCGGCGCGCGATGTGCCGGGGCGGCTAGCACCCGATGTGTCGGGGCGACTAGCACGCGATATGCCGGGGCGGCTAGGACCCGATGTGCCGGATCGTCTTTGCGCAAAGACAGGCTGGTGCACCGGGAGGGGCTGACGGATCGAGACGGGCTGGTGCACCGGATTGGACTGGCACTGCCCGACACGCCGCCGCTCCCGAATGCGCGGGCGCCCCACGGTGCCCTTCCCTCCCCGGCCGCTCACAGCGGGATGTTGCCGTGCTTCTTGCGAGGGTTCGTGTCTCGTTTGTCGGCGAGCATCTCGAGCGCACTGATCAGCCGCGGACGCGTCTCGGATGGAACGATGACGTCGTCGATATAGCCGCGAGCCGCCGCGACATACGGGTTGTTGAAGCCGGCCTCGTACTCGGCCACGAGCCGCCGCTGCTCGGCAGCCGGATCCGCGGACGTGGCGATCTCGTCCTTGAAGATGATGTTGACTGCCCCGGCGGCGCCCATCACCGCGATCTCCGCTGTGGGCCACGCGAAGTTCATGTCGCCGCGAATGTGCTTGCTGCTCATGACGTCGTACGCGCCCCCGTAGGCCTTGCGCGTGATCACGGTCACCTTGGGGACCGTCGCCTCGCAGTAGGCATAGAGCAGCTTGGCGCCGTGCTTGATGATGCCGCCGTGCTCCTGGCCCACGCCCGGCAGGAACCCCGGGACGTCGACGAACGTGACGATCGGGACATTGAAGCAGTCACAGGTCCGAACGAACCGCGCGGCCTTGATCGAGGCGTCGATGTCGAGCGCGCCCGCGAGGATGGCCGGCTGCTGCGCCACGATCCCAACGCTTCGTCCTCCGAGGCGCGCGAAGCCGATCAGGATGTTCGGCGCCCATCCCGGCTGGATCTCGAGGAAGTCCCCGTCGTCGATCACGCGTCGAATCACGTCGAGCATGTCGTACGGCTTCTGCGAGTCGTCGGGCACGACGTGATCAAGCTCCGGCTCGCGCCGATCCACCGGGTCCAGCGAAGCGAGCCGCGGGGGCTCCCCCAGGTTGTTCTGCGGAAGGTGCGCGAGGAGCCGTCGGACGTGGTCCATCGCGGTCGCCTCGTCCGGGGCCGCGAGGTGAGCCACCCCCGAGACCGTCGTGTGCGTGGTCGCTCCCCCGAGGTACTCCGAATCGACCTCTTCGTGGGTCACGGTCTTCACGACATTCGGTCCCGTCACGAACATGTAGCTCGTGCCTTCGACCATGATCGTGAAGTCGGTCATCGCCGGGGAGTAGACGGCGCCGCCCGCGCACGGCCCCATGATCACGCTGATCTGCGGCACCACTCCCGAGGCAAGGACGTTGCGCAGAAAGATCTCCGCATAGCCGCCAAGCGACGCGACGCCTTCCTGGATTCGCGCACCGCCTGAATCGTTGAGGCCCACGACCGGCGCGCCCACCTTCATCGCGAGATCCATGATCTTGCAGATCTTCTCGGCGTACGCCTCCGAAAGCGAGCCGCCGAAGACCGTGAAGTCCTGGCTGAAGACGAAGACGAGGCGCCCCCCGACGGTGCCATGCCCCGTGACCACGCCGTCGCCGAGGATGTGCTGGCTGTCCAGGCCGAACTCCGTCGCGCGATGCGTCACGAACGTGTCGAGCTCGACGAATGACCCCGGGTCGAGCAGCAGGTCCAGGCGCTCCCTGGCTGTCAGCTTCCCGAACGTGTGCTGCCGCTCGATTCGGACAGGTCCCCCGCCAAGATGCGCTTCGGTTCGCATTTGCCGGAGCTTCTCGAGTCGTTCGTCGCTCGTTGGCACGTCGACCTCCTCGCGGCGCTCCGGTCTCGGGCCGTCAGCGCTGGGTCGCCATCATACGCAGCGGTTCGCAATCTGGAGCCTGGCGGACCGGTGTTATCCACACAATGGTGAACATCTCCCCCGAAGTGTGGACAACGCTCGCTCGCGGACTGGCGGTGGTGGGGTAGCATCTAGAACCCGCGGCGAGCCACAAGGCCCGCCTCCCGACGACACGCAGAGGTGATTCCCTGGTGGCACAGGTCATCGCGATCGCGAACCAGAAGGGCGGCGTCGGCAAGACGACAACCGCGATCAACCTCGCGGGAGCCCTCGCAGAGCTGGGCCATCGCGTCCTTGCTGTCGACATGGACCCGCAGGCGAACCTGACGGTCGGCCTCGGGATCAACCTGGGCCTGGTCGAGCGGTCGATCGCTCACATCCTCGACGACGGCGCTGCGGACCTCGGGAGCGTCATCCTCGAGAGCCAGACCGAGCGGATCGACGTCGTCCCCTCGACACTCGAGCTTGCGTCGACCGAGGTGGAGCTCTTCTCTGCGATCGGGCGCGAGTACGCGCTTCGCGAAGCGCTGGACGACGGTGTCCGCGCGACCTACGACTACGTCCTGATCGACTGCCCGCCCACGCTCGGCCTGCTCACGATCAACGGCCTCGTCGCGGCGAACAGCGTGATCATCCCGGTGCAGACGCAGTACTACGCGTTGAAGGGCCTGAATGCCCTGGTGAAGGTCATCTCCACGATCCGCACCAAGCTGAATCGTGACCTCCGAATTCTCGGCCTGCTGCCGACCTTCTATGACGGACGGACGATCCTGGGCCGCGAGATGCTCGACGAGCTGCGCGAGCTCGGCGAGCATCACGTCTTCAATACGATCATCCGGAACACCGTGAAGCTGGGCGAGGCCCCCTTGACCGGTCGACCGATTACCGCCTACGCGGGCAGCTCCGAGGCGGCCAGGGCATTCCGAGAGCTCGCGAAGGAGGTCATCGAACTTGGCCAGGCCTGACTTCCGCGCGTACGCGGCGCGTCGCCTCTCCGAGGAACGCGAGCTTTCGCCATCCATCGTCAGCCTTCTCTCCGCCGAGGGCGGGAGGACGAGCGGCGTTCGCAACGTGCCGCTCGACAGGATCGAGGCCAACCCCGAGAACCCGCGCCTGGTCTTCGAGGAATCCGCACTCGAAGAGCTCGCCGCATCGATTCGCGAGCACGGCGTCCTCCAGCCGGTCCTGGTCCGGCCGCGGGGCCCGAACCTGTTCCAGCTCGTTGCCGGCGAGCGGCGGTGGCGGGCCGCCAAGATCGCCGGGCTTGTCGCGATCCCCGCGCTCGTCGAGGACCTCGACGACGACGTCGCCCTCGAGATCGCGATCATCGAGAACCTGCAGCGCGAGGACCTCTCGCCGCTCGAGGAAGCCTCGATGTACGACCGGATGATCAAGGACCACGGCTACAGCGTCCGGAAGCTTGCCCAGAAGCTCGGCAAGGACAAGGGCTACCTGGAGAACCGGCTTCGACTTGCCGACGCCCCGCAGGAGGTCCGCGACCTGGTGTCTCTGCGCAAAGACACCCTCTCGCACGCCTACGAGCTGATGAAGATCGACGACCCGAAGAAGCGCAAGCGACTGGCCGGCCAGGTCGCCCGCGGCGAGCTGTCGCTCGTCAAGCTGCGCGAGAAGATCGAGGGACGACCGGCTCGGGCTGCGGTGATGGCGGATGGGCTCGACGACGTCGGCCCCGATGCTGGAGTCCTGCCCGAGACCTCGGCGCCGGCCGTCCCCACCGGCGATGACGCCCTCGTCCTCGCGAAGAGCCAGTTCCACGACGCCCTGGCGGGGCTCATCGCGGTCCTCCGCAGCCAGGAGTTCACGTCATCGGTCTCACCGAACGATCGGCAGAACCTGGCCAAGTACCTCACGATCTCGAAGCTCACCCTCGAGAACGTGATCACCGTGGTCCGCGGCCCGGGCACGCGCGATCGCGAATGACACCCTGAGGCGAGGGGGCCGCAGGTCCCCTCCCCGACCTGGCGACGCGAAGAAGCCGGCGCTCATGCGCCGGCTTCGTGCTTTGGTCGACGGTCGGGCGATTGTCCGCCGGCGACCGGTGCGTCAGTGCTTCGTGGGGGTCCGCGTCGGGGTCGGCGTGGGCGTCGGCACGTGCGCGGTGACTGGCTTCGTCGCCGTCGGCTTGCCGTGGCCGTGATTCAGCTTCGCAATCGAGCTGACGTATGCGCCGTGATTGGCAAACCCGGCCGGAGTCGTGGCCTGGGCGGCCTCGGAGACTGCCTTGCCGTGATTGTCAGGGTGCGGGGCGTTCGTGCCCGTCGTCGCGTCAGTATCGGGCGACTTGGCCGCCTTGGGCGACTTCGTTGCCTCGGGCGTCTCGTTGGCCTCGGGCGACTTCGTGCCGCTGGTCGCGTCCGGGCGCCCTGCGCGGACCGGGACGATCTTGCCCGACGCGGCCTTTGCGGTGGCTAGCCCGTCCGCGGCAGCCTGGCGTGGCGCGGACGCGGCGGCGAACACCGCGGTGGCGGACAGTGCGACAGCGGCGAGAGCAGCCAGGATGCTCTTGGTTCGATGCATAGGTCAATGATCTCCGGTTGCGGTGCGACCGTTTGCCGCGCATCTACGGGAACGACGGGCCGCGGTCTTCCGTTAGGGCCGGTCCCGGACTTCCGGCGATCCGGGCGCCGGGACGTTCGTCCCACCGATCAGAGAAGGCCCACGGCAGCAAGCGACGCAACCCAGCCCGCCGCGAGGATCGCGAGCCCGATCGCCTGGACCTCCCACGCTCGCTGGAACCGGCCGGCGAACCCCAAGGCGAGGCCGGCGACCAGGGTCGCCGCGCCCGCAGCCGTCACCCAGGTGCCGGGGATCCACCCGGCGAGCGCGATCGCGGAGGTGGTCGCGACGGTTCCCACGGCGAGGCCCAGCGACCCGCCGAGCCGGATTGCCCGGTCACGGCCGAGGGCCGTCGCCACGGTGCGCGTGCGGCTCGCGGCATCACGCTCCGCGTCGGCCAGCGAGTTCGCGATCGCCAGGGACGTCCCGCCGAGCACGCCCAGCCCGGCGAGCACGAGGATGGGTCCGGGCAGGTCCCCCGTCGCGCCGACCCAGGCGAAGACCGGCAGGAGGGGGATGCCCGCGGCATACGGCAGCCACGACCATGGCGATGCCTTGAGTCGCACGTCGTACGCGAGCCCGATGCCGTAGCCGGCGCAGGCCACGAGCGCGGTCGCCGGTCCGGCGAACGCGGCGAGGACCAGCCCCGCCAGCCCGCAGACGACCCCGACCCGGAGCGCAATTCGAGCGGTGACCCGGCCGTCGACGAGGGGCTTGGATCGGCCGGCGATCGCGTCCGCCGGTGCGTCGAGAAGGTCATTGAACGTGCCAATCGAGAACTGGATCAGCAGCATTGACGCCCCGAGGAGCACGGCCCGGCCGACCAGGGCACCGGCGAGCAGCGCCAGGGCCAGCGTGACCGCGGCGTCGAGCGTAGATGGGAACGGATGGACCAGCCGCGCGAGGCCGGCCAGGACCCGGTTCACGCCTGCCTAGAGGTAGACAAGCTCCTCGAAGTTCTCGACGAGGTACTCGATGAGCTTCTCCCGCGGCTCGGAGAGCGCCGCGCGCGTGCCTGCCACGAGGCAATGGAGCGTGATCGCCGGGACCAGGAGCTGTCCCTGGCCGTCACGCCCGACGACGGCCGACGGGCCGCCGCCGGCGGCGAAGACCTTCGCGATCGCCTTGTCATCGGCGCCGGTCGCGGCGCGGTAGTCGTGGAGCACGGAAAGGACGCCCCGACGGATCGAGATGTCCCGCATCGCATCCGCCGCCCACGCGTCGATCTGCGGATCCGGCTGCTCGGACAGCCGGGCGCGGTACTCGTCCCGGTTTGCCGCGAGTCCCGTCGCTCCCACGTCTGGCGTGCCTCCTGTCGGCGTGCGCTCGTCGGGCCGAGTATCGCAGACGGGGCCGGTGCCTCGCTCACGGGGACTGAACAGAACGTCTGATCTATTTCTTGGCCTCGCCCGCGACCCCGGACGGCGGCGGCCGGCGATCTTCGGGCCAGTCGTTGAAGAGCTCGGTCATCCAGCGGCCCAGGCGCCCGGGCGGCTCCTCGTCCCGCCCGTCGGCCACGAGGGCGAGCATCGCGGTCCGGATCTGCTCGGTCAGGGCGTCGACCGCCTCGCGGGTCGGCCGGCCGGCGGGGAGGATCGGCTCCCCTACCCGGACCCGGATCGTCTTGCCCACTCGCAGCCACCCCGTTCCGGTCAGGCCGACCGGGATGACGGGGACGCCCGAACGGAGCGCGAAGAAGGCCACCCCTTCGTTGACCGGCAGGAGCGCTCGCTCGCCGGCGTGAATCCGGCCCTCGGGCGCGATCGCGAGGCGCGCCCCGCTCGCAAGGACCGCCTCCACCCGGCGGGTCGCCTCGAGCAGGTTCGTGCGCTCGGGATTGAAGGGCACACCACGACCGGACCAGGTGATCAGCCGGTTGCGGAAGCCGGCGGACATGTCGGCCTCCTTCGGGCCGAAGAACCAGAGATCCGGGCGTGCGGGCAACGCCGCCACCGCGACGAATGGGTCCGCCCAGCTCTGGTGATTGAAGCAGAGGATCGCCGGGCCCGGCGGCAGTGGCGGACCCTCGACGCGGATCCGGAGGTACGCACGCACCAGCACGCGGATGCCGATCGTCGTGAACCAGTACGGCAGCCGACCGGGGCGGCGGAACGGGACCGGCGCGGCACCCCTGGTCATGCCTCCGCGGTCACGGGCGGCGATGGCACGGCGCTGACCGGCGATGGTCGCCCGTCGATGGCCGCGAAGACACCCTGGATGAACGCGCCGACCGCGTCGGCATCCGCGTCAACCCCCCGCAGGACGACGCCCTCCACGGTCGCGCTGATGATCCGATGAACCCCCTGGACCTCTACCTGGACGTCACCGAGCTGGACGCGTGTCCAGCGGACGAGCTTCCCCGCCGCCCGCGGGCCCTCCTGGGGGACGATCACGCGCACGTGGACCGTGACCAGGCCGGCCGGGGTCGCGGCGAGCAGCACCCAGCGCACCCCGGGGTCCTCACCCCAGGCCACCCAGCAGTCGGGATCCGGCGTTGCCCCGAGCGTGGCGAGCGTCGCCTCGGCCACCGCGAGGACCTTCGGACCGGCCGCCGCAGGGATCGGCGCAACGGCGCCCCACTCGCTGAGCCGCATCGTGGCCGGACCTCCCGCTGCTCGACCGCGCGTGCCGCGCGGACGGGTCGAAGGCTATCACGGGGCCCTGGCCGGGAGGGCCGTTCGGCCGTTCACAACCTCCGAGACGCCACGGTACCCTCGGGTGGCTACGGAGGGTCGTTCTGGCATGTCGATCGATCGTCGTCTCGCGAACCTGGGAATCTTCCTGCTCATCCTCGGCGCGATCCCTCTGGCCGTCAGCCAGGGCTGGATCGCCCACGAGACCATCTCCCGGGCATGGGAGCTGTGGCCGCTGATCCTGATCGGGATCGGGATCGGGCTCATCCTTCGGCGGACGCCGCTCCATTTCGTGGGAGGTCTCCTGGTCGCCGCGACTTTCGGCACCATGTTCGGCTCGCTCCTCGCCGGCGGCCTCAGCCTCGGTGCGCTCGGCTGCGGAACCGCGGCCGCCGCGACGGACCCCGCCGTCCTCGACGAGCACGGCACGTTCGGGGCCGGGACGGCCAGCGTCGAGCTCAACGCGACCTGCGCCAGCGTGGCGATCGGGCCCGCTCCCGGCGCCTCCTGGGCCGTCACGGTCAACGGGCAGGCCAGCGGGCGACCGACGCTGGAGCAGGCGGCGAATCGGCTCGCCGTTCGCTCGACCAACCGGAACGTGACCATCCCGTTCGACAGCGGCCGCCGCTCCCGCTGGAACGTCACGCTGGGGACCGACGCCACCTATTCGCTCGACGTCAACCTCAACGCGGGCGAGGTGACTGTCGATCTCGCGGGCCTCCGCGTCGATACGCTCGCTGCCCAAGGCAATGCGATCGGCAATTCGCGGCTTCTCCTGCACGATGCGACCGTCAGCCGCCTGCAGGTGCAGGTCAACGCCGGCGACCTCAAGATCGGGCTGCCCGCCGGATCCGACCTCACCGGCCAGGTCCAGGCCAACGCGGCGTCCGTTGCGCTGTGCGCCGACCCGGGCACGGGGCTCCGGTTGCGGAGCACCTCCACGCTGACGGGCGACAACTTCGCCGCCGCCGGGCTCGTCAAGTCCGGCACCACGTGGGAGTCCCCCGGGATCGGCTCGGCGACGCACGTCGTCGACCTCGCCCTGGAGGGCGCGGCCGCCAGCTTCACGCTCAATCCTTCGGAGGGATGTCGGTGAACGACCGTCTGTACCGCTCCGTCGACGACCGCGTGCTCGGCGGCGTCTGTGCGGGCCTCGCCGATCGACTCGACCTTGACCCGGCGCTCGTCCGGATCGGCTACGCGATCCTCGCCCTGGTGACCGGCATCTTCCCACTGCTCGTGCTCTACGTGATCATGGTCGTCGTGATCCCCGAAGAGCCGGCCTGGGCCGGCGTGCGGCCCGTCGTCCCGCAGCCCGCCGGCCCCACGTGGCCGGGCACCGGGGGGTCTGCCGCTCCGACAGGGCCCGATGCGCAGGCCGCTCCGCCTGGCGGGGACGCCACAGGTGCGGCGGGCCCGTCACAGGCCGCTCCCATGCCAGCGGACCCGGCCGCGGTTCCCGGCTGGATCCCGCCCGGCTACTCGGGTGGCTGGGACAACCGGAGCTGGCGCGAGCAGCGCAGCGCGGCACGTGCGACTCGGCGTGCCGAGCGGGCCGCCCGCCGCGCCGAGCGACGCGACGATCCGGTCCCCGCGATCATCGGCGGCATCTTCCTGGTGGGCCTCGGGGCGTTCTTTCTCCTGCGGAACACCTTCGACATCGACTGGTCGGTCGTCTGGCCGGTCGTCCTCATCGCGTTCGGGGTCGTGGTCCTGATCGCCGCGTTCCGACCCCGCTCCGGGTGACCGACGCGCCGACGCTCGTCATCGCGGCAGCCGGCGCCGGCATCATCGGCGGGCTGTTCCTGCTCGCCCGGGGGATGGCGGCGTTCCGGGCGGGCGAGGCCGTGCGCGGGACCAGCACCAGCCGGATCGAATCGCTGGCCGCGGGCGAGGTTCGCCTGGTCGGGACGATCGCCCCGGGCCCCGTGACGCTCGTCTCGGCGCTCCAGAGCGTGCCGTGCGTCTACTACCACGCCAGGATCGTGGAGGATCGTGGCCGGGAACGGACCACGACGCTGGACGACGAGCGCGCCGTCGGGTTCCTGCTGCGCGACGGCACGGGCACGCTCCGCGTCTTCCCTCGTGGCGCGCGCTGGGACGCGCCCACCTGCTTCGACGAGCAGACAGACTGGGCCGGCGACGACCCGCCAGGCCTGGACCGGAACTATGGTTCCGGGATGACCACCGCCACGCTCGACCGCGACGCCGCGATCGCGGCGCTCCTGACGGTCCATCGCCCCGACGGGAGCCCGGCGGACGACGAGCCGCGGGGCATCCTGGGCGGCGCGACCGTTCTCGGCACCGCCGGCCTCGGCGCGCGGCGGCACTACGAAGAGCGGCGCCTTGCGCCGGGCGACGTCGTGACGATCGTGGGCAGCGCGGTCCCATTCGGCGACATCGAGGATCCGGCGACGGCCGACCGGGACGATCCCGCCCGGGCGCTCGACGACCCGGAGGTGGCGCGAAGCCTGGCCGAGGCCCGCGAGGCGGGAATCCTGGCGAGCTCCACGGAGGACGCGTGGGGAAACGCGGCAATCCCCGGCTTCGGGGTCGGACGGCCGACGCGCGCCCCGGAGCTGGATCCCGAGGCACGCCCGATGCCGGTCGCGCCGACCGGCGCCGAGGCGGCCGCGGCGGCCGTCTTCGACATCCCGCCCGGTGAGCTCGTCATGGCGGTGACGCCCGATCGTCCGCTCCTGGTCCGCTTCGGCAGCCCGGGCGAGGCCGTGGCACGCGACCAGGGCGCGCTCACCCTGGGGCTCGGTGGGGCGCTGCTCGCGATCGTCGCCGCGCTCGTCCTCGCGCTGGCCCTCCAGGGGACGTTCGGGTGAGCCCGCTCGCCGGCGCCGCGCTCTTCGCGGTCCTGCTCGTGGCGCTCGTGGTCGCCTTCCTGCTCGTGCTGACCTACAACAGCGTGGTCGCCCTGCGCACGCGAATCGACAAGGCCTGGGGAAACGTCGAGGTCGCGCTCAAGCAGCGCCACGACCAGCTCGCGGAGCTCGTCGCCGCCGTCCGGGACGTGATGGCGTTCGAGGAGGCCGTCCTCGGCGAGGTCGCCAGGCAGCGCGCCCGGTACGCCCCGCAGGCGCCGATCAGCGAGCAGGGCGCGGTCTCGGCAGCGACCAGTCGGGCCGTCCGCTCGCTCTTCGCCGTCGTCGAGAGCTACCCGCAGATCCGCTCGCAGGAGAACGTGCTCCGGCTGCAGGCCGAGATCGAGCGGCTGGAGCAGCAGATCGCGGACCGGCGCGAGCTCTACAACGACCAGGTCTACCGCTACAACACGACGATCGGGCAGGTCCCGGCCGTGATCCTGGCGGGGCTCCTGGGCTGGCTGCCGCGGGCGTTCTTCGACGCGGAGCCGGCGGCCGACGAACGCCCGTCGGTGGAGCTGCGCCCGCTCGCCGGTCCGGGCCAGGACGATGCCGGCCCGGCCGCGGCCGACCCGAACAAGGATGACACGGCCCGGTAGACTGGCTGACACGCGGCGCCGACCGGGAGCGGCGCTGACGTGGGAGAGGGAGCGATGGTGACGACCGCCCCAGGCGGCGGAGGGCTGCCTGCCGCCGTGGCCGAGCCGGCCGCGACGATGGTGGCGGGAGAGCCGTTCGACGTCTCGGTCGCATTCGAGGCGGTCGGGCCGGCGGACGCGCCGACCCTCGTCTTCCTCCACGGAACCCGCGTGACGCGCGCGATGTGGGACCCGCAGGTCGCCGGCCTTTCGGACCGCTTCCGCGTCGTGACGGTGGACCTGCCCGGACACGGCGTCCTCGCCGACATGACCTTCCGGATGGCGCGGGCGGTCACGATCGCGAGCTCGGTGATCGCCCGCAACGGCGGTCGGGCCATCGTCATCGGCCAGTCGCTGGGCGGCTACGTCGCGATGGAGCTCGCCGCCGCCCACCCCGAGATGGTGGCGGGGCTGGTCCTCTGCAACTCCAGCACGGAGCCGCGGACGGTGGCGCGCCGCGCGCCGCGTGCGGTGGGCGTCTACCTCGTGGACCGGGTCGGCGAGCGATACCTCGGGCGCGGCGCACCCGTGCATCCCGACGGGCCGCTGCACGGTCCGGCGCCCCGCGCGACGAACGGCTGGCTCTTCAAGGGCGGGTATCGCGCGGTGGTCACGGCGCTGCGGACCTCGTTCCTGCCGCGACTCGCCGCCTACCCGGGGCCGGCGCTCTTGGTGAACGGTGCCGACGACCCGCTCTTCCGGCGCGGCGAGGCCGACTTCCTGGCCGCCTGTCACAACGGGCGTCTCCAGGTGATCGAAGGCGCCGGCCACCTCGTCAACACCGAGCGGCCGGAAGCCTTCAACGCGGCGCTCCGGGAGTTCGCGGAGATCGTGTTCCCAGGTCATCGGCTCGACTGACGTCGAGGACGTCGCGCACCTCGTGGGCGATCTGGACATCCTCGCGGGCGGCGATCACAAACGTGCGCACTGCCGCGCTGGCTGACCCGATCTCGCGATCAGGGTCGCCCTCGCGGTTGCGGACCGGGTCCACTCCCACGCCGAGGAAGGTCAGGTCACGCGCCGCGCGCTCGCGAACCTCGGGCGCGTTCTCCCCCACCCCACCGGTGAAGACCAGGACGTCGAGCCCGCCGAGCGCCGCCGCCATCGAGGCGACCGCGCCCCGCAGCCGATGGTGGTACACGTCGAGGGCGAGGACCGCGTCGGGCTCGCCTGACGCCGCAGCCACCAGGATCGCCCGCATGTCCGCCGTTCCGGCCAGGCCCAGCAACCCGGACCGGTGCTCGAGGGTGGCCGCGAGCTCGGCCGGTGGCATCCGCACGTGATCCGCCAGCCACAGGACCAGGCCCGGATCGATGCTCCCAGACCGGGTGGCCATGACGAGCCCGTCGAGCGGCGTGAACCCCATCGTCGTGTCCAGGGAGCGACCGTCGAGCACGGCGGCGAGCGACGCCCCGGCCCCGAGATGGCAGGTGACCATCCGGACGCCGGCCGATGGTTCCCCGATGAGCTCGGCCGCCCGCCGCGACGCGTACGCGTGCGACAGGCCGTGGAAACCGTACTTGCGAAGGTCCCAGCGCTTCCGCCATTCGTGCGGGATGGCGTACGTCGAGGCTGCCGCGGGCATCCCGGCATGGAAGGCCGTGTCAAAGCAGGCGACCGCCGGTACGTCCGGGAGGGTCGCCGTGACCGCCTCGAGCGCGGCGAGCGATTTCGGCTGGTGGAGCGGGGCAAGATCGGTGAGCGTCCGGAGCCGCTCGACCACCTCGCGGTCGATCCGGACCGGCCGCGCGTACAGGGTCCCGCCGTGGACGATGCGGTGGCCGACGGCGTCCACCGCCCCGAATCCCTCGATGGCTCGCGCGACGGCGACGATGTCCGCCTGCCCGCGCGGGGCGGGCAGGTCTTCCGCCCCCACGACCCGATCGTCCGGGTCCAGGACGCGGAGCTTCAGGCTGCTCGACCCAGCGTTGACGACGAGGATCCGCATCAGGTCACCGCCTCAGTGTGGCCAGGCCCAGGTCCGGATCTCGGGCGCGTCCTCGCCTT